>ERZ802819.554-NODE-554-length-24781-cov-45.7168_pt1 | contig 24781 bp, 19 predicted proteins | sample MGYA00345647_ERZ802819 | MGnify/ENA primary metagenome ERZ802819 (study PRJEB30503, sample SAMEA104212355) | marine metagenome | biome: Westerlies Biome; feature: [SRF] surface water layer (ENVO:00010504) within the epipelagic zone...; material: water...
ATAACGTCAATGTTGGCCCCTATATGCGCAACACCATGATGCAGGATAAAAACCTGAGCCGTGATACCGCGCTGATGGATATTTACCGCGTCATGCGCCCGGGCGAACCGCCCACCGTAGACGCTGCTTCCGCGCTGTTTGACACGCTGTTTTTCGACAGCGAGCGCTATGATTTATCCGCGGTTGGCCGCGTGAAAATGAATATGCGTTTGGCGCTTGATGCAGAAGATACGCAGCGCACATTGCGCAAAGAAGATATTGTGTCTTGCATCAAGGCGTTGGTTGAGCTGCGCGATGGCAAGGGTGATATCGACGATATTGATCACTTGGGCAACCGGCGCGTGCGTTCGGTTGGCGAATTGATGGAAAACCAATATCGGGTCGGATTGCTGCGGATGGAGCGGGCGATTAAAGAACGGATGTCATCGGTCGAAATCGATACTGTGATGCCACAGGATTTGATCAACGCGAAACCGGCTGCTGCCGCGGTGCGTGAATTCTTTGGGTCCAGCCAATTATCGCAATTTATGGACCAAACCAACCCTCTTTCAGAAGTCACTCACAAACGCCGCCTGTCGGCGCTTGGGCCAGGCGGGTTAACGCGCGAGCGGGCCGGTTTTGAGGTGCGCGACGTGCACGCAACCCATTATGGGCGCATGTGTCCGATTGAAACGCCGGAGGGGCCAAATATTGGCCTAATCAACTCATTGGCAACCTTTGCACGCGTGAACAAATATGGTTTTATCGAAACGCCCTATCGGATCGTGAAGGATGCGACGGTGACGGATGAGGTACATTACCTCTCTGCCACAGAAGAAATGCGCCATACGGTGGCGCAAGCCAATGCGAAATTGGACGTGAACGGGCGGTTTGTGAATGATCTGGTGAGCACGCGGCAATCTGGCGATTACACGCTTGCGCCCGTTGAGAATGTTGACCTGATCGATGTGAGCCCAAAGCAGTTGGTATCGGTTGCGGCCTCGCTAATTCCGTTTTTGGAAAATGACGATGCGAACCGCGCTTTGATGGGCTCGAACATGCAACGTCAGGCGGTGCCTTTGCTACGGGCCGAGGCGCCTTTGGTTGGCACGGGCATCGAGGAAATCGTAGCGCGAGATTCCGGTGCGGCGATTATGGCGAAACGCGCCGGTGTAGTGGATCAGGTTGACGCGCAGCGGATCGTTATCCGGGCGACCGAAGATCTGGATCTTGGCGATGCGGGTGTTGATATTTACCGGATGCGTAAATTCCAGCGCAGTAACCAAAATACTTGCATCAACCAGCGCCCACTCATTAAAGTGGGGCAAGCAGTGTCTAAAGGCGAAGTGATCGCTGACGGGCCCTCAACTGATTTAGGTGAATTGGCTTTAGGTAAAAACGTGGTGGTCGCGTTTATGCCTTGGAACGGCTATAATTACGAAGATTCAATTCTGATTTCAGAGCGCGTGGCGCGCGATGATGTGTTTACGTCGGTTCATATTGAAGAATTTGAAGTGGCTGCGCGCGACACCAAGCTTGGCCCTGAAGAAATCACGCGTGATATTCCAAATGTTGGCGAAGAAGCGCTGCGCAATTTGGATGAGGCGGGGATCGTTTATATTGGTGCTGATGTAGAGCCAGGTGATATTCTGGTTGGAAAAATCACGCCGAAAGGCGAAAGCCCAATGACGCCTGAAGAAAAGCTTCTCAGAGCGATCTTTGGTGAGAAAGCGTCGGATGTGCGCGATACATCTTTGCGCGTTAAGCCAGGCGATTTTGGTACGGTTGTTGAAGTGCGCGTGTTCAACCGCCATGGCGTTGAAAAAGATGAGCGTGCTTTGCAAATTGAGCGCGAAGAGGTTGAGCGTTTGGCGCGAGACCGGGATGACGAGCTGGCGATTTTGGATCGCAACATCTATGCCCGTCTGCGCAGTATGATCATTGGCAAGACGGTTCTAAAAGGCCCGAAAGGCGTGAAAGCCAACGCCGTGATTGACGAAGATTTGCTTGAGAGTTTAAGCCGCGGCCAGTGGTGGCAATTGGCGTTGAGCGAGGAGGGCGATGCGAAGATCGTTGAGGCCTTGCACGAGCAATATGAAGTGCAAAAGCGGATTCTAGACGCCCGCTTTGAAGATAAAGTTGAAAAAGTGCGCCGCGGTGATGATCTGCCCCCTGGCGTTATGAAAATGGTAAAAGTCTTTATCGCGGTGAAGCGCAAGCTGCAGCCAGGCGATAAAATGGCCGGCCGTCACGGCAATAAAGGGGTGATCTCAAAGGTTGTGCCAATGGAAGATATGCCTTTCTTGGCAGATGGAACGCCTGTTGATTTCTGTTTGAACCCTTTGGGCGTGCCTTCGCGGATGAATGTGGGCCAAATCTTAGAAACCCATATGGGGTGGGCGGCGCGCGGTCTGGGCGTGAATATCGATGAATCCTTGAATGATTATCGTCGTTCGGGTGATTTGACGCCGGTGCGTGAGGCAATGCGTCTGGCATATGGTGATGATGTCTACGAAGAAGGCATTGCCGGCATGGATGAAGACAGTTTGGTTGAAGCGGCGGGCAATGTCTGCAATGGCGTGCCGATCGCGACACCGGTGTTTGATGGTGCCAAAGAAGGCGATGTGAATGACGCGCTGGTGCGGGCTGGTTTTGATCAATCGGGCCAATCGATCCTGTTTGATGGCCGCACAGGTGAACAATTCACCCGTCCGGTCACGGTTGGGATAAAATACCTGCTGAAGCTACATCACTTGGTGGATGATAAAATCCACGCACGCTCAACTGGGCCCTACAGCTTGGTCACGCAGCAGCCATTGGGTGGTAAAGCCCAATTTGGTGGCCAGCGCTTTGGTGAAATGGAAGTTTGGGCTTTGGAAGCTTACGGCGCGGCTTACACATTGCAAGAAATGTTGACGGTCAAATCAGATGATGTTGCAGGGCGGACGAAAGTCTATGAAAGCATCGTTAAAGGTGAAGATAACTTCGAAGCGGGCATTCCGGAATCCTTCAATGTTTTGGTGAAGGAAGTCCGTGGTCTCGGCCTGAATATGGAACTCTTGGACACGGAGGATGATGCGTAGGGCTTTTGCCCACGCTTCCACCTTTCTGTCTCCAATTAGAGGAATTAAAATGAACCAGGAACTGACAAACAACCCGTTTAACCCGTTAACCTCACCTAAAGTTTTTGATGAGATCAAAGTCTCTTTGGCCAGCCCAGAGCGGATACTTTCATGGTCTTTCGGTGAGATTAAAAAGCCCGAAACGATCAATTACCGGACTTTTAAGCCCGAGCGTGATGGCTTATTCTGCGCGCGAATTTTTGGCCCAACCAAAGATTACGAATGTCTGTGCGGCAAATATAAACGGATGAAGTATCGCGGCGTTGTCTGCGAAAAATGTGGCGTTGAAGTGACGCTGCAGAAGGTCCGCCGGGAACGTATGGGGCATATCGAACTGGCCTCGCCCGTTGCACATATTTGGTTCTTAAAGTCGCTGCCATCGCGGATTGGCTTGATGCTGGATATGACGCTTCGTGATTTGGAACGCGTGCTGTATTTTGAAAATTATGTGGTGATCGAGCCTGGTCTGACCGATTTGACCTATGGTCAGATGATGACCGAAGAAGAATATATGGACGCGCAAGACACGTTCGGTATGGATGCATTTACCGCCAATATCGGTGCAGAAGCGATCCGCGAAATGCTTGCGGCGATCGATTTGGAATCTGAAGCCGAGCAATTGCGCGCGGATCTCAAAGAAGCCACGGGTGAGTTGAAGCCGAAAAAAATCATCAAGCGCTTGAAAGTGGTTGAAAGCTTTTTGGAATCGGGCAACCGCCCGGAATGGATGATCCTCACTGTTGTGCCGGTGATTCCGCCGGAGTTGCGCCCCTTGGTGCCATTGGATGGCGGGCGGTTTGCAACGTCGGATTTGAACGACCTTTATCGCCGTGTGATTAACCGCAACAACCGTTTGAAGCGGCTGATCGAATTGCGCGCGCCCGATATTATCGTGCGCAACGAAAAGCGGATGCTGCAGGAATCTGTGGATGCATTGTTCGACAATGGCCGCCGCGGCCGCGTGATCACCGGTGCCAATAAGAGGCCGCTGAAATCGCTGTCGGACATGCTGAAAGGCAAACAGGGCCGTTTCCGTCAAAACTTGCTTGGAAAGCGGGTCGATTTTTCTGGCCGTTCGGTGATCGTGACGGGCCCAGAGCTGAAGCTGCATCAATGTGGCTTGCCTAAGAAAATGGCGCTCGAATTGTTCAAGCCGTTTATCTATTCGCGCCTTGAGGCCAAAGGGCTGTCAAGTACGGTGAAGCAAGCCAAGAAACTGGTTGAAAAAGAGCGTCCTGAAGTATGGGATATTCTGGATGAAGTGATCCGCGAGCACCCGGTAATGTTGAACCGTGCGCCTACTTTGCACCGGTTGGGCATTCAAGCCTTTGAGCCGGTTTTGATAGAAGGCAAAGCCATCCAATTGCATCCGCTGGTCTGTTCCGCGTTCAACGCCGATTTTGACGGTGACCAAATGGCCGTACACGTGCCGCTCAGCTTGGAAGCCCAGCTAGAAGCCCGCGTGTTGATGATGTCCACAAATAACGTGCTGTCACCAGCAAATGGAGCCCCGATTATCGTGCCCTCGCAGGATATGATTTTGGGTCTGTATTACACCACGATCATGCGAGAAGGCATGAAGGGTGAAGGGATGATGTTCAGCTCGATTGAGGAGGTGCAATACGCTCTTGATAGTGGCACTGTGCATTTGCATGCCAAAATCACTGCGCGTATTCCGCAAATAGATGAGCATGGCAGCGAAGTGATGCAACGTTTTGAAACCACTCCGGGGCGCGTGCGCTTGGGCGCTCTTTTGCCGGTGAATAACAAAGCGCCGTTTGAATTGGTGAACGCGTTGCTCAGAAAGAAAGATGTCCAAAAGGTGATCGACACTGTCTACCGCTATTGCGGTCAGAAAGAATCGGTTATTTTCTGCGATCAAATTATGACGATGGGCTTCAGAGAAGCGTTCAAAGCCGGTATCTCATTCGGCAAGGATGATATGGTTATCCCAGATGATAAATGGGGGATCGTTGATACGACCCGTCAGCAGGTTAAAGATTTCGAACAGCAATATATGGATGGTCTGATCACACAGGGCGAGAAATATAACAAAGTTGTCGATTCCTGGTCAAAATGTAACGATAAAGTCACCGACGCAATGATGAATACGATTTCCGCGCCGCGCTTGGATGACGACGGATCTGAAAGCGAGCCCAACAGCGTTTATATGATGGCCCATTCGGGCGCGCGTGGATCGGTTACCCAGATGAAGCAATTGGGCGGTATGCGTGGTCTGATGGCCAAGCCTAACGGCGATATTATCGAAACACCGATCATTTCAAACTTTAAAGAAGGTTTGACGGTGCTTGAATATTTCAACTCTACCCACGGTGCGCGTAAGGGCTTGTCGGATACAGCGTTGAAAACAGCGAACTCTGGATATCTAACCCGGCGTTTGGTTGATGTTGCGCAAGATTGCATTGTACGCATGAATGATTGTGGTACCGAACAATCCATCACGGCCGAAACGGCCGTCAATGATGGGGAAGTTGTCTCATCGTTGGCCGAGCGCGTGTTGGGCCGGGTTGCTGCTGAGGATATTTTCCGCCCCGGAACGGAAGACATGTTGGTCGCCAAAGGCGAGCTGATCGATGAGATTATGGCCGATAAGATCGATGAGGCGGGTCTGCAAACGGCGCGCATCCGCTCTCCTTTGACCTGCGAAGCCGAAGAGGGCGTTTGTGCATTGTGCTACGGACGAGATCTTGCGCGCGGTACTATCGTGAATACCGGCGAAGCGGTGGGCATCATCGCGGCGCAGTCAATCGGTGAACCTGGTACGCAGCTGACAATGCGGACATTCCACATTGGCGGCGTTGCGCAAGGGGGCCAGCAATCCTTCTTGGAAGCCAGCCAAAGTGGTGTGATTGAGTTTGAGAACCCGCAAACGTTGAAAAACGCGCAGGGTGACATGTTGGTGATGGGGCGCAATATGAAGCTGCGCATCCTAGATGAAAATGGTGATGAATTGGCCAGCCATAAATTGGGCTATGGCACGAAGTTATTCGTGGCCGAAGGGGCCAAGGTTGAACGCGGCGATAAATTATTTGAGTGGGATCCCTATACTTTGCCGATCATCGCCGAAAAAGCCGGTGTAGCCAAACATGTGGACCTGGCCAATGGCGTTGCCGTGCGTGAAGAAACCGATGATGCAACCGGGATGACGCAGAAAATCGTTATTGACTGGCGCGCCGCCGCAAAGGGCAGCGAATTGAAGCCTGAAATTATCCTTGCCGGTGAAGATGGTGAGCCTGTGCGCAATGAGGCGGGCAACCCAATTACCTATCCAATGTCGGTTGATGCGATCTTGTCGGTCGAAGATGGTCAAGAGGTGAAAGCGGGGGATGTGGTCGCACGTATTCCGCGTGAAGGGGCCAAAACAAAAGACATCACAGGTGGTTTGCCGAGGGTTGCTGAATTGTTTGAGGCACGCCGTCCAAAAGATCACGCGATTATCGCGGAAGTCGATGGATATGTGCGCTTTGGGCGCGATTATAAAAACAAGCGACGGATCAGCATTGAGCCGGCCGATGAATCGCTGGAGCTGGTGGAATATATGGTTCCCAAAGGAAAGCATATTCCGGTTGCCGAGGGTGATTTTGTGCAAAAGGGCGATTACATCATGGATGGCAACCCAGCCCCGCATGATATTCTGGCCATTATGGGCATTGAAGCACTGGCAAATTACATGATCGATGAGGTGCAGGATGTGTATCGTTTGCAAGGCGTGAAAATCAACGACAAGCATATCGAAGTGATCGTACGCCAGATGCTGCAGAAATGGGAAATCGCCGAAAGCGGTGACACCACTTTGCTGAAAGGCGAACATGTCGATAAGGCGGAGTTTGACGCAGCAAATGAAAAAGCCCTGTCAAAAGGCGGACGTCCGGCGCAGGGTGAACCTATTTTGCTAGGCATCACAAAAGCATCCTTGCAAACGCGCTCGTTTATCTCTGCCGCATCATTCCAGGAAACCACACGGGTTCTGACCGAGGCATCGGTGCAAGGCAAGCGGGATAAATTGGTTGGTCTGAAAGAAAACGTGATCGTTGGGCGGCTTATTCCAGCGGGCACAGGGGGCGCGACGCAACAAGTCCGCCGTATCGCCACAGAGCGTGACAATGTGGTGCTTGAAGCGCGCCGCGAGGAAGCTCAGGCTGCGGCGGCCTTAGCCGCACCCAGCGAGGATGATGTGTTTAAAGAGGCTACGACAAGCGAAAGCTAAACACATTTTGCCGTCAAAAATTTTAAAAAGCCCGGCCTTAAGTCGGGCTTTTTTTATAAGGGTTGATCGGATCAAGCGCTGCGCATATCTGCGCCCTTAGCGCGCTGTTAAGATATCTCAAACTTGCAGAAGAGCGCTGTCTCAGACGGGTTGAAAAACCGCTAAGGACTGGTTGGAAAAGGCCGGATTAAGCCTGCCACGCGGGCTGTAAATCGCGGATGCTTGTGAAGATGCGCACACCATTGGTAAGATTTTGTATGTTGATTTTTTATCCAGCTAAAACGCATGATCTAAACGCTGGTTGAATTTCGGGATTTGATGCATGAGCTTTAAAATAAAACCCATAATATAAGAGGTTTGTCGCCGGATATCGCAAAGCGGTTAGACGGCGCGACCACGACTTCCTTCGGATCGATCTGCAGGGGTAAAGCCGCAGCTTTTCAGGCTGTTGACAAGCGTTCCGACTCCCCCTATACGCACGACACGTCGAGTCATGGGATGTTTCTCTGGCTTTGGCTTCAGAATTGAAGTGGTCAAGATCCGGGCAGTGCCTCGATCCTCTGGAAAACCCACCGCGTCGTTCCCAAGAACGAGGGGACCGGTGTGGTGTTTGTGTTATGCGGACGCGTTTGGCACAAAAGAATGAACTGCATGGGCTGCGCTCATGCGCCCATAAACGACGAGCGAACGGGGAATAACCGGAATGCCAACGATACAACAGCTGATCCGCAAGCCGCGGCAGCCCAAAGTAAAACGCTCCAAATCCATGCATTTGCAGGAGTGTCCACAAAAACGCGGTGTGTGCACGCGCGTTTACACCACCACGCCGAAAAAGCCGAACTCAGCCATGCGGAAAGTTGCAAAAGTGCGCTTAACAAATGGGTTTGAGGTGATCAGCTACATTCCGGGTGAAAAGCATAACCTTCAAGAACACTCAGTGGTTTTGATCCGCGGGGGTCGCGTAAAAGACCTTCCTGGTGTTCGCTACCATATCTTGCGCGGTGTTCTGGACACCCAAGGGGTTAAAGATCGTAAACAGCGCCGCTCTAAATATGGCGCCAAGCGTCCGAAATAAAAGGATTAACAGATGTCTCGTCGCCACGCCGCCGAAAAACGTGAAATTTTACCCGATGCCAAATTTGGCGATCGGGTTATTTCGAAATTCATGAACAACCTCATGATTGATGGTAAGAAATCGATCGCTGAGACCATTGTGTACAACGCTTTGGACCGGGTTGAAGATAAAATCAAGCGCGCGCCCGTTGAGGTGTTTCACGAAGCTTTGGATAATATCAAGCCAGCCGTTGAGGTGCGTTCGCGCCGCGTTGGTGGTGCCACCTATCAGGTACCCGTTGAGGTGCGCCCCGAGCGCCGCGAAGCGTTGGCCATTCGTTGGTTGATCAAAGCGTCTCGTAGCCGCAACGAAAATACGATGGAAGAACGCCTTGCGGGTGAGCTTTTAGACGCTGTAAATTCGCGCGGCTCCGCCGTGAAAAAGCGCGAAGACACGCATAAAATGGCCGATGCGAACAAAGCATTCAGCCACTACCGTTGGTAATTTAAAGAGGCTGCACTGAAATGGCGCGCGAATATAATCTGAACGAATACCGTAATTTTGGAATTATGGCTCATATTGATGCGGGTAAGACCACTTGCTCAGAGCGGATTTTGTATTACACGGGGAAGTCGCATAACATTGGCGAGGTGCATGATGGCGCCGCAACGATGGATTGGATGGAGCAAGAGCAAGAGCGTGGTATCACAATCACCTCGGCTGCGACCACCACGTTTTGGGAGCGCACCGAAGATGGTGAGACGGCGCAATCGCCCAAGCATCGTATGAATATCATCGACACCCCGGGCCACGTTGATTTTACAATCGAGGTTGAACGGTCTTTGGCGGTTTTAGACGGTGCTATCGCCGTTTTGGATGCGAATGCGGGTGTTGAGCCGCAAACCGAAACCGTGTGGCGTCAGGCTGATCGTTATAAAGTGCCGCGGATCGTTTATGTGAATAAAATGGATAAAATCGGCGCAGATTTTTTCAACTGCGTGCATATGATTCAGGATCGCACCGGCGCAGTGCCCGCGCCGATCCAAATCCCTATCGGCGCAGAGAACGAGCTTGAGGGCTTGGTTGATCTGATAACGATGCAGGAATGGGTCTGGGCTGGTGAAGATTTAGGTGCAACATGGGAATTGCGCCCGATCCGTGAGAGCCTTCAGGACACTGCCAATGAATGGCGCGCCAAGCTCATCGAAACTGCCGTTGAGATGGATGATGATGCGATGATGGCCTATCTAGAGGGGGAAGAGCCCGATGAGGCTACGCTTCGCGCGCTGATCCGCAGGGGCACGCTCGAAATTAAATTCATTCCTATTTTATGTGGTTCGGCCTTCAAAAACAAAGGTGTGCAACCGCTTTTGAACGCAGTGATCGATTACCTGCCGAGCCCGCTGGATGTGGTTGATTATATGGGTTTCCGTCCGGGTGATGAAACAGAAACCCGCGATGTCGCGCGCCGTGCGGACGACGATATGCCGTTTTCAGCGCTTGCGTTTAAAATCATGAATGATCCCTTCGTGGGCACGCTTACATTCACGCGCATTTATTCAGGCATGATGAATAAGGGTGACGGTATCTTTAACTCGACCAAGGGTAAAAAAGAGCGCGTTGGCCGCATGATGATGATGCACTCGAATAATCGCGAAGAGATCGAAGAGGCATTTGCGGGGGATATCATCGCGCTTGCCGGTTTGAAGGACACGACGACGGGCGATACGTTGTGCGATGTGAAAGAGCCGGTAATCTTGGAAACAATGACCTTCCCTGATCCAGTGATCGAAATCGCAGTCGAGCCGAAGACCAAGAACGACCAAGAGAAAATGTCTCAGGGTCTTGCGCGCTTGGCGGCCGAAGATCCCTCATTCCGTGTGGAAACTGATCTTGAGAGCGGCCAGACCATCATGAAGGGCATGGGCGAACTGCATTTGGATATTTTGGTGGATCGTTTAAAGCGTGAGTTCAAAGTGGAAGCCAATATCGGTGCTCCACAAGTGGCGTATCGTGAGACGATTGGTCATGAGGTTGAGCATACGTACACGCACAAAAAACAGTCTGGCGGGTCTGGGCAGTTTGGTGAAGTGAAAATGGTTATTACGCCAACCGAGCCTGGCGAAGGATACTCATTTGAAAGCAAGATCGTTGGTGGCGCTGTTCCGAAAGAATATATCCCCGGCGTTGAAAAAGGCATAAAATCAGTTATGGATAGCGGCCCCTTGGCAGGCTTCCCTGTGATCGATTTTAAAGTGTCTTTGCTCGACGGCAAGTTCCATGATGTGGATAGCTCGGTTTTGGCATTTGAAATCGCTGCGCGGATGTGTATGCGCGAAGGGATGAGAAAAGCCGGCGCAAAGCTTCTTGAGCCGATCATGAAGGTCGAAGTCGTAACGCCTGAGGATTATACAGGCAACATCATTGGCGATCTGACCTCCCGTCGGGGTCAGGTGCAAGGTCAGGAGCCACGCGGCAATGCGATCGCGATTGAGGCTTTTGTACCTTTGGCGAATATGTTCGGTTACATTAATAACTTGCGGTCGATGTCCTCTGGACGTGCGCAATTTACTATGTCGTTTGATCATTATGACCCGGTTCCGCAGAATATCTCTGAAGAAATTCAGTCGAAATTTGCCTAAAAACGGGCATGGGCTTGGGGCCCATGCTTAAGCAAAACTTTAGGGCCGAGAGCGGTCTTGTAAACTAACGAAAAAGGAGGCCACCATGGCAAAGGAAAAGTTTGAGCGTAGTAAGCCGCATTGCAACATCGGCACGATTGGTCACGTTGACCATGGTAAGACGACATTGACGGCTGCGATTACGAAGCAATTTGGCGAATTTCAGGATTATGATCAGATTGACGCTGCGCCGGAAGAAAAAGCCCGCGGGATCACGATTTCGACGGCGCATGTTGAATATGAAACTGAAAACCGGCATTACGCGCATGTGGATTGCCCCGGCCATGCTGATTATGTGAAAAACATGATCACGGGTGCGGCGCAGATGGATGGCGCGATTTTGGTTGTGAACGCGGCCGATGGCCCTATGCCGCAAACGCGCGAGCATATTTTGCTTGGCCGCCAAGTTGGTATCCCTTCGATGGTTGTTTTCCTGAACAAAGTTGACCAGGTGGATGACGAAGAGCTTCTTGAGCTGGTTGAAATGGAAGTGCGCGAGCTTCTCAGCACGTATGATTACCCAGGTGATGATATTCCGATTGTTGCCGGCTCTGCTTTGGCGGCGCTTGAGGGCCGCGATGCGAATATCGGTGAAGAGAAGATTTCTGAGCTGATGGCGGCTGTTGACAGCTATATCCCGCAGCCGGATCGCGCGATTGATCAGCCGTTCTTGATGCCGATCGAAGATGTGTTTTCAATCTCGGGCCGTGGTACGGTTGTGACCGGGCGGGTTGAGCGCGGTGTGATCAATGTGGGCGATGAGATTGAGATTGTTGGCATTCGTGACACGGGCAAAACCACCTGTACGGGTGTTGAAATGTTCCGCAAATTGCTGGATCGCGGTGAAGCTGGCGACAATATTGGCGCGTTGCTGCGCGGTGTTGATCGTGAAGGCGTTGAGCGTGGACAGGTTCTGTGTAAGCCAAGCTCTGTGAAGCCGCATACAAAGTTTGAGGCTGAAGCCTATATTCTGACCAAGGAAGAGGGTGGCCGTCATACGCCGTTCTTTGCCAATTACCGCCCCCAGTTTTATTTCCGTACGACGGATGTGACCGGAACGGTGAACCTGCCCGAGGGAACAGAGATGGTGATGCCGGGCGATAACTTGAAGTTCGAAGTGGAACTGATTGCGCCAATCGCGATGGAAGATAAGCTGCGCTTTGCGATCCGCGAAGGTGGCCGCACCGTCGGCTCAGGCGTCGTGTCAAAAATTATCGAGTAAGAGTTACGTTAATATCGCGGATGCGCGATGTGGTAAGATAAAGCGTCGTCCCGATGGGGCGGCGCTTTTTTGCTGCGCGCTTTGGCCGAGATTTGGCAAACTTGAGACGCCGCACTGGCTGTTCCACTTTCGGCGCCGTCGCAGATCGTGGCAGAGAATGCCGCCACCTTTTAAATTTACTGCCACCAATGGATTCTACGCTTGATCTTTTCCAGAGCATCCCGTATCGCTTTGCCCCTGTTAGGGGTATAGCTCAGTTGGTAGAGCGACGGTCTCCAAAACCGTAGGTCCCGGGTTCGAACCCTGGTGCCCCTGCCATAAAAGTTTTCGTCTTACGACGACATCTCAAAGCCCCCAGCGTGGGGTTTTCGTTTTTTTTAGCGGTGCTGGGATGGTTTTTTTATTGGGGGGACGATCCGGCCCTTTTAAGCAAAAGTTTACAAAGCGCCCTGTATCACTCTCAGCATAAAGGTGCGAACTTGAGGCTCGCCAGCTCCAACCTTTCTTGCCCTGCGCTTGGCAATGCGGATCGACGCGGTCTGCGCTTGTCGAGCGGATCCTACAGCATCATAGGCGTTTAGCTCTGTTTGATAACAGCGCTTTAAAAACTCGTTCAATCTCTCTTTGGGTAAATAAGGCAGATGTTCGATAACAGTGTTTGCCCAGGCAATGCAGTGTAGGTGGCGTTGTAAGCGACACCCCTTAAGTGGTGCTTTTGGGGTTGCGCCAAATTTCGAAATTTTTATCTGCCAGCTTTACCATGCTGGCCCCCGTGGCTCTTTTTCGCAGCGTGAATAATCTGCAGCGTTTACCATCTGCTTTGGGCAATGGTCTTTATCCGTCAGTTCCGCCGTGATGTCCTTAACGCCTTTGCCGAAAAATGCTTCTAGCTTGGCCACTGAGGTGGGCGGACAATCTTCAACGGTTTTATGCTAAGCCGCCCTAATCGCAACCTTAGAGCCGCCTTGAAGCGCTAAAAACGCGGCTACGTCTTCGAGGTGAATGGTATATGGGTCTTGGGCTTTTCCTTTTTGTAATTTCCCGGCATGGCAAAGACGCGCAAACCGCTCAGCGCGGTTGATTAGGTCATGCATTAATCACCGTGACTGTTGTTGAAATTTTGATGGTGGGTTCTTTCCCTACTACTATTAGAATGCGGGATTTCCTTGCCCGAGTTCCAATAGTTACAATTAAGACTCCAAATATTTCTGCATCGGGTTATTCTGCAAGAGATTAGAGGAGATAAATATGGTCGGAATGATCAACTGTATGCGATTCTGGCCTAAAGAAGGCCAGCAAGAAGCGCTTTGGAAAGCTATTGCAGAGTATTTACGTGATTATCCCCTCGACGATATCATGCATCATATAATTGATTTAGGCACAGGGGAGTACGCTTTGATAGGCGTACATCATAGTGTTGAAAGTTTTATTGACATAATGAACCGAGACAATCGTGTAAGCGATGTGTTCAGATTATATATTGAACCTTACGAAGATGGTGAAAGTTTTCATTCATTTTCGGGTCCAGTCGTAAATTATAATGATTACCTTTAATCAGCTGCGCATCATACTTACGGCGGAACTTAAAAAGTCTAAGTGAAGACTTCACATGTTGATGTGCTGCGTTCATCTGATGCAAATGGTCGGAGTGCAATAATGAGCGTCTCGAACATGAATATATTTGAATTGCACGATGAAAATAAAGCCAATGAATGGATTAGCGGGTATAATATTCAGGGGCCAATCGGATTTAGTACAGGTGATATCTGATTGTTCGTAAGGACAGGGCCCTCTTCCGGCATATCTGTTTCAGTATATCCTAGTGATAAAGCCGTAAAAGCGGGCTCTGAAGTTAGAAATGAATTTCAAAAACAACAATCTCAGTATTTAAGCAACATGTTTTCTTTAGAGGGTGATGTTGAAGTAAAGCATGTGAAATAGGAGTAATCTTACGCGCGCTATTTTAACAGAATTGATTGTAAAACCCTCAATGCGCGCGGAGTTCCAGAGCCGATGAAAGGTTCCAATATAATGATGTTTGAATTTAACAGCTCTGATAGTCTTACATCGTTCGTTGATGCTTCGCAGGCTCATGGGCCGTATCCAAATACTCATCAAACTTTTTTGTTGAGAACGGGAGAAACTAGCGGCGTTGGAATAACTGTGTATCAAAATGAAAAGGCTCGGTTGGCTGGGCATGAGATACGAAAGAAAGGGCTACAAACAAATATTTTTAGCAAGCATTTGAAAGATACCGTAGTCTTAGAGGGCGATGTGCTTATTCAATTTGGCGAAAATATTATAGATAAAGAGAATTGAACAATGTCATGTTCTGCATAGCCATAGATCTACTGGTTATGCTCGTTATGCAGGTTACGGCTGAAGTTGCTGTTTGAAACATAGAAGAAGTTCGGGGAAAAGGGGATATTGATGCCTTTCGATCTAATATCCAAACCGGTATTGAAATCATCATGCGCTCAACGGCTGGCGTGATCGATTTCGATCGTTGGTGCTCGCGTAGTTCAGCCGCGGTGCTATGTGACGCCTAGGTAGAAGATATTAGATGCTTTTATGAGAATGAGGATATTATGGCTGTACGCCAGATAACAGATGCCGCGAATGCGCTGAGAAATGCCATTACGTGCGCATTAACCAAAGAAAATGGGCGGCTTTCTAAGTTCAAAACGGACGCCACCTTGGTGCCAGCAAAGGATTAACCGCATGCGTTCTTTTCTTTTGGTAATTTTGACAGTGCTGGCCACGCAGGCTTGCTCGGAGAGTGACGCTATTTTGAAGGATGCGATCGACGCGGTTGATGCCAATGTTGTATTCATGCGCCATGCAGTGGCGCCAGGGTTCGGCGATCCAGATAATTTTTCTTTATCGGACTGCAGCACTCAAAGAAATCTTGACACACGCGGTCGTAAACAGGCGCGGGCTATTGGCGCATCTATTCAAAAAAGCGGCATCCGCTTTGACCAAATATTATCAAGCGAATGGTGTCGTTGCAAAGAAACCGTTCAGCTCCTTGGGATAGGTCAATGGCAAACCTTTTCCGGATTAAACTCATTTTTTCAAAATTATGCTGATAAAACCAAGACTCTCAGAGAGTTGGAGCTTAAGCTCAAGAGTAAAGATGGCGGTATGATGTTCCTTGTGACCCATCAAGTGGTGATAAGAGCCGCTACGGGGGCGTCGGTTGCCAGTGGTGAACTGGTTGCTTTCAACAGCGTGTCTCAGCAGAAGAAAATATTCCGTTTGGATTGATCGCAAACTGAGCATGGCCGAAATAGCCCTTAAATCCCTGCAACGCAGGTAAAGATGGCCTTCAAGGCGCGGCGTATATTCAACCGCTTAGCGCGCTGGCTTGGCCCTTTGCAGGTATTTATCCAAAAACGCGCTGGATTGCGGCGGTGACGCGGGCGTTCTTATCTCTGGTTGTATGTGCTTTGACAGCGCTTTATCGCGATGACCGTCCTTTCCAAAAGACGCTAAGTTTTGGAAATGCGTATGGCGTTTTGGCTTTATAATCTGCAAAGCGCGTTCCGTAACGTTTAGAAAATCTGCGTTCTTTGAGCCGGGGCGCCAGAAGACAATAGGCGCTTAACACGATTGCAAGGCATAATTGGTCGGGTGTCCAAATCGGAACGGTCCAAGTGGTTAGAGCAAATGCAACATAGATTGGTTGGCGGATAATTTTGAATAGGCCCTGTGTTGGCATATCGGGAAAGACTGGTTTTATTTTTTGAACCAATGACATCCACCCCAGAGCACCAGATTGGACTTCGGCGCCAGCGTCAAAGCTGGCCCATATCAAAAGGAGCCAGGAAAGAGCATAAAGCGTCGAGATTATAGCCAAAGGCCAGCCTTGTGCCTGCCACCAGATCGTTCCACTTGGCGTCCAAAAAGCAAATAATGCCAATAATTGAACCGAGGCAATTATGGCAAACGTGGTTGTGGTCAATGTCGCTCCATAGCCAGATGGTGCCAGCTTCGATAAAATAATCTGGCCAGACTTGGTCAGTAAAATAGAATGTGCCAAAGGGAATTGTAAAATCAAAGCAAGGTTCGCCGCAATGTTCCAAGGCGGCGGAACGTCACCTAAACTCTGGCTCATTCCAAAAAACATCGCCGTCATCATAGAAATCACGGCCAGCAAAAATATGAAGTGGCAGATAATTCCATATGAAATCGCCACAATAATCCTACGCTTCCCAACCGGTGGGGTAAGCGATCCAATTGCCAGTTCGAGCAGTCGGGTCAAGCGCGCGTTTGAAGTCTCTCTCATGGCGTGTAGATAATTCAAAATCGTGCAATGCCCAGTTTTCTGACCGCGCCGAGCTTTCAGCCGGATTTAATAGAAGAGCTTGGGACAGGTTTGAGAAAAGTGAATACAGGCTTTAGATAGTGATGATATAAAAAAACTGCTTGGTTATTTATTGCGCCGATGCGCGAATATTAAACCAAGGATCGCGAAAAATAGAAAGGCTGCTGGAACCACCGTAACCATCGCTTTAAGCGCAGTTAGGGCCTGGTCGGGTTGATCAATTTTACCCATTGTTGAGGATTGAAACCCATATATTCCTAGGATGATGGCCAAAAACCCGGGCGCGATCGCGTTCGCGACTTTCTGACCAAACAGCCAAACTGCGCTGAAAGCCCCCTCGATGGCCTCACCAAATTGCACGCGCGTTTGGTCCATCAAATCGGGATACATGGCCCAGGGAATTTGTTGATAAGCTCCGTTGGTCACACCAGCCAGCAGAAACAAAATAAACATTGTGGTGATATTCGTCGATGGCAGCGCGTAAAAAAGAATAAAGAGAAGCATAATATATGCGCTTAAACCAGCAATTAAGGCGGCTGATTTTCCAAATATATTCGACAAGAATACCCAAAAAATTTGACTACACATTGCACCGATCACAAAGGCGGCAAATAAGAAAGAGAGTGTTCCGAGGTTTTTGGACATTGCGGAAAGAAAAGAGGCTTCACCATCAAAAATGAGGTATATCGCCGCGAATGGCAGGCCGGCAGTGATCGTGGCAATGGCCATGGTCATCAGGCCGTATAATAAAACCAATCTCATAAATGGTTTGTTTTGATAAACCAGTAAGGCCATGCTGCGCAGGCTGGCGTGGCTTGGAGCAGTTTCCTTTGGCGCTTTTCGGGTGGCCCATAGTGACGCCCATATTGCGATAATAATCACCGGCGCAATCACGGCGGATGCAAAGAAATGCCCGTCTTTTGTGCCGCCTGCAAGTTGAGGGATTATTGCGCCACCAATCAAAATGCCCATGCTGGCAAACGCCATTCGAAACCCCATTAGTGACGAGCGCTCTTTTGGCTCATAAGTCATCTCACCAGCGCTTGCGCCATACGGGATTGCCACCATCGTAAACCCCAAAGTTGAGATTGCAAAAAAAACCGCAACCCAGATCAATGTGCTCAATTGTGAGGCGAAATTAGGCACTCCAAATATGCCGATTTGACCTAATGCAAGCAGTAAGGCGCCGATTGCCATCCACGGTGCGCGCCTACCCCATCTGCTTACGGTGCGATCCGACAAATAACCAATGATCGGATCGGTGAGGATATCAAAAATTAAGATAGACGTTGTTAACGCGCCGGCAATTGCCACATTTATTCCAAGATAATTGGTTAAAAATGATAAGATCAAAAGCTGTTTGACAATCACGAACACAACGATGCCCATATCTGCTAGGCCCCAACCTATCTTTTGGCCATATGTCAGTTTTGAACGCAATGCATCACCTACTCAGAAGCTTTTGAGAGCCTCAGTAGCAAATCAAAGGATCTTGATAAACGCTTTTGTGATGGCCCTCGCTCTTATGTGGCGCGGTGTGGTTTTGCTGGCAATGGCATAAAACTGAGTTGAGCGTGCAAATCTTCGGGCATTAAACTGCCCACCTTGAGATGGTAAAGCACTGAGTCTTCGCATGTTTTCTGTTCAGGATTAGACCATAAATCGCCGCATTAAATCCTAAGTAGAATGAGAATTAATTGAGACTCCACATAATTCTGTTCTGCGTTATTCTGCGGTTACCTCAAGGGAGGCAAAGACCGTTGAAGATTACGGTCAGATGCATAGCGCTTTCGCTTTATGTAGATCTGACACGCGGTTTCCCAAGACGCTCAGAAAGAATGCAAGTGACCCAATTCAGGAACCTTTTTCAACCGCTTCGCATCCGGAACAAAGAATTCAAAAATCGAATTTTTTCCACCGGGCATATGGCCGTCATGCTCGATGAGGGCAAGCCCACGCAAAGGCTTGCCGCCTATCATGGCGCTAAAGCAGCAGGCGGTGCAGCTTTAACGATCATAGAAGCTGCGCGAGTCCATCCAACAGGAAACAGTGGCAGGCCGGCAATTCAGGCCTATGATCCGGCTTGCGTGCCCGGTTACAAGAAATTAGCCGATGCCTGCCAGCCCTATGGATGTCTTGTTTTCGCGCAGCTGACGCATCCTGGCCGGGAAATGGCCTTGGCGCCCGACGGCTCGCGCCCTGTGGCTTATGCGCCTTCAGCCGTTCCAAATGAGCGTTTTCACGTCATGCCCCGTGCGCTGCCGACCGAGCTGATATGCGAAATTATAGACGGATTTGAACAATCTGCCGCGCATCTACGTCAAGCCGGCCTTGATGGGGTTGAGCTGGTTGCCTCGCATGGATACCTGCTGGGCCAGTTCCTTAATCCGAACGTTAATCTCAGAAGCGATGGCTATGGGGGATCTTTTGAAGGTCGCTTACGCTTTATAAAGGAGGCCATCGAAGCAACGCGTCGCGGGGCGGGTGATGATATGATTATCGGGCTGCGGCTGTCGGGTGACGAAAAAGACTATGCAGGGCTCGAGTTGGATGGCGTGCTTGAAATTTGTTCTGCTTTGGATGGTGTTTCTGATCTGGATTATTTCAACATCACTGCGGGAACATCCGCCGGGCTTGCAGGTTCAACGCATATCGTTCCCTCGATGGCCTATGAGCTTGGGTATACTGCCCCGATCTCAGCCTCCATCAAAACGCGTGTGAGCAAGCCCGTTTTTGTGGCAGGGCGTATAAACCAGCCTCAAATTGCAGAAAAAATATTAGAGATGGGTCAAGCGGATATGTGCGGGATGACACGGGCGTTAATTTCAGATCCTGAGATGCCTCTCAAAGCCGGGTGCGGGGATTTGGAGGATATCCGCGCCTGCGTGGCCTGCAATCAAGCCTGTATCGGACATATGCTGCAGGCTTGCCCAATCTCTTGCATTCAAAGACCTGAAACGGGCCGCGAATTGCAATATGCAAATCTGTCAAAGGCACCATCGAGAAAACGGATTTTAGTGGCAGGGGGTGGGCCTGCCGGTCTTAAAGCGGCCAGCATAGCGGCGCGGCGCGGGCATGAGGTGATCCTTTGTGAAAAATCAAATTCACTTGGTGGCCAGATTAATCTGGCGCAATCGCTCCCGGGCAGGGCTGAATTCGGGGGCATTACCTCGAATCTACAAAAAGAGCTTTCCAAAACAACGGCTCGGGTGCACCTTAATTGTTTCGTAAATCTTGATGTTATTGAAAATATCGCCCCTGATGTTGTTATTTCTGCAACGGGTGCAACGCCCTATAGGGCGCAAATTGCTGGGGCTGATGATGCTCATGTGGTGAATGCATGGCAAGTTTTGGAGGGCCAAACAAATGTTGGTGGCCGGGTGGTTATCGCAGATTGGCGCTGTGATTGGGTGGGTCTGGGGCTTGCTGAATTGCTCGTCAAACAGGGCCGCCATGTTCGCCTGGCTGTGAATGGGATGGTGGCGGGCCAAAATATTCCGCAATATGCACGGGATATATGGATCGGCATACTACACAAACTTGGTGTTGAGATAATTCCACATGTACGAGTGGTGGGGGTGGATTCCGAAGATGTGTATTTTCAACACACGCTCAGCGGTGAACCGGTTATTTTAAATTCGGTCGATACTTTGGTCACCGCCCTGGGGCATTCAGCTGAAACGAAACTTGAGAAAGATTTAAACGCGCATCGTATCTTGCATCATATCATTGGCGATTGTCTGAGCCCCAGAACAGTCGAAGAAGCAGTGCTGGAAGGTTTAAGAATAGGAGCAAATCTGTGAAGCGCTTGAACATTTAAAACGTGGGCCTGTTTCGTAAGAGCGCGCCTATTGGCCAAACATTTCAAATTGAGGGCGGTGGGGCGCGTCACTTTGGTGACGCGTCTATGATAAATAACTTACGCATATGCTCATGGATCACCCACGCGCCCGTCCAACCTTGGGGCAAAACTAACAAGTCGCCCGGCCCCACGTCACGCGTGCCTGTACCATCTGAATTGGTAACGGAGGCCCGACCGGAAAGAATATGGCAATATTCACCGGCCGCGCGGCGATCGGCCGTAAAATGGCCAGGCTGACATTCCCATACTCCAATTTTGCAATGACCATCTGCAGAGGACCAAAGCAAAGTAGATGCCTCTTTTTGTCCTTGGGTCAATGAGGTGGGTTTATCTTTAAATTCCGACAATTTTGTTTCGGTAAGCTTGGCGTAAACTTCAAGTGCAATCATCTCTTTTTCCCGTGTGAACTCTGCTTGTTTCTGACATCACTCTTAATAATCTGGGCATCATTACCCCGATAATCTGCGCCAACGTATCAGGAGTATGCACAGTTAACATCCACTTATTATCACGCGGCGGAGTTTTCGCGCGATCTTTGCCTGAGGTGGGACAGGCCCCGCTTAGGTTGCGAGAACAAATAGGCTCGAGGGTCCGAAATCAATGGTCTTAGGAGAGGTCGCGCTTATTTTGCCAATTTTCAGAACGCCGCCTTCATCGGGTTAGCAAAGCTGTTTTTCATTTTGCCACTATCGGGGCCACCGACGGGTGTTCATTGAATAATTATAAACGATATTGGGTTAAATTTTGGGCCAAACGGTTCGAGATCAGGCCTTTTTTCAAGCGGGCATCGCAGCCAAAGCAAGATCTTTAACCGCAGAGAATAGAGCACATGGCGCCTTTGAAAGGCCAAGAAAAACTTTTGAGATGGCAAAGGTTCAAGCGACGGGGCTGATGAAAAGGCCCGAGACACGCGAGTCTCGGGAGAAAAAGAACAGCTCGTAGCGCGCGTGTCTTTTGCTTTTGGAACATATGCACTACATCACGCGCGGGGCAGCGAACCTCTTTTGCTTTTGCCTTTAAACACAAACCCAACGTCGGTGCATGGTCACTGTTTATTTTTCAAAACGAGGTCAGAGTTCATGGAGCAAGACGAAAAATCGGAAAAACCAAAGCGCAAGCCCAAATCTGACGCAGCCATTGGTGGAATGGTCGCAACATTTGCGCTATTGTTTTTAGCCGTTTTCGTTGGTCTTTTTATTTGGCTTGGTGCTTAACTGACGGTCTTTCTGGGATCATTCGTGTCTTCATAGCTAAAAGTGGCCTTAATATTTTGGCCCCAGGGGTGACTATGAACATCCTTAAATTACCCTCGTAATCAAAATTGGCTTTCCCCGACGTTTAGGACCTCTTGATAGCGTTCCCGTCCCAGCAGGTTTTTCTTGGTATCTTTATAGCGGGTAATATCGCCACTGACATTTGTGTCATGGGGCTGGTTTAAAGCTTTATGACCAGTTCAACATTGGGAAATATTGCCTGCATTTCGCATGGCCTCTTCTGACACCGATTTCATCATGGTCATTCTACCGATCAACATGTCTTCTTCTGCGATTGTTTTTTCAACTGTGACTCGTATGCTTTATCTGGAACAGAAAATTAAAGTTTTTGACAAGGCCGTTATTTTCGAAAGGCTCTTAGTAAAGACAGGCTGCGCCGCTTGAATTATATCGAAGCGCGTTCAGATTGAATTAATGCGCTGCTTGGAAAAGCCCGTTTTACGTGCCCGCGCTGGGTGCGAAATATCGGCGCTGCACGGCAATTGGTCTGCTGTACAACCTGGTGGCTTTGAAGGTGATGTTGTCTGACAGCTTCATCGGCCTTGAAAATGCGCGTGGATGGCCAAAGTAAAAGGGGCGGGTTGGCGTTTTTTTGGTGCGTATTCGCAAAGCGATCTGTTTGAAAGATTCGCCGTTCCAGAGATTTTTGTGGATCTGTGTTGAGCATGGCTGTTTAAGCGATAAAAAGATAAACGCAGTTGGGCAAATAAGAGCGCGCTACCTGATGTGATCATGGGTTGAAAGTTACCGCAAAGCGCATTATGTGCAGCACAACTTTGAAAGGTCGATCCATGGCAATCAGCAATCCGTTGCAGTTTATTCAGCAAGTTCGTTCCGAAGTGTCTAAGGTTGTCTGGCCGACGCGGCGAGAGGTGCTTTTGACCACGGTCATGGTTTTTGTGATGGCGGCCTTGGCTGCGGTTATATTTGCGCTTGTTGATTTAGGGATCCGCTCTGGGCTGCAGACTTTGCTGGATGCTTTGAGGTAATTTTTTTCGAAGGCTCTGTCAATCTCACTTGAAATACTCATGTTTCGAGGGTAATTGGAGCTTTCAAAAGTCTGTTTGGCGTGCGGCGATTCGTGTTGCGCGCCGATTTTTTTGGTTCTGAAGAAGCTGAAAAAAGACTTAACGTTTTGAAATAGCGAGTAAATTCGCAGCATATGAAGGGCCTAAGACTCGATGGCAAAGCGGTGGTACTCGGTAAGCGTTCTTTCCAATTTCGAAAAGAAAATCGCCGAGCAAATAAAAACATCTGTGGTCGAGGCAAATCTCGAAGGTGAGATTGAAGAAGTTTTGGTGCCCACCGAAGAGGTGATTGAGGTGCGGCGTGGCAAAAAAGTCACGGCTGAACGCCGCTTCATGCCCGGCTATGTGTTGGTGCGCATGGAGATGAGCGATCAGGGGTATCACTTGATCAACTCGATCAATCGCGTAACAGGGTTTTTGGGGCCGCAGGGCCGCCCAATGCCGATGCGAGACGCAGAAGTGAATGCAATTTTGAATCGCGTTCAAGAAGGCGAAGAATCGCCACGCACATTGCTGCACTACGAGATCGGTGAAAAAGTCAAAGTGAATGACGGTCCGTTTGAAGATTTCGACGCGTTGGTTGAAGGCGTGGATGATGAGAACCAGCGTCTGAAAGTAACAGTGTCAATTTTTGGCCGCGAGACGCCGGTCGAATTGGAATATACTCAGGTAACCAAACAAGCCTGAGGTTAGCCCGTGGAAGGGCAGTCGGTCGCGGCCGATGCACCCGAACCACGACAACTAAAAGCTCCGATGACGCGTCAGAGGAGTGTTGGTAAAAGGAGAGGCCAGATGGCCAAGAAACTGGTTGGCACGCTTAAATTGCAAGTGCCGGCGGGGAAAGCAAACCCCTCGCCACCCGTAGGACCTGCATTGGGTCAGCGCGGTATTAACATTATGGAATTCTGTAAAGCTTTCAATGCAAAGACGGCTGATATGGAGCCTGGAGCACCATGCCCGACAGTGATTTCCTACTATCAGGATAAATCATTCTCGATGGATATTAAGACGCCGCCCGCATCTTATTATTTGCGCAAAGCGGCAAAGCTGAAGTCAGGCGCTACCAATCCGGGCCGTGAAACAGCCGGAACCGTTACCGCGGCGCAAGTCAAAGAGATCGCAGAAGCGAAAATGACCGATCTTAACGCAAACGACATCGAAGGTGCGATGCAGATCATTCTGGGATCAGCGCGTTCGATGGGCATCGAGGTGAAGTAAGATGGCGAAGTTTGGAAAACGGATGCGCTCTGTGCGCGAAGCAGCGGACGGCAAATTTGATTTGTCGGTTGAAGAGGCTGTGTCATTGGTGAAAGCCAACGCAAAAGCTAAATTCGATGAAACGATCGAAATTGCGGTGAATTTAGGGGTTGATACCCGCCATGCCGACCAGATGGTCCGCGGCGTTATCGGTCTGCCAAATGGCACTGGAAAAACAGTGCGGGTTGCAGTGTTTGCGCGCGATGCCAAAGCAGATGAAGCGAAAGCGGCTGGGGCTGATATTGTGGGCGCCGAAGATCTGATGGAAATTGTTCAAGGCGGCAAGATCGAATTTGATCGGTGCATTGCAACACCTGATATGATGCCGGTTGTTGGGCGTTTGGGCAAAGTACTTGGGCCGCGCAATTTGATGCCCAATCCCAAAGTCGGTACCGTCACGATGGATGTTACTGCGGCTGTCAAAGCGGCGAAGGGCGGCGAAGTGCAGTTCAAAGCTGAAAAAGGCGGTGTGGTTCATGCGGGTGTTGGCAAAGCCTCATTTGATGAGGCGAAATTGGTCGAAAACGTCAAAGCGTTCGTCGACGCTGTAGCCAAAGCCAAGCCATCAGGTGCTAAGGGTGCCTATATGAAAAAGATCGCGCTGAGCTCAACAATGGGCGCCGGCGTCACGATCGATGTGGGGGCTGCAAGCCAACGCTAAGAAATTGGTTGCCTTGTGCACTGTTGTGCAGGGGGCAGCGAATAGCGGATCCGCTAGGATCCGTTCTGTCCGAGACGGAGGGTGGG
>ERZ802819.558-NODE-558-length-24729-cov-11.827_pt1 | contig 24729 bp, 22 predicted proteins | sample MGYA00345647_ERZ802819 | MGnify/ENA primary metagenome ERZ802819 (study PRJEB30503, sample SAMEA104212355) | marine metagenome | biome: Westerlies Biome; feature: [SRF] surface water layer (ENVO:00010504) within the epipelagic zone...; material: water...
TACAGGCTGTGACCACGGCGATATTTGGCCCCTTGAAACCGTACTCGATGGAGACGTTGCCGGAGATCATGTTGATGACGACGCCGGGAACGAAAAACGGTGAGACCCTTCTAGGACCGCTTTTGAGCAGCGTGTCATGAGTTGACTCAATAGTATTGATGCCGCCGATACCTGACCCAATGGCTACGCCGATACGATCAGCATCGCTGGGATGGGACGCCAATCCAGCGTCTTTAATCGCTTGCCCAGCGGCAGCAATGCCCAGCTGGATAAAGTCATCAATGCGCCGCGCTTCCTTGGGGTTCATGTAGGCCGAAATATCAAAATCCCGAACACTGCCGCAGATCTTCACCGAGTAATCTGTTGTATCAAAGGACTCGTTCAATCCAATGCCGCTGCGGCCGGCTACTGCAGCCTGCCATGACTCCTCGACGGTATGGCCAATTGGGCTAATCATTCCCATGCCGGTGACGACTACTCTGCGTTTGGTCATTTTCAATTATCCACGTCGATGGTTCGCTGCAATGCTCGGATGATGAAATTAGCGCACTGATGATGCAACAAGCGGGCAAAAAAAAGGGGCGCAGGCGCCCTTTTTTTCGGTTTTTTGATCAGTTTGGGTTGGCTAGCAGAATCATCGGGCTAAGGCTGTTATCGCCTCGCAGACCCCGGTTGCTGCAATGTCGGTTTACTGATGCGCAAGGATGTAGTCGATTGCTTCCTTGACCGTCGTAATTTTTTCCGCTTCTTCATCGGGAATTTCGGTCTCAAACTCTTCCTCAAGAGCCATGACCAACTCGACCGTGTCTAGCGAATCTGCGCCTAGGTCCTCGACGAAGGAAGCGTCACTCTGCACTTCCTCTTCCTTTACTCCCAGCTGCTCGCAAATCAGCTTCTTAACTCGTTCTTCAATATTGCTCATGCGTCTAGATACTCCCTCAGTAGTGTTGGGCGCGAAGCGTGCGCATTCTATAGATGCGCTATAGCCAATTCAAGCAAACTATCGCGCCGGAAATACAGGCATTTTCTGCGATGCTCTTCACAATATCTCATTGATTTCTCGCCATTTTCTCAATGCTTGAAGCCAACCACGGGATTTGCAAAGCACCTATCGCAGCCCGTTCATAAAGTCTGCGGCGCTGTCTGAAAATGCTGTGCGCTTTTAGCCAAAAAATAGGCCGCCATTGACCTGCAGAGTCTGCCCGGTGATGTATCCCGCCTGCTGCGAACACAGAAAACTCACTGTGGCGGCGATTTCTTTCGTTGATCCCATTCGGCCCAAGGGTATGCGTTCCAACATAGCGGCACTTTGTTCGTCTGACAGCGCCTCGGTCATGTCGGTTTCAATAAATCCTGGTGCTACCGCATTCACCGTAATACCGCGAGAGGCGACCTCCATGGCCAGAGAACGCGTAAAGCCCTCTAATCCGGCCTTACTGGCGACATAATTGCCTTGCCCGGGATTGCCCAACCGGCCGACGACACTGCCGACGTTGATCACCCTGCCCCAGCGGGCTTTCAGCATCCCGCGAAGCAGCGGTTTGGTTACACGAAATGACCCAGACAAGTTTGTATCGATCACCTGGGACCACTCCGCATCTGACATACGCATGAGCAGATTATCCTTAGTGATGCCCGCATTGTTCACCAGAACCAAGGGCACCGAACCCATTTCGTTCACTTGCCCGACAGCGCTGGCAACCGAGTCGGGGTCTGCAACATCCAGCCGAATACCCGCACCCCTGCCTGCCAGATGCTCAGTAATCGCTTCAGCACCCATTTGTGACGTTGCTGTACCCACCACAAAAAAACCGTCCTCGGCGAGCTGTCCAGCGATAGCCGCGCCAATTCCTCGGCTAGCGCCAGTGACCAGTGCCGTTATTTTTTCTGACATATCAACCTCGTATGTTAGGTATCGCCCGCTATAGCTGTTGGGCGGCTTCCACACCGGATGCGCTGGATAAGCCTATGGTGGGCGTAGCACGAGAAATGCGTTTGACTAGGCCGGTCAGCACACTGCCCGGGCCACATTCAACGAATTGTTCCACCCCGCTGTCTACCATGCTGTTTACACAAGCTGTCCAACGCACAGGCGAATACAGTTGCTCTACCAGTAATGTGCGTATTTCATCCACAGAGCTTGCTGCGCTGGCGTGGACGTTTTGAATTACAGGCACACGAGGCATGGTCAACTCAATGGCCGCCAAGGCACTGGCAAAGTCTGCCGCCGCCGCCTGCATCAGTCGTGAATGAAAAGGCCCGCTCACATCCAGTGGCACCGCGCGTTTAGCGCCTGCAGCCTTACAGGCATCTATTGCGGCATTCACCGCTGCAGACTCTCCGGCAATGACGACTTGGCCCGGCGCATTGAAATTCGCCGCACTTACCTCGCCGTCTATCCCTTCGCAGCACTGCGCAATCGCTTCATCATCCAGACCCAGCACCGCGGCCATAGAACCCTCGCCATTCGGCACCGCCGCCTGCATCAGTTCACCACGTTTGCGCACTAGGGCAACGCCATCGGTAAAGCTCATAGCGCCAGCACAAACCAGTGCGGAGTACTCGCCAAGGCTGTGACCAGACATGACGCTTATTTTCTCTTGGGCATTGGGCCACAAATCCCAAAGCGCGACGCTAGCAACCAGCAGTGCAGGCTGAGTATTCTCTGTTTGACCGAGCTGTTCAGCAGGTCCCTCTTGCGTCATCGCCCAGAGATCGAAGCCCAGCACCTCAGACGCTTCGGCGAACCGAGATTCAATTGACGGGTGCTCTGCTGCCAAATCACCGAGCATGCCGACACTTTGTGCCCCCTGCCCGGGAAAAATTGCCGCAATGGTTCCACTACTACTCATATCAACCTCTCCTCACCGTCTGTTCTCCATCGCCACAACTTGAGCACAACATTTTCTATCTGCGTGCAGGTCCGATTACTCGCGAGCCAGCATCTGCTCACAGGCCATAGGCAACTGACTTGCGACATATTCTCGCCCTTGCAGGATAGCGTGGGCAAAGCCGCGCTTGGAGGCGCTGCCGTGGCTCTTCACAACAACGCCGTTCAACCCCGCGAATAGGGCACCATTGTACCGGTCTGCATCGATCTGAGCCGAAAGCTCTCCATAGTCTGTTTCATTGGCCAAGTCGGTTAACTGGCCGCGCAAAAAACCCGCCATGCTCTCAATCGTTTTGAGAACCAGATTGCCAGTGTAGCCGTCACAAACAATGACATCGGCTCGACCAGAAAATAACTCGCTGGGCTCGATAAACCCGATACAGTTTATGCAGTTGTCCTGCTCGAACAGGCTGATTGCTCGATTAATGTCGCCAGTACCCTTACCGCGTTCTACGCCGATGTTCAGCAAACCCACGCGGGGCGTCGCATCCGGGCCCGCCCCAATATCTTCTGTCGCTGCTGCGGCAGGTAGCTGGTGCGTCGACTGCAGTGCGCTGCCAAGTCGGCCAAATTGTCGCAACAAGTGCGGCGAGCAATGCACATTGGCGCCCAAATCCAGCATATAAAACTGTCCGCGCGGACCTTGAAAAGCCTTAGCAATCGCTGGCCGATACAGTCCAGCCACCGTACCCAGAACGCTACGCCCCAGTACCATCATCGCCTTCGTATCGGCTGAACTCACAAGGGCATCCGTCTTTCTGTCTGCCAGCATCTGCATACCAATGGCAAGGGAGGTGTCATGAGAGCGCTTGAGTACGGCTCTTGGGCTTTCGTTACCTGTTAACGCGGCGGCGCAGGGTCGCAGTTGCGTGCCTCTCTCGACCAGTGAATTGATCTTTTGCTGGTCGAGTCGAACCAGATCGCCAATGACGATCAGTTCTTCTGGATATGGATAGGCTAGGCAGCCTTCGAGATTCTGCTCGCCACAGCCCTCGCCACCCATAAGGTCGATAGCAATCTTCATGGCATCAGGGCGTTGGCGAATGGCACTTGGAGCTGTGTGATCAACCGGCTAGCTGTTTACAAAGGCTAAAAACTCGCGATATGCCGCGTGTTGCTGGCGCCAGTCAGCCGGCTGAGAGGTGTTAGCTCTTATCAGGCATTACCTGCTTGCCACGGTAAAAACCATCAGCGCTAACATGATGCCGACGATGGGTTTCGCCTGACGTGGTTTCAACCGACAGCGTTGGAGCGCTGAGTGAATCGTGGGAGCGACGCTGGCCGCGACGTGATCGCGTCACCTTGCTTTTTTGTACTGCCATTTCGACTGTCCTTAACTGTTACTTTCGTTGTGCTTTCGTCTTATTCGCTCGCAGCCGAAAAGACGATTTATTCTGCCTTAGACTGCTGCTGTACTTCGCACTCACGCGGGTTTGTACGCGAAGTGCCTAATCCTGTTCTTTATCGCTGGCCTGTATTGCCTCTTTCAACCCTGCGAAGGGAAAACGTCTCGACGCTTCCTCGCTGCCCTGCGACTCTGCATCGTCGCCAGCCGTTTCTCCGTAACGCATCACTGGCATATGTGCGCAATCGTCGTCTGTGCAAACCCGATCTGGCAAAGCCAATAGCAGCTCATCTTCGACCAGTTCCACCATGTCTAGATTGACACCAGCTACCACCAGAATATCCAAACTCGGGTCCAGCCCGCTCCACGCATCGGCCTGCTCTTCGTCGAACGCGATTACACTCGCGAAGCTACAGTCAACGTCACGCCAAACGTTTTCGTCACAGCGATGGCAGGCGAGCTGCGCTTTGCAGTGCACCCGCCCACTGACTTTGACCCTAGCTTGTCCGTCATGGTCAAAATTCAATTCTGCAGCGATGTCTTGAACCGCCTCGCAAACATTCCCAAAACGAGGCAGCGAAGCCACCTCAAGCTCTTGCGCCACCACTGCCCGCTGTTGAGCTAACGAGCGATAAGTTGACGAGCCTGAAGCGTTGGATTTCATGGCGGCGCAACTATAGGTACCTCGATGCAGGGTGTAAAGTAGCTGGGCCGGCGATCTTGTAGGTACCAAACATCCAAGGCGCTGATTTTACGCAAGTTTGTGTGAACCAACGCCTGCGGCCAGCAACTGCGTGCATAGAGGTCACAAACAACCGATACGAGTAAACCGATGAGTGACCCACTGATCCTTGGATCTTCCTCCCCTTATCGCGCACAAGCGTTGCGCTCCCTCGGTTTGGTGTTTACGCAAATCTCGCCAAATGTCGATGAAACACCGCGTTCAAATGAGTCCCCTGAAGCCTTGGCCGCTCGTTTGGCAGAAACCAAGGCCGTTGGCATTGCCCAGCAACATGCGGGAGCCATCGTCATCGGCAGCGACCAAGTGGGATTTTGTTCCGGCCGGCTCTTAAGCAAACCGGGCAGCAAGGCCAATGCCATCGCGGCTTTGCGGCAAAACGCTGGTCACACCGCAACGTTCTACACTGGCCTCGTTTGCGCCCGTCAAGATCTCGCAGGAACGTTGCACACCAGATTGGATGTCTGCAAAACCGAACTTAAATTTCGATTACTTACAGACGAACAAGTGACGCGCTATGTCGAGTATGACCATCCGGTTGATGTGGCCGGCGCATTCAAAGCCGAAAGTCTTGGTATCGCGCTATTCGACTACATCCGCGCCGATGACCCGAGTGCATTGATTGGATTACCGCTAATCGCGTTGACGCGGCAGTTGCAATCTTTTGGTGTCGATCCGTTACGCGCCAAAGCATGAGCGACTTGGGCAACCTGGGATTTGAAACAGTCGCTTGATGTCCCGCTAAACACGCGTGGCTTTTAAGCGCGCCCAAATCTCATCCATCGTGGCTTCCATGGGTGCCGACACATCGAGCCGATCACTGCCCACGGGCACCACCAAACGAGCCGCGTGAAGGCAAAGTCGCTCGATCTGATGACTTGCATGCCCTCGTTGCTTCTGACCGTACTTGGTATCACCCAGGATCGAATGACCCTGATGTTGTGCATGCACGCGTATCTGATGCGTGCGCCCAGTGTGCAGGGTCGCCTGTAGCAAGGTTGCGGTTGGTGCGGTGTCGGTAATCTGGAAGTCCGTCCGGGCCACCTGCCCCTGCGGGTCGACGCGAACTCGCCGTTCACCCCAATCGGTCACATATCGCAGCAGTCGGTGCTGGACTGTGCGCGCCTTTTTCGGCCAGACATCGTCGACAATTAGGGCGTAGTTCTTTTTCACCGTTCGGGCACGAAACGCCGCCTGCACTTCCTTTAAGACACCGCGCTTCTTACACAGCAGCAGACACCCAGACGTGTCCCGATCTAGACGATGAGCAAGCTCGATACGTGGCTGATTACGCATCACACGAAGCAACTCAACTACACCCGCTGCGATGGAACTGCCGCCATGCACAGCAAAACCGGGGGGCTTGTTGATCACAATAAAGTCGTCATCCTCGAACAAGATGCAAGACTCGAGCAGCGCTTGGGTACGATCATCAAGCTGGGTGGGTGCTTGTGCTTTGCTAACCAAGGGCGGAATTCTGATTCGATCAGCTAACTGCAGCCGGTAGGTTTGTTTCACCCTCGAACTGTTCACGCGAACCTCGCCCTTGCGCAATATGGCGTAGATTTTTTGTTTGGGCACACCCTTGAAACGCCGCATCAGAAAGTTGTCGATGCGTTGACCGACATCATTTTCATCAACAATGTCGACGAAGGTTACGCTCACCGAAAGCTGACGTGATCAGAAAAAATCAAAGGTTTGAAGGGCTTAGCATTCACTGTTAACATCCCGCTCCGTGTTTGGCGGCAAATGCAGTCATCACTGCACTAAAACCGCAAGCGCGCATGGTACTCGAAACACGTCGCTCATGGGCTAAGCCCGTCTGGTCGAATCGGGTTTTCAGTACCCAGAGATCACCTAGTCAAAAAAGAGCAGGGATCCGAAAGATAAAAGTTCTGGGCTGGCGAACAATGTCCGACAGCCCGCGGGGAAGGAATAGAGACAGGGATAGAGATAGCAACAGAAGTATAAATAGCACCGAGAAAGTGTAAGTTGGACATCTTATTGAACAGTATCTGAGCGCGAGTGTGACCTGTTCAACAAATGACGACTGAAGCAGCAGATACGTAAATCGCCGATATGTGATGCCGCCAACAAAGCGGCAGAAGTTTAGAAACACATCGCAGTTCAAAAAAGAGCGAAAAACAAACTGCTCACGCACTTTCTCAAAGAGGCGTCATAGTTTGCGGCCAAGGTTTGTTGACGAGATTCTTCACTAATTGAGTCTTGGCCAAGGCCGGAACTGACCCCGTAATGTGCGACCAACGCTGAACAGCAGACACAATTTGCCGTTCATTTTTTGCGGGAAATTGGATCAACCCAGTGACCTAGCAGCTAAATCGGCCAAGCACGTTGTGCAGACAGCCGATTTACAAACGAAGAAATTTTAATTTGACGCTCAAGGGGCGAATTCGGGCACATTTGCCAACGCCCGAAGACAGACAAAACGAAAAGACTGAAGAATCTTTGTTGCAAGGGCCCAAAACTGGTAACGGAACCAGAACCCCTACAAATTCTTCGATCTCTTGAAATGACGGTTAACACCGCATTGAGATTTCAGTGGCCACGACTTGTACCGCATTGAGCGGGATTAAGTTAGGCATTTGAACGTCGGCGCTGCGCATATTGCCATGCAACCGACAAGAAACAGGACAAGAAAAAGGAAGCACGAACGTAATCATCCCTCGCTTGACGCTATAAGGCCTGTTACCGCCCTTTTGGGCAAGGCATTGTCTGTATAGCGCGAGCAAAAACCAACGCAAAGCAAGCGCGCCGACGCGCATGTGCCCTGTAGTGGTTTATGGATGCGTTCTTCGGCCCGTCCTGATACTGACTTCTCACGTTTTATCCCCCGTGCGTCCAGTAACGACACGATCCTTGGCATGCCTTATCGGCCGGATCGATGTCTTAGGACGAAATATGAAAAGAATGCTGATAAACGCGACCCAATCCGAGGAAGTTCGGATTGCCCTTGTCGACGGTCAAAAGCTCTATGACTTGGATATTGAGAACGCGGCTCGAGAACAAAAAAAGGCGAGTATTTACAAAGCCAAGGTGACCCGCGTGGAGCCCAGTTTAGAAGCGGCTTTCGTCGACTTCGGCTCAGAACGTCATGGCTTTCTGCCACTTAAGGAAATCTCCAAAACTTACTTCAAAAAGGGTGCAAGCCAACGCGCCCCCATTCAAGAGCTTGTCAAAGAAGGCCAAGAAATCTTGGTGCAGGTCGAGAAAGAAGAGCGTGGTAACAAAGGTGCCGCTCTGACGACATTCTTGAGCCTCGCCGGCCGCTACATGGTTCTTATGCCCAACAACCCCCGAGCCGGTGGTATCTCGCGCCGAATCGAGGGTGAAGAGCGCGATCAGTTGCGCAACGCGATGTCGAAACTCGAAATTCCCGAAGGCATGGGTGTCATCGTCAGAACCGCTGGTGTGGGCAGAAGCGCCGAGGAACTGGAATGGGACCTCAACTACCTGCTGCAAGTATGGCAAGCCATTCAAAATGCGGAACAAGACGAACCGACACCCGCGCTGCTTTACCAAGAAAATAGTGCGGTTCTGCGAACTATCCGCGACAACCTGAGAGCAGACGTCGGCGAGGTGTTGGTTGAAGGCGAAGAAGCCTTTGCGGAGGCATCGGCCTTCGTCGCACAGGTCATGCCGAACTACTCGTCAAAAATTAAGGCGTATAGCGACCCAATCCCCCTTTTCAGTCGTTATCAGATCGAGAGTCAAATCGAGACCGCCTTTGAGCATACGGTCAAGCTTCCTTCCGGGGGTAGCATCGTCATCGACCCCACCGAGGCCCTAGTTTCCATCGATATCAACTCGGCGCGGGCTACCAAGGGTCACGATATTGAGGAAACCGCTACCAATACGAATTTGGAAGCTGCGGACGAGATCGCACGTCAGCTGCGCATTCGCGACATTGGTGGATTGGTGGTCATAGACTTTATTGACATGATCAACCCGTCCAACCAGCGGGCTGTTGAAACCCGCATGCGTAACGCGCTGGAATCAGACCGTGCACGCATTCAGACCGGTCGAATTTCTCGTTTCGGCTTGATGGAAATGAGCCGCCAGCGCCTACGTCCATCTCTTGAGGAAATCAGCACCGGTCTCTGCCCACGATGCAATGGCCAAGGCCGTATTCGTGATACCCGCTCACTGGCCTTGGCGATATTGCGTGTCATCGAAGAAGAGGCGCTCAAGGAAGGCAGCTTCATCATTCGCGTGCAGGTGCCTTTATCCATTGGCGCATATCTGCTGAACGAAAAGCGTAACGACCTAGCCGACATTGAGAGCCGTACCGGGACTCAAATGGTGATCATTCCAAACATGAACTTGGAAACCCCGCACTATCTGGTTGAGAGGCTTCGCAGCGATCAAGCAGAAAGTGAAGGCGAGATTCCAAGCCATACTCTCTCAGAGCTAGCGAACCAATCTCAGCAGCAAGAGCTGCCGGTTGAGTCCCAGGCACCGGTTCGGAAAGAGGCGGCAGTAAAGCCACAATTTACCTCCGCACCCCCTGCACCTGCGGCTTCTTCCGCACCAGCCGCGCCTGTTGCTCCCGCGCCCAAAGAAACCGCTGCCGACAAACCAGGCCTGCTTGCTCGACTTGCCACTGCCTTATTTTCTGACAAGCCCGTAGTAGAAGAGACCGACAAGGGCAATCGAGATAAGCCACGTCATGCGCGAGGCAAACGAGACGATGAAAACAGAGGTCGGCGCCGAGGCAGAAACTCAGATCGGTCACGTGAAGACAAAGACAATGGCGCCGAACAAGGCAGCGAGCGATCACGCAGCCGCAACGGCAGAAACGCCGAACGCAAGGGCAGAGAAAAAGACCGCGATCAAGGCACTCGACAGGTAGATGAGCAAAGCAACAGTCAACCCGATGCCTCTTCCGGCGACGCCGAGGAAAGAACTGGCCGCCGTAAACCCCGACGCGAGGACAGACGCAGAGACGATAGAAAACGCGATGACAAAAAACCGCGCAACGAAGGCGAGTCCAGCCGCGGGTCCCAAAGCATCAGCCGGATAGACCAAGGCGATGACAACTTCGAGGTGGTTGACCCGCTTGAGCGCCAGCCTTCTGAGCAAGAACTTGCCAGCAGCAAACGGCAACCCAAGCGCGACCGCAATGCACCGCGAAAATCTGCGCCGAGGGACCCCAGTCCAACGCGCGCTGAGAACTCAGCCGCAGTCGTGGTTGAAGAAGCGCCGCGTAAACCGGCCGTGGTTGCAGAAACCGCGCCGCGACCAGCACGTGCGGGCAACGATCCGCGCAACCGAAATAAAGCAATGGCCACTGACGAAGCGGAGTCGGTGGAGACTGTGGAGGAGAACGGTGCAAATGCTGCGCCGCCTGTAGAAATGCCGACGAGCAATGCAGATGAGCCAGTCAGTGAGAGCACGATGCAAGAGGAGCCTTCAGCGTCTGAACAACAGCCCTCAGCGTCCGAACAGGAGCCTTCAGCGTCTGAACAAGAGCCTTCAGCGCCCGAAGAAGAGCCTTCAGCGCCCGAAGAAGAGCCTTCAGCGTCCGAAGAAGAGCCCTCAGCGCCTGATCAAGAGCCCTCAGCGTCCAAACAAGAGCCAGTGGCTGACAATGATGATGCTCCATCTGCAGAAGATACATCTACGCAAAACAGCGTCGTTGAACCTGAGGTGGAGCCCGCAGAGGAGCCAACTGAAGAAACCGATGTGGATCCGCTCAGCGATTCAGCTCGCGAAACCTCAGCGGCCGCGGCGAAGCCCGCGCGAACATCCAGAGCGTCAAACGATCCGAGAGAGGTAAAACGGCGCGAGCGAGAAGCAGCGCTGCGAGCCCAAGGTGTATCAATCGCCAGCAGCGCAGACGATCAGGATACGACCGACGGTTCCAGTTCTAGCTGAATTTCGAATCGCTCAGCGACACTACGCTGTATCTCTTGGGCAAAACCCAAGAGATCCTGCGCAGAAGCCTGGCCGTAGTTCACCAGCACCAGCGGCTGATTAGGCCAGCAGCCTACATCGCCGCTACGTGTACCCTTCCAGCCCGCCGAATCAATTAACTGCGCGGCTGATACTTTATAACCTTCAGCGAATGGATAAGGTTTGATCGACAGCGTTTCAAGCCGCCGGGCGGTCTTGTCATCAGTCACAGGATTCTTAAAAAAGCTGCCAGCGTTAGGGTGCTCATAAGGATCCGGCAGTTTGTTGCGGCGAATGGCCATCACAGCTGCTGCAACCTGAGTCGGCGTCGGCGCGTTCCTTGCCTGCCCACTTGGCTTACCTGCCATCGCTCCCTTGCCGGCATCGAACTCAAGAGCCTCGGCCAACTCGGCGTAGGATAGATTTACCTTGGGACGACGCTGCAGGCGCAACGTCACGCTGAGTATAATCAGTGCGTTGTCGGCAGCCGCTAACCGCGCCTTAAAGACACTGTCTCTATAGGCGAAGCCGCAAGCGCTAGCCGGTATGTCGCGCACGTTTTGATCCGGATCAATGACGTTTACCGATTCGATGAACTGCGCGACCTCAACACCATAGGCACCAATGTTCTGAATTGGTGCGGCACCAACCGAACCGGGTATGAGCGCTAAGTTTTCTAGTCCAAACCAGCCCTGCGCGAGTGTCTCTTCCACCAACTCGTGCCAATTCTTGCCCGCGCCAACCGCTATCGTGACGAAGTTCTCGTCCAACGACAGCACCCGAATCGACGTGTCTTTGATGTAGCAGACCAGGCCCTGCACCTCTGGCATCAGCACAACATTGGAACCCTCACCCAGACAGCGCAAACCGCACTTGGCCTTGCTTGCGTAAGCCACCGCTTCTATGGCATCCGCTTGCGACGATAGGTCAATGGCGGTCTGCGTGTTGGCAGGCAGTCTTAAGGTATTGGGCAGCTGACGAGGCTCAGTAATCATGCTGCGATTTGCCGAAACGTCAGGTTAATTCTTGGACCGCAGGGCTTTTTAGTAGGACGCAGGCAATGGCGTTGACGACCGTCAAACAACAACAAAGAGCCCTCACCAAGCTCGAGTGTTGTTCGCGATTTTGGTGAGTCCGTCGGCTCGTGTTGCGAATCATCTGCCACGGCGTCGTGTTCAACGCAGAATCTGCGCGGCGCACCCAGACTCACAGATGCAATTAACGCCGAGCATCCTTGCTCGTCATCGCGATGCCAGCCCATATGTTCAGCACCGTTGGCGTATCGATTCATGAGTAAAAAGTTGAATGGTTGCCCGACTGCGGACTCAACGTCCCGCCGCAGACCCTGCAAAGGCTCGGGCCAACCCTCGGTGGTATGGTCGATGCCGGTATAGCGGTAGTTCAGATTTGCATCGCCAAACCACGCGATAGATCGTGGAGCCTCTACCTGACGACCATAGATCGAAAAGGTCTCGCGCTGCCAGCGAAACCAGTCAGCACGCTCGAATTTATGCAGCCAGTCGCTGGCCTGTATAGGCGACAAAAAATCTTCGATGAATCGCATTCATGAATCCAAAAGTGCCCGAATCCGGGGAGGCGCTAGGGTATACTAGGCGGGTTTTCACAACCAATGGAAGGGAAGCTAGTGAACATTGAGGGAAAAGTAGCGGTTATTACTGGCGGTGCATCGGGCCTCGGTCGATCTACCGCTGAGATGATCATCGCAAACGGAGGTAAGGTCGCGATTCTTGACCTTAATGAAGATCTGGCAAAGGCCACGGCCAGCGAGCTCGGTGAGGCCAAGGCCTATCAGGTCAACGTTACCGATGACGAATCTGTGAGCAGCGCCGTCAACCAAATTGCTGAAGACTTTGGCGCCATCCATATTAATGTGAACTGCGCAGGCATTGGGGCGGCATCACGTACCGTTGGCCGCGAAGGGGCTCTAGATATCGCCAAGTTCAACTTCATCGTTCAAGTGAATCTCATCGGTACCTTCTCGGTACTGAGCAAATGCGCGGCCATCATGCAGGTCAACGAACCTGAAGGTGAAGCATTGGAACGCGGCGTCGTCATTAATACCGCATCCGTTGCCGCATTCGACGGTCAAATCGGCCAAGCCGCCTACTCTGCCAGTAAGGCCGGTGTCTCCGGCATGACGCTGCCTATCGCTCGTGATCTATCTCGTCAGGGTGTACGTATCTGTACCATCGCACCGGGTATTTTCAACACACCGATGATGGCAGGCGCTCCAGACCAAGTGCGTGATCCGCTCATCGACATGGTTCAATACCCTAAGCGTCTTGGGCTACCGCCTGAGTTTGCATCCTTGAGCAAGCAAATCGTTGAGAACCCCTATTTAAACGGCGAAACCATTCGCCTTGATGGTGGTATTCGTATGGCACCCAAGTAAGGGTGCACGGAACTTAGAACTTAGAGCTCAGGCGCTGAAGTGCGCCTGAACTCTGGCTAAATCATCAGGCGTGTCCACGCCACCGGGCACCCTCTCCATGGCTTGAATAACCAAGAGCGGATACCCCGCTTGTAGCCATCGCATCTGCTCCAGCATTTCTACCTGCTCCAAGGTCGACGCCCCCAAGGCGATAAAGCGACGCAGCGCCCTCACTCTGAACGCGTATATGCCCACATGCTTAGCCGCGGATTCGGGCACGCGCTGCCCTTGTGAATCGCGCGGATAGGGAATGGGTGCCCTAGAAAACAGCATGGCCAGCCCTTGATCATTGCAAACAACCTTCACCACATTGGGATCGAGAAATTCGCTCTCAGAATGAAGCGCCTCAGACAGCGTGGCCATGGGCACGTCTGCATGCTCGCGCATGCTCTCACTGAGCTGATTGATGACTGCCGGAGGCACCAAGGGTTCGTCGCCTTGGACGTTGATCACAACATCATCATCGGACCAGCCACGAAGTTCGGCGACCTCCATCACGCGATCAGAACCCGAAATATGATCTGCGCGGGTCATTTGCACAGCAATACCCGCTGCGACCACAACATCGGCCACGCGATCATCGTCTACAGCCACCACGACGCTATCGACTGCAGCCTTCGCCGCCTGTTGCGCAACTCTCACCACCATGGGCAGACCTGCAATGTCCGCGAGTGGCTTGCCCGGCAGGCGACTGGATGCATATCGAGCGGGTATCACAATATGGACTGACATTAGGCACCCTGCTCCATAGACTCCACAGGCTCTACAGGCGCCCCAGATGCCAAGATGGACTTAGGCCGTATGTTGAGACTCTCCAACCGTTGCTGGAGATCCTGCTGAAAATCGTCATCGAACTGCGTTGCAATGTCCAAGGCCCATACATGGGTCAAATCAATATCGAGGGCGGAGAGCTTCACCGCATCTTTCTCCGTGCACACGATGGGCGAGCCGTCGGCAAAGTTCAATTCGTCTCCTGTATAGCCATGATGGTCAGGATAGATGTGCGGCTCTACCGACACACCAAGATCCGTTAGGCTGCGTAAGAACCGATCTGGATTGCCGATCCCACAAAGGGCACGGACCCACGGATATTGCTCAAAAAACGTTGCTACCGGAATGCACTGATCGTCACTCAACCGTCGGAACTCGACGGGCAGATTTGCCGAAACGTATTCCTTGGCAACCAGTCCTGCTGCACCGCCATTGCTGATGACGAAATCCACCTCCTGCAACCGAGCCAGCGGTTCTCGAAGGGGGCCTGCAGGCAGTAACAGCCCATTACCTATGCCACGGGCAGCATCGACCACGGCAATTTCTACATCGCGTTCCATGGCGTAGTGCTGCAGACCATCATCGGCCACAACAATGTCGCACCCGGCTTGCTGCAGCAGATCGATCCCCCGCAGACGCTCAGCGGCAATGGCCACAGGACACTGTAATTTCTGCCGCAACATGACTCCCTCGTCGGAATACAGTGCAGCAGATCCCCCCATTGGGATCAGCGCGCCTTGGCGGCTCAAACCGCCTTTGTAGCCTCGTGAGACTACGCCGGGGTTGAAACCTTGATTGCGCAAAAAGGTCACCATGGCGGCGACGACGGGTGTTTTACCCGTGCCCCCAACGGTTATGTTGCCAACCACCAGCACCGGCAACCGTGCCTTGTCGGTATTCTCAGAAAATTGATTTGCTCGCCTTTGTGCCTGTGCGCGCCGACGACTTAGCCAGCCATAAAGCCACGACAGCGGCAGCAGTGTCTTAACCCAGAACGCCCCGCTGTACCAAGCTCGGGTAAAGGCACTGGCCGATTGGCCCAAAAAATTCCCCGGACGTATCTGTGCAGGAAGACCGACGCCTGACATGACAGCCTTGGCCGGGGCTAGTTCCTCGCTTTGCTCCGGTTCATCTTGAAACTGTGCGTTGTACAAATCTGCATACAGTCCCTGTCTTTCCAGTAATTCGCGATGCGTCCCCTGCTCGACTATCTGCCCCTTATCCATCACCACGATTGTATCGGCGGATTCAACGGTTGAGAGTCGATGGGCTATCACCAAGGTAGTACGACCGATCATCACCTCTTGAAGGGCAGCTTGAATGTACTTTTCGGACTCGTTATCCAGCGCCGACGTCGCTTCATCCATAATCAACACAGGCGCGTCTTTTAACAAAGCCCGCGCAATGGCAATGCGTTGACGCTGCCCACCGGACAACAGCACACCGTCGTCGCCCACCAGCGTGTCCAAACCATCCGGGAGTTGATTTACGAATTCGTCAGCGTAGGAACGACGCAGCGCTTGCCGTATCGCTTCATCGCTAACCTGTGACATATCACCATAGGCAATATTGTTGCGCAGCGAATCGTTAAACAGCGTCACCTGTTGGCTCACAAAGGAGATGTGTTGGCGTAGATTCGAAAGCTCATAGGCTTGGATATCCGTGCCATCCAGCGTGATCCGTCCTCGTTGTACATCGTAAAAACGCGGCAGCAAGCTGGCCAACGTAGATTTGCCACTACCCGAGCGCCCTACTAAGGCTACGGTTTGGCCGGGGGCGATATTGAGCTGAACATTCCTCAGCACGTCAGGCCCATCCGGGGTGTAGCAATAGCTGACATCTTCAATCGCGACCTGGCCTTGCGCACGCTCAAGCTCAAACTCGCCCTCGTTGCTCTCAATGCCAGAATCCAGCTGCTGAAAAATATCTTCCGCTGCCGCGAATCCGCGCTGCAGTTTCGCGTTGATTTCTGACAGTTTTCTTATGGGGCGTCCAAGCATGCCAGCCAGCACCAAGAACTCGACCGCCTTGCCGCTGGAGAGCTGCACGCCGAACTCTGGACTGTAAAGAACGACAATCAGACCGCATAAGCCCAACGCGATAATGGTCTCGTTCGTCTGCGAACTGAAAACCTTGGTGATCACCATCTTCATATTTTGCTGGCGATTAACCTTGCTCGCCCGCAAGAAGCGGTCTTCCTCCTGCTGCTGGCCACCGAATATCTTGACTTCGCGATACCCATTGGCGACCTCGGATACCACATGGGTGACATCGCCCATGGAATGTTGAATGCGGCGGCTGATACGACGAAAGCGATTACTGGCAAACACGACGATCAGGCCCAGCACAGGCGCCATGGCGATAAAAAGCAGCGTTAGTCGCCAATCGATCAAAAATAGGAATACCAAGTAGGCAATCACCTTAAGCCCGTCTTGGATCAATGCGCGCAAGGCGTCAGTGCCAGTATCGCGCAGTTGCGTCACCGTGAACGTAATCTGGGAAACGATATGGCCCTGATTCGCGTTATCAAAGTAACTGCTTGGCGACTTCAATATATGACCGAACAGCTGTTCTCGCAGGTCATACACGACGCCAAACGACACGCGCGACATCGCCGCTTCACCGACGATCGCGCCAACTGCGCGCGCAACGGTCACCAACGCCATCATCAAGGGTATGGTCGCCGCGGCGCGCACCTGTGCATCGTCCCAATTATCAATCAGGTTGCCAAAGAGTGTGACGAAGTAGCCTTCCGCTGCGGCAGCGGTAACGAAACCAACAAAGGCGAAAATCAATAAGACCCAGTAACGCCCCACGTAGGACAGCAATCGCCGATAAATGACCCAATCAGATTTACCTACAGTGCTGTCGCTTACCGAGGGTCCATCACTGTGCATTGGTCAAAGACTCCGCTGACTTTGCTATCGGCATGGTCGCCAAACTCACTCGTACCAAACCCAATGAGGCGCAAACATCCAGCGCACGAACCACCGATTGGTGAGTGGCATTGGCATCAGCGCGAATTTCAACCGGCTGCTGGGCCAACGATTGGGCATCGAGGTTCCCTACAGCTGACTGCACTGCCGCCAACAGTTGATCACGTTCGCGCCCGACGGGCCGTCCGGCAACGAAATACATACCTGCGGCATCGAGCGAAATCTCCACGGCATCACTTACGCTTGCAACCGCAGCCCCAGACTCCGGAAGCGTTACCGAGACCACCTGCGTTTGCACAAAGTTTGACGACACCATAAAGAAGATCAGCAACAAAAAGACAACGTCAATGAGCGGTGTAATCTCAATGCCTGCTTCGCGCCTAGCTGCACTTACCCGAGGCATCTATGCCACCTGCCTAATCTGTTCAAAAAAGCGGTTACTCACTGCCTCCATTTCGATCAGCAATCCATCCACATGACGCAGCAATGCCCGATGGCAGATCAGCGCAGGTATGGCGATGCCAAGCCCGGCGGCTGTGGTAATCAAGGCGGTGGATATACCGCCGGCCAGCAGCTGCGCGTCGGTCTGCCCTGCGGCAAACAACTGATCGAATACATCGATCAGCCCTACCACGGTGCCAAGAATTCCCAGCAGCGGGCAGATAGACGCCACCACACCCAGACCTGTTAAGTGGCGCTCCAAATTGTGGGCCGTGACATCTAGGGCTCCCTGCATGGCTTGAGCAAACTCATCGCGGGAGACTGTGCGATTCGCAAGCCCTACCGCGAGCAAATAGCCAAGCTCAGACGTATTGCCCAATTCGTCCAGAGCTGCGGAATTAGCGGGCCATCCGCGTGTATCGTTCATACGCTCCAGCAGTGGCTCAGGTAGCACCTGAGCACGACGCAGCGACCACCATCTTTCAAGACAAATCGCCATGGCGATCACGCTGCAAAACGCGATAGGCAGCATAAGGATTCCACCAGCCTGAAACAGATCTAGCATGAACAACAACCCAGCGGGTGAACTGGACTGTACAGTCGCACCTGCCTCACCAAGAACAACCCCGTGCTGATATTGGCCAGCTACTGTGAATCAGACCATCAGCCTCACGAATCCAGTACTGATCGTGCAGATTCACCGTGGGGTCGCAATGGGGAACCGCAAATTCCAGCACCTGTCCCAGTGTCACCGGTGGGGCTTCATTTTCCCCGCGAGCAATATCTGCAGTAGGCAAAATCAACACGCCGTGCTCGTCTCCAGCGAACCGAAAAGACACATCAGGCAACGCGTCGCACACTGGGTTCACGCTGTCAGAGGCAAACGCCTTATAGCCGCCATCTACGGTAATTGTGCTCGGCTGTGGCTGGCTAATAGCTGTACAAGCGACGGTAAGTGCCAGATCAAAACCCTGAAACCGGTCTGAATTGGCGCCTGCGACTTGGCGGTATTCTTCATCCATAAAAATATAGCTGCCCACCTGGATGTCGGTCAGATGTTCCAGAGTTACGTCGATATCAAATGTTCCCGTGCCACCACCGGTCACAATGTCAGGTTGCATGCCCTGTTGCTCCAGCAGCGCGAATTTGTCGGCTAGCCGCTCCCAAGCACGCATGGATTTGTCGCGCCGTTTCTCAAATTCAGGCACGTGCATCACGTGCCCGGCATAGTGCTGAACGCCGGCGAAATAGAATCGCGCATCGTTTTGCATAGTGTCGAGCAAGCGCAGCAAAAGATCGTTGTCGCGCAAACCCGTTCTGCCGGTAGAAGCGTCCAAATCCAGCAGTAAACCAACACGCTTGTCGTCATCTATCTCAGCCTGCAGCGCTGACAAACCCTCAATAGAATCTACGACTAACAGCAGCGTCAGCTGCTCGGTGATAATGGCGTTAACTACCTGAGCTTTGTATCGCGTTGAAATCGGCGACGTGATCAAGATCGAATCAATGCCAGCACTAGCCATAACCGCGGCTTCGCTGACCTTAGCGGTACAAATGCCGACAGCCCCAGCGGCCATTTGCTGTTTGGCGATTTCGGGACACTTATGGGTTTTAGAGTGGGGACGAAACCCCTTGGCGTAGCGCCCCAAATGGTCGGACATAGCCTGTATGTTCGAGTCCATGGTGGGCCGATCGAGTATCAAGGCGGGGGTAGGTAGCTGATCAGGGCGCATCGGCTCGCTGAGCATGACTGGCTCAACGGGACGCGAGGTGACGGCTTTCAACGCCATTTCTACTGCTGCGGACACATCCTTCCCCTATCTCAAAAAACGCCGAGGTGACGGCGTCATCATAGCGGGGATAGATGCCGAATAGCAGCATCTAGAAGGCAGTAAGCTCTGTCAGGCGGACTGCTTCTCGTCGAGATTTGCCTGCCTGAGTTGGTCCTGTTCATGCTGCAGTCGCAGCGCAGCCACTAAGTGGCGACATATCTCCAAACCCGGATCTGAACTCACCATGGTGCCATTACGAGCAGCGCTGTTATCCGAGTGGATTTGATGGCCTTTTCCACGATCAGAGCCAGGGCCAAAGTCCGAGCTAAGACCAGAGCCATCATTAGACTCAACCGACACCCAGAGCGTTTTTTGTGCCGAGGTTTGTGTGTTTGCAGGTTTGGCCCATCGGCTCGCCGACGGGCGTTTTGACACACGCGCGCGTTTACGCAGGTTTCGAGTCAGTCGATCCACCGCCTGCCAATGTGCCTGAGCGTCACGCAACAGGGCGTGCTCGCGACTTTCCCCGCTTGGCGCTCGAGTACTTGGCGCCTCTATGCTTGGCGCTTCTATGCTTGGCGCTTCGACAAATTCAGGTTGCGACGTCTTTGTCTTTGCCTGCGCCTGTGCCTTGCCAGAATCCACCTCAGCGAGCACGTTTAACGCTAGCTGGACGGGAGCCTGCATGGCCTGCTTTTGACGATGATCTCTCTTTTGCTCGTTCATACTGTATAAATACCAACTACTGTATATTTATACAACCACTCTAGGCGATATTTTTTTCGCTGCTAATGACCAATCGATCACCCTGCCAGTCACCACAGAGCGCGCTGCCAGCAGCGAAGCCGTCACCAAGCATGGCCTCCGCCAGCGGGTTTTCAACCAGTCGCACCATGGCGCGCTTCAGCGGCCGAGCACCGTAAACAGGGTCATAGCCTGCCTCGCATATCGCATCCATCGCCGCACTGCTTAGGCTTAGCTTCAAATCTTGCTCCGCTAGACGGCTATTGAGCAACGCCAGCTGCAGTGAAGCGATACGTTTGATCGCCGACGCATCCAGCGGTCTAAACACCACCACATCATCAACCCGGTTGATGAACTCTGGTCGAAAGTGTTGCGCCACAATGCCCATGACCATGGCATTCAGTCGCTCGTTAGCATCCAGCGGATTGGCTTGTGCGACGGTATCGCTGGCATTCACCGCATCCTGCGTGAACGCCTGAATCGCCTCAGAACCCAAATTCGACGTCATCACCAGCACGCAGTTGCTAAAGTCGACAGTGCGGCCATGGCCATCTGTGAGCCGCCCGTCGTCCAGCACTTGCAGCAGTATGTTGAATACATCGTTGTGCGCTTTTTCGATTTCGTCGAGCAAGATCAGCGAGTAAGGCTTCCGACGCACGGCTTCGGTGAGGTAGCCACCTTCTTCGTAACCGACATAGCCGGGAGGGGCGCCAATCAGCCGAGCCACCGAATGTTTTTCCATGAACTCCGACATGTCGACCCGAATCATCGCTTCGGCGCTGTCAAAGAGAACCTCAGCGAGGGCCTTGCACAGTTCAGTTTTACCCACGCCCGTAGGCCCCAAGAACATAAAGGAACCATTAGGCTTGCTAGGATCCGACAAGCCTGCACGGGCGCGTCGCACCGCTTGGCTGACTGCAGCAATCGGCTCGGCTTGGCCTATAACGCGCTCGCCCAGCGACTGCTCTAAATGCAACAGACGTTCTTTTTCCTGAGACAGAAGTCGAGCAACGGGTATGCCCGTCCATTTACCCACCACCTCGGCAATCTCTTCGGCGGTTACTTTGTTGCGCAGCAGCCTTGGCTGCGTTGACTCGTCTGCCGTCTCGGCGTCCTGACTGGTTGTTTGCGCCTGCAGACGGCGCTCTAACTCGGGAATCACCCCATACTGCAGTTCCGACATGCGAGTCAGATCGCTTTCCCTACGCGCTGCCTCAAACTGCAAACGTGCGGCTTCGAGTTCTTCCTTGGTGTCTTGAGATCCCTTAAGCGCGCTCTTTTCCGCCTCCCAAACAGCCTCCAATTCGGCATATTCCGCCTCAATAGAACTCACCTGTTCACGCAGTTCCTGCAACCGCTTTTTGCTCGCCTCGTCGTCTTCCTTTTTTAACGCTTCGACTTCCATCTTTAACTGCATCAAACGACGGTCCAGCACATCCATGCTCTCTGGCTTGGAATCCATTTCCATGCGGATGCGGCTAGCCGCTTCGTCAATCAGATCGATGGCCTTATCCGGTAGCTGCCGGTCGGTGATGTAGCGATGCGACAGATTTGCTGCGGCAACAATGGCCGGATCGGTGATATCCACGCCATGGTGTACTTCATAGCGTTCTTTCAAACCACGCAAGATTGCAACGGTGTCCTGCAGGTCTGGTTGATCTACCTGCACCTTTTGGAAGCGCCTCTCTAACGCCGCGTCTTTTTCAATGTACTGCCGATATTCATCAAGGGTCGTTGCGCCTACGCAGTGCAGTTCACCGCGAGCAAGGGCAGGCTTAAGCATGTTGCCAGCATCCATGGCGCCATCCGCCTTGCCAGCGCCCACCATGGTGTGCAGCTCATCAATAAATAAAATGATGTTGCCCTCTTGTTTGGCCAGATCACTTAGCACCGCCTTGAGGCGCTCTTCGAACTCGCCGCGATACTTGGCGCCAGCAATAAGCGCACCCAAATCCAATGACAGCACGCGCTTGTTCTTCAGGCTGTCGGCTACCTCGCCATTGACGATGCGCTGAGCCAAACCTTCGACAATGGCGGTCTTACCTACACCAGGCTCACCAATGAGTACCGGGTTATTCTTGGTTCGACGCTGCAAGACCTGCACCGTGCGCCGGATTTCCTCATCGCGTCCGATGACTGGGTCGAGCTTGCCCTGCTCTGCCAGCGCGGTGAGGTCTTGAGTAAATTTCTCCAGCGCATTGCGTGTTTCTTCGTCGTTTTTGCTTTCCACTGTTCTACCCTGTCTTTGCGACTCGATGAATTCGTTAACGTTTTGCTCGGTCAAACCACTCGACTTAAGTACCTTGCCGACCTGCGCGTCTTGCAACAGCGCCAGTACGACCCATTCCTCGGGCACGTAGGCATCACCGGCCTGCGCAGCCAACGCCTGTGCTCGCTGCAGCATCTTTTGCAGTGCTGGGCTGCCGGACACATCTGCAGAGGGATTACCCAACGTAGGCAGCGCATCAACGACGCGCACCAATGCACTAGCCATGGTCGATGCATTGTCATCCGCCGATTGCGCCAGCGTGGTTAACAAGCTTTGTGCATCATGGATCATTGCCAAGGCAATGTGCGCTGGCTCAAGGCTTGGGTTACGCTTTGCACCCGCCAGCGCATGTGCCTGAGCAACGGCCTGCTCTACACGTTGAGTAAATTGCATCGATGTCATTGCCTAACCTCCAAATAGCCAAACACGACTGCTCAAAGCTAAACAAAAGCTCACTGCGAGCCTTGATTGACGTGTCTTTCACTTACGCTCTGGCGTAGTCAATGGCGGTTGCTATACCGTTTTTCAAGTTCCCCTCGAGGCTCAACCCACAAATGATTCGCTGTGAGTACTTTGACGCTAAAGCCGACGACGCTAGCCAGACCAACCAAACTGTTGGGCAAATCGTGTTGCAGCCGAATCACTCCATGAGTTGGCGGGCGCTCAAATATTTCCTCGGCTTTATGATGATCTTGTCCTTTGGCATCGCTATTACCTTCATGTTCTTCGGTTACTGGCTGGTACTGCCGTTCACCGGCTTGGAGATGGGCGTGCTCAGCTACTGCCTGTGGCTATGTTTGCGACGCGGCAGCCTGCAAGAAGTCATCACCTTCAGTGCCCAAGAGGTTCGGCTAGAAACCGGTATCGACGCGCCGGATCAAACGGAGATTTGGGAACGCTTTTTCACCAAGATTCACGTCACTCAAGCCATTCATCCGTGGTACCGAAAAACTGTCGAACTGGTGCATCGCGGCGATAGTTTCGAGATTGGCGCCTTTCTCACCTCTCCAGAAAAAGAGGAACTGATCGAATCTCTGTATGACATGGTACGCCGCGCCGATGCCGCCATGGTGAGACACGCCTAGAACGCGGATCGCCATCGCTTGCGATTCGCGCTGCTTGCCTAAATCTCAGGACCGATTCTGCCTCACACGATCGGGCCGATGAGAACACCACTGAATCGCACCACTTGTCGCCGTGTTGAACTGTCGCGACTGCTCCCAGGTAAATCGGCGCACGACATGCTTGTGGGGGTGCCCGTAACGATTGGCTCTACCTGCGCTGAACACAACGATATCGGGGGACAAATGCCGCACGAAGGGCATCGACGATGACGTCTTGCTACCGTGATGGGGCGCCAGCAACAGCGATATGTGCTCGGGTAAATCCTCTAGCAACCGCCGTTCAGCACGGGCAGAAATGTCGCCACTGAGATAGGCCGTTTGCTCGTCGCTTGCAAGCAACAGGGTGCAAGACAGATCGTTGTCCGACGTCAAACCCTTAGCCTGCAGCGTTGTAAAACGCACGCCATCTTGCTGCCATGACATGCCATGTGTGCAATCGCGCGGTCCGATCTCAGGCAGAACATCAAAATAGGCGCGGAAGAACGATAGGCCACCGGCATGGTCTATGTCTGTATGACTCAAGAGCAGTAAGTTCAAGTGGTGGGGCCCGGTGGAGCGCAGCACCGGTAATACGTTGGAGCGACCTACGTCTCGATTAGCAAAACGCGGCCCAGTATCCACCAGCAAACGATAGCCAGCGGTGTCTACGACCGCGGCACTGCCCTGCCCCACATCGACAACCCGCACGCAGAATTCCCCCGGCGGCACATTCGATTGCACCCCCATCAGCAGGGGCAACCAAGCACAGATCGCACCAGCACGAAAATACAAAGACAGTGGCAGCAGCAACATCAATCCGCCAAGCAGTGCGACAACGGCTGTAGCAACACTGACGTAACCAATACTCGAGCTACGCTGGGGTAGCGTGTTTAGAAGCGCATCGAGCAACACATCGGTCAGCGCCAAACTGAAATCGGCCGTGCGTAGCGCAAAGGTGCAAAGCCACCCGAGGCTCTCTGCTTCTGGGAAGATTCTGCATAAACCCAACACCCAGGCCTAAGAACAGCGTCGGTACCGTCACCAGCGTCATGATCGGTACAGTGAGCAAGTTAGCTGGCACCACCAACAGGGAACTCTCTGCGAGCAACAAAATCACCAAGGGTGTCAGGCCCAACCAAAGCGCGCCCTGGGCCTGTATCACTGAGGCCACAGACCCGGACGCAGGACTGCGAGGGGCAAAAAACGCGATTAATACGGCCACTGCACCATAGGACAGCCAAAACCCAGAATGAAAAATCTGCAGGGGCATGAGCAGAGCAGACACCAAGGCCGCCAGCAACCAAATACGCCAGATCGACGCTCGACGCGGCAGCAACTGAAGCAGCCAAAGACC
>ERZ802819.561-NODE-561-length-24658-cov-11.232_pt1 | contig 24658 bp, 23 predicted proteins | sample MGYA00345647_ERZ802819 | MGnify/ENA primary metagenome ERZ802819 (study PRJEB30503, sample SAMEA104212355) | marine metagenome | biome: Westerlies Biome; feature: [SRF] surface water layer (ENVO:00010504) within the epipelagic zone...; material: water...
AAGTTCTAGCTCGCACAAACAATCTGTTTTATGCTCAATATGTGAAAGAACATGTTGCCTTAAGACAAAAAAAGCTGATTAAATCCCGAAGATTTAAACCAGCAAATTGTTCCGTCGAAAGGATTATAAAGTTACGACTAAGAAGAGCACTATACCAAATTTAATTTCACTTTTTTTCTGTCAAGGTATTGGGGCGTATAGAATAGATAGCGCTAACTAGCTTATTCGATTTTATCTTCATCGTAATTTTTCAGCAAACGAACACCTAAATACATTAGTGGGGTATCGAACAAAGCAAAAAAGAACTTAAACAGATAGGAATTGAGAATGAGTATAATAACAGCGCCCACATTATCAATTGCATCACCCAGATTACCCGCAAGGTATAAAATAGTTATTATTGCTGTTGAATCGACTAATTGACTGACTGTTGTCGAAGCATTATTCCTGAGCCAAAGATGCTTGCCCTTGGTTAATCGTTTCCAAAAATGATAAAGACGAACGTCTACGCTTTGGGCTATTAGGTAAGCAATCATCGAGGCAATGGTATTACCGACCATAAATTGATACACTCCTTCAAATAAATCCAATCCGCCACTGACTCCAGAAGAATTTGGCAACCAGTGATTAATACTCATGAGTAACAGCATAAATACATTCATTCCGAAACCAACCCATACTAACATTTGAGCTCGTTTGCGTCCAAAAAGCTCGCTTATTAGATCAGTAGCAAGAAAGGTAAACGGATAAGCAACCACCCCAGCTGGTACACTCATGGTATAGATACTACCGTTTCTGACGAGTTCAGGTGTTAAGGCTTGTAACCAAGAAGGTAAATCTAGGCTGAAAATTGTGACAAATTTAGTGGTCCCAATAACATTACCCAATACAAGAGAGGTTAAAAAGACTCCTGAAAGAGTCAAGAATAAAGCATCTCGTCGGTGATTTTTTTCCATGAATTAATGAATTCACATTGTGGTTAGCTTTTCCCAAAATATGCCCAAAAGCTCGAACGAAGCATACATCGCAACTGTTATAAATGTCTATCTAGCGTGACCAGAGTTCTAAAACAATATTTGTTGGTTTTGAAAGTAAACTAAACCACTCGATGAATCATTCACGCTATTCGTTATACACCTATTCAGATATTTAGAAAGACCTTTACAAAAGAGCGTATATGAAGGAAAATAAGACGGATCAAATTACATCCAAAATTGAGTTGAGTTTATTGGCCGCTGAGTTGTACCAGAAAAAAGGTAGACTAAGTATGCGCGACCTGATTAACTCCAGTGAAATGAGCACAGCACAGATATATGAACTTTTCCCAACTAAAGATGCTCTGCTCGCCTATGCCTATCCATCGATGGTTTTTCAATATTGGGCAATGATCGACGAGATTGATGACTTTCATCGGCTAGTGATTAGTGAAAAATTAGGAAACTTTATTTACACCATGCTAGAGATGTTTTCGGACCACGAGCTATTTGTTAAAGATACATTCACCCGGTTAGTGGCATGCAAGGGAGTAAAAAGTGATTTTGCTGATGAAGTTTCTGCGGTTTATAAAGACTTTTTAACTCGAGACGGTAATTTATCTATCACGGCAGGCTTGGTCACTCGTCCACTGTTTTATCGTTGGATGACAACACAATTTATTGCACTGGTAGAATTTTGGATTCGTGATACATCAACCAGTAAAGAACGTACGATTGGACTGGTTGATAGAGCCAGTAGCCTATTCGAAGATGTGATGTATAGTGAGTTAATCGACAAGGGCTTCGACTTCAGTAAGTATTTATATACGACCTTAAACACTACTTTTAAGCATAAGTCATGAGCGATTTCCCATCATCCAAATTTGAACGTGGTCGAATAATAGCTAAAACTGGGCTGAAAGTAGGTACGAATTACGCTCAGCGTTATCTCAAAAAGAGAATAACGGGCAAAGAAGAGAGTGCAAAAGAGTTCCATTCTGAAAATGCACGTGAGGTATTTAAAGAGTTCACCAAATTAAGAGGTACAGCACTAAAAATTGCTCAAGGGATGAGCATGGATCAAGGCTTTTTACCTGAAGAATTTGCAGAAGTGATGACCCAAGCTCAATATAGCGTCCCCCCCATTAACAAGGCGTTAGTGAGAGCCATTATAAAACGAGAACTGGGTGAGTATCCTGAGCAGATTTTTGCACATTTTGAAGCTGATGCCTTTGCTGCCGCCTCTATCGGACAAGTGCATAAAGCCGAGCTTAAAGACGGCAGAAAAGTAGCCATCAAAATTCAATACCCAAATGTTCGAGAAACCATTGATTCGGATATGGCCGTGGCAAAATCTTTAGCTCGCAGAATTATTAAAAAAGGCCAGGATATTGACCCTTATTTTGATGAGATTCGTTCAACTCTCCTTATTGAAACCGATTACCTACACGAGGGAGCACAAATCAAGGCATTCAAAGAGCGTTTTGGAAGTGAGCGCTTCCTAATACCTGATTGGATAGAGGAGTACTCAACAGAACGAATTTTGTGTATGAGTTTTCTTGAAGGGCGTCATTTGGGTGATTTTTTAAAGGAAGAACCTTCTCAAGATGAGCGTAACCATTTCGGACAACTCATTTGGGAGTTCTTTCATGAAGAATTACGAATTGGAGGATACGTTCATGCCGATACCCATCCCGGAAACTTTTTGTTTACCCATGATGGTAAGTTGGGAATTATTGATTTCGGGTGTGTTAAGTTGTTTCCCGACGAATTTTTCACAAATTACCTTAAACTCTTGCCCTGTCACTTGGGTGATGATGAAGAGGCCATTCGAGAGTTATACACTAAACTAGAAGTCATTAACCCCAATGCGAAAGTTCAATCCAAAGAAGACGAGTATTATAATTTCGCTCGGAACTATGGGATTATGTTTTCAAAACCCTATCGGTATGATTTTTTTGATTTCAGCAACCCTGACTTTGATAATGAAATAAGACATTTCACAAAAGAAGCACCGCTGTCAAATGAAGTTAGGGGTTCTAAACACTTTCTATATACTAGCCGAGTTCACACTGGTCTGTATAGCATTCTTATTAAACTTGGCGCCGTTATCTCAACAGAAAACGCTAAATTGATACTAAGTGAATTATTGGATATGTCATTTGACCCCTACAGAGAACCCGTGAGTGTCGGTTAACCTAGACTAATCCATCCTCGGTAGGATTGAATATTGAAATTAAAAAAGGCACCCATCAGTTAAGATGGTGCCTTTTTTGAATGCCTGAAGTTCAATGAGAGTAACCCTCACTCAACAAACCATGGTAAACTGCTACTGATCTATGGTATTTAGAAACTTATAAAACTCACTATCCGTCGAAATAATAAGTGAGGTTTCCTTATCAATGGTACTTACATACGCTTCCATGCTTTTGGTAAAGTCATACAGATCTCTAGCAGATCGGGAGCGGTTATAAGCTTGATTGTAGATTGCTGCAGCCTCAGCATCGGCTTTACCACGAATGGTTTCCGCCTCTCGGAATGCTTCGGATTGTATTCGCAGTAATTCCCTTTCTTTTTCCCCATTGATACGAGATGATTCCCCCTGACCTTCTGATCTGAATTTATCAGCAATTCGATTTCGTTCAGATACCATACGGTCATACACGGTTTGTCGTACTTCTTCTACATAATTAATTCGCTTAAATCGAAAATCTAGTACGGCAATTCCCAGGTCTTTTGCTCTTTCGTTGGCTAAATTTTGGATTTGTTCTTGAATAGCATCTCGACCTGTTTGTATGGTTTCGAGTGAATCGTTCACGATGTCAGCAATGATACCATCTGAGATAGGCTCACGGTTGGTAGAACGTATTAGTTCCACTAAGTCGTTTGCTGCGATGGCATTTCTTGTTTCCCCATCTAGAATGTCATCTATGCGAGATTGTGCTCCTCTTTCATCTCCAAGTCGTTGAAAGTACTGTAGTGGATCGGTAATTTGCCAACGAGCATAGGTATCCACAAATATGAACTTCTTATCCTTGGTTGGAACTTGATTTCGATCTCCATCCCACTCTAGGTATCTTTTTTCAAAATAGTTAACCTTTTGAATAAAAGGTATTTTGAAGTTGAGTCCAGGTTCGGTTATTGCCTCATCTACTGGATTACCAAACTGAGTAATGATCGCTTGTTCGGTTTCGTTTACTACATAAAAACCATCCATCACAATAATAACAGCAAAAAATGTGAGGATAGCAGTACCTATTTTTGAGAAATTTTTCATTTCAATCCTCCTAATTATTATTGTTGTTATTTGAATTAGTTTGACGGGCTCCGTCCATTTGTAACTGAAGCAAAGGAATGACTGAATTGCCCTTGTCATCGGTGATAATTTTCTGTCCCATATTAGGAATCACATCCTGCATTGTTTCTAAAAATATTCGTCGTTTAGTTACTTCAGGAGCTTTGATGTATTCTTCATATAGATCATTGAAACGGGATACTTCCCCTTGCGCTCTGTTCACTCTATCCAAAGCATACCCTTCTGCTTTTTGGATGGTTTCTTGTGCTTCACCAGCTGCACGCGGGATTACTCGGTTATAATCGGCCCGAGCCTGATTAATCAACGTTTCTCGTTGCTGCTGAGCTTCATTTACTCCATTAAAGGAAGGCTTTACTGGGTTTGGCGGATTGATATCTTGAAGTACTACTTGTTCAATGGTAAGTCCAATTTCATACTCATTACAAAGTGCTTGGATGATTACTTGAGCTCTCGAGGCCACATCGGCACGTCCTACTGTTAGTACTTCATTTACGGTGCGGTCACCAACTATTTCACGCATGGCTGCCTCAGCAATGTCACGTAGTGTTTCATCGGCATTTCTGACTTTAAATAAATAGCTATATGGGTCAGATATTCGATATTGAACAACCCACTCTACATCGGCTAAATTCAAATCTCCAGTCAGCATTAAGGACTCTCCCTCATACCCTGCTTTTCTGTAAGTTGAATTAACACCAGCTGATGCGGTTCGATAGCCAAATTCTTGTTTCAACTGTCGTTGAACTGGAACCAGCATTAATTGCTCCATGATTGGGATTTTAAAATTTAATCCCGGAGCAGCTTCTCTCTGATACTCACCAAATCGGGTAATTACTCCTACTTCTTCCGGCTCGACCGTAAAGAATGAGGAGAATACCAACATTAGGCCAACAAAGCCTATGAGTATCCACTTTATGTTTTTTGTTATGGATTCAAACTGCGGAGGCAGATTGAATTCCACATTTTTTTCTTCTGCCATAATAATTCTATGATATTTTTAAACAGATTAAGGTTGTATCGTCCACTAATTGGTAGTTACTGTACTTTTGTACAAATCTCTTGAAATGCAGTGCTATTTCTTTTGCGCTAAGCTGCTGGGTATCGAGTTCCTCCAACATGTTTGGAATAGTATCAAAACCTAACCGCTCTCCCTTCTCATTCACTGCTTCTGGTAGACCATCTGAATATAACAAAAAGACATCTCCCTTTTTTACTTTTACCACAGAAGATTGGTAAGCCACTTGTTCCATTACTCCAAGTGGGTATCGTGGGGAAGGAGTATCTATGAACTTAGCTTTACCATCCTGTAGTAGAATGGGTTTACAATGTCCTGCATTTGCTAACATAAGCTCATTTTTCGTCAGGTTATAACGCGTAATCGCACAGGTGATAAATGTTCTTTTATCCGTGCGTTCAAAAATTGGGCGCGCCACATCACTCAGTATCTTGTGTGGATCATCTTCACGTATACGCGATAACAATAAACCACTCGTAAATATAGCAGGCATAGCAGCTCGCATAGCTTTTCCAGAAACGTCCACAATGGCCATCATCAACCACTCATCCGAGGATGCAGGGTTGGGATCAGAAGTCAATAAATAGTCATAAAAATCACCGCCTACTTCAAAAGACGGAAGGAAAAAGCCAAAAACATCTAAGCCTTCACGTTGTGGCGGCTGTAATGGCATAAGCTGATATTGACTCTCACGTGCTATCTCAATTTCTTTTTCAACCCTAAGTTGTTGAGCTATTCGTTCTTGATATTCAGGTACATACTCTTCCACTTCTTGTAAAGACTCGCCATTTCTATACATAACAAACCCAGCAAGCGGTATACAACCTATTAATAGTACTTGAGCCCAAAAAGTTAGTTGATAAGAAAAATTTTCTGACCCTATGTACGGCATTAGCATGAGTACGGCTGAAAAAATCCACCAAGAGGTGTTAGTAGTAACCAGGCCATATCGAGTATACATCAACACGACAAGTACCCCAACCCCACTATATAGCAGCAAATCTGAAACCAATCCATTAGGACTACCAATTAAGCGTCCTAATACCGTAATTAAAACGGTAACCAGTATAATTGAGATAATAGCGCCAGCCCATTTATTCTTTATAAAGGAATGAACCATGGATACAATGAATCCAATTTGAGCGAAGCCAACTAACCAAGTTGTAGTCCACAGTGAAATATTCATGGTTAACCATTGGGGCCTATTTGCTGCCTCAGTAAAACCGAAGGCACTGTCAAATTGATACAGATATTGCCCTGTTAGATAAGCGGTGGTCACGAATACTCCTAGAAGTAAAAATCCTAGTGAAAAACCATGCAACATGGCTTGACCTGACTCTTTTAGCCAAATATTCATTCGCCAAATATTATCTACTAACTGGATTTCTCCATTTTTTTGAGCCCTCGCAAATACTTCCCAGTTAATGTACGCTAATGCGCCGAATAAGCTTAAGACCAGAGAAAGAAGCAATGTGTTTATGGACACTACAAAGTAACCAGTGGTACTTAATACCTCAGAAAAATTGGAGATGTAATAGAGCATTCTCCAACCATATATACCCAGGTTAAAAGCTATAAATACAACAAATGCACGTCTCCATTCTATATTCCCTTTAATCACATTTCGAACACCAAAAATAAATACTATAAGAGCCAGTATTACCGCACTAGCATAAAGCGCATAGTCAAAATCGGTTAAGGTTTGTTGTACGGGGTTCGCAAGCTCCTGAGGTTCAAACGGACGTGTAGCCTCAAATGATGAGAGTTTATACCCAAAAGTGGTGGTAGTACCGGATTCATCAACAAACTCTTTCACCTCAGGAACTAACTTCATTCGCAAGCGGTAAGGTCCATCTTCGGCATTGGTTGTTTTCTGCCAACGTAAAACAATTTCATTTGCCCCAACAGAAGCCGGATTATTATTACCAGTATTCAAGGATTGATACCTATCTGCAACATCCTCAGGAACATCCGGCCAATCTCCCGTTATAGGCTCAAAATCTTGGAGATTATATCCCATCATATCAATTAGAATCCGCTCAGCAATATCGCCAATGTCATTTCCAGGTATAAATGTTGGATTAGGTCTACTTGGATGCTCCGCTACTCGGATTATATTACCCTTTCCATCGACCCGAAAGCGAATAGATCCCAATGGCTCAAAGAACTCATTGGCATTGATTGGTATAGAATTATACGCCTGTTTAGGAGCATAGACTACATCCCAACTACCTAACACCAGATCTCTTTGATTGAGTGTTTTTGGGTTTGGATAAGGAGAACTGTCCATTTGATCTTCTGCGTACTTTGTGTGTTGTTGCAGAGAAGTAATGGCGCTGAGGGTATCTAGCTGAATACCTAAATTAGAAGAGAGGGCATTTATTTTATTTTCAATATCCTTTCTGTTCAGGTCTAAGGGGGCCTCAGAAAAATAATCAACGGATGGCCTAAAGCTAAAAAATAGAACAGCTCCTACTAGACCCAGAAAATAAACTATATGTGAGGTGTTAAATTTCAAGTATGTGAATGAATTACCTAACTATACGATTGTACTGCTGGAATGTTGCTAACAATAGACGATAAATTTCGAGGCGGTTAGTGCCTCATTAAGGATGACACATCCTTTCTTAGTCATTATTTACAGGATTATGCAGATATCTAAGATACACAAACCATGTATTTAAGCTAATAGATTTATTGCCTTCGCGATGATAATCTGTTTAACTGAGCATACGTTGTTACAGGTTCAGTTACAGGTTCAGTTACACATTCATTGGTAGAACTGAACGCTTATCTCTATATTAGGAGTCTCCCACATGTCTCCAATAGTGACTCTAAAGTATTCAACTATGTTATCTTTTTTCTTGCTGGCTAATTCACAGAAGTATTCAAATAGAATCCGCCAAAAAGCTTCATCAACCAGAAATAAAAAAATTAAAAAAGGAAGCTATAGGGCTGTTTGTCTAGTGTTGTTGAGCATGTTTACACTGATTTTTACTGGCAAATCCAGCATAGCCCAACCAAGCCTGACGGATTCAACAACCCAATTCAATACCTTCGTTTCGAGCCCACAAAAAAGCGTACATAGCTTTATTCATTGGCAACAAAAAGGGCATGTTATACCGGAACGGTACATTCAACCTTTTGCACTTTTTAATGGTGAACAGGCAGATAAAAAGCAACTAGCCCAACAATTACTTAAAGTATTAGATGCCCGGGGACTGTTGGTTGTGTATTCTGAGATACCCGATACCCCTAATTATATTGACTCCCTTTCTGGATTACCACAATACATTCTATTCAACGATCTTCCTGAAGTGTACCTCCGTAAAGTTGGATCAGAATGGTTGTTCTCCGAATCGACTATTGAACAAATACCTGTCCTCTATAGAGCTACCTTTTCTAGCACCTTAGAAGCATTTATTGATCGCTTACCCCCCGTAGCTAAAACGGAATGGATGGGATTATATGTTTGGCAGGTTTTTGGTCTTTTTGTGTGGATTTTATTGGCACTCGTCATACGAAATCTTTTCGAGCGTATTCTCACTCAGTATTTGTCTGGTTGGGCTAAAAAAACGAGAATAGAATGGGATGACTTGCTATTAGAATCGGTTCAAAAACCACTTGGTTTAGTCGTGTTGATTAGTTTCCTACTCCTTAGCTACACTAACCTGCAATTCGGTGTTAGCATCAATCTTTATCTTTCTAAGGTGTTAAGTATTTCACTGTCTGTTGCTGTTTTTTGGGTTATATACAATTTAATTGACGTTTTTGCAGAATACCTGACGCACGTCACCGGTAGGACTGAGAATTCTCTGGATGATCAACTAGTGCCACTCATACGCAAAACACTGCGAGTTTTTATCGTGGTTTTAGGTGTTATTGTCATTCTTCAAAACAATGGATATAACGTGGCCTCGCTCATTGCAGGACTTGGTATTGGTGGTTTGGCTGTTGCTTTAGCAGCTAAGGATACGCTAGCTAATTTTTTTGGATCCATAACTATTTTTGTAGATCGCCCCTTTCGAATGGGAGATTGGATCAAAACAAGTGCTGCAGAGGGTACTGTTGAGGAAGTAGGGTTTCGTTCGACACGAATTAGAACTTTTTATAATTCGGTTGTTTCTGTGCCTAATTCAAGCCTAGCTAACTCCGAAATTGATAACCTGGGTATGCGTGAATTTAGGCGGTTAAAAACGATACTTAATCTGACCTACGATACCTCACCTGAACAAATGGAAGCATTTGTTGAAGGTATTAAGGCCATCGTTAAAGCAAACTCAAATTTTCGACAAGATTATTATGAGATTCACTTCCACGCTTTTGGGGCACACTCTTTGGACGTTTTAGTATATGTATTTTTCTCTGTCCCAGACTGGAGTACTGAGCTACAACAACGCCATAATTTTCTGTTAGAAATCCTTCGTTTAGCTAAAGCACTTCAAGTAGAGTTTGCTTTCCCCACCCAAACCCTTCATATCGACTCTCACATTCAAGGTGAATTGGCAGAAAAACCTTCCCCTTCTGCTGACTCACTTATACATCAGATTAAATCTTTTGGTCCAAATGGTGAGGATGCAAAACCAGAAGGCTTCAAGCTCTATGACAAAGGATCAGAAGTCAATTATGGCCCTAAAAAACCTTGATACAAGACTAGAAAATTTGGCTTGAGTGAGTAATCTTAACGAAAAAAAACTCACCCAAAACTGTTCTATATCCGTTTTATTACTGTTCAGCAGGCTTTGCAAAAGCTTCAAAAACCATTTTTAAATCTTCCGCCACATCTTGACTCGTACGTCCTTCAATCCGATGTCGAGGAATCATCGCCTTAATTTCCCCGTCAACGAAGTAAGCAAACGAGGGTGATGAAGGTGGAAATTCACTAAAATAGGCCCTTGCGTGGGCAGTCGCTTCTTTATCTTGACCTGCAAACACGGTAACCAAATGATCGGGTTTAGCTTCCGACTGCTCCAAAGCGATTCCTAAGCCTGGGCGTGCGTTTCCGGCAGCACATCCACACACCGAATTGATAGCTAAGAGCATTGTTCCTTGATATTCTTTCATCGCTCGGTCGACATCAACCGGGGTAATCAATTCTTCAACACCTAGCTGTGTTAATTCTTCTCTCATCCATGAGGTATCAGGCCCCATTCCAAATCCAAATTGCATAATCGTAGTACTTAATGTTAAGAAAAACACCCTACCCAAATTAGGTAAGGTGTTTCAATGATGATCTTTCGTTATTTCGCAGCGTCGTAATTCGCTTGAACTTGATCCCAATTAACTACACTCCAAAAAGCAGAAATATAATCAGGTCTGCGATTTTGATAATGTAAATAATAGGCATGTTCCCAAACATCTAATCCTAAAATAGGGGTGTGCCCATCCATGATCGGACTATCCTGATTGGCGGTTGAATGCACTACTAACTTGCCAGAACCGTCAACGGACAACCATGCCCAACCAGATCCAAATCGAGTAGCCGCGGCATTGGCAAATGCCTCTTTGAATGCGTCAAATCCACCTAATTCTGCGTCTATAGCCGTAGCTAAACTACCTGAGGGATTACCACCGCCATTTGGCGAAAGTATAGACCAGAATAAACTGTGATTAGTAAAACCACCGCCATTGTTAATGACAGCTTGTTGCTTATCTGCTGGGAGACTTGAAATGTTTGCTAACACATCTTCAATGGAGGATTCCTCATGTGCAGTACCTTCTAGTGCCGCATTCACTTTTGATGTATATCCTTGATGATGTTTTGTGTGATGTATTTCCATAGTACGTGCATCGAAATGAGGTTCAAGTGCGTCGTACGAGTAAGGAAGTTCGGGTAATGTATACGCCATTTTCCTGTTTTTTTGAGTTGTTTGGTTGTGATAAGTGGGTCAAAGCCCTTTAAAATACTTTAGAACCACCCTATAAATTCTATATAAAAATAAGCAATGAAAGGGAAAAAAACGTTCCACTTAGCTGGACTGGCTCATTCAAACATAATGAATGGCCATAGGCAGCCCTTGACCATCTACCGGTGGTTCTTCTGGAATAGTTTTGATTCCATCTTTCACCGATTTATTGGCATAAAAGGCTAACACCATCGCATCAACAATATCATCTTCGCCCACTTCGGAACGCCTATACTCTTCTTTAATAATGCGAAAAAACTCCTCGGCCCATTCACTTTTCTCGCTTAACAATTCTAAACGATGCCGGATCCCTTTTTTAAGGTTTTTTTTCTGAAAAATCATACCCCCATTCAATCTGTTGAACAACCATTCTGGATGGCTCTCTAAAACGCGTTCTCCCCAACCCTTATGACGAATAAGCAGCTCGTCCAACACCCTAATCTTGGGGGTTATATTCCAGGACTGAAGCGTGAGTTTTTTCTCGGTGTATTCGTAACTAGTCATATTTGCCTCGGCATAGGTTGGGGCATATAAAGCAGGGCGAATGGGTGGACTAAACACACTGGAAGAGTATTCTGAACCTAGAGCTTTGCGCAACTCTAGATCACATTGCCTTGTATAGGATTCTTCCTCCAAGCCTATTGGCATATCTATGAGTACCCGATCATAATCACCTAGTACACTTTCTAATTCGGCCGCATCTTTAAGTATTTCATAATGTTCCTGTCCCTCATCAAAACTGATGAGAATCCAACCAAACTTACAACCATCAATACCTGCGGTTTTCATGGGGTCCTATTAGCTAATCTTGAATACGCTTTAATTTAATATGTAACTCATCTAACTGCTTCAATTCAACTGCGGCAGGCGCATCATCCATCATACTCTGGGCACGCTGATTTTTAGGAAACGCAATAACATCTCTCAAACTTTTTGCCTTGGTCAGTATCATAATAAGTCGATCCAAACCTAAAGCGATGCCTCCATGTGGGGGTGCCCCATATCGAAAAGCTTGTAACAGAAACCCGAATTTCTCCTCGGCCTCTTCTTCACCAATACCAAGAAGGTCAAACATACGTTGCTGCATTTTAGGATGATGTATCCGAATAGATCCACCTCCAATTTCGCTTCCATTCAACACCAAATCATACGCTCGAGCCCGTACCGCTCCTGGCTCGGTATCCATGAGCTCATGGTCCTCCTCTCTGGGTGATGTAAACGGATGATGCATAGCATGGTACCTCTGCGACTCCGCATCCCACTCAAGCAAAGGAAAATCTGTAACCCATAGGGGTTTGTAGGCATTTTCATCAATGAACCCAAATTCTTCGCCAATCATTAACCGAAGTTGCCCCAATTGCTCCAAGACCTGAGGTTTTGGCCCAGCCAATAAGAAGACTAAATCGCCCTTTTCAGCCTTAGAAGCGGCTACCATTTCGCCTACAATGGTGTCGGTCAAAAACTTAGCTACGCTACACAAAGGACCATCTTCCTGCATTTTAATGTAAATGAGTCCAACCGCGCCTGTCTCTTTTTTAGCTCGTTCGGTCCAACGGTCAATGGCACCACGGCCCATCTCACCCTGCCCGGGAATGGTGAATCCAACAACGCCACCCCCCTTAGATACGGTATCAGAAAAGACTTTAAACTCTGCTTTAGCAACAATCTCTGAAAAATCGACAAACTCACAACCAAACCTTAGATCAGGCTTATCGGATCCATACGTACTCATAGCTTGATCATAACTCATTCGTGGGAATGGAGTTGGCAAGTCTACACCGATGGTTTCCTTGAATATTCTCGAAATAAGGGCCTCATGTATACTATATATATGGTCTTCATCCACAAATGACATTTCCACGTCAATCTGTGTGAACTCAGGTTGACGATCTGCCCGTAAATCCTCATCTCTAAAACATTTCGTTATTTGAAAGTATCGATCAAAGCCGGAGGTCATAAGCAGTTGCTTATACGTTTGCGGACTTTGTGGGAGAGCAAAAAACTTGCCAGGATTCACCCTACTTGGCACCAAATAATCTCTTGCACCTTCTGGAGTACTCTTCATAAGCACCGGCGTTTCTACCTCTACAAACTGCTGCTCATGGTAAAAACTGCGGATAATTTGATAGGCTTTCGAACGCATAAATAATTTATGCTGAACTTCCGGTCTTCGCAGATCTAAGTACCTATGCTTTAATCGTACTTCTTCATTCGTTGTGATACCATCCTTAATTTCAAATGGTGGTGTTAGTGCTTCGGAATAAATCACCAAATCACTTACCTCAATTTCCACCTCACCTGTAACTAGTTTAGGGTTGATGTTCTCTTCGCCCCTTGCAATGACCGTACCTTTAATTCCAATTACATATTCTGCTCGTAACTGTTCTGCTCGTTCGTGTATCGTGGCATCGGTTTCAGTAAACACTATCTGGGTAACTCCATAACGATCCCGTAAATCTATAAATATGAGTCCTCCAAGGTCCCTACGAGGTCCAACCCAACCGTTAAGTACTACCTGCTGTCCTATATGCTGCGCTGTAAGTTCTCCGCAGGTGTGACTGCGCTGTAATGTTTTCATAAAATAACCTAACTAACAATAAATTGAGTGATGCTCTGGATTGCTACATTTCAGTCTCTAACACTTTAGTCGCTAACAATACACAAAGCTCGAGTGAGTAAGCTAAATTACACATTATGTAGACGAATATCCCACAAGAAGTTAAAATTTAGGAGTTGTTCATTTCTAATGAATAGCGCCGCCCTTTCATTGAGTAGCGCCGCCCTTTGTCAAACCAATACTCAAAACGCAATAGTTTTTTGAGATTGTTCTTTTTTAGTTATTTTTAGTTTCAATATATCCTGAACATCCACGAGCTACATTAACCAGTCTTTACCGAGTTAGTTACGCTCATATCCATTTAGCCTGGGGAGGTCTACATGGAAAAAATATCCACCATCATTGCCGATGGTAACGAAATATTTCGTCATGGACTTCGGTCTATTCTATCGGAGCATCACTGCGATGTAGTCTCGGAAACCGATAATGGGGCCTTAGTTTTAAGCGCATTCGAAAACGTGAGACCCCAACTATGCGTGCTCTCATTTAATCTTCCAGAAATATCGGGAATACATTTGGCCAACAAACTGGTCGAGAAATTTCCCGACGCCCGTGTTCTCATTTTGGCCGATGACAGCAAAGAAGAGACGCTAAATGATTTTCTAGCCTCAGGTGCGCAAGGTCTACTTATGAAAAGTGCACACCCGATTGAGTTGATAGACGCAGCCTCCAAAGTTGCAGAAGGTGATACCTATCTTGGGAAGATATATTCGAAAATGATGACGAGGGAATACCGGAAGCTCACCGCCTACAGAAAATCTAAAAAAACCATCACTCGGCGGGAACGCGAGGTGCTTCACCTGCTCATTCAGGGAAACACCAGCACTGAAATTGCTTCCAAGTTGTTTATATCGCCACGAACTGTTGACAAGCATAGAACCAACCTGCTCAAAAAGCTAAATCTCAAGAACACCGCTAGCTTGGTCCGATTTGCCCTAGAAAACAAAAATAATCTAGAGCATATGTAATTTTCCCCCTCTGGTTGATGCATTTGTATATCGAATCAGGAGTTGGGGCTTGTACGTATTTATACGTATATAAATTACGTATTAAACATTATTGAGCAATCTGTGTGCAAATACTATGTTTATAGTGCAAATGGGGTAAAAGCCGTCTGTAGATGATATTAGCCGTCTACCATTGAGTTGGGGACGGCTTTTTTGTGGTAGTTTGTAGTTTATTCCTTCATTTCTCGCAAGCTATACCTTATACCTAATGCAATAAGAGTTCCAATTAACAATCCCATCCCTAACTTCACAACTAAAAACCAATTAGTTGTTAACATATCGTTTAAATAATCCATGGTCTGTCTCTACAAATGGATTTGTAGATCAATAAATTTTATAGTGTAGCTTGATATTTATTTTTTCCTGCTATTCCCAAATCTGCTAAAATCACCCATACCGTCATAATCATTTGTATCTAGATGAGAGTTATAACGGGAATTTTTGGCTTCTATTTTTTCATCTTTCCCAAGCATAAAAATTCCTGTAAAAAATGTAATGAACACAATTACCCCGATTATAAAAATAAGATTAGTGATCACCTTTTCGGCCCATTGTCTTTTTCATTCAGATTGCGAAATTCTCTTATAGTAATGCCGAATCCTATTATGAACAGAAAAGTGACAAAGATTCCAATGACTAATACATTACTCATTTTCTTTCCTTTCTATTTTGTATTGTATAACAAGATTTTTAAGATAGTTGCCGAATCCGAGTAAGGATGGCACCCACAATCCAATGAATACCCCTTCTTCTTTGTACCCGTTAAACCAAAAGTAGATTGAAACAGCCATCGACAAAGCAGCTGAGAGTAAAATGAAAATGTCAGAAGTTTTTATAAGCTTGTTCATTGTTGTATTTAATTGAAGTAGTTACACTATAGAATAAGTAAATACTTTGGGTTTTAGTTCCTAAATGGATTAAAACCTCATTGAATCTGTTTGATGGAAAGTTTATGCCGGAGTTAACGCCACATTTAGCAACAAAGAACAATAACAAAAAAGGCGACCGAACTTTATGTTCGACCGCCTTTCTTTAGTAGCGTGGGACGGAATTGAACCGTCGACCTCACGATTATGAGTCGTGCGCTCTAACCATCTGAGCTACCACGCCAAAAACAGAATACAAATATAAGGCTTTCCTAGCATTTACATAAAGTTTTTTCTAAAGCCTTTTCACTTTCAAGGCCTTAGTTTGTTACCTTTCAGAAATACAGTAAACAATTACGATTATGGCCAAAAGAATTACAAAAAGAAGCGACGATTATTCTCAATGGTATTTAGATGTTGTGAAGGAAGCCCAACTTGCTGAACACTCCCCCGTGCGAGGCAGTATGGTTATCCGCCCAACTGGAATGGCCTTGTGGGAAAACATGAGGAATGCCTTAGATCAGATGTTCAAAGATACTGGTCATGAAAACGCTTATTTCCCACTGTTCATACCAAAATCATTTCTTTCCAAGGAAGCGCAACACGTAGAGGGATTTGCAAAGGAATGTGCCGTAGTCACTCACAGCCGTTTAAAAAGTGTAGATGGGGGCGTTGAGGTCGATCCTGATTCCCGATTAGAAGAAGAATTAATTGTCCGACCTACCTCTGAAACTATTATTTGGGACACCTACAGAAATTGGATTCAATCGTACCGGGACCTGCCAATATTGGTGAATCAATGGGCCAATGTGGTGCGCTGGGAAATGCGAACCCGTTTGTTTTTACGTACGATGGAATTTTTGTGGCAAGAAGGGCATACTGCTCATGCCACAAAGGAAGAAGCCGTAGAAGAAACACTACAGATGCTCGAAGTTTATCGCACATTTGCTGAAGATTTTATGGCAATGCCTGTGGTAACTGGGGTTAAAACGGCTTCAGAGCGTTTCGCAGGCGCTGAGGATACCTACTGCATAGAAGCACTTATGCAAGATGGAAAGGCATTACAAGCGGGTACCTCGCATTTTTTAGGCCAAAATTTTGCAAAAGCATTTGACGTAACCTTTCAAGACAAAGACGGTGATCATAAATTGGTTTGGGCCACGAGCTGGGGTGTATCAACCCGATTGATCGGCGGGCTGATTATGACTCATTCGGATGATAATGGCTTAGTCTTGCCTCCAAAATTAGCTCCAAGGCAAATCGTCATTGTGCCAATTTACCGTTCTGACGAGGAACGAGAAAGGGTGCTAGCCTACGGCGATAGTATGTTAAACGAACTCAAAGAGCATGGTATCCGAGCTCATATGGATACTCGAGACACGTACAAACCTGGGTTCAAATTTGCGGAACATGAAGCTCGTGGTATTCCATTACGTATTGCCATAGGGCCAAGAGATGTTGAAAACAATAAAGTGGAATGGGCACGTAGAGATACATTGACTAAAGAGATTACAGAACGCGAAGGTTTAGGGGCTCGTGCCGCTGAGCTATTGAATACCATCCAACAAGATCTTTATGATAGAGCCCTAACTAGGCGGGGTGAGATGACCAGTGAAGTAGAAACGTACGATGAGTTCAAAGAGGTACTGGAGCAAAAGGGTGGATTTATTTATGCGCATTGGGATGGTACAGCCGAAACCGAAGAGCGAATAAAGAATGAGACTAAAGCAACCATACGCTGTATTCCATTGACCGAGGCTATACCTGGTACTTGCATGGTTACCGGAAAAGCTTCTAAACAAAAAGTTCTTTTTGCTCGAGCCTACTAATAGATTGAACCAATTGACCTAATTGACCTAAGTCTCATCTAATTTACAACGATGAACCCATCATCAAGGCATCCTTGGCACCGACAATTACACCCCTTTGGATTATATGGGGCTCGAGGATCGCGCGAATTAGATCGAGCTGCCATTGAGAATTTTGGAATCCCAGGGGAAACTCTCATGGAAATAGCTGGCACGAGAGCAGCTGACTGGATTCAACAGCATGAATTACCCAATGCTGAGGGTATTATATTAGCCGGGAAAGGTAATAATGGGGGTGATGCCTATGTGGTTGCTCGACTTTTGCACGAATATGGCATCCAGGTTCAGGTGTTTTCACTCGTTCAGGTGAGCAGCCTTACCGCAGATGCCCTTTTGAATGCACAACGATGGTTGTCCCTAGGCGGTGAAATCACCGTATTTCTTGATGCGGATGAAGAAAATAAAAAAGCTCATCTTGAAAAAATAAAGGTTGAGAGCGTAAAACTGTCGTTAAATAAAACCGCTAAAACCCATTTTTCTAAGGCCCTTGCTACCGCAGATTTTATCGTAGATGGCCTGCTAGGTATTGGAATTAATGGCCCTGTTAGCGCCTCTCACGAGGAAATCATTAACTTGGTGAACAAGGCTACAAATGCCAGCATGATCCATAAATATGCCCTTGACATACCTTCTGGGTTACATCCTGATACAGGAAGATGTATGGGCAGTGCCTTTTCAGTTGACTTTACTTTTTGTTTTGGCGGAATTAAACCGGGATATTTTTTAGAAGACGGGCCAACTTTTTGCGGTCAAATCATCCGCTGCGAACTCCCCATTCCATCATCTTATAAAGAAGCACACCAATTTATCATTGATGAGGATTGGGTCCAACGGGTTCAGGGGCTGGACGCAGTAACCAGAAAAAATCGGGCGCATAAATATAGTCAGGGGGTTATATACATTATAAGTGGCGCTTCAGGTATGACGGGAGCAACCATCTACGCCGCAAAAAGTGCCTGGGCTCAAGGTGCCGGGGCCGTTCAAATCATTTGCCCTAGAGGGCTGATGAACCTGTATGATTATCATTTACCAGAAATGGTTAAAGTAGGCATTGGTTCGGAAAAAGACACAGAACTCGGCTATGATCATACCCCAGAGATATTGAGCGCTCTTTCTAAAAAAGACGGGCTCTGTGTTGTTGGACCTGGACTGGGACGGACTGAACAGGCTATGAAGCTTACTCAATGTTTATTAGAAGAGTATCGAGGCCCTTTACTCTTGGATGCCGATGCAATGTATGCATTGAGCCCGTCCATTCTCGTAAAAAGACCTCGCGAGCAGAAGCTGGTCATGAGTCCGCATAAAGGTGAGTTTGCTCATTTGTTCTCGGTTTTGTTCCCAGATCATGAACAAGAACCATCGAGCGAGGCTGAACGCATAGAGTGGGCTGAGCAGATCGCAAAAAAGTTTGGAATTTGGATAGTAAGCAAAGGACTTCCAACAGCGATTTGCACCCCAGAAGGATTTTCGTATTGGACACAATATGACACTACTCTTTTTAATAGGACAGGATTTGGTGACGTACTTAGTGGGGCTATGGCAGCAATGATGCTAGAAAGCTCATCGGTGGATATGGCTTTGGTGAAGGCTTGTCTACAAAATTGGGAGCAAGCTCAAGACATCCTGACTTTTAAAGCGCATCTAAGTCCGGACGACCTAGTGTAAGTGTGATATTGCTTACCGTAATTATGTACTTTTAAGAGAAATGATCCGAAAACGTATCAACTGCCGTGCGGGTTGGTGAACGATCAACAATTATATATGGTATGAAAATCGATTTTATTGACCTTATTCAACGATTTAGGGTGCTTATTGGGGGACTTTATATCACGACTACCTTACTCATTCTCTTTGGTACACTCATGCCCGGTTCTAATCTCCCTGAGTACCAGGTTTTTAATTATGACAAACTGGTTCATGCCGGCGCATTTATGGCCTGGACTTTAGCAACAGGAATTACCTGGCGAGCCTTTCAACCAAAGCGAGCATCGCTAAATGTACTCATAGTAGCTCCCCTACTTTTTGGTGTTGGCATTGAAATTCTTCAAGGAATTCTTCCAACCAACCGAAGTCCTGAATGGATGGATATTGTTTTTGATGCCTTAGGTACTTTTTTGGGCCTATTAATTTATCTTTTGCTCTTACGGATTAAAGACCAAAGTGAGCGTGTAAAAAGTGAACATTAGTGTTGCGACGCTCCAAAAAATTTGGTTTCTTTTAGATTAAAACTAATTTTAATTGGGCATTCATCATGATAACTGACAGAAAACAAGCCAAAGCTGACTTAAGACGTAGTTACAATGTGTATCTGCAACTAGGTCTTATCGTCGCTTTACTATCATTTATTGGGTTGGTTCGTATCAATTTATACAGCGAGCCTCCTGCACCCCCTCCGGTAGAAGAACAGGAAGAAGTGGTAATGGAAGAGGTAATCCAAACAAAGCAAATTGAAACTCCACCACCACCACCAAGACCACCGGTTCCTGTTGAAGTACCAAATGATGAAATTATAGAAGATGAAATCATCGATCTAGATGCGGAATTGGATTTAGATGGGCCGTTGGATTTACCACCTCCACCCCCACCAAAGGAAGATGAACCTGAAGATGATTTCTTTGTTGTTGTAGAGCAAATGCCCCAACTTCGTGGTGGTCTAGGTGCATTACAGCGTAAGGTTTCTTACCCTGAAATGGCACGACGAGCAGGTATTGAAGGACGAGTTACCGTACAATTCATTGTAAACGAACAAGGTAGAGTAGAAAATCCACGAGTAATTCGTGGAATTGGCGGTGGTTGTGATGAAGAGGCGTTAAAAGCTGTTCAAAGCGCTCGATTCACACCTGGTATGCAACGAGGTAGGCCTGTACGTGTACAGTATAGTTTACCTATTGTTTTCCGACTACAAAACTAAGTTTCTGGCTCATATGATTCTTAACTGAATCACTAACAAATGTTAAAAAGCCCGCCCTTTGGTGGGCTTTTTTTATAACAGCTCAGTTTTTTTACCACCTAATTGACCAACTCAGTGACTTTGTACCATCCCGGTGACTTTGCCCCACCTAAGAACAATAAAAATGGATCCAATTCCATCTATAATCGACTGATTTGTTCGGTAAACTGAATCAACACCTCCCTAAGGTTATCGAATGCAACCCACTCGAGCGCTAGAGTCAAGCTAACCCAACGTATCTCGGTTATTCCTTCTTCTAACTGTGGCGTATAACGATGTTTTGCTGAATTCCTATGTTCATTGATCCTTCCTTGAGAGAATGCACTTGAAATCCTATGCTCTTGGACATCAATCATCCCATACCAGTAGGTGGTTTTATGATAACTTTTATTTTTTTGCTCATATTCATGAGCGGTTGTACCAATAAAATGAGTAATGATAGGCTCCTCAATGCCTACCTCCTCTTGTACTTCTCGGCGAGCAGCACAAGCAACAGTCTCATTTTTTTCAACCTTTCCTTTAGGGATATCCCACAACCCGTTGCGATGAATTAACAACACCTCCAAGCATTGCTCCGTGGATTGCTTGGTTTCTGAAACTACTGCATCTCTATGAGGTGATGAAGGGTAATTATGCTTAGTTCTATTCAGGGTCAAAGATTCTACTTCAGAACTACTGTACCGAAATACGACACCACCCGCGGCACTAATCTTCTTTTGTTTCACCGGATCCTGTATCTCCCTGAGCTTCTTCTTTACTCGGTGCTGTATTGGTATCCCCTTTCTTAACTTCGTCGGCATAATTAAGGCGGAGATTAGTCAGGCTTTGATCCAAATACGACTTCAATTCATTGGGCAGATTTCCTTTGGTATATTCAGCTAATGCATTTAGAGTATCAATTGCATATTTAGCAGACCCCAAATCCCTCTCTATTTTGTCGGTTGCGGGATTCTTGATTTTCCCTAAACCCATCATTCCAATTTGCTGATGCTGCTGAACTAACATCATAAATAAAAGTTGTTTTTGTTGGTCTTCGTTTAAGTTCTTTAAATCGTCCATAGGTTATTAGCAAAAATTCAGTGAAAGTTATTATGGTTAAAAATAAGTATTTAAGCAGTCAAAAAAACGAGTTCATACTCTTCTGATTATCCCTGTCTTTCTTTTTAAATTAGATTCAATATAAGCTAGAACTTCCCTATTTTTATTATCGATTTGAATGAAAGAGCTTCGCAAGGAATGAAAGAACAAAGTGAATAGTTTTGTTTTCTGATAGAGCTTAAAGTTATAGCAATTATAGAAAACAGCTGTTGGAGATGACCCAAATTCATTGTCATATTCAATGCAGTCGCTTGAATCTCAAAATCTATTTAAAGCTCTTCAAACCCATTACTTAAATCCCCTCATCACTCATCCATTCACATTATGAATCGCGTACATAATTTTAGTGCAGGCCCTGCCATTTTACCCCTAGAAGTACTTCAACAAGCACAAGCAGACTTAGTAGACTACCAAGGGACGGGTGCTTCCATAATGGAGAAAAGCCATCGGGGCGCTGACTACACTCAGGTTCATGAAGAAGCAACGGCCTTGCTAACATCTGTTTTAGGTCTGGGTAATGATTTTGAAGTCCTTTTTTTACAAGGAGGGGCAAGTACTCAATTCTTGATGGCCCCAATGAATTTGCTTTCCAAAGGACAAACTGCTGACTATATCAATACAGGGGCTTGGTCCACAAAAGCCATTAAAGAAGCAAAAGCTTTTGGAGAGGTACATGAAGTGTACAGCGGAAAAGATGGGAATTTTACGCACATTCCCACACAGGAAGAGTTAGCACTTAGTGAGCACGCACGCTATGTACATTTCACCTCTAACAACACCATTTTTGGAACACAGTTCGCCACCGAACCGGAAACAAACGGGGTACCTCTAGTCTGCGATGCCTCTTCAGATTTTCTATCCAAACCCATTGATATTGCCCGTTATGGCATCATCTATGCAGGTGCTCAAAAAAATCTAGGCCCAGCTGGGGTTACCATTGTGATTGCGCGCAAGGATGTGCTAGAAGGAATTAGTAAAACAGATATTCCAACCATTATGGACTATCGCACCCACGTTCAGAATCTATTTAACACCCCTCCTGTATTTCCAGTATACATGGTTAAATTAGTCTTGGAATGGATTCAAAGCAAAGGAGGCATTTCATATTTTGAACGCTTTAACTTAGAAAAAGCTAGCCTACTGTATTCTGCTATAGACGAAGATGACTTCTACTCCGGCACTGCTGACTTAGCTTCTAGATCGCTAATGAATGTGACCTTTAGACTACCTTCAGAAGAACTGGAAAAAAAGTTCATCCAAGAGGCTACCGCTGCTCACCTAGATGCTCTGAAAGGGCATCGCAGTGTAGGCGGTGTTCGTGCTAGTATTTATAATGCCTGTCCTATGGAAAGTGTTCAGGCATTAGTAGCTTTCATGGCAGATTTCAAAGCCAAACATGGGTAACCCACAAACACCCGTCACATAAACCTAGAACCAGATAGTTTTTATGTGATCAAGGGTGTTAGGCACAAAAAGTAACATGTAAAGTATTCCCCAGATAGCACCGGCTAAATGGGCTTCGTGATTAATTCTGCCTTCACGCTTACCAGCCCAAATACTGTAAACCACAAATAAACCTCCGAAAATGACAGCCGGTATACCTATGGGGATGAACATGAGGTAGAGTGGAGTAAACGGAAACAAAACAATGAAGGCAAATAATACACACTCAATAGCTCCAGATGCCCCAATAGTGGCGTAATTTGGATTGTTCTTATGTTTGATTAGTGAGGGTATAGAAGAAACAACTAAACCACTCATATACAGAATAAAAAAATGTTCAGAGCCAATGCTTCGCTCCAAAACTGGCCCAAAAAATAATAGGGTGATCATGTTAAAAAGCAAATGTGTCCATCCGCCATGTAAAAAACCTGAACTCACTAATTCATACCATGCTCCCTTTCGGACTGTTCTATAGGGCATATGCATCCCTTTCTCCATTATGCTTGGGTTGGTTTGTGACCAAAGAAAAACGCCGACATTTATGGCAATTAGAAAGTAACTAAGCATTCTTATCTGTTTCGGGTTAAGGTGTGATGCGGCTTATAGGAAACCATAACAATATACAGAGCTTGGCATTGATTGTATTGCAGATTTTAGTAAAACAATGGTACATTCTACTTTGTCACCGATGACTGCATTGCCGAAGTAGCTCAGTGGTAGAGCAACGCTCTCGTAAAGCGTAGGTCGTGGGTTCAAATCCCATCTTCGGCTCTTCTGCTCATCATCCTTCAATCTCAATGACCTCTTATCTTATGGCTATATCCATTTCATCCATCTTTAGTCGATACACCCCACTTCTTTGTACCGTACTTTTGGTCTTGTTCCTCATCCATTGTGGTATTGTCCGAGAAGCATCTCTGGTTACAGAAACCCCAACCGAAACTACCCAAAATAGAGCACAATCGACCCCGTCCGAAGGAGGAGACCTTGGTTCGCGTGTTTTTGGTATAGATGAGGAGGTAACCGTTGAACAGCTAAGCTCTCCCACAATAACAGAGGCGACCGCCACAAACAATCCTGTTGGCAACGAAAATAATGATTACTCGAGCCCACAAATAATTACCCAAAATCTACCTACTGGAGTAGCCTTCATCCAAACGGGTATAGCAAGTTGGTACGGACCAGATTTCCAAGGGCGTAATACGGCAAATGGAGAGGTCTATAACATGAATGAGATGACGGCTGCGCATAAATCCCTCCCCTTCAATACACAAGTTATTGTCGAAAACGTGACCAACGGAAAACGAATACAACTACGCATAAACGACCGGGGTCCATACGCTAAAAATAGGGTGATTGATTTGTCGAGAGCCGGAGCTGAAGCCCTCGAAATGATTGGTCCAGGCACGGCACCTGTAAAAATATTTGTTCTGGACGATGGAACCGGTAATGTGTATCCGACCACTCCTCATTATACAGTACAGTTGGGCTCTTACGACAACAGGGCTGCCGCAGAACAAAAGTCCGCTCAAATCCTAAGTAGCTACGTTACCGAAGTACAAGTTAACGGAATGAACTATTATCGTGTATATTTTGGT
>ERZ802819.565-NODE-565-length-24569-cov-57.4902_pt1 | contig 24569 bp, 20 predicted proteins | sample MGYA00345647_ERZ802819 | MGnify/ENA primary metagenome ERZ802819 (study PRJEB30503, sample SAMEA104212355) | marine metagenome | biome: Westerlies Biome; feature: [SRF] surface water layer (ENVO:00010504) within the epipelagic zone...; material: water...
CAATAATTCTGGTAAGACTTATTTACTGCAATCTTTATGTAACTTTTACAGCAAAAATAATAAAACTGCATTATTTTTACCTATTAAAGAGGTAATATCGTATGGAGTTGGCATATTAGATTCAATTGAAAATTCTGATTTAATTTGCCTAGATGGACTCGAAAATATTATTGGTAATGAGGATTGGGAAATAGCCATTTTTAATTTAATAAATAATACATTCAACAATCAATGCAGGCTTGTTTTTTCTTCTTCTATAGAAAGCAGCAATAATATATTTTCACTTCCTGATTTAGATTCTAGAATAAAAAAACTACAAAGTTATGAGCTTTATCCAATTGATGACGCCAATCTTCTTCATGCACTGAAACATATTGCCAATCTAAGCTCAATTAATTTAGGAGAAAGGGAAGCTCAGTATCTTTTAACATACTCAAAAAGAAATATTTCTGATTTAGTTAGCATTCTTGATGGTCTTGACCAACTTTCAATGGAAATGAAACGAAAAATAACTATTCCTCTTATAAAAGAATTACTTTAAGTATCACAAATAAAACAATATAGAACTACATCATTTTCTTTTGTGAGATTAAGCATTTTGTAATGTTTACCAATTAAATTACTCAACACTTCGACATGAGGATTTTCTTTAAAATTGATATTCATATTTGAAATAAACTCATTAATGAATATATCAAAAGGTTTTAATTCTTTTCTATATGTTTTTAATTTATAGTCTTTAATCTCTGCCATATTTGCCGCTGAATTTATAGCATCGTTTAAATCACCAATTTTATCAATTAAGCCTAACTCAAGCGCTTTTGTTCCTATCCATATTCTCCCACCAGCTATTTTAAGTAATTCTTCAAAGCTCATATCTCTATTTTCAGCAACTTCTGAGACAAATTTTTCATATGAATGATCTAATGATTTCTGAAAGAAAGCAGTTATATATTCTGGCATTTCTTCTCTTGGATCCCATTCTGCGGCTTTGGATGAACTAATTCCATCTACTTTAATACCCGCCCAATCGTATAGTCCCTCAAATGTGGGTATGAAAGAATATGCACCAATTGAACCAGTTAAAGTTTCGCTCATTGCCCATATCTCATCAGAGTTTGTTGTAACCCCGACACCACCTGATGCTGCAATAGATCCCATAGAAGAAACAATTGGCCTTCCAGTAGATTTAAACTCAGCTAAAGCATTATTTATTAAATCTGTTGCATAGCCAGAACCTCCACCGCTATTAACTCTAACAATTAAAGCTTTTACTGAATCGTCATTAGTTGCTTTTCTAATATTATCTATAATTGTATCTGATCCAGCTATTCCATAGTCTGCTTCTCCAGTAACTATGCTGCCTTCTACATTTATTATTGCTATGATATTTTTTGAATCATTTTTTTCTTTATTATCTTCAATTAAATAATGATAATCAGTTAGAGATACAGAGTCAGGATAGCTATATTTATCTTTATCTTTATTTGGATATTCTTTAAACATCCAAGATTTAAGCTCTTCTTCTGTCATTGCCATATCCACCAATCCTTGATCGATAGCAACCTCAGATAAGTTAGGATTTTCTGATGCAAGATTAAAAAAACTATCTCCATAATTTTGAATTGCACCAGAAGGTAGGTTTCTGCCTTCCTCCATCATTTGAGTCATTTTTTTCCATAAAGGATTCGCGAACTCATTCCACATCAATTTGTCTTCATCTGACATTGAATTTCTAGTGAAATTTTCTGGCCCAGACTTAAAATCACCTGCGGTAAAAACATGAAAATTAATTTTTATATTTTTATAGAAATCTTTTTGATATTCCCTTTTTCTGGTTAAGCCAAATGCAGCTACAGAGCCAATTGTTTTATCTAAAATAACGTCATTAGCTTGAGAGCCAATTAAATAACTGTAATTCGTATAAGTTTCGGCATAAGAGATAACTCTTTTTTTGCTTTCTTTAATATTCTTAATGGCATTTGCTATTCTTATAGCATCATTCCATCCCATATCTAACTGAGATACATTAATATAAACTGCTGATAAGTTTTCATCAGTAGACGCATTCTTTAGTATTGAGAGCAAGTCTTCTATCTCATATTGTTCAGTACTCGAGCTTATGGATAAACCATTAAAATTTATTGAATTTGAAACACCAATCTTAGAATCTACAACTACACCCATAGGCTTGAACCACAAAATTTTATCTTTTGTTTCAATTTCATCAGACCCTGAAAATGAAGAGGCTAAGCCTCCAAGTACCGAAAATGTTATAACAACAAGAATAAGAACTGTAACTCCATTTATAATAATTTTTCTTGATATTGATAGAAAGCTATCCGCTTGTTGCCAAATTGATTTTTTTTGATTCATTTATTTCTCCATTTTTTCGATGATAGATTATCAATTAATTAATGTAAAGTAAACTTTACACCTTACTTCTAATTGTTTTTGGTCCATACATACAATGGACAAAAAATAAAACTATTAATATTAATTCTATTAAATCAAAGATGTATGGCGTAATCCCAAAAACTCTTAGAGAAGAAGACATAAAATAGATTAAGAGAATAAAACAGAAACTTTGATATGATTTTATTGATAGTTTATTAGCAAAGTAACTAAATATTACAAATGGCAATGACCATATAACAAAAAAAATTTCATCTGTTCTTTCGTTGATAACAGTTATCAACTTTATTCCAATTAATAAAATAATAAAAATATTTGTAATCAATTTAAAGCTCTTTAAATTAAACATTTAAAAGATTTATTAGTGAGGCTATTCTTGCTCCTGATTTTTTAGCAATAGCATACTCATCAGGAGTTAGCTTATTTGAATCATTAAAGCTCTCAACATGGGAGGGTCCATATGGAGTACCCCCAGATTTTGAATTACCTAATTCTTTTATTGAATAAGGAGACCCGTGAATGATCAGTCCCTGATGAAGCATGTAAGTTAAAAGATTAAATAAAGTTGTTTCCTGTCCTCCGTGCATCGAGCTAGTTGATGTAAATGCCATTCCAGGAATATTTTCTAAGGCATTTGTAGCCCATAAATCACCAGTTGTATCTAAAAAGTATTTAAGAGGGGAGGCCATAGAACCGAATCTTGTAGGAGAGCCAAGAGCAAGGCCACTACAATTAATTAAATCATCTTTAGTGCAATAAACTTCATCTTTCTCAGGAATTTCAGGGGCTGTTTTTTCTGTAACATTAGAAACCTTAGGAACCGTTCTTAATTTTACTTGCATACCTTTTTCTTCAGCACCATCAGCTATAGCATGTGCTATATTTCTTACTGATCCGCCAGCTGAGTAAAAAAGAATTAATAAATATCTGTTTTCCATAAGTATTATTTAGCCTATGATGTCTTCCATGAAAACTAAAATTATAACCTTGTTATGCCTTTTCATAATATTTGGATGTCAAAAAAATGATATAGAAGTATTCAATGGTTCAAACACTTCGATGGAAAAACTTCGAGGTCAATGGATAGTTGTAAATTATTGGGCAGATTGGTGTGCACCATGCATAAAAGAAATTCCTGAGTTAGTAGATTTTGCTCATGAGAACTCTGACATTTTAGTTTATGCCTTTAATTTTGATGAATTAGATTCAGAAGACCTTGCACCTGTAGCTAAAAAATTTAAGGTTGACATACCATCTTTAATTTCGCATCCAAGAGAAATATGGGGTATAGAAACTCCTCCTGCAGTTCCTGCAACTTTTTTTATAGATCCAAATGGAGTGCTTGTTAAATCTTTTTTTAGACCTCAAACAAAAGATTCTTTAAATTCTATCTTGAGAAGCCTTCAAGAGTAGATCTAAATAATTTTCTTTCAAAAGAGATTCGGGATTAATCCTTTCTTTATTTAGATAGACAGACCAATGTAAGTGGGGACCTGTAACTCTTCCAGTTGATCCAACTTTTCCTAAAATATCACCTTTTTTAACATTACTATTAATAGATACTGAAATTTCTGACATATGACTATAGGATGATATAAGACCTTTTCCATGGTCTAGCATTATGTATTTACCAGAATAAAAAAAATCTCCAACTAAAATTATTCTCCCAGAACTTGGTGCAATTATTGTTGTACCTTCACTAGCTGCAATATCTAAAGCTAAATGAGGAGATCTTGGTTTATCATTTATAAACCTTTTTTTTCCATAACGACTTGAGATAATTCCTTCAACCGGTGAAATAAAATCAAAGCTAGGAGAAATATTATTTGTAAATGTATTTAAGGCTTTTTTAATCAGTAAAGACTCTTTATAAGCTCTATCTGAATCTGATTTACTTAAATCGACCATGGAGGGATTAGTAATAGTTATCCTTGATTCTCCAAAATCTTTTTTCTTTACTTTTATAGAATAACTACCTTTTTTTATAACAGTGTCATTGACTGAATATGGAACTGGCAAAATTACATATTCATTTCCATTAAAATTAATTACTAAATCATTATCATGAAGTATATTAATTTTTTCGTTTAATTTAATTGCAATAATTTCACCTGGAATGCCAATAAGATCAGCTTGAAGGTTTATTGAAAGAAAAAAAATAAAAATAATTTCTTTAATTTTATTTTTCATTAGATTTTTTTACTTCAATCTCTAGATAGCCCTCACCGAGTCTTGCAGATAATTTTTCACCGTCGCAAGTCTGCTTATAAGACTTAATAGCATCTCCTTTTTTATTTTGAATAATTGAGTAGCCACGATCTAAGATTGAAAGGGGACTTAAAATTATTAAGTTTTTATTAAACTCTTTTAATTTAAATGATTTTAAGGATAAATTATTTTTGATGCTCTTTGTTAAATTATTTTCATAATAATTAATTTTGTTATTTAATTCTTGAAACAAAGATTTAGGACTTTTATCCATTAGTCTTGATAAAAGAAGTTTAAAGGATTGAATATTTTTAGAATATTTCATTTCTATTTTTTGTTTCATTATTAGCTCATAAGCATCCAGTTTTTGGTTCTGTTCTCTTAGAATTGATAATGGACTTTTGATAGATAATTTTAGGGATTCAATAACTAATTTCTTTGATTTAAATGAGCTCAATAAAGTTTTTTTTAAAACAGAGCTCAACTCATCAATTCTATCCCTGATTTTAAAATTAAATTCAGTAACTAATTCTGCAGCTGCAGTAGGGGTTGGCGCTCGCATGTCTGCAACAAAATCACTAATTGTAAAATCTATTTCATGTCCAACGCCTGATATTGTTGGTATAGGGAATGTTGAAATTTCACGAGCTAACTCTTCGTTATTAAAACACCATAAATCTTCTATAGTTCCTCCACCCCTTGCCAAAATAACAACATCAATTTTATTGTCAGCATTAGATTCATTGAAGTGGATAATTCTATTCATTGCTTTTATTAGTGTTCGAGGGGCGTTGTCGCCTTGAACAACTGCAGGGCTAATACTTACCTGAGCAGATGGTGCTCTTCTTTGAAAAGTACTTAATATATCTTGAAATGCAGCTGTTGATGATGAGGTTATAACTCCGATATGTTTTGGTGAGAAAGGTATAGATAATTTATTTTGACTATCAAATAAACCTTCTGAATCTAATTTCTTTTTTAGGTTCTCAAACTGCTGCATTAAATTGCCATCTCCTGCTTGTTCAATAGTTTTTACCATTAACTGATAACGACCTGTAGCAGGATAAATACTCACTTGTCCCTTAAGAATGCATTTATTTCCATTTTCAGGTACAAAATTTAATTTAATGGCTTGAGACCTCCACATTGCACATCCAATAGCTCCGTCTTCATCCTTTAAGGTAAAATATATATGTCCAGAGCTTGGTCTAGACATATTAGAAATTTCACCTATCACTGAAATATTATTGAAAGCGTCCTCTAATAAAAATTTAGCAGATCTGTTTAATTCGCCAACAGAGATAATTTCTTTACTATGATCTACAATGAATTCGTTCATATTCAAAGTATAACTTCATGATCAAGAATTTACAGGGAACAAATTATTTTCTAATGCTTGCAACCGGCGGAATGTTAATTGGTTTTGCTCCGATCTTTGTAAAATGGAGCTATTTATCACCATCAGCTATTTCATTTTGGAGAATGTTTCTTGCTATACCTTTTTTAGTAATTTTCAATTTCTTAATTAATAAAAAAATTCTATTTAGAGTTAAAGATAAAAAAACTATTTTCTATACTGCAATAGCTTCTATTGCATTTACAACTGATCTAACTCTATGGCACTACAGCATGGATATTACCTCTGTATCAAACGCAACCATTATTGTTAACTCGGCACCAATCTTTGTTGCTCTTTTAGCTTATTTAGTTTTTAAAGAAAAACCACAGAAAGGCTTTATTTTTTCTTTTTTAATAACTTTTATTGGCATCTTTGGCTTAATAATATTTTCAAATAATTATGCTAATGGAAAATTACTTGGTGATATTCTTTGTATGGTTGCAGCGATATGGTATGCAGTTTATTTATTGATAATCTCCAAATTGGGTAAAGAAACCCCTTTAAATATTATTTTTTATACTACCTTCTTCTGTTGTCTATTCTCACTTGTACCAATGAGCTTTAGTTCAGGCTTAAATCTACCTCAATCAAATTTTGAATGGGTAAACCTTTTGCTAATGGCGTTTTTATGTCAATTTGGAGGCCAGTTTTTGATAACTTTTGGTATAGGTAACATTTCTGCTTCTAGTGGATCCATTGGCCTATTAATGCAACCACTCACCGCTACAATTCTAGCAGCCTTTATTTTCAGTGAAATTTTAAATTTAATACAAATTATATTTGTATTTATAACGTTGCTAGGAATTTATTTAGCAAGAGCCGGATTGAGTGAAAATTAAAAAATTTCAAATTAATTAAGCATATTATTTTTATAAATATAATAGTATTATTGCAACCTTAAACTTTGGGATGTATTAAAGACTCCCTTTGGATAGTGGTCTGGGGTGATTAGCTCAGTTTGGTAGAGCATCTCGTTTACACCGAGAGGGTCGGCAGTTCGAACCTGTCATCACCCACCAATATTTAATAGTTGAATTATTATTTATTAAATATATGATTCAATTGTAAATAAGTGGTCCGGTAGTTAAACGGTTATAATTCCGCCCTGTCACGGCGGCGTTCGGGGTTCGATTCCCCGTCGGACCGCCATTTAGTTATGAATATAGTTGTTTTAAGTCTATTAATATTATGCTACTCATTGGTTTTGGGTATTATATTTGCTCAAGTTCTGCTTACCGCTCCTGTAGTTTTTAAAGTATTAGATAATCAAAATGCATCTCTTTTTTTAAGAAAAATTTTTCCAAGGTATTATTTATTACTATCATTAATAACATTAATTGCTTTACTAATTTCTTATTTATTCTTTAATAAATTCGATATGTATTTTGCACTCACAGCAGTCTTCTTCTCAATTTTTGGTTATGTGATTATACCTTTAACAAATGTTGCCAAGGACAGAGGTTGGGATAACATGTTTAAAGCACTTCATAATCTAAGCGTTTTTAACACTATTATTATTTTAATAGTGTCTGTTGTTCAAATTATAAGAGTTACTAATTCCTAAAAACCCTTGAAATTAAGTTATTTGTTATTACTAATAGTTGAAGACAAGGGGATAAATTATGGCTAAGACAAAAACTAAGATATTTCAAACTGAAACAAAGCAACTATTGAAGTTGATGATTCACTCGCTTTATTCAAACAAAGAGATATTTATTCGTGAATTAGTGTCAAATGCATCAGATGCGCTAGATAAATTAAGATTTAAAGCAGTTGAAGACAAAGGAATATCAAAATTTAATAAAGATTTAAAAATAGATGTAAAAATTGTAAAAGAAGAAAATAAAATCATAATTTCAGATAATGGAATAGGAATGTCGGAAGAAGAACTTGTTGCTAACATTGGAACTATTGCAAGATCAGGAACAGCATCTTTTTTAGATAATATTACAGGTGACAAGAAGAAAGATTCAAATTTAATTGGACAATTTGGTGTTGGTTTTTATTCTGCATTTATGGTGGCAGAAAAGGTTCAGGTAATATCCAAATCAGTATTTGAGAAAAATGATATCGCTACCCTTTGGGAAAGCAATGGAGAAGAAAAATATAAGCTGCAACAAACCACAAAAGAGACTAACGGAACAGACATTATTATTCATTTAAATGAAGAAAACTTTGAGTTTGCTGAAGAGGGCAGGATTAAATTTCTTTTAGAAAAGTATTCTCAATATATTAATTTTCCTCTTAATCTTATAAGTGAAGCTGACGAATCAACAAGAATTAATGATGCAGACGCATTGTGGTTAAAACCTAAAAGATCAATAAAAGATAAAGAGTATAAAGAATTCTATAAATTTATAACTTTTGATCAAGAAGATCCAATACTATGGGTTCATAATAAAGTTGAGGGTAAAAACGAATACTCCAATTTACTTTATATTCCATCAAAGCCTCCCTTTGACTTATGGAACAGAGAATCTCCAAGAGGTGTAAAGTTATATATCCAGAGAGTTTTTATCATGGATGATGCTTCAAACTTTTTACCCTTATATCTAAGATTTGTTAGAGGTATTATTGATACAAATGATCTCCCTCTTAATGTATCAAGAGAGATTCTTCAACAACATCAACTTGTCGACACTATAAAAAAAGCAGTAACAAAAAGAGTATTGGAATCATTAAAGTCTCTAAAAGAAGATTCATTTGATGGTTATAAAGAATTTTGGAAAGAGTATGGACTTGTTTTAAAAGAAGGTACTGCGGAAGATTTTGAGAATAAAGAATCAATTGCAAGCTTATTTTTATTTTCATCAACTAATACAACCACAAATGATATCGATCAAAGCTTAGATAACTACATTGAAAGAATGAGTGAAGACCAAGAGAAAATTTATTATTGTGTTGCTGATACATATGAAGCTGCTGCAAACTCGCCACATATTGAAGGATTAAAATCTAAGGGTACAGAAGTTTTATTACTCACAGACAGAATTGATGAGTGGGTTATGACAGGTTTAATGGAGTACAAAGGTAAGGAAATAGTTAATGTTGCTAAGGAAGATGTTTCACCTGATGAATCTATTAAAAAAGTATCAGAATCTGATCAAGGTCTTGTTGAAAAAATAAAAAAACAACTTGATGCAAAAGTATCTGAGGTAGTGATTAGCTCAAGACTAACAACATCAGCAACCTGCATAGTAGTTCCCAAACATGAGCCAGGAGCACAACTGAGAAAAATTTTAGAAGCATCTGGCCAATCAATGCCATCTTCAAAACCTATTTTTGAAATAAATACGAAACATAAACTTGTGAAGAAATTAAATGATCTCAAAGGTAAGCAATTTAATTCTTTCGTCGACTTTTTATATGACTACGCAATTATCGCTGAGGGTGGATCTCCTCATGATCCTGCTAAATATTTAAGACAGTTAGATAAATATTTATCATAATTATGAAAGTTTCAGTTCTTGGGGGTGGAAGTTTTGGAACTGTTCTTGCAAATATTGCTGCATCCAATGGAAATAACGTAGATTTATGGGTTCGTGATAGTGAACAAGCTCTCAGAATCAATTCAGAAGGAGCAAATTCTACATATCATCCTGAGCTTAAATTATCAGAAAATATTCAAGCATCTGAAATATTAGAAGATGTTGTTAAAGACTCTTCATTAATTCTAATAGCTACACCCAGTTTAATATTTGAAAATATTGTTAAAAGGATAGTTCCTTTTATTAAAGAAGGTGCTCATATTGTTTCTTGTACAAAAGGAATTAAATCTAATCCATTTAGATCTATGTCAGAAATAATTTCAGTTAACGTAAACTCTAGTAAGAACAAGGTTGGTGTTTTAAGTGGTCCCAATCTAGCAAAAGAAATTGCAGAAAAAAAAGTAACTGGCACTGTTATAGCAAGTTTAGATAATACTTTAATAAATGATGTAAAAATGGTTTTAGCATCTGAAACTTTTAAAGTTTATTCAAGTAATGATGTTCAGGGTATAGAACTTGCAGGCTCTTTAAAGAATGTTTATGCAATTATATGCGGCATAGCAGATTCATTGGATGTAGGAGAAAATGCTGTTGGACTAATTTTGACAAGAAGTATGGCAGAAATGAGCAGATTTGCTGTTGCCAGAGGAGCTAATCCAATAACTTTTTTAGGTCTAGCAGGAATGGGCGACTTAGTTGCAACTTGCTCCTCTAATCTTTCACGCAATTTTCAATTTGGTTTTAATATAGGTAAAGGATTATCCATAAGTGAATCAAAGGATAAAGTTGGTCAAGTTGCAGAGGGAATTCGAACTTTAGAAGTAATTAAAGAAGAATCAGAAAAGCTTAAGATCAAGATGCCATTGTTAGATTCCTTATACAGTATTCTTTACGAAGAAAAACCTGTCGGTACAATAATAGACGATCTAATTAATAATCCACACGAAGTTGATGTAGAATTTACATATTAGGAAAAAATTATTATGAATAGAATTGACATAGATAAAGAAGAAATTTTAAAAACCAGTAAATGGGTAAGGTTTCTATTTATGGTTGTTTATGCTTTTGTAATCAATTTTGTTTTAACTATTTGCATTGGATTAGCATTTATTCAATTCCTATTCTTTTTATTTACGTCAAAAGTTAATGGTTCAATAGCTGATTTTAATAACCATATCGTTGAATTTTTTCATGATTGTATAGCATTCCTTTTATTTGCTACTGAAGACAAGCCATTTCCTTTTAAATCAACTGAGACAGTTGATGAAAATACAGAAGAGGCGGAAATAATAGAAGCAGAGGTTGATTCAACTAATTCTGATGAAGATGAGCCTAGCGAAGTCGAAGAAGAAAAAGATAAATAATATTATTAACTGACTAATTTTTTTGCAGACTGCATAGTATGCAAAATAAGAGTATTAATTGTCATTGGGCCTACTCCTCCAGGGACAGGAGTGTACGCTGATGATATATGGTCCATTTCAGACAAATCTATATCACCACATTTTTCTGGATGGAATCCAGCATCTATAACAATTGCATCTTGCTTTATCCATTCAGTCTTAACAAACCTTGGTATCCCAACTGCTCCAACAATTAAATCAGCTTGTTTAATTATTGATTCAATATTTGTTGTTCTGGAGTGACAAATAGTTACTGTTGCATTTAAATTGAGCAACATCATTGCCATCGGCTTGCCTAGTATAGGACTTCTACCTACAACAACAGCATTAAGACCCTGGACTTCCAATTCATAATGTTTTATTAGTCTTATAATTCCGGCTGGAGTACAGGAACCATATGCACTAAGCCCCATTGACATATTTCCGAAGCCAAGACATGTAACACCATCGACATCTTTTTCAATATCGATAGCGTCAAAACATTTTCTTTCATCAATTTGAGACGGAACAGGATGTTGTAAAAGGATTCCATGCACATTTTTATCTGAGTTAAGCTTTTCAATAGTTTCAAGCAAATCATCAGTAGTTGTTGTTTCAGGTAATTCAACAGCAATAGACTGCATTCCAACTTTTTTACATGTATTTCTTTTCATACGTACATAAGTTTCTGATGCGGGATCGTTGCCTACTAATATAGTTGCCAAAGTAGGTTGAATTCCCTTAGAGAGAAGTTCAGAAACTTCAGTTTTAATATGCTCTTCGCTCAGAGTTGCTAATTTTTTTCCATCTAATATTTTTGCTGCCATCAAAATATTATCGCACTTATAAATTTTTATGCACGTGAAGATTGCTTATTTATTATATAAACTTTAATATTTGCACCCTCGGGGTATAGCGCAGTCTGGTAGCGCACTCGCTTTGGGAGCGAGTGGTCGTAAGTTCGAATCTTACTACCCCGACCAAGCGCCTGTAGCTCAGCTGGATAGAGCAACTGCCTTCTAAGCAGTGGGTCAGGAGTTCGAATCTCTTCAGGCGCGCCATTTTTTCTTATATAATTTTTATATGATAAATTTTTTTAGAAATAAAGCTTTAAAAGGCTCAGAGCTCTTATTTAAAAAGAACAGATATTATTTAGCTAAAGGATTGGTAAACGATGAGTTGCTTTCTTATGTTCAGGATTCATGGAAGGGTTATGACAAATATCCATTTGATTCCATTTTTGTAAAAAAACAGGGCATTCATAAAGAAAACTCTAAATGGAAAGACGAATTTGAAACGATTGAGTTTGGTGCTGCGCCTTTCGGAACTATTTTATTAACTAGATTACAAAAAGAAATAGAGAAAATTATAAATATTAAACTTATTCCTACCTATAACTATTCAAGAAAATATTTTAGGAATTCAGTTTTATACGCACACAGAGATAGGCCAAGTTGTGAAATTAGTGCAACAATTTGTATTGATCAAGATACAGACAACAAAAAACCATGGCCGATTTGGCTTAAGAATGATAAAAATTATGCTAATCAAACCTATGCTGGTGCATATGAAATTTCTCAAAAACTAGATGAGGATCTAAGAAAACAATCAGGCTGTAAAAAAATCTTAATGGAACCTGGTGATGTTTTAATTTATCAAGGTATCAATGTTCTTCACTGGAGGGATCAACTAGAAGGAAATTTTTCAAAGAATGTTTTTATTCACTATGTAAATAAAAATGGCCCCTTATTTAAAGATCATCCAGAATTAGCTTGGGATGGAAGAGAGTCGGCTTACTCAGACTATGATGCAGATTTCAAAAATTATAAATTGGTTCAAGATCTCAATGAAAAGTCTGAAAATAATCCAGATTGGCTAAAAAGCAGGGCATGCAAAGGTATCTCGAAGATTGATTAAATATATGCTCCAAACATATAGTAAAATATAAAAATCATGACAATAAAAAGATAAAAATTCTTTTTCGTTTTATTTTTCATATGAACAAATTTAACAAATCGTAATGAATATTGTATCAGCTTTATATAAATTTTCTTTGATAGAAAGTCCCAATATACTCCAGTCAAAAATTAGAAGAAAGTTAAAATCTCTATCCATACTTGGGACTATTCTAGTTGGCAAAGAGGGATTGAACGGAACTATTTCTGGTAAAAAAGAAAATATAGATAAAGCAATAAAATATATTAAAAATATTGATGGCTTCTGTGATATAGATGTTAAATTTTCTAAATCTTTAGTAAACCCGTTTATAAGATTAAAAATTAAATTAAAAGATGAAATAGTTACTATTGGCGATAAATCTATTAATCCTAATAAACAAGTCGGTAAATATGTGAATCCTGAAGAATGGAATGACTTAATATCTAATAAAAATACTATTCTTATAGATACAAGAAATAATTATGAGCATTCAATTGGAACTTTTAAAAACTCTTTGAATCCAAATACGATCAAATTTAGGGAATTCCCTGAATGGGTTAGAAAGCAAAAATTTTCTGATAATGAAAAGCAAAATAGGAAATTCGCTATGTTTTGTACTGGCGGCATAAGATGTGAAAAAGCATCCTCATTTATGCTCAAAGAGGGATTCAAAGATGTCAGTCATTTAAAAGGCGGGATACTAAATTACTTTGACTCGGTCCCGAAGAACGAAAGCAAATGGAAAGGGGAGTGTTTTGTATTTGACGATAGAGTATCAGTAAAACATGATCTTACTGAAGGAAGTTATGATATGTGCCACGGTTGTAGAATGCCAATTACCAATGAAGATAAAGCAACAGACGAATATATAAAAGGTGTAGCATGTCCAAGTTGTTTTTTTGAAAAAACTCAAGAACAAAAGGCAAGATATATGAGCAGACAAAAACAAGTAGATCTAGCGAAAGAAAGGAATCAAAAACATATTGGACCAAAAGATAAGAAACTGAAAAAATGAATTATCCAATTTTATATTCCTTCAGAAGATGTCCTTACGCAATGAGAGCTAGAATGGCATTAAATTTAGCTAACATTAGATGTGAAATTAGAGAGGTAAGTCTAAAAAACAAACCACAATCTATGATTAAGCTATCACCCAAAGCTACTGTTCCAGTTCTGTATGTTAATAACAAAGTTATTGATGAAAGTATTGAAATAATTAATTGGGCTTTATTAAAAAAGGATATTTTTAAAAACAGACTATCTCAAGAGCAAGCGGAATACAGTAACGAGATTATAAGATTATTTGATGAAGAATTTAAACCTAGCCTGGATAGATATAAATATAACAACAGATATAAAAATGAGAATAGAGAGGAGCATAAAAAAAAGTGTTTAAAGATTTTAAAAAAAATTGAAATTAATATGAATTCTTCATCTAAATGGTTTTTTTCTGATGATATAAATAAAATAGATATTTCAATACTTCCTTTCGTGAGGCAATTTAGATTGGCTGATGAATGTTGGTTTGATAACACTAATGAGCTTGCTAGAACTAAGCAATGGTTGGATTCTTTTTTAAAAAGTAGTTTATTTAGAAACATCATGATTAAAAAAGAGAATTGGGTTGATGGAGACAAACCAATATACTTTCCCTATGAGCAATAAAAAATTAATTATTCTTATTTTTAATCTATAATGTCTCGTTTCGTGGCGGGCGTAGCTCAGTAGGTTAGAGCGCTGGATTGTGGCTCCGGAGGCCGTGGGTTCGAACCCCATCGCTCGCCCCATTTTTTAAATTGGTGAACAATTATGACAAGTAAAGTTAAAAAATTAAAAGATCTTGAAAGAAAGCTTACTGTTTCTATACCTGTTGAGGAATATGATAAAAAATTCCAATCTAAGATTAATAACATCAAAGGCAAGGCAAAGCTTGATGGATTTAGAAAAGGAAAAGTTCCAAATGATGTTTTAGAGCAAAGATATGGTCCATCCATTCATGCAGATGTTGTAAATGAATTAATTCAGAGCTCTTATCCAACCGCCTTAACAGATAATAAACTTAATCCGGCATCAGCTCCCACAATACATCTTGAGAGTGAAGATCCCAAAAAACCTATATCGTTTTCTGCTGTGTTTGAAGTCTTTCCAGACATTAAACCAAAGTTAAGTAGATGGACAAATTATGAAAATTTTTCAATTTCGATATCTGCTGATGATTTAGATTTAGCTATTGAAGACATTTTAAAGCGTTATGGAGAGTGGAGTGATGTCACTCGCCCATCAAGAGAAGACGATCAAGTTATCATAGACTTTGTTGGCATGATTGACGGCGAAGAGTTTGAAGGTAACTCTGCTAAAGATTTTAAATTAGTGTTAGGAAGTAAATCAATGATTCCTGGTTTTGAGGATGCAATTATTGGGAAAAAACCTTCTGAATTTTCTATAAAATCTACTTTTCCTGATGATTATTTTAAAAAAGACCTTGCAGGCATTGAAGCAAACTTCAAAATAAATTTAAAAACAGTTCAAGAGCTTAAAATTGCTCAAATTGGAGAAGATTTATTTAGCAAACTTGAGATGGATGTTAAAGATGAGCCAGCATTTAGAAAAGAAATTTCAAGTAGAATGCAAAAAGAAATTGAAGTTCAAGAAAAAGATCTCACTAAAGAGTCCATGTATGAAGCTCTTCTAAAAACAAATAAATTCAATGTTCCCAACGTAACCGTAAAGGAGCAAGCAGATTTGATGAGAAAAGATGCTTTAATGAGAATTGGTCATTCAGAAGAAAATGCAGGTGAAGATTTATTTCCAATAGATTCATTTATGGAAAATGCTCAGAAAAGAGTTAAATTAGATCTATTATTTGCAGAATTGGTAAAACATTTTGATCTAAAAGTTGATCAAGAGATGTTGGACTCTTTTATTGAAAAGGAGTCGAAAAAATATAAAGATTCTGATCAATTTAAACAATGGATTTCAGGACAACCTCAGCAACTTGATCAATTCAAAATGATAGCTTTAGAAGAACAATTGGTTGAAAAATTAGAAAATGCCCTAAAATCAAAGGATAAGGTGATAAAATTTTCAGAACTTTCTAATAAATAAAATATATGAACGAAATTAAGTCAGCATTAATACCAATGGTTATCGAGCAAACTCCTCGTGGGGAGAGATCATTTGATATTTATTCAAGATTACTTAAAGAAAGAGTAATTTTCTTATCAGGTCCTGTAGATGACTATATGTCAAATGTTGTTGTTGCTCAGCTTCTATTTTTGGAATCAGAAAATCCTGATAAAGATATATCCATTTATATTAATTCTCCTGGTGGAAGTATATCGGCAGGTCTAGCAATTTATGACACGATGCAATTTGTTTCTCCGTCAATTTCTACTTTGTGTATTGGACAAGCCGCTAGTATGGGAGCAATTCTTCTAGCTGGAGGAGATAAGGGAAAAAGATTTGCGTTACCTAACTCTAGAATTATGATTCATCAGCCACTTGGTGGCTTTCAGGGACAAGCCTCTGATTTTGAGATTCATGCAAAAGAAATATTACATATGAAAACTGTTGTTAATCAGATTTTATCCAAACATACAGGACAGACTATTAAAAAAGTTGAAAAAGATACAGATAGAGATAATTTTTTAGATGCTTCTGCTGCAATTAAATACGGTATTGTAGATTCAGTGCTAAATGAACGTGAGGTAACTAATGCCAAGTGATACATCCTCAGATAAATTAAACTGTTCATTTTGTGGAAAAGTTCAAGATGATGTAAAAAAACTAATTGCTGGACCTAGTGTATATATTTGTAACGAATGCGTTGATCTTTGTAACGACATAATTGAAGAAGAAATTAAAAGTGAAGAAGATGTATCAGTTGAAGAATTACCATCTCCAGTAGAAATATTTAATAAACTTGATGAATATGTGATTGGTCAAGAAAAAGCAAAAAAAGTTCTGTCCGTTGCTGTTTATAATCACTATAAAAGATTAAGAAAAAACAATTCTAAAGATGCTGTTGAGCTGCAAAAGAGCAATGTTCTTTTACTTGGCCCAACCGGAAGTGGTAAAACTTTATTAGCCCAGACTTTAGCTAAAATCTTAAATGTTCCGTTTACAATCGCGGATGCTACAACATTAACTGAGGCTGGCTATGTTGGAGAGGATGTAGAGAATATTATTCAGAAATTATTACAAAAATCTGATTATGATCCTGAAAGAGCTCAATTAGGAATAGTCTATATTGATGAAATTGATAAGATTGCAAGGAAGTCAGACAACCCATCAATAACAAGAGATGTTTCTGGAGAAGGAGTTCAGCAAGCTCTATTGAAATTAATTGAGGGAACAGTTGCATCAATTCCTCCACAAGGTGGCAGGAAACATCCTCAACAAGAGTTTATTCAAATAGATACATCGAACATATTATTTATATGTGGTGGAGCATTTTCAGGTTTAGATAAAGTTATAAATAATAGAAATAGCAACATTGGTATTGGATTTAAAGCTGAGGTCAGTAAAAAATCTAACGTCCTCCCAATCACAAACAATATCGACGACTTAGAACCAGAAGATCTTGTTAAATATGGCTTAATACCTGAATTTGTAGGCAGACTTCCTGTAATATCAAATCTTCATGAATTAGATGAACATGCACTTGTTAGAATTTTAAAAGAACCAAAGAATGCACTAGTTAACCAATATAAACATTTATTTGAAATTGACGATGTTGAATTAACATTTAGAGATGAGGCATTGGTAGAAATTGCGAAACAAGCTATTAAAAGGAAAACAGGAGCCCGCGGTCTTCGTTCAATAATGGAAGATCTTCTCATGGAAACTATGTTTGGACTTCCAAATACAGATCTTGAAAAAGTAATAATTGATGAGAACACTGTCATATCCAAATCTGAACCAATCAAATTATTAAAAACTACTTCAAAAAAATCATCATCAGCTAATTGATATTTTCATAACTATCCCTATATTTAGTCTATGAAAGAAATAAAATCAGACCTCCCGTTAATACCCCTCAGAGACGTTGTAGTATTTCCTGGAATAGTTACAACTCTTTTTGTTGGAAGATCAAAATCTGTTGAGGCTTTAAATGTAGCAATGTCTTCTAATAAAAAACTTGTTCTTGTGAGTCAAACAGATCCAGCAATTGAAGATCCACAATTTGATGACTTATATAAAAGTGCATCAATAAGTAACCTCCTTCAATTAATTAAGCTTCCAGATGGAACAATGAAAGTTCTTGTTGAGGGATACAAAAGATGCTCTATTGAAAAATTAATTGAAAAAGATGGATACGATGTAGCAAGAGTAATAAATATTGAAGACATTCCATTAAAAGAAGCAGACGCATCTAATCTTGTAAGATTTATAAAAGCAAAGTTTGAAGATTACATTGGAATAACTAAAAGAATTCCACCTGAAATAGTTTCTACTGTTGACTCTTTGGATGATCTTTCAAGGCTCATAGATACTATTACAGGTCACTTGCCTATTGAAACATCAAAGAAACAAGAAATTTTAGAAATACCCGACCTTAAAGACAGGGCTGAAAAAGTTTTAATGTTTATAGAATCTCAACTTGATGTTGTTGATGTTGAGAAAAAAATTAGAGAAAGAGTTAAGAAGCAAATGGAAAAATCTCAGAGAGAGTATTATCTTAATGAGCAAATCAAGGCAGCACAAAAAGAGCTAGGTGAGATAGGTGAAGAGGGTGATGAACTTGAGGCTTTAGAAGAAAAAATAAAATCAGTGGGAATGCCAAAAGATGCATTGAAAAAAGCTAAAAGTGAATTAGCTAAATTTAAGCATATGTCACCGTCATCTGCAGAAGCATCTGTTGTTAGATCATATCTAGATTGTTTGGTTGATGTTCCTTGGAAAAAGAAATCTAAAGTAAAAACAGATATACAAGCTTCCTTAGATATCTTAGAAGAAGATCACTATGGCTTAGAAGAAGTTAAAGAAAGAATTATTGAATATTTAGCAGTCCAAAAAAGAGTCAAGTCAATGAAAGCACCTGTACTATGCTTAGTTGGGCCTCCTGGAGTAGGAAAGACCTCACTTGGAGAATCCATTGCTAGAGCTACAAACAGAAAATTTGTCAGAATGTCTCTGGGCGGGGTGAGAGATGAATCTGAAATTAGAGGACACCGAAGAACATATATTGGATCTATGCCAGGAAAGATAATACAAAAACTTTCCAAAGTGGGTGTAAAGAATCCACTTTTCTTGCTAGATGAGATTGATAAAATTGGCATGGATCACAGAGGCGATCCAGCTTCTGCTTTATTAGAAGTGCTGGACCCGGAACAGAATAATACCTTTAGTGATCACTATCTTGAAGTTGATTACGATCTCTCTGAAGTAATGTTTGTTTGTACTGCTAATAGTTTAAATATACCAACACCGTTGCTGGATAGAATGGAAATAATAAGAATACCTGGTTACATTGAAGATGAGAAATTAAATATTGCTTCAAAGTATTTATTACCAAAACAAATGGAACGAAACGGAATTAAAGAAAAAGAAATTAATTTTAATAAAGAGGTAATTTTGTCATTAATTAGATATTACACAAGAGAAGCTGGTGTGAGAGGCCTTGAAAGACAATTAGCAAAAATACTTAGAAAAGTTGTAAAAGAGAGATTGCTTGCAAAGAACAGTCCAACCAAGCCGACTGCAATAACTAATAAAAATTTAGAAAAATTTTCAGGGGTTAAAAAATTCAAATATGGAATAGCTGAAAAAGATAATGCAATCGGACAAGTTACTGGTCTAGCATGGACAGAAGTTGGTGGAGAACTCCTTACAATTGAAGCATCTCATATAGAAGGCAAAGGTAGAATTATTAAGACTGGATCTCTTGGGGATGTTATGCAAGAGTCAATTCAGGCAGCTTTAACTGTTGTTAGGTCAAGAGCAAATTCTCTAGGAATTAAATCTGATTTTTACGAAAAGCATGATGTTCATATTCATGTTCCTGAAGGAGCAACACCAAAAGACGGGCCAAGCGCTGGTGGGGCAATGGCAATATCATTGATATCTGTATTTACTGGTATACCTGTTAGGGCAGATACGGCTATGACAGGTGAGATAACTTTACGTGGTCAAATATTAAAAATTGGTGGCCTAAAAGAAAAATTATTAGCTGCAAAAAGAGGCGGCATTAAAAACGTAATAATACCTAAAGAAAATGAGGCTGATCTGCAAGAGATACCTGATCAGATCACCAAGTCTTTAAATATAATTCCAGTTGAGTGGATTGATGAAGTAATATCTTCAGCATTAGTTAAAGAACCTATTCCAAGTTCAAAGAGTGCTCCTAATGAAAAAACAAAAAATACCAAGAGCACAAGAACAAAACCCGAAAATAAACAAGCACACTAAAAAGCCTTTATTTACTTGACTTTTAGCCACAAAAAGCTTTTGATAGAAGGGTATTTATATAAATAAAATTACACAGAGGAGTATTTAATATGAATAAATCAGATTTGATTGATGCAGTAGCAGGTGACGCAGATATTTCTAAAGCTTCAGCAGGCAGAGCTGTTGATGCAGTTTTAGGAGGTATCGGTGATGCTTTAGGTAACGGTGATTCAGTATCACTTGTTGGTTTTGGAACATTTTCAGTAAGACATAGAGCTGCTAGAGAGGGTAGAAATCCTCAAACTGGTGCATCAATGCATATTGCTGCTTCTAAAGTTCCAGGTTTTAAAGCTGGTAAAGGCCTTAAAGATAAGGTTAAAAACAGCTAAGAATTTTTTAACTTTAAAAAAGGGTGCTCGCGCACCCTTTTTTTATTTATAATGTCACCACTATGATGGAATCACTCAGAAATTTCTTAACAGGACCAAGACTCTTTATTGTTATTGCAGCATGTGCATTACCATTTGTTTTTCTAGGCACCTCATCATTGGGGACTGTATTTGGAGGTTCTCTGGGAACAATTAACGGCGAAGATGTATCTGAGGCTGATTTGAACGTTGCTCAAAATATTACAATTCAAAGATTTAAAAATATTTATGGAGAAGAATTTGACTTTAATCTTTTAGATGAAGAAATGCAATTCGATCAAATAAGGCAAGAATTAATTGTCCAAAAAGTTCTATTATCCGAAGCAAGATCTTTAGGCTTTGTTAATGAAAATACAAGAAGAGAGGCTAAAAAAGATATTATTAAAAATCCTTTATTTCAAATTGATGGTGTTTTTGATGAAAATATTTATGAAGCTCAAGTTAATTCTAATGGACAAACTAAAGATGGTTACATTGATCTTATGACTGATTTAAAAGCCATTGAATTGTATAGAGCCTCTCTAGCATCACTAAATTTTTCCACTGATAAGGAAGCTTTAGACATAGCTTATTTACTTGAACAAACTGTTGATGTTAATTTTGTCAAAATTGATTCTGATGCTTTAAAAAGAAATATTATAAATACTGATGAGGAACTTGAAGAATTTTACAATTCAAATCAGGTCTTATTTTATTCTGAAGAGAAAAGATCATTTAAATATTTAACCTTAAGCCCTAAAAATTATGAAGAAAGAGTTGTTGTTCCAGAAGGTTATCTAGAGAGCGCTTATTCAGAGTACTTGTCTAGAGCAGATGAGAGAACCCAAATAAGGTTTTCTCATATTATGATTGATAAAGCTAAATATGATTCCTCTTCAGATGCTTTCAATGCAATTCAAGAAGTTGAATTAAAATTGCTCTCTGGAGAAGATTTTTCTGAATTAGCATCTATTTACAGTGATGACATAGTGTCTAAGGATACTGGTGGCGATCTAGAATATTTTGCTAGTGATATTTTTCCTACTGAATTTGCAGATGCAATAATAAACCTTAATCTAAATGACATAAGCTCAATTATTGAATTAGATGACACTTTACATATTCTCAAAATTACAGAATTTAATGAAGCTGAGACTCTTTCAATGGAAGACATGAAAAAAGATATTATTGGTGATTTGATAGATACCGAATCATTAGCACTTATGAATGATGATGCAGGTATATTAGATGAAATGATATCCTCAAGTAACTCAATCGAGTCTATTGCAAATGCTGTCGAGCAGGATGTTTTAGATTCAGAAATGTACTCTGTAAACAGTTTTAATTTTTACGAACAGGACTCTAGAATTAAAGAATTTATATTTAATCCTAACTCTGAGATTGAAGTTCCTACGATATTAGAGTTGGATGACTCCATTATTATAATTGCCCTAAGTGAAATTCAAGAATCCACTCTTAATGACTTTGAAAGCATAACTATTGAAGTTAGTGAAATGCTATCTAAATCGAAAGCCATCGAAAAACAAAACCTATTAATATCTGAAATTGAAATGGCAAAGTCTAACGATAGCCTTGATTCATTTATATCTGCCTACAACTTTATATCCAAAGATTCATTTATAAAAGTAAATAGATATTCATCATTAATGCCACAAGAAATATTAGAAGAAGTATTTAAGCAAAAAAAAGGAAATTCAATTTCATTGAGTGCTAGAAATGGTGATAGCTATATTTTAGATCTTGTAAATATCAATAGTCCAACAGAAGAATCAATTGAAGTCCTTCTAGATCAATACGAAAGTTTTTCTGAAGAAAGACTGTCAAGTAAAATGTCTGAAATTATTAATGACGATGTGTTTAATAATGCAAGAGTCAACTTAACCAATCTCGTTTTTTAAAATGAAAAAATTATTAATATTGTGTTTGTCATTTCTATTTTTAACAAGCTGTTCTTCAAGTGTAACTCCTGTTGATAGTGGACTAGAAGATCAGGTTTTTCATTTTGGAAATGGCTCTGAACCTCAAGGAATTGATCCACATATAGTTACTGGGGTTCCTGAGCATCATATTTTAATTTCTTTATGTGAGGGTTTAACAATACCAAATGCTTTTGGTGATGGAAATTTACCGGGAGCTGCTCAATCATGGACAGTAAGTGATGATGGTAGAGAATATATCTTTAATCTTCGTAACAATGGCATGTGGTCAAATGGAGATTCCGTTACAGCCGAGGATTTTGTATGGTCATGGAAAAGGATTCTTACTGCTAGTCTTGGTTCCCAGTATCCAGATATGCTGTACTATCTTGAAGGAGCATACGAATATCACAATGGATTAACAGATAACTTCGATGATGTTGGTGTAAAAGCGGTTGATAAATTCACATTAAAGATAAATTTAAAAGCTCCAACACCTTTCTTTCTTGGTCTTTTAAGTCACTATAGTACTTGGCCTGTCCATAAAGAGACGGTTTTAAAGCATGGCTCAATTGATGATAGAAATGGACAATGGACTAGACCAGGAAATTTTGTTTGTAATGGTCCTTTTAATTTAAAGTCTTGGGAGCTCAACAATAAAATTGTTGTTGAAAAAAATCCAATGTATTGGGATGCAACAGAGGTAAGATTAAATCAAATTCATTTTTATCCTGTATCAAATGTTATGACAGAAGACAGAATGTTTAGAGCTGGACAGCTTCACGTCACATCTACTCTTCCATCACAAAAATGCCCAATATATATTGAAGAAAAGAATCCTGACTTAAGAATTGATCCTTATATGGGTCAATATTTCTATCGTTTAAATACTGAAAACCCAGCCTTAAAAGATGCTAAGGTTAGAAAAGCGTTAGCTTATGCTATAGATAAAAAATTATTGGTTGAAAAAGTTACAAAATGTGGACAAATTCCTGCATATTCTTTCACACCTCCTGGCTCTAATGGGTATCAACCCGATACAACAATTCCATTTGACCCTGAGCTTGCAAAGCAACTATTAACAGATGCTGGATATTCTGATGAAAATCCATTTCCAAAACTTGAAATACTCTTTAACACCAATGAAGATCACAGAAAAATAGCATTAGCTGTTCAGCAAATGTGGCAACAAAATCTTGGTATTGAAGTTGAATTAGTTAATCAAGATTGGAAAGTCTATTTAAGCAGAGAAATGGTTGGAGATTTTCAAGTTTCAAGAGCAGGATGGATAGGCGATTATGAAGATCCGAATACATTTTTAGACTTAATGCGACCAAACAGGGGGAATAATAAAACAGGATGGGAAGACTTTGAATATGATTCACTTATAGAAACAGCCAATAAAACTACTGATCAAGAACAAAGATATGAGTTGCTCAAGCAAGCTGAAAGAATCCTTATTGATAATATGCCTGTAATACCTCTTTATACATATGTAAGGTCATATCAATTATCTTCAGATGTAAAAGGATACAATCCCCACATCCTCGATCATCACCATCCAAAATTTATTTATTTAGAAAGAGAATAAACTTAGATGTTAAGCATTTTTATCAAAAGGGTATTAATGGCGATACCTGTTTTGTTAGCTGTTGCTAGTCTCACATTTTTTCTTGTCAAATTAGCTCCGGGTGGACCTTTTGATGCTGATAAAGCAGTTTCTCCTCAAGTACTTAAAAATTTAAATGAAGCATATAACTTAAATGCTACCGAATGGGAGCAATATGTAGACTATATGTCTGGAATTATTCGAGGAGATTTTGGTCCTTCTTTTCGTTTTCCTGGAAGATCTGTCTCTGAAATGATAGCTACAGGACTTCCGATAACATTTGAATTAGCATTTTATTCAATATTAATTGCTCTTTTAATTGGAGTATCTTCTGGTGTTTTGGCTGCTTTAAAAAGAAATACATATCTAGATTTTATTCCGATGGCAATTGCAATGA
>ERZ802819.570-NODE-570-length-24494-cov-14.6871_pt1 | contig 24494 bp, 24 predicted proteins | sample MGYA00345647_ERZ802819 | MGnify/ENA primary metagenome ERZ802819 (study PRJEB30503, sample SAMEA104212355) | marine metagenome | biome: Westerlies Biome; feature: [SRF] surface water layer (ENVO:00010504) within the epipelagic zone...; material: water...
AGCGCTTATGGCCATGCCATACGAACAAGGGAAAACACTCATTTCAAATCTATCAACTATTGAAGCCATGTGGGTATTGGCGGTAAATGACAGCGTGCAAGTAGTCGCTACGCCTGGTTTTACTTACGATCTTGAGTAGGGCGCATACAAAGGGGAATGTATTCGTCTTTTGTCACTGCATAGCGCAATCTTTCGGCTTCGGAAAGTGATTTTCCAAACTGTATTTCGCTTAGCTCAAATCCCGTTTGGCGCAACTTGTTAAAATAATCTTTTCCATAAACACGCACGTGATCGTACTGACCGAAAACTTTGGTACGTTCTGCCTTGTCGGTGATGCTGTTGTCTTCAAAGGTTTCTGCGCGACTACTGTCTAAAGGCACTTGCAACAAGGCTTTGCCACCAGGTTTAAGTACACGATAGAGTTCTTGCATGGCCTTGGTGTCGTTGGGAATATGCTCCAATACGTGATTGCACAGTATCCAGTCAAAAGAAGCACCGGCAAAAGGCAAATCGCAAATATCGGCTTTGACTTCTGCCAAAGGCGATTCCAAATCACAAGTGGTATAGTCGAGGTGATTCATTTTGCTGAGGCGTGTCATAAACGCCTTTTCGGGTGCCATATGCAATACTTTTGCAGACGTTTTAAAAAAGTCTGTTTCTCGTTGTAAATAGAGCCAAATAAGCCTGTGACGTTCAAGCGATAGCGTACCGGGACTGAGTGCATTAGGTCTTATTTTCACATAGCCATAAGGAAGAAAGCTTCGATAGGACTTGCCGTTAATGGGATCTGTATAGCGATTGCCGCGGTAATAAAAATCTAAAAAAGGCAAAAGAAGGTTGGCAAGACGTTGCAACCAAGTTCTTGGAAATCTGCCAAGTATCCATCGGGCGAAGCTTTTCATATCTCCAAGGGAACTGCTCTAAAAGGCGCTTCCTCATCTGTTACGATACCCAATGCTTCGTTTACATATTTGAAGGTAGAAAGCAATTCGGGTTTTCCGTTGACAATGGCCACATTATGCTCAAAGTGTGCGCTAGGCGCACCATCTGCAGTGCGTATGGTCCAGCCGTCTTTTAGTTGTTTGATACGGTGGGTTCCTTGATTAATCATGGGCTCAATCGCCACTACCATACCCTCTAAAAAAGCTTTTCCACGACCTCTTTTTCCGTAATTGGGCATTTCGGGTTTTTCGTGCATGGTGGTTCCCAATCCATGCCCAACCAATTCACGCACGACGCCATATCCAAACTGCTCGACATACTGCTGAATGGCATAGCCCACATCACCAACCCTGTTGCCTATGCAAAAGGCCTCAATCCCTTTGTATAGCGATGCTTTTGTTCGCTCAAGGAGTTTTTCGGTTTCGGGGTTTATTTCACCAACCGCAAAGGTATAAGCGTGGTCGCCGTAGTATCCGTTTTGCAAGACTCCGCAGTCTATGGAGATGATATCGCCCGCTTGCAATGGGGTGTTGTTTGGTATGCCGTGGACCACCTGCGCATTGGGGCTCATGCAAAGGGTGTTGGGAAAATCGTATAGCCCTAGAAATCCAGGGATGGCGTTGTGGTCTCTAATAAACGTCTCTGCTTTTTTGTCGAGGTCAAGCGTGGTAACGCCGGGTTTAATTTCGGAGGCAAGCATGCCCAAGGTTTTGGATACCAACAAGGCACTGCTGCGAATGAGTTCAATTTCTTCTGTTGTTTTTTGGAGCGACATTAGTTTTCGTACGTGTGTTTGTAAGCTGCCCCACTTAAAATAGCCAGCATATCATCTTCCAAAAATTCAACGGGCGACTCCACAATGCGATGGACTTCTTTGCCGTCTTTGTAAAAAATAAAGGTAGGAACATTGGTAATGCCATTTTTTGTAGCGCTACCCGTAGGTGTTTTTTTGTCTCTATCCACGCCAATAATTTGCACTTCTCCCGAAAATGCCAATGCGTCTAGGACACGAAAAAAGGCAGGGACATGCATTTGGCTATCAGAACACCAAGTACCCATAAAAATAGTAATGGCTACATCTTTTTGCAGGCCTTCGAGTTGAGTTATGGTTTTGCCAAAGGGGGCGTAGTTTTCGTATTCCGTATTAAACCATTCGGCAAAAGGTTCTTTTTTTAAGTCTTCAAGTGCAATTGGACCAATAATATCTTGGCCATATGCAAAACACATACACATCACTAAACCCAAAAATAACAAGCGTTTCATGGCACTAAAGTAATGATTTTGCCGTCATGGCTTCGGGTTGTGGTATCCCCATAAGGTCTAAAACGGTGGGGGCAATATTGCAAAGCGCTCCTTTGTTAATGCGTTGCGCAGCTCCATCAATCAGATAAACGGGCACAAGATTGGTGGTGTGTGCGGTATTGGGACTGCCATCGGGATTGATCATGGTGTCGCAGTTGCCGTGGTCGGCAATGATGATAACGGAATAACCGCCTTCTTTGGCTGCTGCCACCACATCAGCGGTGCAGCCATCAACGGTCTCACAAGCCTTTATGGCTGCTTGCATATCGCCTGTGTGACCTACCATATCGGGGTTAGCAAAGTTGAGGCACACAAAGTCAGCAGCTTTTTCTTTTAGTTTGGGAACGATCGCATCGCGAATGTCGTAGGCACTCATTTCAGGCTGGAGGTCGTAGGTAGCTACTTTTGGGGAGGGACATAAGATGCGCTCCTCTCCTTCAAAAGGTTCTTCTCGCCCACCATTGAAGAAAAAAGTAACGTGCGGATACTTTTCGGTTTCTGCAATGCGAATTTGCTTTTTATTCGCTTCTTGCAATACCTCGCCTAGCGTTTGCTCAATGTTCTCTTTGTCGTAGACCACCTTGACACCTTTAAAAGATTCGTCATAGTTGGTCATCGTGACATAGTACAAAGAAAGGGGCTTCATGCCTTGCTCGGGAAAAGCCTCTTGGCTGAGTGCTTGTGTCAGTTGTCGTCCGCGATCAGTTCTAAAGTTAAAGAAAATGACCACGTCGTCTGGCTGAATACGTCCGGCAGTAATTTCTTCTTGGGTGCCAAGGGCGATAGGTTCGATAAATTCGTCTGTGGTGCCTGCATCGTAACTGGCTTGCATGGTCTCGGCAAGGTTTTGGGTGTGCGTTCCAGTTCCTTTTAGCAGTAGGTCATAGGCTTTTTTGACCCGCTCCCAGCGTTTGTCTCGGTCCATGGCAAAATAACGCCCGACCACACTGGCTAAATGCGCATTGGTGTTGGCACATATTTCTTGCACTAGGCTTAAAAACCCTAATCCAGATTTTGGGTCAACATCACGGCCATCGGTGAAGGCATGCACATAGCTTTTGGGTACGTCTGCTGCTTGTGCGGCTTTCAAAAGTCCTTCTAGGTGATTGATGTGTGCGTGTACACCACCATTGGAAACCAGTCCTAAGAAATGTACCGCCTTATTGTTTGTTTTGGCATAGGCAAAGGCGTCTTTGAGCACAACTTCGTCTTTTAGGGTATTTTGCTCCAACGCCATATTGATTTTAGCCAAATCTTGATAGACCACCCGACCAGCGCCAAGGTTAACGTGTCCTACTTCGCTATTGCCCATTTGTCCTTCAGGAAGGCCAACGTGCATCCCATCGGTGTGGAGTACATTATGTACGGCCTCTTGGGAAAGGCTGTCCATAAAAGGGGTATTGGCTTGGGCTACTGCCGAAACCGTTGGGTCTGGGGAGATGCCCCAACCGTCTAAAATCATTAAAAGTACACGCTTGCTCATGGATCTGCGTTATGTTGCAAAGATACTGTAAAGGAGAATGTTTTAGAAGGGATTTTTTGCATTCAATTTTTTTGTTTGATTATAACTAAACAAACTCTAAATTTGTGCTTCTTTAGGGTTTTAAAATAAACCCGTACTGCTTGGGCAAATTTCACTTAAAACGCTTGGCCAATTTAACCTTATCTTTTGATGTTTGGCGCAATGCTCAATGGGATGCAGCTTGTAAAAAAGAATGAAATAGGTAAAAAATTAAGTTTTTGATTGCTTTAAATCGACAAAAGCTATGCCAACAGCGGTCTAATCTACTGTTAATTCGGTATTAATTCCTTTAATATAGGTGCGGTAGTATTCATCCCAAAAATCACGATCAATATGTTCACTTCCCCTAACCCCAACAGACTTAAAATAGGCAAATGCCATGCGTGAATTATAGCCCTTGAGAAAGGCTTTTGCCTCGGGCAAATAACTGTAATGCCAAGGTTCGTATGAAAAACCCGTGCGTGCAGCATCGTTGGTATAGACCAAATAAAAACCAAACTTGTGGGCGTTGGCTTGCATCCATTGGTGTAGCGGTACAAAAGGGCCGTTGTTGTGAAACTTACTGGGTACCAGCAGCCGCGTTTCATTTTTAATATTTCCATCCGTGATGTCTATGTCTGTTCCCCAGTGGTGGCGGGAGGTACCCGGAATGGTAGAGTATTTTAGGATGCGCGCAATGGCCGCTTCGGGCGACAGGCCTTCAGCGGTGTAGCGCACGAATTTGTCTTCCCATATATACTGCTGCCTTTCAAACGACCTATGCGCTGATACCAATTGGATGTCAATACCATCTTTTAGGGCGGCCGCTTGCATGGCACTAAAAGCTGCTGCCGTTTTGGGTGTTAGTTTATGTGTTTCAAATGTGCTTAGATGACTGTCTTCTATGCCCATCAGTTGCACAATATTCACTTGGGCAGTAGACCATTGACACAAGAACAATAAAAGAACTAGTAGTCGCATAGGTTTTTAGTCATTTTGAAGTGGGTTCCGCCATAGGGCAATTCAAATGCATTGCCTTGTTTTGTGTAGCCGCAAGATGCGTAAAAGGGGATGGCGATTAATCGGGCATTCATCCAAATACCGTTGAGGTCTAAATCTATTACCATTGCTTCGGCTTTGGCAAGCAGTTGCCTGCCTATGCCTTCTCCTTGATGATGCGACAGCACCGCCATGCCTCTCAGCTGTACGTCTTTGCTATTTGGCAGCAGTGTCAATACACCAACAGTTTTGTTTTCGAGATATGCACCCAAATGTATGGTTTTGCTGTCTTCGTCTCGGTCAAAAGCACAACTTTCAAGCGGCAGTCCGTTGCGCAGCACAGGATGACGCACGACATAAGTATCTGTTGCGTTAATTTGTTTAAATTGTATGTTTGTATGCTTTTGCAACTGTAGTTATGGAAATTGATTTTAGATATTTAAATGTAGGGAATATACCCGAAATTTTGCCGCTGATGCAAGATTTTACCGATCATAAATATTCCAATGCCACGCATAGCAGCCGCTTTGTTGCCATGTTCCAACACGAATATGACTGCATTGGTTTTTATGACAATGATCATTTGATTGGTCTTTGCGGGCTCTGGTATCAAACCCGACACTATTCAGGAAAAAGCTGTGAGTTAGACCACCTTTATATAAAGCCCGCATATCAAGGGCAGGGCTTGGGTGCTCGTTTTATCGATTGGATTGGGAGCAAACTCCAAAAAGCGGGTTATGAAGCGTTGGAATTAAATGCATACAAAGAAAATGTTGCCTCACACCGACTCTATGTCCGTGAAGGCTTTGAGCACCTTGGTTTTCACTTCGTCAAGCGTTTGGGCGAATAGCGTATATTTGTTAGGTAAGGAATTCTAATTTGATGTAATTTCTGATAGAAACGTTTCTTGCCGTAGCCAACCCATAGTAATTTTATATGCGACAGCTTTTTGTTTTTTTGCTTTTTGCGCCAATGCTCACGGCCCAAACCGATTACCGTACTTGGCTGAGGGGTAAGATTCTATACCAAAATCAAAATGTGATTGCTGCCAATGTGGTCAACACGACCACCAAGGAGGCTACAATTTCAGACAACAATGGCGACTTTGCCATTCAAGTGATGATGGGCGACGAGTTGGTTTTTACTTCCTTGCAATACCAAATTCGCGTAGTCAAAATAACAAAGGAGATTCTACAGCGCGGCCGTCTTGTTATTGATGTAAATGAAAAAATAACTGAGCTCGAAGAGGTGGTGGTTACGCCAGAACAGCGGCAGAAATTTTTAGACCTACGATCGGAAGAATTTAAGAAGTTTGACTATGAGCGTGACCGCTCCACACGATTGGAAAACGAGTTGATGAACAAAGACCAACTTACAAATGGCGTAAACTTCGTCAGTGTTTTTAAGGCGCTTTACCGCATGGTCGAAAACAAAGACAAAGCAAAAGACAAAACCTACGCACTCAAGCCAAGTGAGGTCATACGCCAGCTCTATGATGATAGCTTTTTTAAAGAGCAATTAAATATCAAAAAAGACAAAATAGGGTTGTTTTTGTTGTATTGTGACGACGAGGTCAAAACCAAAGAACTACTCGAAGAGAAATCTGATTTTGAAATCATGGATTTCTTGATTAAAACCAGTGAAAAGTTTAATAAAAACAATTGATGCGCTTTTTGTTTTTTGTATGCTTGTTGCCCCTTTTTTCTGCTTCTACGCATAAGTACTATGTGAGCACTACGGATATGTTTTTTAAGCCCGAGCAAAATCAAATACAACTGGTCGTACGGGTTTTTACCGATGACTTTACCGCTGCGCTTTCTCGTTTCACTTCCACTGAAATAAAACTAGATCCAGACCAACTTTCAGAAAACGTTATTTCGGGGCATATGTCTTCCTATTTCCAACAGCACTTTCAGCTCAAATCTCCCAATGAACCAACCGTTTTTTCATTTGTTGGTTGGGCGTATAAGCAAAATCAGACCATCTTATATGCTTCTTTTGACGCGCTTCCAGAAATGACTCAATTGGAGTGGTCCAACACTTTCCTTATGGACGTCTTTCCCGATCAAAAAAATATCGTAACGCTTTCGACATCAGGAGCAAAGAAAAGTTTTTTGCACACCAAAGACCGCATTTTTGCTAAACACAGTTTTTAATTTTCCCACAATCTAATATATTTATGCAAAATCCATTGAAAATGAAATTTACTTCAATATTCGCCTCAATCTTAACCCTTTCTTTTGCCATTGCTATTGCACAAGAAACAACTACACCACAGGGACATACCAACCAAAATAAGTTTCGACAGCTGTATAACGAATTAGCTACGCCAAATGCTTACAGAACAGCCTCGGGAGCCCCGGGTCCTGCTTACTATCAGCAGCAGGCAGATTATGTTATGGAGCTCACGCTAAATGATGACACCCAAGAATTGTTTGGCGATCAGACCATTACCTACACCAACAATTCACCCGAAACGCTATCGTATTTGTGGCTCCAGCTCGATCAAAATGTTCGTGCCCGTGATGGCCAATCTTTTGACCGACTTGATAATGGAAACGACTACTACGGAACCCAACGTGCTGTTGGTCCTGGCTTTGTCAATGAATATCTCTTGGAGGAAAAATTTGATGGCGGTTTTAAAATAGATTTGCTGCAAGACACGAATGGTATGGAGTTGCCATATACGGTGCATCAGACGATGATGCGCATCGACTTGCCAACACCATTGGCGTCTGGAACGGCTATTTCGTTCCGTCTTAAATGGCACTACAATATTCCCAACCGTCAGTTTTGGGATGCGCGTTCTGGTTACGAATACTTCATTAAAGACGATAACTACGCTTATTTTATAGCGCAGTTTTTCCCACGTATGGCGGTCTACAACGATGTTGAAGGCTGGCAAAACCAACAGTTTTGGGGCAATGGTGAGTTTGCACTCCCTTTCGGCAACTACGATGTAAAAATCACCGTTCCCGATGATCATATCGTGGAGTCTACAGGTGTGTTGGAAAACCGTAAGGCGGTCTATTCATCAACCATGATGAAGCGTTTTCGAGAAGCAAAAAAATCATACGACAAACCTGTGTTTATTGTAACGCAAGACGAAGCCGAGGCTAACGAAAAAAGCACACCAACAGGCACCAAGACATGGCATTTTACGGCAAAAAATGTACGAGATTTTGCTTTTGCTTCTTCGCGCAAGTTTATTGTTGACATGATGAATGTCGATGTGAATGGAATTGATGTGATGGCGGTTTCTGTTTACCCAAAAGAAGGAAACCCACTGTGGGAACAATGGTCTACCAAGACCGTGGCGAGTGCATTAAAGTCGTATTCGAAAATGACCTTTGACTACCCGTACCACAAAGCTGTATCCGTACACGCCGATGATGTGGGCATGGAGTATCCAATGATTTGTTTCAACTTTGGACGCCCAGACGAAAACGGCAAGTACAGCGACCGCACCAAGTTTGGTATGATAGGCGTTATTATTCATGAGGTAGGACACAATTTCTTTCCTATGATTGTGAATTCAGACGAACGCCAATGGGGTTGGATGGATGAGGGCTTAAATTCTTTTGTGCAGATTATTGCCGAGCAGGATTTTGGAAAGGCTCACCCAGATGCAATACCAGGAATGGATCATTATCCCTCCGACGATATGGATCCGCAAAACATAGTGCCGTATATGTCAGGCGATCAAGATTTTATTGCACCGATTATGGCCAATCCTGAGAACGTATATCAACTTGGGCCAAATGCGTACAGCAAACCAGCAACCGCCCTAAACATTCTTAGAGAAACGGTTATGGGGCGTGAATTGTTCGATCATGCCTTTAAGACCTTTTCACAACGCTGGATGTTTAAACACCCAACCCCAGAAGATTTCTTTCGTACCATGGAAGACGCTTCAGCTTTTGATTTGGACTGGTTTTGGCGCGGATGGTTTTTTACTACAGACGTGGTTGATATGGGTGTTACTGAAGTAAAAGACATCAAAAAATTTGATGATGATATGCGTTATTTCTCGCGTTATTTTACCAACAGTTTACGGAACTTAACACCCGATGCGTTCAAGAACCGCAAGGAGCCTAAGAAATTTTACAAGGTAACTTTTGAAAAACCAGGTGGTATTCCAATGCCGCTTATTGTCGAGTATGCCTATGCTGATGGCACCAAAGAGCGCAAGACCTATCCTGCGCAAGTGTGGCGTAAAAGTGATCGTGAAGTAAGCAAGTACATTGCTACAGACAAGGAAATCGTCGGTGTGCTGGTTGACCCTGACAACGCCACGGCAGATATCAGCAAGGGTAATAACGCTTGGCCTAAGACACTAGAAGAAAACGACTTTGAGAAGTTTAAAAAGCAACAGAACTAAAACGAAAACCAGCCTTAGGGCTGGTTTTTTTTTGGATGTAATTTTGTTTGTCTGCTGACATGGCAGGCTATAAAGCAGCCTTAATCTCTTCCCAGTTTAGTTCAAAAGGAATTTCGTCAAACGTATCATCTACTTCGTGGTTTAAGGATGCTTTGATTCTGCTGTTGTTGTGTGGATGCGTCATGACCAATTCAATCTTCTCATCATAGGCCAAGTTTTCTCGGTTTAGTTTTCTAAAAAAAGAGGCTATTGATTTTGGTGATATGCTGGCATCTTCTAGTAGGTTTAAGGCAAACTGATCTGCCTCTTTTTCCTGTGACCTGCTAAAACCAGAAGAAATAAGAGTTTGGTATAAATCGGATAAGAGCACGGTATCTCCACCTGTCATGATAGAAAACAAGACCGATAGACCAAACTCTCTTGCCAATCTGTCAACCGTATGACGTTTTTCAACGTGTCCCATTTCATGTGCCAATACTGCTGCTAACTGTTCGGGCGAATCGCAAAATGATATTAGTCCACTGAACACATAAATGTTTCCGCCAGGAATGGTAAACGCATTTATTTGAGGGTTGTCCAAAACCGTGATGTTATAGTCGTATTCCGATGTTGGGATTTGTCCCTGTAAGCGTTTGCCAACAGCCCACATCATGGAGTCTATGGTTTTGTTTGTCAGCGGATTTTTATACTGAGAAGCGATGATATACTCGTCAATCAATTCACCCAAAGCAATTTCTTGTTCATATGAAATCAGGCTTATTTTTTCGTCCGAATAAAACCATTTGTTTTTTTTGTCTTCGGAGAGTAAGTTCAACCCAACATAAAAGAGGATAAAAATACCTCCGAAAATCCCCAGTGATTTTAAGCCATCGAGAAGTATTTTCTTATTCATTGAAATGGGGGTGTGTTCACGCTTTGCTCTACTTCTGGATTGAAATCTTCATTGTCATAGCTTAATCGGTTCCTCTTTGCGTACACCTTTTGATATGCATAGGGACCAAAGAAAATAAAATACATAAAAATGCCTTTACGCGCCCTAACGGCTGCAACAAGACTAAAGATAAAATAGACCAGATTGGCTATAATACTAAAGCCCAAATAAGCATAGAAGTAGTCACTTAACTCATAATTATCAAAAAAGAATATCTGTAGCCCCCAATAAAGTAGTCCCCAATTAACCAGTGTGGTGGGTAACTGCGACAATAAAGACTGCAAACAGTTAAAATGGATAAAGCGTCCTTTTTTTCTGTTTATGTAGTAGTAAATTACAGCAGCAATAAGATTTATAATGGGTAACGGAAGGCTAGTTGCCAAGGACGCAAACATCATAAGATATGCGCCCATGGCATCTTCCTTTTCTCGCTCGCTCAACTCGTGTGGTTGCGGAAGCACGTAATACGATTCCGATGACAAAGCCTGTGAATTATTTACTGGTAAATGGCGGATAGGTATCTGTCATATTACCCATATACAGATTTACTCGGTATTGCCAGCGAATGGTTCCAACCAAAAAGTCGTGCGCATCTTTAGGAAATTTTCCAGTAAACAACACAGATAAAAAACCGTAAATGGATAATATCAAGCCCCATAGTATTCTAAAATAGAGAATGAATCCGTGTGGTAGGATAACATAAAAAGCACCAAAAAGGAGTCTGACAATCGTCAACCCTCTACTGATGCGTTCGGGATAAGGTACTTCTAAAGAAGTGTGTTCGTCTGTTCCATTTAGTCCAAAAGCCGGGTAGTCATCAGCTAGATTTGACATTCGCGCCGTAAGTCTAAGATTCCATCGCAGTAGTTTAACTTGATATTCAAACATGCTTTCTGGGTAGCGTCCTGTAAATAATATGGTAATAAACGCCACTAACGATAATATAGATCCCCAAAGTGAGTAGAAGATCAGTAAAAAAGCATGTGGTAGTACGATGTAGAAAACACCAAGAATGGTTCTTAGTAATAATTCAGATCTTGAGTAGCTTTCTTGGTGTGTAATTATTAATTTCATTTTATATAAGTTTGAGTTATTGTAGCACTAAAATATAATTTTTTTTTAAATTCAAAAAAAGCTACTTTTTTTGTTTTAACTTATATTTGTGATATGGTTGTTTATTTTATAAGCGGTGTTGAAGTCGTATTTATATTTATGGTAGTGCTTTTGGTCTTTGGTGCCAATCGTGTTCCAGACATTGCACGCACACTTGCCAAGGGTATTCAACAGGTAAAAACCGCCAGTCGCGATTTTCGTGAAGAAATTGAAAAATCTGCAGAAGCTCAGGGCTTAGACACCAAAGAGCTTCAAAAGGAGGTAAACGACATTAAAAAAGAATTTAACGACATTACGGGTACGGTCAAGCGTAAGCGCTAAATCTTACGCAAGAGCGTTAACCCATCCCGTACAGCAAGTATTACGGTTTCAACGCGACTGTCTTTCGCTACTTTTTTATTAAAACTTTGAAGTGATTCTGTAGCCTCATCGGTGGCAGGCTCCAAAACTTTCCCAGACCACAATACATTGTCAGCAATAATCAGTCCTCCTGAACGCACCCGGTCAACAATCAAATCAAAATAGAGTGGGTACTGCTCTTTATCGGCATCGATAAAAACAAAGTCAAAAGTTCCTTCAATCGCAGGAATAATTTCGGCGGCATTTCCCAAATGCTGCACGATGTGTTTCCCATAACCGGACACATCAAAATATTTTCGTTGCATATCCGTAAGTTCCTCGTTTATGTCAATGGTGTCAATTTGCCCATCTGCTTGCAGCCCTTCTGCCAAACACAGGGCCGAATAGCCTGTATAGGTTCCGATTTCCAAGATGTGTTTGGGTGCAATTAGTTTGGAGAGTAAAGCGAGTAATCGACCTTGGTAGGCACCACTAAGCATCCTTGGTTGTAAAATTTTAAGGTGGGTTTCGCGTGCCAGCTCTTGCAGCAATTCGGGCTCTTGCTCGGAGTGTTCTGCTACATATGTTTCTAAATTGTGATCTAAAAAATTCATGCTTTTTTGGGTCTTGCGTATGCGTAGCGGTCTAACAGGCTTGTTGTGGCGTAGCCGTCTAAGCCGTTTATGGTTACGGTATTGGCATTTTCAAGCTTTAGCCACCCATCCTCTTGTTGTATGTCTTGGTCGGCAATAAAAACGTGCTCAACAGCACTAACTAAAAGCAAGGTGTCGTTTTCTTTGATTTCATATTCATTTAAAAAGCGACACCCCAACCGTATTTTTGCTCCTTTCACAAAAGGGGCAGGGAAGTCACCAAGGAATTCTTCTTCCAAATCTGTTTTGGTAAATTCCGAAACTTCATCTGGATATTTTGCGGAAGTGTGATGTGCATCTTCAATGATATCGCTGTAGATGTGGTTTACTGTAAACACGCTGGTGTCTTTAATATTTCTGTAGGTATCACGTGGTACTGTAGTAGGGCGGAGAATAAAGCCAATCAATGGCGGATTACTCCCAAGATGTGTAATGCTGCTAAAAACAGCCACATTGCTCACGTCATTTAGCGATTTAGTTCCCAATAAATTTGCCGACTTAAAGCCTGTGCAACTGTTGATGAGGTTTAACCGAAAGATTTTATCCATCTGGTCAATGTCGGTACGTGAATAATGTATCATAGCGCTTTTGATGCAAACTTACGCAATACGTTGAATTTAGTTACTTTTGCGCTTCCGGGTCATTAACTCAGTTGGTTCAGAGTGTCGCCTTGACAGGGCGGAAGTCATTGGTTCGAATCCAATATGACCCACAAAGCATGATTTTTCAAAAAGAAATAAGTCTTCCACCTTACTCAAGGGGGTTTCATTTAATCACTTCTTACGTTTTAGATGAATTGCCCAAAAAAAGCGGCATCGTTCATGTGTTTATCAAGCATACTTCTGCGAGCCTAACCATTAACGAAAATGCAGACCCGAGCGTTCGGGTGGATTTTGAAACACACTTTAATAAAATGGTTTCGGAAGCTGATACGCATTACACGCATACTCTTGAGGGTCCTGATGACATGACCTCGCACATCAAAAGTAGTATTTTGGGATCTGCTGTGAGCTTTCCCATACAAGATGGAGTACCCCAGTTAGGCACCTGGCAGGGCATTTATCTGTGTGAACACCGCAATCATGCTGGTTCACGAAAAATTTTTATTACATTGATGGGGTAATCAAAACCTGCATCATGAGAATATTCCTAGCGCTTTTTATTTTTTCACTTTCCTTTTCATACGGGCAAAATTTGGATAATACCGTTCGTGAACTTATTCAAGAAAACTTAGCTGAAACTACCGAACTACGACATTGGTTTCACCAAAACGCCGAACTGAGTAACCGTGAGTTTAAGACCTCGGAACGCATTGCTCTGGAGTTAAGGAAAATTGGGCTTGAACCACAGACGGGAATTGCCAAAACTGGCGTTGTTGCTGTTTTGAACGAAGGTAAGGCGGGACCTGTAGTAGCACTTCGAGCAGACATTGATGGCTTACCTGTAAAAGAGCGGGCAGACATTGCCTGGGCATCCAACATTACTGGGATTTATAATGGAGAAGAGGTTCCCGTGATGCATGCATGTGGCCATGATACGCACACAGCTATTTTACTTGCTACAGCCAAAGTCTTGTACCGTTTGCGCGATCAGATTCCGGGGCAAGTAAAATTTATTTTTCAGCCTGCTGAGGAGGGACCACCACCGGGTGAAGAGGGTGGAGCAGAGCTCATGGTTAAAGAAGGCGTACTAAAAAACCCTGATGTTGATGTTGTGTTTGGTCTACACATTAATGCGCAAACCACAGTTGGACAAGTCAGGTTACGACCTGAATCGATTATGGCTGCTGTAGATGAGTTTCGCATTGATTTAAAAGGAGTGCAAACCCATGGATCTACTCCTTGGACTGGAATTGACCCGATTGTGACGGCTTCGCAAATGATTAATTCGATTCAAACAATCGTCAGCCGCAATATGCGTCTTACTAGAGCGGCTGCTGTGGTTACCATTGGTAGTATTCATGGAGGTGTTCGTTCGAACATTATACCAGAAGACTTGTATATGTTGGGAACCATCAGAACCCTAGACGATTCCATGCGCACTACCGTACTAAAACGCTTGGACGAAATCGTTAGCAACGTGGCTGCAGCCAATAATGTAACGGCCAAGTTATCTTTTTTGAACAGCTACCCTGTAACCTATAACGACCCAGATTTGTACGCTAAAATGCTGCCCTCTTTACAAAGAGTATGCGGTCCCGAAAATGTCAGCTATATGGATGCCATTACAGGAGCCGAAGATTTTTCATTTTTTCAAAAAGAAGTGCCTGGCATTTATTTTTTTATTGGAGGTAGCAAAAAGGGACATGACGCAAGCAAAGCTGCTCCCCATCATACGCCTGATTTTTTTGTAGATGACTCCGCTCTTGAAACGGGAGTTAAAGCAATGACTACACTAACCCTTGATTACCTTTCGGCGGGTTCATAATCGCTTAAAAAGATAAAAAATCAAACTTAGGGCAAGGCTAATCAGGATAGAAGTTCCCAATGGGAAATAAACTTTGGTATTCCCTTTTTCCCAACGCAGATCTAATGGATTTTTGTAACCGTATTGCTCTGCGGCAATCCATATGATGCCCATAACTACTAGTAAAAAACCAGAGAGGATTAAATATTTACCCATCACAAAAATTCAATTACTTGTTCCAAGGTTGCGCTTCGTGAACCTTTAAGTAGTATTTCGGTTGCATCAATAGGATTGTTTTTCAGAAAATCAGCTAGCTCAGCTACTGAAGAAAACCAATTTTCTTCAACAAGCGATTTATAGGGTTGGCCTACCCAGTAGCAAGAATCAAAATCCAAGGTACCTACCAGCTTAACTAATGATCTATGTTCTGCTTGTTCAAAGGAACCAAGCTCTGCCATATGCCCAAGAATTACTGCTTTTTTCCCTTGACGTTTGCTAAATGCACGAATCGCAGCCTGCATGCTTGTCGGGTTGGCATTGTAGGCATCTAGGGTTAGTGTTTTTCCATTTTGAATACGTAGCTGAGAGCGACTGTTGTTTGGTGCGTAATTAGTTATGGCACTGGCAGCATCTTTTGGCGCTACCCCAAAGTGCATCCCAACGCAATACGCTGCCGCTATATTGGCATTATTGTAACTGCCCGTAAGTTTGGTTTTAACTGTCAGTTGTTCCATACATACAGTCAAGGTTGGTTCTTCTTCAACAATTTCAATAGACCTTGAATTATATGTAACACAATGATTTTTGCCTAAGGATGAAATCAATTTCGGATTTTCTTCGTCGACAAAGATAAGTCCATTTGTTTTTTCAAGATACCGATACAATTCTGTTTTCCCTTGTAAAACGCCTTCCTCAGAGCCAAATCCTTCTAAATGGGCTTTGCCAACGTTGGTTATTAGGCCGTAAGTAGGTTGGGCTATCTCACACAAAAATGCAATCTCTTTAAGGTGATTGGCTCCCATTTCAATAATGGCATGGCTGTGTGCTGTCGTGAGGCGTAATAATGTTAGCGGCACGCCTATGTGGTTGTTTAGGTTCCCCTCAGAAGCCAATACCGTATAGGTGGTGCTTAGAACCGTGTCTATTAGCGCTTTAGTCGTGGTTTTGCCATTGCTTCCGGTTAATGCAAGTACGGGAATGTTAAATTGCTTTCTATGGTGATGGGCAAGTGCTTGTAGTGTTTCTAGGACATCATCAACCAAATAACAAGCTTGGTTTGCGTCAGCTGTGGTTTTGTTGTCAACTATGGCAGCCAATGCGCCCTTTTCAATGGTTTGATGCGCAAATGCGTTGGCATCAAAGTTAGGGCCCTTGAGGGCAAAAAAAAGTTGGTTGGATTTTACCTTCCTGCTATCGGTTTGAACTCCCGAAGATTTTAAGAATAATTGATATACTTCTTGTAGCGAAGTCATGCGTTTAGTCGCGCGGACGTTTCTTTTTACTGCTTTCACCTAAATAGGACATCGCACAACGGAAGCCTATGTAATCTGCCGCCATAAACTCGGGCAAATAGCGTCTTTGTGCAGGGTCTAGCCAGTATGCGCGATCTTTCCACGAACCACCCTTGACAACACGTGTCTGGTCAGATACCAGTGATTTTACATCATTTTGGTTTTGGATCGGATTGCCGTCTTTGTCAATGGCAAACTTATACATCTCTGTTTCGTCTGGATTCGGGATTGATTTTTCGTCTCCATCCAAATAGTTTGGATTGTATGCGCGATTAAAGTTTGGTCTAAATTGCGCGTCTGATTCGTCGATCTCAGTAAATTCAACTTGTCCTGGCAGCGCCTTAACGTTAAACTTGTTGTTAGGTGTAGTATCAATTTCTAACTCGTTTACCACAACCGTTTTTCCGTCTTCGCCTATAGCGGGTTTGGTATAAAGGTTTCCTCTGTAGTAGCTCATATCAGAAACATCACTGTTAATGATAGGTCTATATACATCAGCTACCCATTCTGCCACATTTCCAGCCATACCGTACAAGCCAAAGCTGTTGGCAGGGAATGCACGAACTGGTGCTGTGATATCTGCATTGTCAGAAGACCATCCTGCAACACCACTATAATCTCCTTTTCCTTGTTTGAAGTTGGCCAATTGGTCTCCTTCATTTCTTCGTTTCGTTGATCTTGTAGAGTCACCTGACCAAGGGTATTTCTTTTTACCACGGTAGCTGTTGTATTCTCTGAGTTCAGAAAGCCCAAGTGCTGCATATTCCCATTCCGCTTCTGTTGGTAAACGATATTCGGGTAACAACAATCCCTTTTCGCGTTTGACAAAAGTAAGCGCAGTTGAGTCTGTCTCTCTGCCACGAGGCTGTGCGTTTCTTCCAGCCACATCGGCAATATTACCTCCGTATACCTTGTCTGGTGCGCGTAAATACGTTTGTGTGTTGAATTCGTTTCCAGGTGAAATACTGTCAATTTGTAAGCTAACCCCTTTTTCGATGTAACCTTCTCGCTCCAACAAGCCTTCGTTAACACGCTCGGTACGCCATTTGGCATAGTTGGTAGCTTGTTGCCAAGTAACACCAACAACGGGGTAGTCTTGGAAAGAAGGGTGACGCAAGTAATTGTTCACCATGTCTTCGTTAAATCCAAGTGGACTTCGCCATACCATCGTATCGGGGAGTGCAGCAGCATACACATCTGAGTAGGCATCACCTTGGTTTTTATATACACGTTCTAACCAATCCAAATATTCGTTATACATCAAGTTTGTGACTTCTGTTTCGTCCATGTAGAATGAGCGGACCTGTACACGCACAGGAGTATTGTTCCAATCGCGCATGACGTCGTCTTGAACCCTGCCTTTGACAAATGTTCCTCCAGGGATAAATACCAACCCAGGACCAGCCTCTTGCCCTTTGTAGTTTGTTTCATATTGGAAGCCACCACGCGAAGAATTTATGTCTAATCCTGTTCCTTGGGAAACATTTGAACGGCGTTTGCTTGAGCTGCAACTTGCAAGAAGTGCAATTATTAAAGCGGAAATGAATAGATTTGTGTACGTTTTCATTGTTAATTTTCGATTCATATCAAAGGTGCAATATACGAATAAATAGTGCGTTTATGTACTTACAAAACGAAGTCAGGTGTAAATTAGTATGCAATACTCATTATACGAATACATATCCATTATCGTTATAACTATACATGCGTAACAAATTATTAGCTTTTTTCTTCTTTGTTTGTGGATGGAATCTCATTTCTGCACAAAGCTTGAATACGCATCCTTTTTTAGACGAAACGATGGTTTCGTGGCGTCAATTTAGCGTTGAAGAAACGGGGGTTCATAAAATTACCAAAGATTTTTTGAGCAAACTCGACCTTCCCGTTCAGGAAATAGACCCAAGGACCATTCGAATTTTTGGGCGTGGTGGTCAAATGCTACCATTGAAATTGGGCGATGCGGTTGAAACCTTGTACGAGAATGCACTCATCGTAAAGGGAGAGGAAGACGGTAGCTTTGATGATGCGGATTACATTCTTTTTATGGGTTATGCCAACGACACATGGAACAAAGAAAGTGAAACCTATCTAAACCTCTATCATGACACCGCACAATATTATATAACATATGGCACCTCTTTTGGAAAACGTGCCTTGGCTATGGAAGGTACAGCTAGTCCAGAAACAGCTGCAGTAACCGATGCCGTTTACACTGCTTTTTTAGAGGAGGATAAACACAATATAGGATCGCTTGGGAGGCGATGGTTTGGTAAGCGTTTTTCTAATGATAAGGAAGAATCATTCACACTTGAAACGCCTAATGTTGCCTCGGGCACTCAAATTGATGTAGCGGCAAGAGTTGCTTCAGACGGCTCAAACACCACCTCATTTAGGTTAACCATTGGCGGAGATGCAGATGCTAAATCCATCAGCGGTACCAGTAAAACGATAGTTGGTTCAGCGCCTAGCACAAGTTTCAATAAGCTTAGAGGCATGATTCATTTGCCGCAAAATGCCGCAGAAAGCATTACAGCAAAACTACTATATGACGCTAATGGCGATTTGTCTTCCAATGGATATTTAGATTTTATTATGGCGCAATACCAAAGAAACTTGGACGGCGCTGGAGGTAGTTTTATGTTCTCATTGGCGTCCCAAGACGCCGCGCAACAGCTGGCGGTAGCTGCTGCTTCGCCCGAAACCTGTGTGTGGGAACTGGATGGTGATGTTGTTCACATGCCGCCTGCTGGCGCAACTGCATTTGGCTGTGATGTCATTGTGGACGAAGACAGTAAATTTTATTTGTCAACAGCCTATAAAACACCAACCTATAGACGCAGCACACGTGTATTGAACCCCACTTCGTTTTTAAAGAACCTAATGGCATTGCCGCCCACAACGTATTTGTTGATTACATCAGAAGCATTTCGGAAAGAAGCAGAGCTATTGGTGAGTCATCGCAAAAATGTGGCGGGATTGTCGGCTCAAGTCGTAACAGTTGAGGAAATTTATGAGGCCTTCTCAACAGGGCAACAAGATATTGCTGCAATTCGAAACTTTGTGCGCTACCTGTATTTTTCTCAGGGCAAAAAACTCAAATACTTGTGCTTGTTTGGGGACACGAGTTATGACTATAAAAAAAGAACTGCTGCCAACGATATGGTGGTACCGACTTTCCATGCGTTAAATAGTTTTTCATTAACGAATTCCTTTATGTCAGATGATTTTTTCGTCATGTTGGACGAAAATGAAGGAATGCTAACGTCTTTTGACCATATGGATGTTGCCGTAGGTCGAATGGTTTTTTCCGATGCTTCTCAAGCGCGTGTTTTGGTAAATAAAGTTATCGATTACGAAAGCCCAACAAATAAGGGTAGCTGGAACAATAGCTTTACAATTCTTTCCGATGATGCAGATGTAGGAAAAAATAAAGATGACTTTTCACTTCAAGTTACCCTTGATGCTTTGGGTGATGAAATTGTGCGTCAGAAACCGCTGATGAATATTACCAAGATTCACTCAGACGCCTATAAGCAAGTTGCCTCAGCGGGGGGAGACCGTTACCCAGACGTGGAGATTGCTTTAGCGAATAGGTTATCACAAGGGACTTTGGTTGTCAATTATTTTGGACACGGAGGAGAAGATGGTTTGGCTCAAGAATTTATTGTGGATAAAGACATGGCCTCAACTTTGTTTCATCCAGGGAAATACCCGCTTTTTATCACGGTTACTTGCGAGTTTTCCCGATTTGACAACCACACTAGACCCACAGCTGGTGAAATGCTTTACCAAAATCCAACAGGCGGTGCCATTGGTATGGTTTCAACTACCCGACAGATTTTCATTAACAGAGGGATTGATTACAACAAAATTTTATCTAAGTACTTATTTGCTTACGGAAGTGAAGATTACACCAGTATTGCTGAAGCCTTACGGCGTGCTAAAAATGAATTTACAGATGCAAACCAAAAACGAGTGCTGTTTTATATCGGTGATCCAGCCCTTAAACTTCATATTCCCAAGCGAGAAATTGCCATATCGCATTTAAATGGCGTACCCATTGATGAGGTTGCTGTTGGAGCGCGGCAATTTAAAGCACTTGATAAGATCACTTTGGATGGTCAAATATTGGGCCCTTCAGGGGTGCTTCAACAAGATTTTAATGGTACAGTAAGCCTACAGATTTTTGATAAAGAAGTGGAACGCTCAACATTGGGCAATGACCAAGCCAAAACAATGAACTTTCAAACACTTGGCGCACAGGTTTTCGAAGGGCTTGCTACGGTTACCGATGGCTTATTTTCGTCCACTTTTGTTATTCCAAAAGACATCAATCTCGATGTAGATGCTGCTAGAATCAGTTTTATTGCCTTTAATCAGGATAAGACCGAGTCTGTGGGTGGTTATTCAAATCAGTTCGACATAGGAGGAATAAACACGGCTGCTGCTAGCGATACGCAAGGCCCCACAATAGACGTCTTTTTAGAAAACAGAAGTTTTGTTGATGGTGGAAAAGTCTTTAATAGCCCAATGCTTATCGTTGATTTTGAAGATGAAAATGGCATCAATTCGTCTGGCGGATTGGGACACGATATCACCGCTAAGCTAGACAACAATCAAGCGAGCCCGTATGTGCTCAATGCTTTTTATTCCACAGTGTTGGATGATTTCACCAAAGGAACGCTTTCGTATCCGCTAAACAATTTGGAATTGGGATTTCACACCCTTACGCTCCGCGCATGGGACACCCATAACAATCCAAGTAGTAAAACCATTAGTTTTACCGTGGTTGATAGCAGCGTAATTCAAATCGAAAATGTATTTAACTCGCCCAACCCTGTTACAAATCAAACCACATTTTTTGTGCAACACAACAGGCCTAGAGAGTTGCTTGACGTGAAAATTTCTATATTTACCGTCGACGGGAAACGCATTTGGGATAGCAGCCAAGAAGTGTTCTCATCAAGCTACCTGATCGATAGCTTAACGTGGGATGCAACAACCTACAGCGGTCAAAAAGTAAATAAAGGAACCTATGTATACACGATTGAACTAATTTCAACGTTATCAAATTCAAGCGATATATATTCTGGAAAACTTATTGTTAACTAATTATGAAAAAAATAACACTACTTACACTGCTTTTATTGGCAGCCCAACTCACTTTTTCTCAAAATAACATTCGCGTGGTCACCACAGCCGTACCCTTTTTATCCATAGCGCCTGATGCGCGCGCTGCTGCTTTAGGTGATCAAGGTGTGGCTACCTCTTCAGATGCATTTGCCAACCATTGGAATCCAGCAAAATATGCTTTTATAGGAAACGATACGGGTGCTGCGATCAGCTATACGCCTTATTTGAGCAAGCTGGTAAACGATATTTTTTTAGCTGATGTCACGTATTATAGGGCCATAGATGACCGTTCTGCTTGGGCGGTTGGTTTGCGTTATTTCAGCCTTGGTGAAATCCAGATTGGTGAAACACCTGCGGATTTTATAAACCCACTTATAGAAAGACCTAACGAATATGTTTTTGATGCTTCTTATGCACTAAAGCTGAGCGATAAATTCTCCATGGGCATTCAAGGATCGTTTTTGACTTCGGACCTAAAATTAAGATCATCTACAACAAACGACAGTACTTCTGCGAGTACGGTGGCTGTTGGTATCTCAGGTTTTTACCAGTCTTATGAAGTGCCTTACTCCAGCTTTTCTGGTATGTGGCGTGCAGGTTTCAATATTTCGAACATAGGTCCCAAATTAAAATATGAAGACGAGGGACAATCAGACTTTTTACCCACTAACTTAAAGCTAGGTGGTGGTTTTGATTTTATTTTTGATTCCTATAACAAACTTGCCGTAAGCTTGGAAATCAACAAGCTTTTGGTGCCTTCACCAAGCGAACCCATTACAGACGGTGATGGAAATATTACTGGATATGCGCAACCCAGTGACGTGGGTGTTTTGTCTGGTATCTTTAAGTCGTTTGGCGATGCGCCCGACGGTTTCAGCGAGGAATTAAAAGAATTTACGTGGTCGCTTGGTGCTGAATTCATGTATGATGAATCATTTGCGTTGCGTGCAGGATACTTTAATGAGCACGAACTAAAAGGGGCTAGAAAATTCTTCACCCTTGGTGCTGGATTTAAATATAATGTTATTGATGTTGATTTGTCCTATTTAATATCTGCCGGCAGGGTCGTAAACCCGCTTGAAAACACCTTAAGGTTCTCCTTGACCTTCAATTTTGGGGCAGAGCGCTATTAAGCCTTAGTTTTCGTTTTTTTGCCAAAGTAAGTTGCCTTATCTTTGCCATTCGCATAATAGACGCGCCTTATGAAAGAAGTCACACGTGACACCTACCTCGATTGGTACAAAAACATGATGTTTTGGCGCAAGTTTGAAGACAAACTTGCCTCAGTATATATCCAACAAAAAGTACGCGGGTTTCTACACCTGTACAATGGACAAGAAGCCATTTTAGCAGGTTCGCTACACGCCATGGACCTTACCAAAGATCGCATGATTACCGCATACCGTAATCACGTACAACCCATAGGAATGGGCGTTGACCCTAAAAGAGTGATGGCTGAGTTATATGGAAAAGCTACAGGAACATCAAATGGGCTGGGTGGTTCGATGCATATTTTCTCAAAAGAACACCGTTTTCACGGAGGTCACGGTATTGTAGGAGGTCAAATACCTCTTGGTGCTGGAATGGCCTTTGGAGATAAATACCATGGAAGCGATGCCGTAACACTTTGTTTTATGGGCGATGGTGCTGTGCGTCAAGGTTCACTTCACGAAACACTTAATTTGGCCATGCTCTGGAAGCTGCCTGTAGTATTTATTGTCGAAAACAACGGATACGCCATGGGTACCTCAGTAGAACGTACAGCCAACCACACAGATATTTGGAAACTTGGACTAGGCTATGAAATGCCTTGTGGCCCTCTTGACGGGATGAATCCTGTTGCTGTTGCAGAAGGTATAGACGAAGCCATTCAGCGTGCACGACGTGGCGATGGTCCTACATTTTTGGAGGCCAAGACCTATCGTTACCGTGGCCACTCCATGTCTGATGCACAACATTATCGCACTAAGGATGAGGTGGAGGAATATCGTAAGATTGATCCCATCACTCAGGTAAAAGATATTATCCTAGCGGAAAACTACGCTACTGAAGAAGAACTGGCTGAAGTACTTGTGGATGTAAAAGCTCGTGTTAAGGAGTGCGAAGACTTTGCAGAGTCATCGCCATTCCCTGAAAAGAATGTAATGTACGACGCAGTTTACGAACAAGAAGATTATCCATTTATCTCTCACAAACTATAATATGGCTACAATCATCAATATGCCGCGCTTAAGCGACACCATGGAAGAAGGAACCGTAGCTTCATGGCTAAAACAAGTAGGTGACAAAATTGAAGAAGGTGATATTCTTGCCGAAATCGAAACCGATAAGGCCACCATGGAATTTGAATCTTTTCACGAGGGCACACTTTTACACATAGGCGTTCAAGCTGGTGAAACCGCTCCTGTAGATGTGTTGTTGGCCATCATAGGTGAAGAAGGCGAAGATGTTTCAGCACTGCTCAATGCAACTGCACCTGCTGAAGAAGCAAAAACTGAGGAAGCGCCAGCTGCAGCGCCTCCCGCTGAAACGGAAGCTGCAGCCATCCCCGAAGGTGTTGAAATTATCAACATGCCGCGCCTGAGTGACACCATGGAAGAAGGAACCGTAGCCTCATGGCTTAAACAAGTTGGCGATACCGTTGAAGAAGGCGACATACTAGCCGAAATCGAAACGGACAAAGCCACCATGGAATTTGAATCGTTCTTTTCGGGAGTTCTACTGCACATTGGTATTCAAGTAGGTGAAACCGCCGCAGTGGATACGTTACTTGCCATTATTGGCCCTGAGGGCACAGACGTTGCAGCCATTCTTGCTGCTCCTGCTGCTGCACCAAAAGCAGCTACTCCAGAGCCAACGCCTGTTGCAGCACCCGTACAAACGGAAATCCCTGTCGAAACTCCTGCAGTTGCTGCTGCAGTTGCACCCCCCCAAGCCGTTAAAACAAGTAGTGGAAGAATAATGGCATCTCCATTAGCTAAAAAAATTGCCAAGGAAAAAGGTATTGACCTAAACCTTGTGACTGGAACTGGAGAATCTGGAAGAATTGTAAAACGCGATGTTGAGCAATTTACTCCAGCAACTGCAGCAGCTGCGCCTGCGCAAGCCGCAGTCTTTGTTCCTGCGGGTCAAGAAAAGCAAGAAGAAATTCCCAATTCGCAAATGCGTAAAACCATTGCAAAACGTCTTGGGGCATCAAAATTCAGCGCACCCCACTACTATTTGTCCGTGGAGTTTGATATGGATGCAGCAATTGCCTTTAGAAAACAATACAACTCCATTC
>ERZ802819.576-NODE-576-length-24328-cov-15.8955_pt1 | contig 24328 bp, 20 predicted proteins | sample MGYA00345647_ERZ802819 | MGnify/ENA primary metagenome ERZ802819 (study PRJEB30503, sample SAMEA104212355) | marine metagenome | biome: Westerlies Biome; feature: [SRF] surface water layer (ENVO:00010504) within the epipelagic zone...; material: water...
AGCCTGCGGCTAAAAAGCCTGCAGCAAAGAAAGAGGCTACTAAAAAACCTGCGGCTAAAAAGCCTGCAGCTAAAAAAGCCACTACTAAGAAAACTGAGGCCGATAAGTAATCAAGTTCGGCTTATATAGGAGACATTAATATGGCAATCACAGCCGCTTTAGTTAAAGAATTAAGAGAAAGAACTGGCGCAGGAATGATGGACTGCAAGAAGGCACTAGTTGAAACTAATGCTGACCTTGAGGCAGCAATTGACTTGATGAGAGCTTCAGGTGCAGCAAAAGCTGCAAAGAAAGCTGGACGGGTTGCTTCTGAAGGGCTGGTGAATGTGACGATCAGTGATGACAATAAACTTGCCGCGATTCTTGAGGTCAACTCTGAAACTGACTTTGTCACAAAAGGCTCTGCTTTTATTGATTTTGTAGAGGCTCTCGGTGCACTTGCCCTCAAAAACAAGCCTGAGTCAGTTGAGAGTTTTTTAAGCCAAAAGCTGGACTCTGGAGAAACCGTTGACGAGGCCAGAGAGGGAATCATTGCAAAGATTGGTGAAAACATTTCAGTAAGGAGAGTGCAGATAGTTAGCACTGATGCTGGGATTTTAGGTGCCTACAAGCATGGTGATCGAATTGCCGTTTTGACTGTTCTTTCATCAAATGACGCTGAATTAGCTAAAGATGTCGCAATGCACATTGCTGCCTCTAGGCCAGAGTGTGTTAGTGAAGATCAGCTTTCTAGTGATCTACTTGAGAGAGAGAAAGCAATCTTTATTGAGCAAGCAAAAGAAAGTGGCAAGCCTGATAATATCATTGAAAAAATGATTGTCGGAAGAATGAAAAAATTTGTCAATGAGGTAACCCTTTATGGACAGGCCTTTGTTAAGGACCCTGACATGACTGTTGGCGACCTTGTGAAGTCGAAAAATGCAGAAGTTGTGTCTTTTATTCGATATGAAGTTGGTGAAGGAATAGAGAAAAAAGAAGACAACTTTGTCGAAGAGGTGATGGCTCAAGCTCAAGCTTAGTTCTCATAGCTCTTTTCAAATCAAAGGACGCCTTAATGCGTCCTTTTTTTTGAACACTTTCTTTACATGCTCGTTTTGTCCTTGATGATTATCTTCATAATTGCTGGCATCAGAAAAAAATCAGCCAATAACGCCACCAGTATTGCGCTTGCAGTTAAAACACCAAAATCAAACATATTGTTCATCTGAGAAAATGTAAGCACGAGAAACCCAAGGGCCAAAACGATAGATGTGAGAGTTATTGCTCTTCCAGTTCCCAGGAGCGTTAAACGAACCGCCTTGTCAACATCGTTATACTGCAACTCGTATCTTCTAAAGTTGTGCATAAAGTGGACCGTATCGTCAACAGCCAAGCCCAATGCAATTGCTCCAATTAACAGCGTAAACATATCTAAAGGCATTTTGAAAATCACCATTATTGTAGAGAGAATAATGATCGGCAATAGATTGGGAATCATGCTAATGAGCCCAATCTTAACATTACCAATTAATAAAACCATCAATATGGCAATAAGCGAAAACGCCAAAACATAGCTCACTGCGCTACTGTAAATTGCCTCTTCAAAGGTCACAGTCATCAGTGTGCCTATCCCTGTAAAAGTTACCTTTGCCAGAGAGCCGAACTTTTGGTCAAGGTAGAGCTGTGCATTATCAATAAATATATTTGCCTCAAGAGAGTCTATGAATGGGGTTTTTAAAGTAAGCCTGGCTTTAGAATAGTTAGAGTCCACGAGGCTCGCAAGGTCATTATTACCACTACTTTCAAAAAGTAAAAATTCTTGGGCAATAAGGTCACGGTCGTCTGGGATAGCGTAGTACTCATCACGGTTTTCATTCAAAGCCCTGTTGGTTTCTTTAATAACATCGATATAGCTGATAACCTTTCCAACAAACATATTGCCCGTAGAAATTGAGTTAATGTTTTGAGAGACATCATCAATAACTCTCAAGACCTCTGGGTTATAAAGACCATTGGTTTTCTCGGTATCAATAATCACCTCTAGGGTCAGTGAGCCCTTTAAGTTTTCATCCACTGCCTCAGTGGCTACGCGTGCAAAATTATCTTCTGGCAGCCATTGAAGTGGAAAGTGGGAAAACCTGAGTTGTGAAGCAATAATGGCGGCACAGATTATTACAACAGCACTAACTGAAATAATTAGTTTTGGCTTGCTAGTTGCAAAAACGCTGATTCCTATGAGCACTTTATCCATAAAGGTTTGACCGTCCTTACCTGCCCTTTGCTTAATTGGCCTAAACTTAGTTACCGATATCAACGACGGCAAAAAAACCAATGTAAAAACCAGCCCAACCATTACACCACTACTGGCAAAAATACCAAGGTCTGCAACTGGCGCTACTCCAGAAAATGAAAAAGACCAAAGACCTACTGCAGTAGTAATCGAAGTCATAATAATAGCCAAACCAGAATGTCCCATTGCATATCTCAAGGATTTTTTTGTATCATTAGTTGTTGCAAAGTCTTTATAAAAAACTGCCAGCAAATGAATCGAAGCACTTGTCACAACCGCTAGAAGAAACGTTGGCATAATTTGGGTAGCCATAGTGAATGGCGCAGAAAAAATTGACATCAGAGATACAGTCATTATAAGGGTTAATGAAACACAAGCTAATGGCAGAATTACTCCGGAGACTCTCCTGAACAAAGCGAACAAAACAACCATAATTACAATCATCATTAGACTAATAAAGACAGCCGAATCGTTCATTAGCGCTTGTTTAAAGATTCCCGCAATCGCTGCAGAGCCAGACAAGTAGATTTCAAAATTACTGTCATTAAATCGCTCCATGATTTTCTGCGTTTCAGCAATAATTTCATCATTTTCAGCGTCTGTTAAATAGAGTCTTTGTTCGCCAAGAGCCTCTTCATCAAACTCTAGGCCGTCATCAAACTCTAGGCCGTCATCAAACTCTAGGCCGTCATCAAACTCTAGGCCGTCATCAAACTCAAAACTTTCAATCTCTTGTGAGGCCCCTGTGCTTGAATAGGTTTCTGTATCAATTGTGACTGTTGTCATGGTGAAGTCTTCACTGTAGAGAGAGTTTTCATACAGACTATTATTTGTCACCGTTTCTTTTAACTTGATAAGGTCATCATTGTTTTTTGGTAGGCTGTCAATGAGAGGCTCAACAATAAGCTCGCCCTCAATTCCATAGGTATTTCTTGCATTTATGAGCGAGTCAACAGCCTTAATATTTGGAAGCTCGCTCTCTAAAGCATGGTGAAAACTATCGAGTTTTTCTAAAAAGCCAAGATCAAAAATATTTTTGGTTTTCACCGCAATCATGAGTTTTTCATCACGGCCAAACTGATCTCTAAAAACATCGTACTCAACTCGCATTGGGTCTGTTTTATGTAAAAACCCCTCAGTTGTTGTATCTACCTTAAGAGAGGGCAGTTGAGATCCAATCGCAACGACTAAAACAACAATCGCCATGATAGTTTTCTTAGCATTGTCAAAAATCCAGTCAGAAAACAGCTCTATTTTATTTTCGGTTTTTGTTCGCCAGTTCATATGTGTTGAATGATTTGATAATTAATTGATGCGTTGAGCTTAATAAGCATTAAGCTCGGATATTATATTGAACTGAAATAGGCTTTGTTCAAAAAATACAAGGAAAAAATGTGTTTTTCACCTTATAAGAAATGATTGGCCTATAAAGGCTCTATTAGTTTTTCTTTATCTTCTGCTTGTCCACCATTATTTTTCATAACGCGCCATGAGACAAAGAGACCGCTTCCTATAATTACAAACAAGCCAATAACTGCCTGTAGGTTTGGAATATAGCCAAAGATGATATAGCTTAAAGTAATAGCACCTACAATTTCAAAATAATTAAAGGGGCTTAGCTCAGAGGCACTTGCAAACTCAAAGGCCTTAATGATGAAGAAATGTGATGCTGCAGCAAAAAACCCCATAGCGGCGCCTAACAAAACTCCTTTCATATCAGGCGCTGTCCAAGTTAATATGGCTAGAGGCAACATAATGACCATTCCAACAGCAGCAGAATAAAAAAGAGTAAGAACTGGCGGCGCCTTAAAGGAGAGTTTTTTTGTAAAGATAATATAGAGCGCGTAACAGACGCCTGAAACAACAGCAAGCAATAGGCTTGGCTTAAACTCATCTCCTGTAGGCTGTAATACAACCACAACACCAATAAATCCTATCACTACCCCGGCCCCAATTAGTGAATCAAACCTCTCTCCCAACAAGCTTGGTGAGAGAATAGCTACAACCAAAGGAGAAATAAAAAGCAGAGTGAGTGCGTTAGGAATAGGGTTAGATTTAATGGCCGCGAAAAAGAAAAGCGTGGCCAGGGTTAACATCAATCCTCTCATAAACTGGAGGCCTAGACTTTCTGGCACTCTTTTCCAATCAACTTGTTGCCATAATATGATAGGCACCAACCAACAGGCATGGAAGAAAAACCGAGTCCATGTAACTTGCATCACAGAATAATCCTCACTCAAGAGCTTTGCAAAGACATCTAAAAATGGAACAGTGCTCATACCCAAAAGCATCAAGCCTATCCCCTTAAGGACAGTTTTATTAAGAAAGTTCATAGAATAGCAAGTGAGAAACTATGCTGATTGTACAACAACAAAGAGTTTTAATACAGGTAAATTAAGTGGTGCCGTCGGACGGAGTCGAACCGTCACAGCTTGCGCTACAGCCCCCTCAAGGCTGCGTGTCTACCAATTTCACCACGACGGCTTAATTTAGTTGCTTGGAATTTCGCTTGTGTCTGAATCAAAGCCATCATCACTCATAATGCTTTGGGTCATAATGCTTTGTTCAGGGTCTATGGCGGCCCCCTCATTCGATGCAAAGTAAGCCAGACTGATGCTGGTTACAAAAAACGCAATGGCCAGAACTGCAGTTAGTTTATATAGAAACGAGTGGGCTCCTCTCGCACCAAAAACTGAGCCTGCTGCGCCTGAGCCAAATGCAGCCCCTGCATCAGCGCCTTTGCCGTGCTGGATAAGAATCAGCCCAACAAGGCCTAGAGCCAATAACACATGAATTACTAAAATAATTTGAAACGTCATATTAACCTGCCTTACATATTTGTAAAAAATCGTCTGCTTTAAGGGCGGCACCACCAATGAGTCCGCCATCAATGTCTGCACATGAAATTAGATCAGCAGCATTGCCAGCATTCATGCTTCCACCATAAAGTATAGGTGTTTTTTGAGCAACTCTCTCACTGCTATCAGCCAAAAGTTTGCGAATAAATAAATGAACTGACTGGGCTTGTTCAGGAGAGGCTGTTAAACCTGTTCCAATCGCCCAAACTGGCTCATACGCAATAATAATACCATCAAAAGCATCTATTCCAAGAAGACTGATTACTGCATTAAGCTGCTCTGCAACAACGGCTTCAGTTCTTCCGGACTCTCTCTCTTCGAGGGACTCGCCAACACAAAGAAGCGGGGTTAGTCCAGCATCAATCGCTGCTTTTGTTTTTTCTGCAACAACTGTGCTTGTTTCACCGTAAAGACTTCTTCTCTCTGAGTGACCAACAATGACATGTTGAGCGCCGAAGTCTTTGATCATATCTGCACTGACTTCCCCTGTGAACGCACCTTTTAAATTCACGTTGAGGTTTTGCGCACCAAGCTTTAGATCAGAATTGTTGATTAAAGACTCTACTTGAGAAAGATACGGGAAAGGAGCGCAAACTATAACGTCGGAGGAAACATCGCTCATTCCTGAAAGAATACCCTCAATGAGAGAATTTACTGATTCTTTACTCGCATTCATCTTCCAGTTTCCTGCAACTATCGTTTTTCGCATCCCTTTTGGCCTTCATAAAAAGAGGGCAATGTTACTCTAAAACACTTACAAAATCAATCAAGAAAGGGCTTTTAGCGCCTATTTAAGGCTTGGCATCTCTCTCATAAACATGCCCTTTTGAATGTCTGCTTCATCTGCTTCAAAATTTTGTGCTGCTAAATGCCCTAAATAAACCGCATCCGCTATAAGACCGGGGGCCTCAGCATCACCGATAATTTGAACATTGTATTGTGTTTTTCCTTCTAGATTATTTTGAACTAGGCTGTCATAAAGCGTGGTATCAGATATGCGCTCTGTCACCATAACAATTGTCTCACAAGGCAGTTCAGTAATTGAGCCTGTATAAGCACACTCTAGCTGCGCGGCACTATTCTCTATTTTGCTAATAGACTGGTTACACATAATTTTGACTCCGGAGCTAATTAAGGCCGCTTGAACCCTTTTTTGTTCCAGGGTGGAATCGGTCCATGGAGAGACAACGCTGGCAGGTGTTACAAACACAACCTCAATATTCTTAGCAATAAGGTGGTCTGCAACCACTCCGGCTAGGTATCCCTGCTCATCATCATAGATGACGATTGGGCCCTTTATATCTTTATAGTTTTGAACGGCCTCCTCTGGAGAATAGACTGTAATGGTCTCAAGGCCTGGGATAGGCTTTCTTCTGCTTCTTCCAATTCCATCTTTTCGCCAACTTGAGCCAGTAGCCAAAAATATGTTGTTGATGCCAAGCTCATCAATGTGTTCTGCTTTCAACCTACTCTCTTTATAAACCTCTATATTACTTTTCTGAAGAATCTCATGAACCCTATTATCAACCACTCTTTTCCATGCAGAAAGGCCTCTAAGGCTAGACTCAAACAAAACTCTCCCACCCAGCTCGTTTTCAGACTCTGCCAAAATAACTTGATATCCACGCCTGGCTAACTGAACTGTGCACTCTAATCCTGAAGGCCCTGAGCCAACAACAAGAGCCCTCTGGTCTGTAATTTTAGGTTTAATGTATTCTGGATCCCAGCCTCTTCTCCACTCCTCTCCCATAGTGGGGTTTTGCGTGCAGCGAATCGGAACCGTAAAGTTATCACTCGAAACGCAGATATTACAACCAATACACTCTTTGATCTGGTCTGTCTTTTGTTCTTTAATTTTATTGGGCAAATAAGGATCTGCTATAGAGGGCCTAGCCGCGCCAATTAAATCTAAAGCTCCGCCCTCAACTAGCTTAATCATGAGGTCTGGAGAGGTCAGCCTCCCAACACCAACTACAGGCTTAGTGGTAATGCTTTTTACAAACTCAACATAGGGCATTTGATAAGCCTCTTCTGGCTGAAATCGTGAGGTTTGAGAATCGTTGGACCAATCAGATACATTTACATCCCAAAGATCGGGGTGCTCTGCTAGCATCTCCACTACTGCGCGCCCCTCTTCCTGAAACTGCATCCCGTCTTTTCCTTTAAGCTCATCAACAGCAAACCTAAAAGCAATGCCGCAACTATCTCCAATCGCGTCTCTCGTTTCTTCTAGCAATTCTCTTGTAAGTCTTAACCTGTTTTCCAAGCTTCCCCCATACTCATCAGAACGATTATTCATATCAGGCAATATGAATTGCTGGGCCACAGACATGCCGTGCCCCGCATAAACGTAAACAATGTCAAAACCTGCAGCTTTAGCGTTTAGGGCAGCCTGTCGATGCCAAGCTCTAAAGTCTGAAATATCTTTTTTGTTCATCCTTCTGGCTTGTTTTGGATATAAAAAATTAACCGCCTGAGCATTGGGTGACATGGCCGGAATTCTTGAAAAAAGGTTGGTTGAGTTATGGCCACTATGGGTGAGCTCAATAGCAGCTAAAGCGCCGTGCTCATGCACAGCCTCTGTCATCAACTGAAGCGCTGGGATGTCTTTTTTATCCCAAATCCTCTGTTCTGCATAGGGAGCTAGGTCTGAACTTGGGTGAATTTCAGCCTCCTCAGTGCTAACAACGCCCCAACCTCCCTTGGCCTTAACGCCTCTCATGGCGGCATGGGCTCTTGGCCTTACGTGCCCCATACCACAACAATGTGGCACCTGATAAAAGCGATTTTTTGTGACAACAGGGCCTATTTGAACTGGCTCAAAAAGGCGAGCATATGGATTCTTATTCATAGTTCAGTTATACAATAATCGTAGCAATTAAATCAGACTATTCTACTCAATGCTTTAATCAAAATTAACATCATTACAGGTATCATTAGAATTTTAATTTCGAGCTTTTTAGAAGCCAATGTCACAGACCTGGGCCAAATGTTTAGACTCTCTTAAAAACTCTCTTCCACTGGGTGAGTATAGTGTATGGGTTAAACCGCTTCAAGCCTCTGAGAGAAACGAAACTCTTTATCTTAATGCCCCTAGCGCCTCTGCTCTAAAGTATATCAATAATCACAAAAGCCTTGAATCAGCAATTCTACTTGCAGTGTCAGAGCACGATCGAAAAATTAAAGTTCGCTTTGGGATAGCCGAGACTCAAAAAAAATCAAACACCCAAACCAAACACCATACTACACCACTTTTTCCTGAATACACTTTTGACAACTTGGTTTTAGGAACAGCGAATCAAGTCGCTGCTCTTGCCAGCAGGCAAATTGCAGAAAAAATTGGCGCCTCTCCTTACAACCCTTTTATTATTTATGGTGAGTCAGGCCTAGGAAAAACCCACCTTATGCAAGCAGCTGGACATCTGGCCCTTGAAAAGAATCCTAGCTCAAAAATAATCTATGTGCCTCTAATGGACTTTGTTAGAAACATTACAACAAGCTTAAGGCACAATACCATAGAAAACGTGAAGCTTTTTTATCAGTCTGCTGACCTGTTATTGGTTGATGACATCCATCTCATCGCAGGAAAGGACAAGTCTCAGGAGGAGTTTTTTCATGTTTTTAATTTTCTTTTCAGCACCAAAAAACAAATCATCTTTACTTGTGACCAGCCGCCTAAAAACATAAAAGATCTTGAAAACAGACTAAAAACAAGGTTTTCTCAAGGGCTAAACTTACAACTCTCGCCGCCTGAGCTAGAAATGAGGGCAGCAATACTACTAAAAAAATCTCAAAATCCACAAATTTCACTAAACCTCACTGAGGATGTTGCTTTATTTATTGCGAGTCATGTTGTCTCAAACGTCAGAGACCTAGAAGGCGCCTTATTAAAACTTAAGGCGTTTGTGGACTTTTCCCAAATCGATCACTCCCTTATTACCAAGGATGTGGTTGAAGGAGCGCTTGGGGATTTAATCAAGCCCAAGAAATTATTTATTGAGGTAAATGAAGTCCAAAAAACAGTCAGCAAATATTATGGCATTACTGTCTCAGACCTCGTTTCAAACTCCCGCAAACAACACCTGGTTAAAGCCAGACAGATGGCCATCTATTTATGTCATGAGCTTACCACATTATCCCTTGCAAAAATCGGTCAAAATTTTGGAAATCGTGACCACTCCACTGTGCTCTACTCTTGTGAAAAACTCAAAACACTAATCGAGACAAATGAAGAAATAAAAAACGATATAGAAAACATTAAAATTAAAATTACTAACTTATAAACAAAATAATTATTAGTTGTGTTGTTAGTATGAAAGAAAACATTTTATAATTAGAATAATAACCAACAACTTAAGAATTAATCAGCAAAGATATCAACAACATAGTCACAACCTAGCTTATTGATTTTAATGACTAAAAGGTAGAAACTAACAAGAAAAAACTAAGCTAATAATAACAATAATTAATTTAATAAGAAAGGCAACCTATGAATACGGAATTAAGTGTTGAAGAATTGATCGAACCATTACAAACCGTTATCGGTGTTGTAGAAAAAAAACAAACACTTCCTATACTGTCTCATGTATTAATCCAACTGAGTGAAAACACACTCACACTAACAACAACAGATATGGAGCTGGAAATAAGCGCCTCCTCTAAAATCAAAAGTAGTTCAGAAGTTACCTTTACTATTTACGCCAAAGACCTAATTGATATTGTCAGAAAACTTCCAGAAAAGACTCAAATAAAATTCAAAATTGAAGAAAACAAGGTTTATTTAAACGCAAACAAGAACACGTTTGAACTAAATACATTTAACCACTTAGATTTCCCAGCTCTGCCAAAGACACAAAACACCAGTATTATAAAAATCAAACAGGAGGCCCTAAAAGAGTTAATTGAAAACACCAGTTTTTCTATGGGAAACCAGGACATTAGGGCCTATCTAAATGGGCTTTATTTTGAATTAAACACAGACTCTTTGACGGTTGTTGCAACAGATGGTCACCGATTATCAATAGGTGAAGTCAATCAAACGAATAATTTAGATGAAAAAAAGACAGTAATATTACCAAGGAAGGCAGTATTAGAGCTCACAAAACTCTTGAATAAAAGCTCCCAGGATGTTGCAGAGATTCACTTGTCTGATAACTATTTTTCACTTATTGACAGTAATACAAAAATTATCAGTCGCCTTATTGATGGCAACTTTCCTAATTACAAACAGGTGATGCCGACGGATTTTAGTAATACAATCGTTATTGATAGAGAAGATTTTTTATCAAGCCTTCAGCAGGCCTCGATATTTGTTGATGAGAGAACAAAGGGCGTGAAACTTGTCTTTAGGGATGACAAGCTAAGTATTTTTTCTCATTCAGAGAGAGGCAGAGCTGAAACTCAAATTGAGGTTACCAGGCAAGAAAAAGAGCTTGAAATAGCGTTTAATATTCACTACCTAATTTCAGTTTTAGAGAAGCTTTCTTCAAAAAACATTAATATGGTAATACCGGGGGGTGAGAACAAATCCTGTCTTCTGAGCGCTATAGACGATGAGAGCTACCAATATATCATTATGCCAATGAGAATCTAGATATTCAGCCAAATGGCAACTCTCGAAAAGATTCACATACTAAAGTTTAGAAACCTTTCAGATCAATACTTTAGTCCTGATAGCGCAATTAACCTAATTCTTGGGAAAAATGGCCAAGGGAAAACAAACCTTATTGAATCTTTGTATTACTTAGGTCATGGAAGGTCTTTTAAGACTAAAAACCTTAAGGATATCATTCCCTTTGATGATGATCAGATACAAATCAGTGCGATTGTGAGTGGGCAGAAAATAAGCCTTAATAAAACACGAGAAAAAAGCCAAGTTTTAGTTGATGGAAAAAAAATTCCGAGCAATAGTTTTTTAAGTCAGCTTCTTCCTATTCAAATCATTTCTCCAGACCGAGGTTTTGTTGTTGGCGGAGCTCCAAAACTGAAAAGGTCATACCTTGACTGGGGAGTATATCACGACAATAAAAAGACACTCACAACATACGCCTCATACAAAAAAACACTAAAAAATATCAACACAATCTTGACCAGCGGCGTGCAAACACATCTCGATGAGTGGTTAACCCAACTAGCCAACCTTTCAGTAGAAATTACAAAAAATCGTATCGCCTACACAGAAAACCTCTGTTTAATTTTAAAAGAAAACAAATCTATGCGCCTTGCGAGCCTAGTCGAGTCTTTTTTTGATTTTAAGTTTGAGCTCCAAGCGGGCTGGCCAAAGGAGGTTGATCCGCTTAATGAGCAACACATACTTTCTTATCTAATTGATAGCAAGAAAGCGCTTATTAAAACAAAACATTTAAATTACGGACCACATCGCGCTAGTATTGATTATTCTTTAAACAGTCAGAGTGAAAACTATCTATCTAGAGGGGAGCAAAAGAAAACATCTATCGTATTTTGGATGCTTCAAGTTATAGCACTCGTTGAAAATCAAAAAAAACCAGTTGTTCTTGTTGACGACATATCCTCTGAATTAGACGAGTTAAAAATTAAATCAATCATAGACTTTTTAACTGACATTAAAGTTCAAATCTTTATGACTGATATAGGCAATAAAAAACTCCCATTAAGCGAACAAAAGTCTTCTACTTTTAATATCAAAAATGGCGTTATTACAGCCTTTTAAAGCTATCATCTCATTATTTTAAAAACCTTAAAATATGTAGATGAATTCATGCCAAAGTCCCTAGCCGTGGTATAATAAATTTTATTTAAAAAGGGCAGTTATGGCCGAAGAATACCAAGCCTCAAATATTAAAGTTTTAAAGGGTTTGGACGCAGTTCGAAAGCGCCCAGGAATGTACATTGGTGATACTGACGATGGCACAGGTCTGCACCACATGGTTTTTGAGGTTGTTGACAACTCAATTGATGAGGCGTTAGCCGGCCACTGCTCGAAAATAGAGGTGATCATTCATGATGACAACTCTATATCTGTTACAGACGATGGCAGGGGCATCCCAGTCGATATTCACCCCGAGGAAAAAATTTCCGCTGCAGAGGTCATTATGACTGTTCTTCATGCTGGAGGAAAGTTTGACGATAATTCCTATAAAGTCTCTGGGGGTCTTCACGGTGTTGGAGTTTCTGTGGTCAATGCGTTGTCAGAGTCACTGCGTTTGATTATTCATAGGGACGGCGATGTCTATGAGCAAGATTATGTTCTTGGCGTGCCATCCGCGCCAATCAGAACAACAGGCAAAACAGACAAGTCTGGAACAACTATTCATTTTAAACCCAGCGCTGAAATTTTTACAGAGACAGTTTACAAGTTTGAAACACTCTCAAACCGACTCCGTGAACTTTCTTTTTTAAACTCAGGCGTTCATATTGAAATTATTGACGAAAGAAGTGATAAAAAAGATGTCTTTGTTTATGAGGGAGGCATTACAGCTTTTGTAGAACACCTTAACAAATCAAAAAACCCAATTCATAGCGACATCATTTCGATTGCGACAGAAAAAGACGACATCGCTGTTGATGTTGCTCTGCAGTGGAGTGATTCTTACCAAGAGAGTGTTTATTGTTTTACCAACAATATACCGCAAAGAGATGGTGGCGCGCACCTAGCTGGCTTAAGGGCGGCGCTTACAAGAACATTAAACAGTTTTATTGATGCCTCAGGTTTGGCGAAAAAAGAAAAGGCAGCTATAACTGGCGAGGATACTCGTGAAGGCCTAACGGCAATTTTATCTATCAAGGTTCCTGACCCCAAGTTTTCCTCCCAAACTAAAGACAAACTTGTTTCTTCAGAGGTTAGGGCGCCTGTAGAGTCGTCAGTAAACGAAAAACTTGGAGAATACCTGCTAGAAAACCCGGCTGAGGCTAAAATAATAATCAGTAAGATATTTGAAGCATCAAGAGCAAGAGATGCCGCCAGAAAAGCGCGAGAAATGACAAGACGAAAAGGCGCTCTAGATATTGCGGGATTGCCCGGAAAGTTGAGCGACTGTCAAACCAAAGATCCAGCTGAATCAGAAATATTTCTTGTAGAGGGGGACTCTGCTGGAGGCTCAGCTAAACAAGGAAGAGACAGAAGAACCCAAGCAATTCTTCCCCTGAAAGGCAAGATCTTAAATGTTGAAAAGGCAAGATTTGAAAAAATTCTATCCTCTCAAGAGGTTGGTACATTAATTACTGCCCTAGGTTGTGGTATTGGCAAAGAGGAGTACGATTTAGAAAAACTTAGATACCATAAAATTGTCATCATGACAGATGCTGATGTTGATGGAGCGCATATTAGAACCCTGCTCTTAACCTTCTTTTATAGACACTTCCCAGAGCTCATTGAGAATGGATATTTGTTCATTGCACAGCCGCCACTTTATAAAATAAAAAAAGGGAAACAAGAGCGCTATTTAAAAGATGATGCTGAGTTAGATGAGTATTTACAGCAAGAGGCTATTCACGATGCTAGTTTATTTGTTTCTAGAGATGCCCCCGCTATTCAAGGCGTTGCGCTAGAAAAAATTGTTAATAAGTATTATCAAACCATTGGTGTTGTTGAAAGACTGTCAAAAAAATATGACGAACCGCTTTTAAGGGCTATGCTTGGAATGCCAAAACTAAGTCTAAAGGAGTCGGGTAAAGCACAAGAGTGGTGTCAAACCCTTCAAGACAAAATGAATAATAATAGTTCTATGGCCGAAAGCCACAGCCTTAACTATTCAAGTCATGCGATTACCTATACCATGAGAACCTATGGAGTTGAAACCAGCTCATCCGTTCTAGATGAGGCTTTCTTTGGGTCTAAAGACTATAAGAATATCGAGAGCTACTCTAATGAAGTGGAAGGCATGTTTTCTGATGAGTCATATATTCAAAAAGGCGCAAAAGAACTAAAGACCCCAAGCTTTACCACTGCCCTAGACTTTCTTTTAAGTGAAGCAAAAAAAGGACAAGGATTCCAAAGGTATAAAGGGCTGGGTGAAATGAATCCAGATCAACTTTGGGACACCACAATGAACCCTGAGACCAGAGTTATGCTAAGAGTTAAGATAGAGGATGCAATTGCATCAAATGATGTCTTTACAACACTCATGGGTGATGAAGTCGAACCAAGAAGGAACTTCATTGAGGACAATGCGCTCAAGGTTGATAACTTAGACTTCTAGCTTTTGCCCAGACTACCTGATTGAATTCAGCTAATTAAGGCAACGAATTTTATTGCCAACCAACCAACACGCTTTGTAAGATAATTTATTAATTACTTACAAATGGTGGGGTTATGTCAAAGAAACATCCTGTGATTGCAATCACTGGCTCGTCAGGGGCGGGCACATCTACAGTTAAAAATGCTTTCAACCACATCTTTGAAAGGGTAGGCGCAAAGCCTGTTGTTATCGAAGGAGATAGCTTCCATAAGTATGATCGAGAACAAATGGCCAGGGCTATGGAGAAAAAAAATAAAATAGGCAACAAGCACTTTAGTCATTTTGGTCCTGAGGCTAACCACTTTGACCTTATAGAAAAAACCTTTAAAGATTATGGTGACAAGGGTTGCTGCAAAAGACGTTACTATATTCATACAGATGAGGAGGGCGCTCCTTTTGGAAGAAGAGCTGGTGAGTTTACAGATTGGGAAGAGGCAGGAAGGGAGAGCGACCTGTTATTTTATGAAGGGCTTCATGGGGGGGTTAAAGATGGGCCAATCGATGTTGCAAAATTTGTAGATCTTTTGATTGGAGTTGTTCCAGTTGTAAACCTTGAGTGGATTCAAAAAATTCATAGAGACAAAGAACATAGAGGGTATTCTGCTGAGGCAACTGTGGACACTATTCACAGAAGAATGTGGGATTATATCAATTACCTGACCCCTCAGTTCTCAAGAACACACATTAACTTTCAGCGCGTACCAACCGTGGATACTTCTAATCCTTTTATTGCAAGGGATATACCTACTCAGGACGAGAGCTTTGTTGTGGTTAGGTTCCAAGACCACAAATACTGCGACTTTGTTTATTTGCAAGACATGGTTGCGGGGTCTTTTATGTCTAGGCCAAACACTCTAGTTGTCCCTGGCGGCAAAATGGGATTTGTAATGGAGTTAATTTTAAGAGAGCAAGTAGAGAAAATGCTCACCCACTGAATTTAACTTTTAGTCTTTAACTACAATATTAATCAGTTTGTTTGGGACAACAATTACCTTGAGTATTTGTTTGTTCGTTGTGAATTTCTCAATCTTTTCATCAGCCAGGGCAATTTCTTGGATGGTTTGATTGTTTGAGTCAAGGGGCGCCATGATTTTTGCTCTTAACTTTCCATTCACTTGAGCAATGATTTGTACATTTTCTTGAACCAGTGCGGACTCATCAACTTTAGGCCAACTAGAATCGACTACTGCACGCTCACCGCCCAATAACAACCACAAGTGATGACACACATGAGGCATAACAGGGCTCAGACATTTGACCATTATCTCAATCGCTTCTTGTTTGATGGCCATGCCTTGTTCTGAGGCATCATCAAACCTAGAAATGGAGTTATTCAGCTCCATCATGGTTGCAATCGCAGTGTTGAACGAGTGTCTTCTTCCAAAATCATCCCCTACTTTTTGGAGCGCTAAATGGGTTTTTTGACGAACAGAGCTCTGTTCTTCGTTTAGAATTGAAGTATCTATTTTAGAAACCTTTGCCCCTTTTTTTAAATCTACAAAGCCAGTAACTAGCCTAAAGAATTTATTAATGAACCTATGGGCGCCTTCTATTCCTGAGTCAGACCACTCCAGGTCTTGAGTAGGCGGCGCTGCAAATAAAATAAACAGACGAGCAGTATCTGCGCCGTACTTTGAAATCATTTCTTGTGGATCAACGGTATTCCCTTTTGACTTGCTCATTTTTGCACCATCTTTTAAAACCATGCCTTGAGTTAAAAGGTTTGTAAATGGTTCGCCAGTATTAACAATACCCTCATCGCGCAAGAGCTTTGTAAAAAAACGAGAGTATAAGAGATGCAATATAGCATGTTCTATGCCGCCAATATATTGATCTACAGGCAGCCAGTAATTTGCTCTCTCATCCAAAATCGCTTCTTTTTGATCGACACAGGTATATCTTGCAAAATACCATGAAGACTCAAAAAAAGTGTCAAAGGTGTCTGTCTCTCTTTGTGCTTTGCCGCCGCATTTTGGGCACTTTGTATCGACAAAGGTTGACATTTTTTTAAGGGGCGATCCAGCCCCATCTATTGCGACATTTTCTGGAAGTCTTACAGGAAGTTGATCAAGTTTTTCAGGCACAGCGCCGCATTTAGAGCAGTTTACTATCGGTATAGGGCAGCCCCAGTATCGCTGCCGAGAAACACCCCAGTCCCGAAGACGATAGTTTGTCTTTTCTTCTCCCATTGACAGGCTCGATAGTTTCTTACTGATGGCTTTAAACGCTTCGTCAAAACCAAGGCCTGTAAACTCACCTGAGTTAATAAGCATACCTTTTTCAACGTAGGCTTCATTCGAAGTATCTACATAGCCCTTTGCGTTTGAAATAACATCTAATATAGGTATGTCGTATTTTTTAGCAAACTCATAGTCCCTTTGGTCATGGGCAGGAACACTCATAACTGCCCCAGTACCATAACCCATCAGGACAAAATTAGCAATCCAGATTGATACCTCTTCCCCTGTAAGGGGGTGGACACACTTAACCCCAGAATCAACACCCTTCTTTTCCATTGTTTCCATAGCGGCTTCAGCCGTTTCCATTTTTTTACACTCATCAAGAAAACCTTGGATTTTTGGGTTATTTTTCCCAGCCTCAATGGCTATAGGGTGCTCTGCAGCAATAGCTAGATAGGTAACTCCGAAAAGCGTATCAGGCCTTGTTGTATAAACTGTTAGAGTGTTTGACTCATCAATCTTAAAGTTAATATCAAGGCCAACTGACTTACCTATCCAGTTTGTTTGCATCATTCTAACTGCATCTGGCCAGCCTTCGAGTTTTTGAATATCCGCTAATAGCTCATCAGCATAATCTGTGATTTTCATGTACCACTGAGAAATTTCTTTCTTTTCAACAGGAGCACCCGATCGCCAACCACAACCCTCAACAACTTGCTCATTAGCTAAAACAGTTTGATCAACTGGATCCCAGTTCACAATTGCTTTTTTCTTATAAACCAAGCCTTTCTCAAAAAGCTTAATAAAAAACCACTGCTCCCATTTGTAATATTCGGGATGACAAGTTGCAAGCTCTCTCGACCAGTCATAACCAAACCCCAACTCAATTAACTGCTCTTTCATGTGGCCGATGTTCTCATATGTCCAGCCGGCAGGCGGTACCTCATTTTTTATGGCTGCATTTTCTGCAGGCAATCCGAAGGCATCCCAGCCAATTGGCTGCATCACATTTTTACCTAGCATTTTTTGGTATCTAGATATGACATCACCAATACTATAGTTGCGAACATGGCCCATATGAAGTCGCCCTGAGGGATATGGCAACATAGATAGACAGTAATATTTCTCTTTATTTGGATCTTCAGTTACAACAAATGAATTATTTTCTTCCCAGAAGTCCTGGGCTTCTTTTTCAATCTTTTTGGCGTTATATTCGTATTGCATGGTTGTGCTATGGTTAATTAATTAAGACTCAGTGAGCCTACAAGAGAGCGAACACTATCGAGCCCATGATTGTCAAGATATGTACTTATTCCATCATTGATTAATTTGCAAACAAGGGGGTCGTAAAACAATGCAGTTCCAATGCCCACCGTATCAGCGCCTGCAATTAAAAACTCTATTGCATCTTCAGCAGTAACTATGCCTCCTTGTCCAATTATCGGTATGTTGTGCTTTTTGCTAACCTCATATACCTGATGAACTTTAAGAACTGCAATAGGCTTGATTGCTGGACCTGAAAGCCCCCCTTGATTATTTCCAATAATGGGCTGTCTCTTTTCTATATCTATAGCCATTCCCATAACTGTATTAATGACTGCAAGCCCATCACTTCCAGCATCTATGCATCGAAGCGCATTTGCAGCAATATCGGTTTGGTTTGGAGATAGTTTTGTGATAATGGGTTTTTTTGTGTTCTTTCGACATATTTCTACTACCCGAAATGACATGTCAGGATCATTGCCAAAGGCAACACCACCCTCCTTTACATTCGGGCAAGAAATGTTAATTTCTATGGCATCAATATCGGTGTCATCAAAGTGTTTTGCAATCTCTCCATACTCTTCAACACTTGATCCTGAAATATTGATAATAAAACTCGTTTCATCTTTATCTAGCGAAGGCAAGATATCATTAATAACTGAATCAGTTCCAGGGTTTTGCAGTCCAATTGCATTTAGCATGCCATTAGGTGTTTCTGCAATTCTGTGGGCCTTGTTTCCTAGTCGAGGCGCCAGAGTGGTTCCTTTTAAGCAAACAGCGCCTACATCAGAATTAGAAAAACCCTTGATTCGAGTGTATTCTTCACCAAACCCCACACAGCCTGAGAGCAAAATGATTGGGGAGTTCAAAGACATCCCACAAAAGCTTGTTTTAAGATTATTTTGCATTGACGACATTATACTTTTATGGCGACTTTTGAGTCAGTAACTTGGTCTAAAATGTTGTTATGAATGGAGTTTTTATCACTGGAAGCAATACAGAGGTTGGAAAAACAACTGTGTCGGTTGAAATAATAAAGCACCTCAGAAAAAAACGACAAATTGTTGTAAGAAAGCCAGTTGAAACAGACTGCGAAGTGGTTAATGGTGCCTATGTTCCAGAGGATGCCATTAAACTCAATGAGGCCTGTGCTTCTGGAGAGAGTATAGAGGTAGTTTGCCCTTTTTGTTATGAGCTTGAAGCAAGCCCTGAAGAGGCCAGTCTTCAAGCTGAAAGGCCACTGGAGCTTGTTGACCTTGTGAGGGCATGCCAAGCAAATGTAGGTGAGCATTTTGTTTTTATTGAGGGCGCTGGGGGCATATACTCTCCTATCGCTAACAAAGCACTGAATTCTGACTTGGCTGTAGAGCTTGGGATGCCAATCATTATTGTTGTTAAAGATGAGCTTGGCGCTGTTGGCCAGGCTTTACTAGCTATTAATGCTGCAGAGAGCCATAAGTTAGATATAGTCTGCGTTGTTCTCAATGAAATGGAGCCAAATCATCTTTCAAATGCTGAGTCCTTAAGCGCTTATACCAAAACCCCAGTCATAGAGTATTCAAAAAATAAGCAAAAGCATTTTTTTGTCGAAATTGAAAAGCTAATCTAGAATTTTAAGGCTTGGTTTTTTATCCTCGTTTTCTTGAGGGGGTTTCGTTGTGTCAAACATCATGCCCTCACCATTTTCTTGTGCATAGATAGACAAAACAGCACTACAGGGAACAATAATTTTTTGAGATTTTCCTTGAAAGCGGGCCTTAAAGCTTATTTTTTCGTTGCTGATTGTGCGATCTTCGGTTGCAGAAGAGCTAATATTTAACACCATTTTTCCGTTAGCATCATGCCCCTGTGGAACATTAACGCCTTCGCTATTTGTGTTCACAAGCAAGTATGGCGTAAGTTTGTTATCCTCTATCCAATCACAATAAGCGCGAATAAGATAGGGAATAACACCAGACATTTAGCTTTTAATTGTAGTCTTTTTCAGCAAAAGTAAGGCTGTCGTGAAAGCCTTCTTTTTCAAAAAGCCTGTTTGCATAGTCTTTGATTGGCTTAGCCTTTTCGCTGAGTGAGATCCCCAAAACGTCAAGCCGCCAAAGGATTGGCGCGATACATACATCAACGAGAGTCATGGTGTCGCTTTTGAAGTATGGTTTATGCGCAAAAAGAGGGAGCAGCTCTAACAGGTTTCCATTTAATGTTTTTCTTGCTGCGTCTGCCTCTTTTTTGTTTCCATTAAGAATTGTGTTAACCAGTTCATACCAGCAGCCATCTGCCCTTGTAAAACGATAGATCAAAAGACGTTTTTCAGCTTTTTCAATTGGATCAACGGGCAAAAGGGGAGGGAACGGGAATCGCTCATCAAGATATTCCATGATGACCGACAGGTCATAAAGGACCATGCCTCTGTCAAAAAGAGTAGGCAGTGTTTCACATGGGTTGAGTTCTAAAACCTCTTCGGGCATTTCTTCAAAGCTTACTTCTACAACCTCTCTTTCGATTGACTTGTGCGCCATAATAAATCTTACCGCATGAGACTCAAGCTCTTGTGAAGCAGAGTATAGAGTGGTTGAAGCGGGATTGGGTTTTGATAGCATAGTTTTTACCAGTTAAGTTATTGCCAAGTCAGCGCTTTGCTTGACGGAGGCGTTGAAAGATTGTATCAGAAATTAATCGCGACGTCTCCAAACGCCATACTTGACGTCTTTCCAGTATTCCTTTTTAAGCATATAAGTAAGAATAAATAAGACGCCTAAAAACAAGAGCACCCATTTGCCAAGCTGCAAGCGTATGAGCTTTGCTGGCTCACCTACGTAGTCTAAAAAGTTTGTAATATCACGAACGCTGTTGTCGAATTCAGCTTCAGATTGAGATTCTCTAAGTGACCAAAGCACATCAGGCATTGACGCATTAACTAGAACCTTGTTGTTGACCCCAAAGATTCTTGCCTCATCATTATAAAAGCTTCTTAGGTAGGTATAAATCCAGTCCGTTCCTTTTGATCTTGCAACTAGAGAAAGGTCTGGTGGAACTCCTCCAAACCATTTAGATGCAGCCCCTTCTGGCATCGCAGTAACCATGGTCTCGCCTGGCTTACTCCCAGCAAACATAAGGTTTTCTGTAATTAACTCGTCTGATAAGCCGAGATCAGCACCTATTCTGTTGTAGCGCATAAAGCTGATTGCATGACACCCAGAGCAATAATTCATGAAAAGTTTAGCACCATTTTGAAGAGAGGCCCTGTCCATGATGTCTGTGTCTGCATGGTCAAGATGAACCTTACCGCCTGCTGCAAAGACACTGAAAGAGAGCGGAACTAAAGAAAGTACAAGAGCTAGAGATTTTAAATTTTTCATGGGTTACTCCGTCACTCTTGTTGGCACTTCTTTTGTTTTTCCAATTGAAGTGTACCAAGGCATTAATATGAAATAGGCAAAGTAAAGCGCCGTTGCAATTCTACCAAGTAAAGCATAGGTTGGCGTTACAGGCTTGAGTCCCAACCAACCAAGCATAACAAAGCTCACAACAAAAATACCAAGAGCCCACTTATAGATTGGGCTTCTGTAGCGTATTGATTTAACTGGGCTCCGGTCTAGCCACGGCAATGCAAAAAAGATAAGAATTGCAGCAAACATAGCCAAGACGCCTGGAAATTGAGATCCAAACATTGGCGGTATAGCTCGTAAAACTGAATAAAACGGAGTTAAGTACCACACAGGAGCAATGTGCTCAGGTGTTTTAAGAGGGTTTGCTTCGACAAAGTTGGCATGCTCTAAGAAGTAACCATTAAGGGCTGGGGCATAGAATATCACAGCACATAGAATCCATATGAAGCCGACAACGACCATGCTATCTTTGATTGTAAAGTAGGGGTGAAAAGGAATTCCATCCTTAGGAATGCCATCTTTATCTTTGTTTTCTTTAATTTCGATTCCGTCAGGGTTGTTAGAGCCAACATGGTGAAGTGCAACCAAGTGAAGAAAAACCAGAACCACTAAAAGCAGAGGTAATACAATAACATGAAGAGAGAAAAAGCGATTAAGGGTGGCGTCTCCAACAGCATAGTCGCCCAGGATCCATACCAGCAGGTCAGGACCAATAAGTGGTACAGAGCCAAATAGAGAGATAATTACTTGAGCGCCCCAAAAAGACATTTGCCCCCAAGGCAGGACATATCCAAAAAATGCCTCTGCAGCGAGCAAAACGTAGAGAAGCATCCCTAAAATCCACAGAAATTCTCTTGGGCCCTTATAAGAACCGTATAGAAGAGCTCTAAACATGTGGAGATAAATAATTACAAAAAATGCGGAAGCACCAGTAGAGTGAAGATAGCGAATTAACCAGCCCCATTCTATGTCCCTCATAATATATTCTACAGAGGCAAATGCATTAGCAGCATCTGGCTTATAGTACATCGTTAAAAATATTCCTGTAATAAGTTGCATGCCGAGCATAAGTACAGCAAGCCCCCCAAAGAAATACCAGAAGTTAAAGTTTCTAGGTGTGTAATATTCTGCTAAATGCTCATTCCAAACCTTTGAAAGAGGAAATCTTTGGTCTATCCAGCTTTGATTATTTTTCATACTCTTTAATTATGTGTTTTTTTGATCAATGCCAATACGAATAAGTGAGTCAGTCAAATACTGATATGGCGGTATTTCCAGATTTGTTGGAGCAGGAACTCCAGCATAAACTCGACCAGCAAGGTCAAACTTAGAGCCATGGCAAGGGCAGTAAAAGCCACCCTTCCAGCTATCGCCTCCTAGGTCAGAAGCACCCGGCTCTGGCCTGTAAGTAGGAGAGCATCCTAGGTGGGTACAAACTCCAACTATTACGGCTATAGCTTCTTTGTTCTCAATTGATCGATAATTAGAGGATACATATTTTGGCTGCTGATTTTTAGAGTTGCCAGTTCCATCAGGGTCTGCAAGCTTGCTGATTAAATCTTCAGAGTTAAGAGCGTCTAGAGCAGACTCGTCTCTTTTAAAAACCCAAACAGGCTTTTTTCGCCACAAAACGCGAACAAGCTGGCCTGACTCAAGCTTTGAAATATCTACATCTACTGGAGCTCCTGCCGCTTTAGTTTTGGCGGAGGGTTTCCAAGTTGACAGGAAGGGCCAGGCTACAAATCCAACACCAACTGCACCAACAACTCCAGTTGCTTTTGTCAAAAAACGTCTCTTTTTTAAATCAATAGTTTGTTCGGACATATGAATTTTTGGCGATGTTAAGTTTTAAAACCGCACTATTATAATGTAAAGAGGCAATATTTAAAAGCAAAAATGATTCAACCTAACTAGTATTTTTTTTCATCAACACTTATGGATATCAATTTAACAGCAGACAGGCCTTCGATTTTTTTTATGGCTGACAAAAGCTGTTTTTTTTGCTTTTTAGCCCGAAAGGCAACAGATGAGTTTTTTGCCACTAGAAAGACGGTATTGTTTTCAATTAAACAAAGAGATAGACCAGCAAGCTCCTTAGGAAGGCAGGCCTTTAGAAGCTCGTTAAAGTGATTGTGAGACTTGGCCTTTTCAAATAACCGGCCTAGACTGCCAGCAGGCATAAAATTTGTAGGGTTTTCTTTTGTTTTATCGTGCATATATGAGAAAATACCACAGTTTTGTCAACTAATGTTTTGTTCTTCAATGAGTATTATAAATAATGTTTTATCAAAGATTGTTGGGTCACGCAATGATCGGCTTATAAAAAAATATAGCAGCCAGGTTGCTAAAATCAATTCTTTAGAAGAAGACATGCAGTCTTTGAGCGATGACGAGCTATCCTCAATAACTGAAAGCCTCAAGCAACGGATTCAAAATAAAGAAAACCTTGAAAGCATTCTTCCAGAGGCCTTTGCTGTCGTTAGAGAGGCTAGTCAAAGAACTCTTGGTTTAAGGCATTACGATGTTCAGCTCATTGGCGGAATGGTTCTTCATGAAGGGTGTATTTCTGAAATGGGCACCGGTGAGGGAAAGACCCTTGTTGCAACGCTGCCAGCCTATCTTAATGCTATTTGTGGGCACAAAGTTCACATCGTAACTGTGAATGACTATTTGGCCTCAAGAGATGCTGAATGGATGGGAAGAGTCTTTTCTTTCTTAGGCCTTACTGTAGGAACCTCTATTTCAGGTATGTCAGGAGAAGAAAAACAACAAGCGTATTCGTGCGATATAACCTATGCAACGAACAATGAGCTTGGTTTTGACTATCTTCGAGACAACATGGCGTTTTCAAGTGAACAAAAAATGTTGCAAGAGCTGTCTTTTGCAATTATCGATGAGGTCGACTCAATCTTAATTGATGAGGCCAGAACTCCTTTGGTTATATCAGGCCCATCGGGAGACCATGGCGAGGTTTATAAAGCAATCAATGCTATGATTCCCAAGTTTACTCTTCAGACAGAGAAAGGCCAAGGAAAAGAAACTGAAATTATTGTCCCTGGAGACTATACAGTCGACGAAAAACACAAACAAGTTTTTTTGAGTGATGATGGCCATGTTACTGCAGAAAACATGCTTATTGAAGCGGGCGCCTTAA
>ERZ802819.577-NODE-577-length-24236-cov-14.9599_pt1 | contig 24236 bp, 19 predicted proteins | sample MGYA00345647_ERZ802819 | MGnify/ENA primary metagenome ERZ802819 (study PRJEB30503, sample SAMEA104212355) | marine metagenome | biome: Westerlies Biome; feature: [SRF] surface water layer (ENVO:00010504) within the epipelagic zone...; material: water...
ATGGGGTGATGAATTACCGCCTCGGCTGGAGCAGCCTCGGCTGGGTGGCAGGAGAACGGTTGAGGCAGGGATACCGCAATCCGGAGTATCCACTGAACCCCCTCAGCAGCGAGGAGTTGATCGACATCTGGAGCACCACGTCCGGTTGGTACCGGCCAGCTGTGAATCGAGCCCAGATGAACCTGCTCGATAGCCACGATGTTCCTCGGGCACTCCACAGCCTCAATGGGGACGTGAAGGCTCTGAAACTTGCCCTGCTGCTGCTCTTCCTGCAGCAAGGGGCCCCGTGCGTTTATTACGGCACCGAAGCGGCTCTGGCCGGTGGTCCAGATGCGGAGCAGTCGGGGGGCCCGGAACCCGCCTGCCGTGAAGCCTTTCCCTGGGGTGAACCCTGGCCTGCGGATCTGAGGTCAACCATTGCTGGCCTGGCTGATCTCCGGCGAAACCACCCCAAACTCATTCGCGGCGATCTGCACTGGCAGCCGACTGGACGCGACGGACTGCTGGGAAGAGCGTCCGGTGGATTAAGCGTTTGGGTTAACCGCAGCACCTCCCAAAGCCTGGAAATACAGCCAGGGACCTCCACGATCTGGACGTGTGGGACCTTTGACGGGCATGCCCTGGCACCGCAATCGGCGGTGGTGGATCTGCAGGGATGAAAGCCCTTGTCGAGACTTGAACTCGAGACCTCTCCCTTACCAAGGGAGTGCTCTACCGCTGAGCTACAAGGGCGTGTGGTGGATGGGCCGGGTTGGATTTGAACCAACGTAGGCAGAGCCAGCGGATTTACAGTCCGCCCCCATTAACCACTCGGGCACCGACCCGAACCACACCGGAAGAACTTACCAGCCGGTGTGACGCTCACGACCGAATCGATACGATCGGCCCAGCTGAAACCGGCCTGCGGCCATGCACCTGCTGCTGCTGAACGGACCCAACCTCAATCTCCTGGGCCAGCGTGAGCCAGGGATCTACGGCAGCGGAACGCTGGCATCGATCGAAGATCGACTGAGGCAGGAGGCCACCGCTGCGGGGGCAGAGCTGGAGTGCTTCCAGAGCAACTTCGAAGGTGCCCTCGTGGAACGGATTCATCAAGCCATGGGGACGAGCCAGGGGATCCTGATCAATGCCGGCGCTTACACCCACACCTCGATTGCGCTTCGTGATGCTCTGCTGGGCGTTGCATTGCCCTACGTGGAGTTGCATCTGAGTAACACCCATGCCCGGGAGAGTTTTCGGCATCGATCGTTGCTGGCAGACAAAGCGATTGGGGTGGTGTGCGGCTTCGGCCCCATGAGCTATTCCCTGGCGCTGCAGGGTTTGATCCAGCACTTGCGTCAGGGCTGATGGTGATCAGCACGCCGCAGAAAAGCATTGCGTCCATCCGTTGGTTGAAGGCTCCCACCAGCTGGAGCTGGGTCGAACAGGCCAATGCCCGACCGATGGAGGTGCTGATCGATCACGCCCATTGCGAGCGCAAAGCGGCTGGATCCGCTGTGCAGATGATGTTTCGGTATCTGTGCGAGCCCGGTCTCGGTGAAGTGCTGAGTCCACTGGCCCGCGAAGAGCTCGAGCACTTTGAACAGGTGCTGGCGCTGATCAAGGCCCGAGGTCGCTATTTGGAGCCGCTGCCCTCCCCCGGTTACGGCGCAGAACTCGCCAAGCACATCCGGAAGCTGGAGCCACTGCGCATGTTGGATTCGTTTCTTGTGGCGGGGTTGATCGAAGCTCGCTCGCATGAACGGATGGCTCTGCTTGCGGAGCACAGTCCGGATGGCGAACTTCGACAGTTGTATGCGGATCTACTCAGTAGTGAAGCCCGTCACTTTGGCGTGTATTGGACATTGGCAGAATCCCGCTGGCCTCGAGCACAGTTGATGCAACGCTTAGAGGTGCTTGCAAAAGCAGAATCAAGCGCTTTGGATGGCCGCTTGCGCGAGCCTGAAGATGTCAGAATGCATTCCGTGGGTGTATCTATGCCAAGTTAAATTTACGTCATTAGCTTGATGACTCTTTCAATGAAAGTCCTTCGCTTTTCCAAATTTCCAAAGTGATTCATCTTGATCCGGATTTCAAATCTCTCACTCTTTCTCAGCGTGAAGTCACACTGAGATGTCTGTATGTAGTCACCCGTCACGCTGATTCTCACCGTGTTTCTGGCATCACCCAGCTGAAACTCGTGCATGCAATCGGAACAGCATTGCTAGGCGTGAACATTGATGCATCTGATGCTGAAATCAACAGCACATCTCTCGATTTAATGAATAAGGAGCTCGTAGGTGTCCCTGAACCTGTGCGCCACCGGCTGTTTCAGTTGTTCACTCTCATAGAACTTATTCTTGACCCACTCCCTGAGACAGCAACGGAAACCCTCAGTGAAGTAGCGGAAATTCTTGGAGTTGAAGACGATTTTATTGAAATAGCGCGTGAATACTCTCAAGGTGCTTATGGAATTGCTGCGGCCGATCTTCAGCGCAAGGGATATCTCGGTAAGCCAGAAATTGTTAAACAAGGAGGCCATATGATGCATATCAACCAAACTCTGGTTGACCCTTTTCAAGTTGATGAGGATGATCCAGAGCTTCTTCAAGAATGGCTTGCTCTGGAGAATTGCTCTGCAGGTTCATTGGGTCGCAACATCTGGGAGTACTATATGGGACGTGGATTTGTGTTCACTGGGCAGAAGGGGAGTGTGAATCCTTCGATCGCACAGCATGATTGGATTCATTTGCTGTGCGATTACAACACAACGATTGAAGGTGAGCTTGAGGTTTTCTCTTTCATCGGCTCCTCCATACCAGACGTCAAGGGATTTTCGTTCCTTGTTGCTATTGTTAGTTTGTTTGAAACGGGACGACTTGAGTCCTGGGGCGGCGGAGTACTGAATGCAGATAAGGGACATCTTGAGCTTCCCGGAATGCCTGAACGTGTAGCAGATGCAATTCGACGTGGCCGGGTTTGCAATAAAGATGTGATGTACGGGATTGATTACTTCAATTATAAAGATTATCCTATAGAAACAGTACGTGAAATCCTCAATATTGTCCCGAAGGACAACGAAATAGTTTCTCCTGGAGTTTGGCATCCAGAAGGCATAACTTCATATCAAAGAGAAAATGGTGATCCTCAATACCAGCCGGCATTATCTTTGTCATGATTCAACGATTTCCCTAGGATCTTAATTTTTAATTGATACTCATTTCGGCATGACTTGATTAAATTGAGCTTGAACACTTTTAAGGCTTATGATCCCCTTCAAGTTGTTTTATGCAACTTCATCAACCCCTGATATTGATAGAGCTGCTGCATGGTACAAAGAGAAACTTGAATTCGAGCAACTTTTCCGATTTGATTTTCCCGAGTTCGGTACGAGTATTATCCATCTTGGTAAACACGATTTTCGTATCGAACTAATCCAGCAAAAGGATTCAGTTTCATGTCCAATTCCCCAGGGAACTCCACCGGGTCACACCAATGTCCAGGGTCTGACCCAGATTTGCTTTATGGTTGAAGATCTTGATCAATTAATTGCTGATCTTGAGGCAAAGGGTGTTGAAAAAGCATGGGAAAAAAGGGAGAATCCAGCATTCGGTGTTGATTTTCAATTTTTCAAAGATTGCGATGGCCGTCTCTTGCAATTTGTGCAACTGCGGACTGATGTTGTGGAACAAATGAAGGAATTAGTTCAAAAATCTGGATTTCATTTTTCCTATCAAAGCGTTTAGAGATTTTTCTTTTTTTAATTAACCCATTCCTTTCCCACTTAAACCAATGGCGCCAATCACTGCAGACCAAATTCGTGAACTCGGAACACGATTCTATGAAATTATTGATAATCACGAGACCATTGATAACTTCATAGATGTTCTAGACGTTGGAAATCCAGGCTATAAAATTATCCTGCCTGGCGTTGAATTGAACGACAGAGCTTCAACCGACTCATGGTATAACCGAATGATCGGTGGGTATTTCAATGGTTCTCATATGATTTATTCTGTAGATCTTGAGTCAAGCTCGGAAGAAACAGCGGTCGCCAAAATTGTTTTGATCTGGTCGGCAAGTGTCTGGAACCCACCCTCGCCTAAGAGTCAATCAGTCAATATTTTGACGTACACAACTTGGACAGTGAAGAAAGTGCCTGAGGGGGGCGTCGGCGGTCTCAAGGTTCTCGCGTACGAAATTGATAGACTTGACTTTGCACCTGGTACATCTCAGCAAACTCCTCACTGATGAAGTGAAGGTGGGGAGACAGCATTTGAACGATGGAAACCAAACGATATAGAGGGAAATTTTTCTTGGTTTCATCATAATCATATTTGATCGAGAAAATCTCATATAATCACATAACTCCTTAGTTTTTGATAAAGATGACAAAGCTTGTTTTGAGGATGTTCTCAGCTGCTTTTCTGTTTGGAGTGTATTTATCTCCGCTTCAAGCCAGTGAGGAGGGCACGCTGCAAGAAAATGAAATTGATATCAACTTGGTAGAAAATTATGCTCAATTAGATTCGGTTGAAGATAATTCGAACAATGTTCACCAAGTTACTTCAATATCTCAATTCAGTGATTTAGAGCCAACCGATTGGGCTTTTCAGGCATTATTTAGCTTAATTGAACAATATGGATGTGTTGCTGGCTATCCGGATTCTACGTTCCGAGGTGATCAGTCCATAACACGCTACGAAGCCGCGGCCCTATTAAATGTATGCTTAGACCGGATTACAGAGATTACCGATGAAATTCGTGCATTAGTTCGAGAACTTGAGGTTGAATTAGCTCTTATTCGTGGTCGTGTTGATGGTCTTGAGGCAAGGGTTGGTGAACTTGAATCTGTCAATTTTTCACCAACCGCGAAATTAAATTTTGCTCTCTTCAATTGGTACCAGGCCAATCAATTTTCAGGTAGTAGCAATGCAGATAAATACAATAAAGAGTACGGTGCCTTTACAAATACGTTTGGCTTAATACCTTCCCTAAATGTGTCTTTTACTGGCAAGGATTATCTCTCTATCTATGGAATTGTAGGTAGCTGTGGCTACGATAACGTTGCCTCGGGTGCTCCTTTTCTTTCGACATATGCGCCGCAATGCGCGGCTCAATTTTCATCTGATAATTCACCTGTTCTGTGGCGTATGTTTTATACGACGCCAGTCTTTACAGATGAATTAAAAATTACGGTAGGACCACGTTTATACGCTTTTGACTTTCTGCCAGTTTCGAATGCAGTGTTTGGGCCTAAAGCTGGCTCAATGATTGGCCTCAGAGCACTCCCCCTAGATATGCTTCAAAATGCCGGAGTTCCTGGTGTTTATCCCTTGATTGACGGCCCAGGTGTTGGACTCAGTTACAACAAGGATGGTTGGAGTGCTGCTGCTGGTTTTGTGTCATTCGACGGCGCTAGCAGTTCATCAGGAAAAGGGATCTTTGGTGATCACTCACTGAAGGAGTCAGTTGTACAGCTTGCTGTGACCAAACCAGAAGCTGGTTTTCAGTTGGCCTGGACAAGCACAAACTATCCTCTTGATAATAGTTTTGTTTTCCAGGAAGGTACACCACTTTCTGCGTTGCCGTTCAATGGGAGTGTTGCCAAGGTCGTCAATACATTTTCTGGTGGCGGTTATTGGTACATCACGGATGACCTCTCCATCAGTGGTGGGTTGAAGAGGATGTATTACAAAGCAGACAGTGGCAATGCAGAGATTGATTTATCTGCCGGTGAAACAGCCTCATCAATAACAGGAGTCGTAACATTGCAATGGGAACGTGCTTTCACGGATGAATTAACACTTGGCATGAGTTATGGGGTTCCAGGCTATATAACTGATAACCCGTCAAATCTTGGAATCGATACTCAGCCTAATGCTTTATTGGGCTTTGCTAATTGGTCAGTCAGTAATAATATACAGATATCGCCCTGGGTTTATTGGATGCAGGGCGTCGGGGGTAAGAATGATCCCGACGCCTCAACACTCGGGGCAGTATTACTAACGTCGTTCTTTTTCTAAGTGTAGCAATCTTTCAGTTTTTTGCTGATTTGACTGAAATAACAACCAGTGTCGTGTCGATTTAAAGTTCTGGTGCGGGTGCTTGAATTCCTTTAAATGCAGCAATGATTGGAGCTGTATCACAGTAGGACTTCCAACGAACAATTTTGCCGTCTTCAATCGTCATCCATGAAGCAAAAACAATCTCGAAAGTGATATTCGTTTTAATAATAGTTGCTTTGTCTCGTACAAGACCAACAGCAGTGTTTCCTTCGCAAACCATGCCGACACTTTTAAATTCCTTGACCTCACAAACACCATCTCGTCTTGTGAATTGTTGGGTCACTTCGTCTAATCCTTTTGCGGTCCCTATCCATGGGATGATGTCACTTCCGTCTTGGATTGGTGGAACATTGATCCAAACAATCTCTGGGTGTAAAAGACCCAATGCACTGGCATAGTCTGCTCTATCCAGACCATCAAACCATGCTTCAGCGACAGCTTTTGTTGAGGCGGCCATGAGTTCAGAATTGAAAGTGTTTTGTGTTGAGTAGAGAACGAGAGAAGATTTACACCTCGATGTTCTCTTTCAGAATTGTTTCCATAGCACGTTCTGCTACTGCTGCAATGGTGAGAGCTGGGTTCATGCAGGTGCTGGATCCTGGAATGAGGGCTCCATCGATAACATACAAACCTTTTTTACCCTGAACGCGACCGTAAGAATCGCAAACGCTTCCCATAGCAGCTCCTCCAAGTTGATGGCCAGTGATTTGAACATCGGGAGGAATGATTTGCCCTCCATTGGCCGCTTGAAAGCGATCGAGCAAAGCTTGAGATGCTTCAATGGCCTGATTGTCTAGTTCATATTCAATATCTAGACCATCTGTTTCTTTGTTAAAGGTAAGACGACCTCTGTGATGCGAGTTTGAAAAAATAAAGGTTCCAAGTGCATTTAAATCGGGGAATAGACGCTCAAACTTTGTGAGCGGTGCTCGCATCATGATGGCTGGTCTAACGGGATTTTCATAATTAAGGATTGCGATGGCACCTGGCCCGCCGAGATGCGGGTTGGTTTTTTCGTCAAGCTCAGTCCTGATCGCAAAAGTGTCCCCATCATTACCAAGATTTGATCCCAGTTCGGTAGACAAATCTGAAATCGTTTCGTTGGCTTGCGCCCGTAACAGAAGTTCGCATGTACCTAGGACACCTGCAGCCATAAATAAATGATCGCAGCTCAGTTGTTTCCGTTCTATTTCGTTCCCTTTTGTGTCAATAACGGATAGGTTCAAAATATATTTACCGTCTTGACTCTCGCCAATGGAATGAACGACATGAAGCGGTCTTATCTCCACATGTCCAGTTTCTTCTGCTCTTTTTAAGTAGTTCGTATCGAGTGTTTGCTTGGCACCGCTGTTTTGGCCAAACCAGAATTCCGCTTTGATTTGTGAAGCCACACGCTTGTTGGCCATTTCTTCCCTGGTGACATCCCAATCGATTCCCATGTTGAAACGAACATAGCCATCCTTCATCCCGTTGGATGTACTGTCACATTCGGAGAAGCCTGCTTTTTCAGCTTGGCTCACCAATGATCTCAGCCCTAGATAATAATCGGACTGTAAAATATCGTCTGGTATTGGTGATGATCCAATTGTCTTATGGACCAATGGGAAATACCGTTCCCTCATTTCTTTAAATTCGACCATTGGTATTTGATCTTTCCATAACTCTTCTGGCGGCTCGATTAAAATTCCTCCATAACAGTGAGATCCTCCACCAACAGCTGCGCCCACTAAGAATGTATATTTTCCGTGTTTAACGCACTCCATTATGCCTGTATATTTTGTAATAGGCATACCTTCATAGGCAGGCGTCTGAGATTTGCCTGTGTCATTGAGCCATTCAGCACGGCCATCAAGACTATCAAATGTGCTGTAAGTCTCATTAACAGTTGGATCCTTGATGGTCCAACGTCTACCACGTTCGATCACCAATGTTTTGATGCCTGCTTCAGCAAGTCTTAGAGCGGCAACGGAGCCGCCGAATCCACTACCGATGATGATTGCAGGAGTGTGTTCCATGATGTTGTTGGAGATGAGAGGTGTTAAGTCGTTTACTCTGCTTTCGGGCTGAATGCATCAAGAATGAGAACCTTTTTTTCGTACAACCAAACACCATCTCTTGCGCTCAAGAGATCGTCGTAGGTCCCTGTGCGGATGATGGCTGCTGGATTGACACCAATATCCATTGCAATGATGTAGGACCCCGATCGAGCCCCTCTTGGATGAGGCTCGATGAGAACATTGCAGATCCAGTGACGTGTTGTGCTGATGTCAGGAAAGTTGCGGTGTGCATTGATCAACTCATCACGTCCTTGAGCTTGAAAAATCACTTTGCCGTCTGCTGCAAGCGTTTGAAACAGCCCGTCGGGGTGAAATGTATTTGCCCAAGTTTCTGCTGGATCTCCTTCCAAAATATAAGTTAAGGCGTCTAATGAATGAAAATGTTTTGCATTTAAGTTCAAGATATCTAATCGATCTTGTTCGCTAAGGTTTGAATTTTGGTTGCTTGATGGAGTGTTCATGATTCAGCTCTGTGAAGTGCTCATCGAGCGGATACGTTGAGTTAGTGCATGGTCCTTGCCAAACACTTGCTCTGATACCGCAAGTTCATCTTTACCATCGTGAGCAACATTGCCAAGTTTGCAATCTGGGTGGTCTAGGAGAATGTTTGCGCACTCCTCAAATCCGTGCCAAAGAGCATCAGTGAGTGGAGTGTAGCCGTTGATCTGCCCTTGTACGTTGATCACCTTGCTGTTCATCTTTGGTGAACTAAGTAGTGTTTTTAAAACATCGGGTCGTCCGTTGTAAGTTGCTTTATGAATTGGATATCCCTTGAAGACCCAGTCGAAAACATCCACTTCAGCTCCAGCCTCTAGTAGCAGCTTGACAATATCAAGATGATTGTCTCTTGCTGCCACGATGAGTGGTGTATGTCCATCGCTGAAGGTATTAACATGGGGATAAACTGTTTCAACCGTTGTTCCTTCTGCGATCAGCTTCTTCACTAGTTCGGCATCTCCTTTCTCGGTAGCGGCCATCACTTTTTGTTCCTCGATCTTCGCCAGGCATTCATCTCGATAACCTTCTATATCTGATTTGATGGCTGCCATTGTCGCTTTGCCTTCTGCAGTTGCTTGCACTTTGGTTTCATACTCAAGGTGATCCCATAGAGAGAAACCATAATGTGTTTTTGTATTCAAATTTGGCTTGCAACTTACGATGTGTTTCACAACATCTGGGGCTAAATACCAGAGCGCATCCATGATCGGAGTGTGCCCCATTGTGGGCGTTACGGCATCAATGAACGAGCCTGCATCAGTAAGCAGTTTTGCGATTTCGGCGCTCTGGCCTTGGCAGGCTTTGTGAAGTGCAGTTGCACCAGTGTTGCTGTCTGTGGTGAAGACATCAGCTCCTCCGTTCAGAAGCAAACGAACAATTTCAGGCTGATTCTGGCAAGCTGCCATCATCAATGCAGTTAATCCAGTGGTGCTATTACGCGCATTGGGATCAGCTCCCATGGTGAGACACTGCTTAACAGCGTTGACGTCGTTAGCAGTAACAGCCCCAAGTAGTTGCTCGGGCAGGTCGACTTTTAGCGCTTCAATCAGTTCACTTAGATCGGCATAAATAGTCCATTCCAATACGTGGTGAATGGTATTGAATTTAAGCACATGAAGATCATTTATTTTATAGCCGACGCCTGTTTTTTTGCAGTTACCTTCAGTCTTGACATTCAGGAACGCAGTTGATGTTTGATGATAGACTGACTCAACGTTGGTTGATTTGGTTTGAATAGTTGCATCTCTGAGTTCGAAAAATTCTCGAATTTTCTGATGGCCTTCGAACTTGCCTGTGAATGGAACTATGCTATTGGCACTAGTTTTGGGTAGGCAAATAGAGCCTGTCGTCGCAAAATGCTTGAGAATGGCATCAATATCACCAGATTTAAGATCAGTCCAGAGTTCGTCAATGCGTTGTTGTAGATCCATGAGTTTGTTTGCGTTGAAAAAGTAGGTTCAGTAAACGAATTGATAGATCAGTTGAGTGGATATGGCCTCGCCTCGGGGCCCAAGACCCACTCGGAGCGCACAGTCATCGTGACAACACCCCACCACTCGCTCAAGCCACCATGCTCAGGGTCAAGAAATGCTTGAAGTTCGGGCGAGGCAACCATCGATTTCAGCTCAAGCATGGAATTAGCGCTGAGATGCGTGACTGCATCGAAGGGTGGAGCTCCTCCTCCTTCGTAGAGACGCTCTTTAGAAAGGCAGTTGAGGATGCGAACTAAATTGGGTATGTTGGCTGCTTGTATCATCTTTACGTAGTCATTTAAATATAACTTTCGGAAATTTTCTACACTCATATCGCGCTTTTTCTTGTGGAAAAGCATGATTTTGTATTCGGGAAATTCACCGTCGCTCGGATCATCCCCCATTGTCTCATGGGCATCAGTATCGAGACCAATGGTCTGCCATGATGCTGCCCAGTTTGGTTCGTCATGTAGCGCCCCATCAAGAAATTCTGGCGTTTTGATCGATGCTGCCTGTGCTTCCTCATTATCAAGCCAGATTTCAGCAATACCAGAATATTCGATTTTTCTGATTTGACCCGGTATATCAATCTTGGAATTAACTTTATATTTTCTGATTTGAGGGATTTTACGGGCAAATTTAAGTGCGTGTACGAATCGCCAGTAATCCTGAAATTCTGCCTCACTAAGACCGGGACGGGGTGCGGCCAGAATGTGCTGGTGGATCATGATGACAAGGCTGAGTTGCGGGAAATTTCTCTTCCCAAACTAGTCTTAGCAACATTAAATTATTTTGGCAGCAACCCCTGCAACAAGTGCCAATCCCTTGACAAAATCAGATCATGCTTGTTCAGGACTATTACGTAACTGGGCAAGAAAATTTTTCTCGTCAAAGACGGTGATCGCTTTTGTGATTAGGTTCTGGTCATCGAAATAAAATAGGGTCATCCCCGAGTAAGCAATATCCTTATTGGTGGGGGCGAATCCCAGCAGCTCTTTTTTGTGGCACCCTTCGACGAGCCAGTAAATCAGCGCAGTCTGGTCTACGACAAGGTGTTCGCGAATAACATGTTTAAACTCAAGACTTTTTTGAAACATCGATACGTAATTAAAGAAGTCGTCAAATCCCACGGGTACTTCGCTGCCAGTAGCATAAAACTCGACGGATGGGCTGATTATCTTTTCCGCCATGTCTCTATCTGAATGATCGCATACTCTGCCGTAAAAGCTTTCAATCAGCAGCGTAGAAATTTGATTGGCTAATGCGGTCATCTTTTACTAATGAATATTTGAATTATAGCATGGCTGCGCAAAATGTATCAATTGATGCTTTGTGTCTCTGCTCTCTTGCGAATGATTGTTACGTATTGATCGCTAAGGCTTCTGACCTCTGCTTTGTCGCTAAACTTCACAAGTTACTTTTTTTGCAATGAAAACGATTGCTGTCGTTGGCGCTACAGGGGCGATGGGGCGTTCGATTGTTCGCGCTTTAGTTGATCATCCCAGTCAGGAATTTCAGGTTAGGGCTCTAACTCGTAATCCTTCTGGTAAGCGGGCAAAGGAGTTAGAAGCTTACAGCGATAAAATTACTGCAGTACAGGCGGATACTAATGATCAGAAAAGTTTAGAAGAAGCTTTTCGAGGCGTACATGGAGTTTTTTGCAATACTGATTATTGGAACGCTGGTAGTCGTGTTCAGGAGATCGTTCAGTCAATCAATGTAGCAACAGCTTGTTTGAATGTGTCTGTTGAGCATCTTGTTTATAGTTCGCTTGAATATGTTTCTGCGATTACTAAAAGTGCGCTATCGCTTCCATATTTTGATTCTAAGGCCGAAGCATCTGAGTACATTCTTGCAATGCTTCCCAAGGCCACCATTCTCATCTCAGCTCCTTATTTTGAGAACTTCTTGGGATATGCATTGCCTGAAAAGCGACAACGTAGTGATGGTGATTTTGAATTTGTCTTCAAGGATCCAATGGCAGACAAGCCTTATACCATGGTTGCACTCGATGATATTGGGCAATTTGCAGCTTATGCTTTTGCCGAATTTGATAGTGTTAGAGGCAAGAAACTATATGTCGCTTCAGATTCACCAACAATGATGGAAGTTGCGGATACTTTTTCAAGGGTTACTGGGTTAAGTGCAGTTTATGAGCCAATGACCTTGGAGGAATTCCGTGAGACGCATAAGGGTACAGTCAATGATATTCAGGACAGTCCGGATGGAGAGTTTGTAGGTAATATGTTTGAATTTATCCGCGACTATGGGATTGATCGAGATTATGATTTTATCAAATCAATTAATCCTAAAGTCATGGATTTTGAAGCTTGGTTGCGTCATACCGAATGGAAGGGTGAACCGGTAGCCGTGCAAAACTATTTTGTTGCGAAAACCACAAAGTGATGTAAAAATGCTTCGCAACGTCCCATTTGTTTTAAGTGATATTCTATGAATGAAGTAGCGGAGTTATTTTACTTTGAGTGACTCCGCTACTATAGTTGTCAATTATTGACCGCAGTGCACACCCACTAAATCGGGACGTACATCTCCTTCAAGTACGAGGTTGATGAGATAAGGACCATTATGCTCAAGCATTCTTTCGATAGCTCCATCAACTTGATCAGGGCGAACCACGCGTTCGCCTTGCACTCCAAAACTATTGGCAATTAAGTTGAAACATATTTCAGGTTTTGATAGATCAAAAGGCATTGGAAATTCTCGCCCTTCAATACCGCGCTCTTCCCAAAATTTTGTAATGTTGGCTTGAAGGAGTTTATAGGAACGGTTTTGGCAGACAATGAATTTTGCGGCAATATCATGACGAGCAGCTGTCCACAAGCATTGAATGGTGTACATACTCCCGCCATCACCTGAAAAACCAACGACGCAGCGATCAGGATGGGCGACTTTGGCACCGATTGCTCCAGGAAAACCCGTTCCTAGTGATCCTCCCCGCGTCAGCATTTTATCTCCAGGCTTTCGTCCTGGTAAATATCGAGTGACGGGTGGGGAGTTCGTTAGGGCTTCGTCGAAGATAATGCTGTTCTCAGGCAGTTTTTCCGATAATGTTTTAATAAAGTATCCCGACCTCATTGATGTTTTGACCCCATCGTAGGTGTCTGGTGGCAATGCAGGGACGACCTGATAGTTCTCGTCGATATTATTGTGAGTAACTGGCGACTCTGCTTCAAGCTTTTGGCGTCTTTGCTCCGCAGCTTCGTGCCAATTTGATGGCAATGATTTGAGGACTGGCAGGAGACCGCTGATAACTGTATGGGGCTCGGCTACATATGAAATATCAACCCTGTGGTTTTTAGCGATGTTGTCGACATTTGTATCAACGTGAATGACCGTGGCCTCAGGGTTGAAGATGTCTCCCAAGTGTGGGAATACTTCCGGAAGTAAATAGCACCCCAATGTGAGACAAAGATCGCATCCCCGAATGATCGGCAGACTATGGTCACCAAACATGTGACCGGTGCTGCCGTAGTTCAGTAAATGGTCGTCTGGGAAATTGATTTCCCCACCATCCGCTGAATAGACTTTCGCGCCGAGTGTTTCAGCAAGATCAACTATCTTTTCAACTCCTCCAGTCCAAGCCACCCCATCACCAACCAAGATAATCGGATTTTGAGCTCCCTGAATGGCCTCGACCATTCGATTCAGATCTAACGTCCCTGGGCATGTCGCCAGACTCGGAATGTGTGCGGGGGTAATTTCTTCTGTAATTTCTGCGTCGAGAATATCTTCAGGAAGGCACAGATAAACTGGTCCACAAGGTGGTGTTGCTGCCACCTTAATTGCACGGCGTACCATCCTCAAAAGGCTGGAGGGATGCTGAACCATTGCCGACCATTTGGTGACAGGCTCAGCCATTGCGACTAAATCTGCTGCCATCTGTGCATCCATTGCCTGGTACTTAATGCCGGCATCTCCGCCGATCACAACCAGAGGTGCTTGCCCTCGCTTGGCTTGGTAAAGGTTCCCAATGGCGTTGCCAAGCCCGGGAGAACTATGGATTTGAACGAGTGCGGGCTTTAAGCGTGCTCTTGCGTAACCATCTGCACATAGAACAGCAATCGATTCTTGCAGTGTGAGGATGTACTTCATTTCCGGTACATCGGCTAATGCATCTAAGAAACCTTGTTCAACGGTTCCTGGATTGCCGAACATGTGGTCCACTCCATTAGCAAGAAACTGCCTCAGGATTGCTTCATGGCCTCGCATGATTGTCCGCGTAGTAGTGAATGAATTGGAGCATCGTTAAACGATGCTCCTTAGAGAGTGTCAAGTGTTGCCTGTGCTCTTACCAGCCGTAGCGCTTCAGCCCCTCTTCCAGGACCTTGCGAACGAGCTCGCCGACCAGCGTGGAATCCTGCGTGGATCGTCCCGTCAGAAATGGATAGTCCAGGATCGTGGACATTTTTTTACCTACTCCGCCGTGGTACTTGCCATGTGGTCCGGTGGCGTCCCGCAGGATGTACTCCAATGGGTAGAAGGGAGGGCCAAAGTTGGCACTAGTGTTCATTGGCTCACCGTCATAGCCATACATTTGTGCGAAGCCGGTTCCTTCTTTGTAGTCATACTCTCGAGCATGTCCTGTGACATTTTTGCCCCAGATGATACTTTTACGATCTGTCCAGTCCCGCGCAAATGCAAGGCAGGTTACGCAGTAACATTCTGCGGCAATGAGTTTATCGCGATCAACATAACCGAGAATCAGATTGTGGAGGCGCTCATTGTTGACCATGTCGACCATTGGTCCGCTTCCACCCGGCAGTAGAAGCGCGTCGTAAGGATCGACAAACTCTTTCCAGAATTCTTCACGCCTTTCATGGAAGTCGGCTAGTTCAAGCCCAAAATTTTCTCCATTAAAATATGGCATCAAAGAAATTTTCTCTGATAAATTAATGGGCTTTTCCAGCAGGTCTGAACTATCAACTTCTGTTGTTCTCTTCGCAAAATGCGCGTCGGTTACCACCTTATTCAATGGTGGATCGAGATAACCTTCCTCCATGCTTGGAGGAAGCGCAGGTGGCTTCCGTCCAAATGGAGTCATGAAGTCAAGTTGGTATCCAGATTTGGTCAGGACATCAAGTGGGCCAATTAGCTCTTCCCCCCAGTAGCCCCACTCAGACAGGACTACCAGAATTCTTTTTGACATAGCCTTTAGTGGATAAGGTCTGAGTGTTGCGTTCACTCAAACTAACCATAGTCACAGTCTTTCCATTTGGCATCATTCCTGCCACGCGTGCATTTCAACTTCGGGGTCATATTGTGTTGAATCTCTGACCACTTTTGCTAAGCCTTTCTATACGTGTTGTTCGCTACCGATTACGTTATACCTCTACGATTGCTTTATCGCCTGCTTATGGCTATCAGTAGTTTGAGCTTGCATACCACTCACAATGCTTTTGTTGCCATCTTTCAGCACTCGTCATATTGATTCTGACAAGATCGAGTCCGTTAGCCTGCTCGGAACCATCCACCGTCGACGTTGGAAGTGGAATCCATTCGATGCTGGTCTAGATATGGTTCGTCTCTCGGAGACGATCTGGCAAATCTCCCATCCTGTTGTGGGCCCTCAACCACCAGAGGTAAGCGGTCTTTATACAGTACGTTTGGTTGTCAATCATTCTCCTCAAAGACAACTTAAAACCACACTCTCAAGCAAGACAAATGGTGTCTGGGACTTGATAGAAACCTGCGACGGGCGTGCAACACGTAATATCAACTTTAAAGTTGATGTTAGTCAATCACTGACTTTTCGGTTTGATTCCTCAACTATGACACTCGCGATTGCTCCCAGCGCTGGTGAAGAGACCTTACATCATGTTGATACTTTTGACAGCTTTGAATTGAACGGTTTTCCTTGGGATGACCTGGATATGTATGAAAAATTTGATTGTCGTGTTAAAGGTCGAGAATTTGTCAAGGACTCCTCGGAGGTCTGGTCTATCGATGTCCCCTTACGCAAGAATGGTGGGATTGATTTTCGTGCCGACGGCGTTTATCAGTTCTTAATCTCCTCTAACCGAGATGAAGACTTTGGTTTCTCAGGCTTCAACGATGGTTCTAAGTCTCTAGTTCAAGGTACTGGATTTGGTAGCAGTCATGGAAGTTCTAAGCATTCAGGCTGTACTATCCAGGTCTTTAGTGATGGAGTATACCGTTTCAATCTTTACTCTCCCGATTCCATTGATCCGAAATTTTCTGTTGAACCATCGCCATCCAATCCGTCTCTCCCTGCTCCAAAGGTCCTTAATCAACGTGAGTCGTATCAACTTCTAGGTAGTATTTTTGCTGACAATCAGTTCGATCCGACCCATCCTGATCGCCAGATGAAGTTGATGCCAGATGGTGTGAACTACAGTCTATCTGCGTCAGTTCCAGCTGGCTTTCATGTAGTTAATATTGCCATCAGTTCAGAGTTATTTTTAGACACTATGGGACTGGGATGCTGGCTTGATCTTCAAGACAGTCAGCCTTGCCAATCCTTAGAGTGTGTGACATGGCACGGTAAGCCCCACGAGTTAAATATTTGTTTTGAAGTTGATGCTGATTGCGAGCTCAATTTCATTTTTAATCCGGACACTGATCGTTTGTCGATTAAAGTTGTGGATGGCCCGGCCTTGCTTGCCCCTGTTTCTTCCATTTCAGAAATGTCCCTTGTTGGTTCCTTTGAAGATACGGAACAAATGGAGGCTTGGAATCCTACTTCTTCGCTTAACTTGATGAACCCACTTCTGCCAGGCTGTTTTGAGAAAGTGGTACATCTGGTAGCTGGCAAAACCTATAATTATAAATATGTTGCCAATCGCTCTCCCTGGGCTTTGGTTTATGCAGATTATGAACTTGACTGTCACGGATTTGATTTTTCTGGAAGTATTCCCGATGCTGCTGATCCAAGTAAGCGTTCATTGAAACGATTCGGTCAGTTGACTTCTCATGGGAATCCACCTCCACTTGAATTTACAGCTACACATACCGGTCAATATCGCTTTTATGTTGATATTGTATTTGGTGGGTATTCTGTTAAACCCTTCGTATAGTTTACTTTGTTAGGTTGAAGGCAATGCAAATACGTTCATCGTCGCTGTTAATCGGTACTGTTTCATGGGGCAGGTAGCTAGGGAATAGAACAGCCATACCTTCTTGAGGGGTCACCATTCTCATATTGTTTGAAGGGAACACCAAGTTCCCTTCTTTTTTGTCTTCATCAGCTGTCTCTGTTGGTAGTTTGATGTAGATGACTCCGCTTACGACGGATTCTGGATGAATATGGCGCTTTTGGTACCCCCCTTTCTTAAGCACAACACTCCATCCGCTCAGTTTTAGATCGCCCTTGTTCTGATCTCTAATCTTTTGAAGAAGCGGTTTGTTTTCAATGTATTCTCTTGCTGCTTGCTTAAGACGTTTACATAAATCCTGAATAACGATTGATTGACTCCCTTTCAATATTTCATGGCTCTGTAGTCCATATCGCGTTGGCTTGCCTGCTCGATTCCAAATCAAGCTATCAGTTTTTTTCACATTATCAACGAGATCGTTTAAAGCGCTTTGTTTTTCGATTTCTGAATAGATTTCAACTGTTTGAACCTGTTTTTCTTCGTCAAAGGCTTCCCCATCTCCTAGTTTCTCCCGCTGTTCTTTTGGAAGCTCATTGACTGTTGCCCAAAATTGGATTGCCTCTATAGACCCTTGATTCTCTACGAGCTTCTTTTCGGCTTCCACCCACTGTTCTTTCTCGATATGTCGGTAGATATCTGTCATTATATCCGTATCATCTTTTGCCAGCTTGTTAATTTGCTCCTGTGCTTCTGGTGCATTCGGAACGATTTGTATGCATCTTTTGAAGCAGCTTAATGCTCTTTCCTTCTCGCCTATGTTGGCTAGAAAAAGCCCATAATTGAAGTGACTTAAAAACACATCGTTGTATTTTATTGTTAGTGCTTTGTGTATTCTCTCTGCCTTTTCATGGTTCCCAAGCTCGCTTTCCGTAATGGCTAATTGTGTGGCAATGCTGGGGTCTTCTGGGCTGAGTTGTATTGCTCTTTCGAGGATTTTTTTGGACTCTAAGAGTTGTCCGCTTTCGATCAATGCCCTCGATAGCATACATTGGATCTCAGTGTTTTCCGGATTTAACCTTGCCAGTATCTTTAGGCTCTCTATTGCAATTTTTAGGTCGCCGATCTCCAAGGCGCTTTTGCTTGCCATGTAGAGAATCTGTGGATGCATCTGTCTGATCCCAGTTTGTGCTTTTAATTCTTTGAATGTATTGATTGCCTCGTCGTGTCTTCCCTGCTTGTGAAGTAGACGGATTAGATTCATGCTTCCTTCTATTACGGTTCTATTTTCTTTTATTGCCCGCCGAAAGAAGTTTTCTGCTTCGATATGGTTGCCTGCCATAGCGGCATCTACGCCTTTCTTGTTGTTGGATGTATTGCTTTTTGTCATGACTTTGACGCAAAAAAAGGGGGCATGGATATGCCCCCTTTACTTTACTGTTGTGAGTCGGTGTTTGTTGGACTGTTAGAGAGTCGTAAACTCCTCGTCCAGTTCTGCATCCTTAAGGGACTGTGTGATTACCGCATTCATTCCTTTGAGAGCCAGGCTGAAGTCAGCACCTCGTTGTTGCTTGGTGAACAACAAGTAGTTCCAGCCTGTGTCATCAATGGTCTTGAGGTTGGTCATGTCGAGCTCAACACCGCTTAACCCACTGAGCTTCTCCAGTTCTTTTTTGAACAAGGGGAGTTTGCATTTGGTGAGATCGCCGTCGAGTGCGAAGCGGCCGATGCCGTTTTCGTAGCTAATCAGGTCTGCACTGAACCCAAGGCCTGCAGGTTCAATCCGAACACGCACACGCAGTGGTTTATCTGAATCAGGAAGATTCACGATCATGGCAGTCTTGTCGAAATCGTAGTACGACTTGTCGTCAATCCAAACTTCGGACAGTTCAACACTGCCGGCTGGCAGCAGATCAGGTGCAACCCTCAGCTTGTTGTCTGGCCAGCCTTGGGGATCAGGACGGAAGTAGAAGTCCATGGGCTGCTTGGTGACAAGCAGGTTCGAGTAGATGGCTGCTAGGAAGCAAAGTTCAAAGGAGTGATAGCCGGCCATGGAATGGCTTCCTTTCCCACGCTCAGAACCCAACGAATAAGGTTGGCCATTGGCCAGAACGTTGAAGTAGATGCCGCCGGATTCGTAATCAAGGAACCAGCCGTTATAAAAGGCCGAACCTTCGCGAGCGAAGCGCAGATATTCGGGTTTGTCGTTGTAGACGCCGGCCATGATGTAGTAGGCCAGGATGCCTTGCTCTTGCTGCCACCAGGCTTTTCGGTCGTGCCACACACGGCGGTAGTGCTCCTCTCCGTCCTTTAGTGTGCGCTCCATCATGTCGTACCAACCGCCCCGTTGGTTATCGCAACCGGCCGGTGGAATGGCATCAGCAATCTGATGCGCAAAGGTTTTGTAGCTCTCCTTGGGATTGAGGCTATGCATGCGGGTGAGGTTCCACGCCACCTTCAGGTTGTGGCCAACCACGCAGCGCGCTTGGTGAATGCCCCACTTCAGATCATGGGTCCAGTCTTCAAAGAACTTTTCGTTCATGAAGGGGCTGTAGCCGTAATCCGGAAAGTGCTCACAAATGGTATCGAAGGTATCCTCCAGAAACTTGGCGTAGCTCTCTTCGCCGGTAGCGAGATAGAGGTTGATCAGATAAGCCGGTGCGTGGTCACCCACTGAGTTCCAGTTCTTCTTTGCTTTGTTAACGCCGAGAGACTCTGCTTTGGCATCAAACGTGACTGGATCGACGTGAGAGTAATAACCGCCATAAGGGCCATGATCCTTGTAGTAGCGATTCAGGAAAGCAATGGTGTCGTCAATGTCGTGGCGAATGTTGTCACCACCGGTGAGACGCCAGGTCTGAGTGGGGCCTGCCAGGGCATAAATTTGCTCGTAGCAAGGAATGGCGTTACCACCCTCATCTCCACCAGCAGTGGAGCCCATGTATTTGCGAACACTTCCGTCGTCCTGAATATCAATCTGGCTGTACCAGTAACAGATTCCCTCGCTCTTGTTCTGATGGCGGAAGTGGCGCTGCATGTACTCAGTACCATTGGTGGCAGCTTCCAGAGCACGCTCATCGCCCGTGATCATATAGGCCGTTGCAAAGCCATATATAAGTCGAGAGATCGTATCTAAATTCTGAACACCATCTTGTTTCTTGCCTTCTGCACTCAGGTCGGTGCGGAATTTTTTGAAGTCAATGGCTTCACCTTCAACCACTTTGAACTGTGCTTCCAAGTAGAAGTTCAGCAGTTGTTGGATTTGATGAATCCACCAGTTTTGATCTTCAAATCGTAGATCATCTTTTCCACGTCCGAAGAGCAGCATGTGCTTTGCCTCAAACTTGAGGCTGTCTGCTTCTGGATAGAAGAGTCCATAGACATGTACAAAACGATCCTCAACGAGAATCTTTGTCATATCAGGAGCAACCTGGAAAGGCTCGCCAAGGTTACGAACAAGCTCTGCATAACAAGCATCTGTGATTTTCACTGTGTATATCCGACCGTCGGATGTTTCCACTTCGACCATGCCCTTGCAGTCAAAGATCTCCGGATAGGAGACGCTGCGAATGTAACCAGCGACGAGATCTGAGAAGGGGAAATTCAGTTGATTTTTGGATGTCATGGCTAGGAATGTTGAAATGGTGGAATTGTTGTTGAAGCGGAATTGATAGAGAATTCAGTTTGTTTCTCGCGAAGCGAGAACAACAATGCTTCTTCCAGTTACGAGATAAGTGCTGCCATCAACGGCTACTTGTTGATCTGTAGTTTGGATGTCATTTGGTGTTGGAAGAGCGGTATCGATGGCTCGATACCACCTCAGGCCAGGAGCCTGAGGTATCTCGAATTCAACACCGTCCCAATACATATTGAACATGACGTGGATATTGTTTGTTTGATCAGTGTCTTCGGCGGTGTCGCCAAGAGTCATTCCCAGACACAATGCATTTGGATCGTCCCATCCCGGACTGTTTAATTTTGTGCCATGCCAGGACACGTCGTAAAGACCAAAACGGTTGCTACCCCCTTCGAAATATCTTCCCCTGAAATGGTCAATGTAATTCTTCCTCTTGTCCATGATCATTGACCAGAATCGAATCATTTCCTGGCTCTCTGATTGTTGAATCTTATTCCAGTCAAACCAGTTGATTTCATTGTCGTGGCAGTAGGTGTTGTTGTTTCCACCTTGACTGCGCATGAATTCATCGCCTGCGACAATCATCGGTACACCGATCGACAACATATGGATTGTCGCAAAATTCTTGACCTGGCGCTTTCGTAAATCATTGATCCACTGATCACTTGTTTCCCCTTCAGCTCCACAATTCCAGCTGCAGTTGTCATCGATTCCGTCATTGTTGCCTTCACCGTTGGCCCAGTTGTGCTTTTCGTTGTAAGCAGTCAGGTCATACAGGGTGAAGCCGTCGTGAGCCGTCACGAAGTTGACGCTGTTTGTTGGTTCGTGATGGCGACCTTGATACAAATCAGCGCTGCCAGTGATTCTTCCAGCAACCTCCCCAATGATTCCAGGCTCTCCCTTGATGAAATTCCTGATGCAGTCTCGATATTTCCCATTCCATTCGGCCCAGCGTGCGCCAGGGAATGAGCCAATTTGGTATAGGCCAGCGGCGTCCCAAGCCTCTGCGATGACCTTGGACTGACCAAGTAAGTCGTCGAGTTCAATCGACCAGACGACTGGGGGATGCTCGAGTGGAGCTCCATCCTCTCCCCGGCTCAACACCGACCCCTCGTCAAAACGGAATCCATCAACATGCATTTCTTCGACCCAGAATCGAAGCGAGTCGATGATCAGCTTTTCTCCAACAGGGTGGTTACAGTTAAAGGTGTTGCCGCAACCTGTGTAGTCGTAATAAAACTCCCGAGATCCGTCTGCACCAGTGAGGTAATAATATGTTGAGTTGTCGATTCCTTTGAAGCTGAATGTTGGCCCTTGATGATTGCCTTCATCAGTGTGGTTGTAGACAACGTCAAGGATGACTTCGATGCCTGCTTGATGCAGGGCTTTTACCATGTCGCGGAACTCGTTGAGATGTTGGCTTGTATCTGAGCTGACGCAATATCCTTGGTGAGGGGCGAAGTAACCCATTGTGCTGTATCCCCAATAGTTCACCAGCTTGCGCCCTTCATGGACTTTGGTGACATCGGTATGGTCGAAACTGCAAACGGGTAGTAGCTCGACTGCCGTTATCCCTAACTCCTTGAGATAGGGTATTTTTTCGATTAGTCCAAGATACGTGCCTGGGTGCTTGACACCGCTTGTTGGACTTTTCGTAAAGCCGCCGACGTGCATTTCGTAAACAATGGTCTCAGCCATTGGTTTTTTCAGCGGTGCGTCACCCTCCCAGTCGTAATTGTTGGTGTCGATGACGACACTGCGCATGGATTTGTGCAGGTTGTCGCCTGACATGCAGGCAGCTCCCCGATCCCATAGCGCTAAGCAATTGCCTTTGGAGTATGGATCGACCAACACCTTCTCTGGATCGAAGCGATGTCCGTTCCAAGGTTCCCGAGGGCCGTCAACACGATAGGCATAGCCCATGCCAGGCTTAACACCTTCAATGAAGGTATGCCATACGTTAAAGCTTCTATTGTCTCTGCCATCCAGATCGATGACTTTTGCTGGCTCCAGATCGTCTGGTTTGGAGAAAATAAGCAGTTGAACGCTTGTTGCGCTGCTGCTGTAAAGAGAAAAATTAACCCCATCGGCCTCAACTGTGCTTCCAAAGGGATGAGGGGAGCCTATGTATCGACGAAAGTCAGTCCCCTGAGGCTCGAGTGGATTTCCCCGTAGTGATGAGAGGACAGGAGGTGAGCTGATCGTCATTTGATAAGTCGATGCAGGGTTTGTTCCGGAGATGACTGCCTATCCCTTCCAAGCTCGATCGGATCGTCCGAACTAAGCCCTCTCTAGATAGCAACATTTGGCCAGCTCCGGCGCTTGGTGGACTTGATGTGTGCTGTTGCTGATGTTGCTTGACAAAAGGCGTTTCCGTCCTGGCTTTCACCTTGAGATGTATTCTGAGGATCGCTCAAGTGCTTCCTGCCTTGTTGTCATCAGTGCAGTAATTCCAAATTTTTTCAGCCGCTCCTGTAACCGCTGATTTGCGCCAGCGACAAAGGTCAACCTGCCAAGGGCCTGAGCTTCCTCCACCATGCGTTCAAGTGCGAGTGCTGCGGTCACCCCCATTCGGGGGACGTCGCTGATGTCGAGGATTAGAACTCTGCAGTTGCTGACTAGCCCTATGCGTGAGCTGATCCCTTTGGCGGCACCGAAACTCATGGGCCCCTTCAGGCGGAACACCATCAATTGATTGCCACACGACTGGATCAGTCGTTGTTCTTCCATGCTGAGGTCGCTCCCAAGGGCTACACCTCCATCGATTGGATTGTCCTCATCCATCCCCTGCAGCTGGGTCTGGGTGATGGCATCCACCGTCAGCAGATTGGCGACGAACATGCCAACCAACACCCCCCAGATCAGATCCCAGAACACGGTCATCAACATCACCGCGTACATCAACGCAGCGGTTTTGACCGAAAGCCGATGGGCCCTGAGCAGGAAGCCCCAGTCAATGATGTCGAGCCCCACCTTGATCAGGATTCCAGCCAGTAAGGCTGTCGGGATTTCCGCAGCCATGGATCCTGCCCCGAGAAGAACAAGCAGCAGCACCACGGAGTGGGTCATGCCGGACAGCGGCGTCGTTCCTCCCGACTTGATGTTGATCACCGTCCGCATCGTTGCTCCAGCACCAGGCAGTCCTGAAAGCAGTCCTGAGGCGGTGTTCGCGATGCCCTGACCGATCAGCTCTCGGTTGGAGTCATGGCTCGTCTGGGTGATGTTGTCGGCCACAAGGGACGTCAATAACGAATCGATCGCTCCAAGCAAAGCCAGGACCATCCCTGCTTTGAGCAGTTCCGGCAGATGTTGACTGAAGTCTGGAAGGACAAAACGGAGCCCCCCCTCTGGAATGGCGCCGATGCGGTTGAGGGGTTCAACCCCCAACGACTGCAATCGGTCGTCGTTGAACATCAACATCGACAACGGCGTCACGATGAGCAGGGCCAACAGTG
>ERZ802819.581-NODE-581-length-24159-cov-6.72764_pt1 | contig 24159 bp, 20 predicted proteins | sample MGYA00345647_ERZ802819 | MGnify/ENA primary metagenome ERZ802819 (study PRJEB30503, sample SAMEA104212355) | marine metagenome | biome: Westerlies Biome; feature: [SRF] surface water layer (ENVO:00010504) within the epipelagic zone...; material: water...
GCTTTCCGATCTACGAAATATCATCCATCGTTTCTGGTAGAGCCACTCGCGAACGACTTCCGAAACGTGTGTAATCAAAAGCTCGACCCTCCTGCCCCCATCGATTAACGCAAGCAGTTGCTCCAACGACTGCCGCTTGTGTCGCCGTGACTCCACCGTCAGCAAGGTTTTCGAGCACGCGGCTTTGCTTTTCACTCGGGCCGCGGTAACAGGCCACAAGCCGAGGATCACGTAACCATTCCTGAAGCGATGTCTCCCAACGAGCTTCCTGTATTGACAGGCTCTGCTGAGCCTCAAGCGATGCAGTTGAAGAACTCATTACACGGATTGGATTTTTTAGTACTTCCGGTTTCCCTAGCGCACTCCGCACGCGTAGAGAATCCCCGCGAGTAAACCGTATCTCTGGTCGCTCATCCTGCAGAAGGCCGACCTCACCATCAAGAACGGTAAAGTCGGTAGTATCTCCGCTCACCCGCACACTGAACTCTGTACCGTAGTCGATAATTTTTCCCGCTTTTGTCACAACGCGAAAACCATGCGCAACGTCAGGAACATAGGCACGCACCGCACCCTTGTTCAGCGTTACAACCAGTGGAGACTCGATACTAAACTCGGCTTCACCTTCAACCACAAGTTGAACACCACTGTAAAGTTCAAGATGGACAACCCCCGACTCGATGTAATGGATTCCACGCGGTAACACATCACCTGACGACACAGCCGATGTCTCCCAATCAACATCTGTCTGACTGGCAACAACCGCAAATCCCTTTGGTAGCGGTGCGGTCCCTGAACCAGAGTTTCCCTGCTTCGGTCCTAGGCCCCGATTGAGCACGACAACCAGCACGACGACCAGCGCCATCGTGACCATGAACGCCTGCACACTTCGAGAGGGCCACAGCCCTCCTGTCTTCCTGTTTGCCTCACGCCGTAGAGACGACGACTCGTCCGAACGACAAACAATAGCCCCTGTGGAAGCATCGCCCTTTAACGCGTCTTCCAGGGCACATTCAAACGCTGCGAACCCAAGATATCTCTTCCTCTCCTTCTCACTCTCTTTTAGCAACTCTTCAAGAGCATGCACCTCATCTGCACCCGCGAGACCCTCGAGTGCATTCACAGCAAGGTCCTCAAACCCTTGCTTCTGTCGAATTATTCGTTTTTCTGCCATTATCTCGTTCCAGTTCGATTCACATGAAAAAAATGATTGTTAGCTGGTGTGTTCTTTGCTCATTCGAGATTCCACACATTTTTTGAGTGCTTGCCGTAGCCGATGTAATGTCACTCGCAACCCCGCCTCAGACCGACCGGTTTTCTCTGCATATGCTCGCAATGTCTCCTCACCCGAATACCGCTCCTTCAACAACGCCCGATCTTGTTCACGCAATGCCTTGAGGCAGTCTCTAAGTGCTTGGGCCTCTGTCTCCAAATCACCTTCACAACCATCATCGGTAACGAACAACAGTTCTTCAGTTTCTCTGGAAAGCATGGTTTCCTTTTTTCGAGCCTGGTCTCGACGATGAGCGAGAATTTCATACCTTACGATTGCATTGATCCATCTGCGGAAATTCGTTCCCTCTTCGAAGTCAGTCCGTTTTTCCCAGGCGATAAGGTTTGCACGCTGAAGGATGTCTACGGTTGTTGCACCACATAAAACGACAGACCGGATAACTCGACGCAGTCGATTTTGCTCAGAAGCAAGAATTTCAGCGAAATCGTCGTCTGCCATGTGCCCTGAAAAAACCTCTTTTGTCATACGTAGACTCCGCACCCGCAATAAACGTTAACGATCTCTGCGACATGCCCACACACAACACGTTGAACTGCCAAAAACCCCATCACATGTACCAAAAGCTTCTCAACCCCTCGCTGCTCACAATACTACCGACCATCACCCTCATACGTAATCTGGCCATTTTGAGGGGGCGCAGGCCACGGGTATGTTCCTGGCTCCCATATCTGCTGCTGACCGTTCCGCGCCTTTTCAACATGGGATCGTATTTTTTCTGGAACGGTGACGTTTTCGGTCTGCCCGTAGACAAATGGAAGGGCAGGTTCCATTACTTGAGAAAGTTCTCCGAGCGGAGGTCGCTCAGCCGACAGTGCGAGAATTCTATTCCGCAGCTCTATCACAATTTCAGAATGTGCCTCTGACACATCGTCTTGTTCCCTAGGATCACGTTCCAGATCATAAAGTGCGTCACCAATAAGTTTCCACTGGCCACTTCGTATCGAAGGAAGCCGTACACTTCCAGTAGCCTCGATGAGGATCTCCGTCCGCGGGCTCTTCTTCCCTTCAAGAACAACAGGGCTCATATCCCATCCATCGAGTGCCAGAGAATTGTTTGTCGAACCACCCCCAATGGCAACGAGTGTTGGAAAAAGATCCGTGACATGCATAAGTTCGTTACACCTTGATGCTGGCATGATGACTCCGGGCCACCGAAGCACACAAGGAACACGTATACCACCTTCGAAGGTCGTATTTTTTGTTCCTCGCCAGGGGCGGTTGACCTCTTCGGTAAGTCCGCCATTATCATTTGTAAAGAGAACCAGTGTCTTCTCTGCAATGCCTAGCTGGTCAACCGCTTTCATCATGCGACCAATGGCATCATCTAGGCACTTAATAGCTGCACTCCGCTTATCGAAGATATCACGATGCCGTGGAATCTCCTCGAGAGGTCCGTGAATTGCATTAAATGCTACGTAATGAAAAAAAGGTTTTGCTTTGTCCGCATGAACCGTCATGAGTCGAATGGCTTCCTCAGCAATTAGATCCGTTGAATAGCCCGTTTCCAGTACTGGCTGCTGATCACGGTGCCAATCAAAGACGCACAACGGCTGTGGGGCATTATGCGGAATGAGGTATTTGTTGTAATCGATACCCCAGCCGTAATGACCATATTGATGATCGAATCCACGCGCTAACGGAAGATGTTCCGGCAGCCATTCGCCCAGATGCCACTTCCCAATCATGGCGGTTGTATAACCAGCCTCTTTCAGAGCGTCAGCGAGCGTTCGTTCACATGGGTTGAGCCCGTGGATTCGTCGAGTTGGTGTCCCGTCAGGGAGCGTGGCCAACGGTATATCGAGTAATTCAAGGTAATCCGGTTTACCGAAATCCTCACTTCGCCAGTCCATCCATTGGCGGAATGGGTATCGGCCTGTTAACAATGCGCTGCGTGAGGTGGCACATACTGGCGTCATACAAAACTGACTCAGTTGCATACCTTGTTGAGCGAGTTGGTCAATGTTCGGCGTGAGTCTGGCATCACCGCCGTGAAATCCTGGGTCAGCCCAACCGAGATCATCCACCAAAATCAATATGATATTCGGATGCGGAACCGCGCTGGAATCTTCATCTTTTGCATTCACACAACTCGGGCTCATAAGTATCCAGCATAAAATACTTGCGACCAGCTCCGAGAAACCCAAGACATGGGCTAGACGCTTTTTTTGAACCATAAAACTTTCCTTCGTGTGAACCTCTCGACTTGCTTTTCTACCATGCATCCCGAAACTCTCGATATACTTTCACGAGGGGTTGGACCGAAGATACCCACACGTTCCGCTGACCGTAAATTTTCGGTATTCCGACACACATCAACCAGAACTCTCGAAGAATAGGAACTGTTTCCAAATGTATTGCCTCCGTTGCATTGCCATCTCGATCGTTCTGCTTGCGACAACTGGACGTGCTGCAGATCGCCCAAATATTCTCTACATCATGTCCGATGACCATGCTGCTCACGCAATCTCTGCGTACAAGGGCCGGCTTGCTGAGATCGCACCAACACCCAACCTCGATCGAATTGCACATGAGGGCGCCTTGTTTTCCAATGCATTTTGCACGAACTCTATTTGCTCTCCATCACGGGCCTGCGTGATCACCGGACAATACAATCATACAAATGGTGTCTTTGATCTTGGCGGACGAATCCCACCCGGCAAACAAATGCTCCCTCTTCAGATGCGAAAAGCCGGTTACCAGACAGCCATGATTGGGAAGTGGCATCTTAAAAACGAACCAGCCGACTTTGACCATTACTGTGTTCTGCCAGGGCAAGGAAAATATCATGATCCCGAATTCCGAATTCGTGGACCAAAGCCCTGGGGCAAAAATACGATCCAATTCAAGGGCAAACACGTCACGGATGCCATAACTGATCTCTCTCTTGATTGGATGGAGAATGAATGGGACCAATCAAAACCATTTTTTCTAATGCATCATTACAAGGCACCACACGACTATTTTGATAATGCACCACGATATGAGTCGTATCTGGCGGACGTTGACATTCCATCACCAGCGTCTCTTTGGGAAATGAGTCCAGGGTACGGCTCACTCGCCACCCGTGGCGATCAAGATGAACTTGTCCCACACATTGGTACGTCAATTGGCGGGCGGAATCCTCGAAGGTCATACCTCCGCGACCTGCCCACTCGTTACCCTAAAGAATTTCCCATCAACTTCGACCCGGCCGACTATACAGACGATGAAAATAAAAAATTTGCCTACAACGCCTACCTCAGAAAATTTCTTCGCTGCGTAAAAGGCATTGATGACAATATCGGTCGCCTTTTTCACTACCTCGAGACCTCTGGCCAACTAGAAAACACGATTATCGTCTACACAGCTGATCAGGGCTTCATGCTCGGCGAGCACGACTATCAGGACAAACGGTGGATGCTCGAACAGTCCCAGCGCATGCCACTCATGGTCCGCTATCCAAAACGAATCAAGGCCGGTCAACGGCTTGACACACTCGTTGAGAATGTTGACTTTGCGCCTACGCTGCTTGAATTCGCAGGTGCAACCATACCGGCCACCGTCCAAGGTCGTTCGTTCTGGCCTCTTCTTGAGAGCGGCCGCGAACCAGACGACTGGAAGAAAGAAACCTATTACCGGTACTGGATGCACATGGCCCATCATGACAACCCGGCGCATGTTGGTCTTCGGACAAAGACTCACAAACTCATCTTTTACTATGGTTGCAATTACGATGGAGGCTACCGCACACCACCGGGCTGGGAACTCTATGATCTCGTCAATGATCCTGATGAAACGATCAATATCTACGACGACATCAACAACAAAGACCTCGTCACTGAGTTAAAGACTCGGCTCGCCACCTTGCGGCGGCAGATTGGTGATGATGGAAGTCATTACCCAGCGTGCGAAGTGATACTCCAGGAGTACTGGGACTATGACCCAGGCGACCGAGAGAAGGCAATTCACATTTCACATGAATTTCTTGCACGCAGGCTTGGTGAACTAGCCCGCGGCGACAGAACACCAAAAACATCTGTGGGTACAGACCACGAATAGTTTTGGCCGTCTTCAGGAAATCTCTTTTCTGCATGTTCCATCCACAAGGCTGACAGAACACTAAAATCGAGAGTTCGTTCTAGATTTCCGGAACAATGAAACACCTATACCGAACTGAATAAGCGGACGGGGTGGGATTTGAACCCACGAGACGCTTTCACGTCTGCCGGTTTTCAAGACCGGTGCATTCAACCGCTCTGCCACCCGTCCGAGTGACACATCTGCCGGAATACCGAAATGTGAGCCACAAAGTCTACATCGCTTCGCGTCCGAGCCACAGTGGCTACCTTTGACGACCGAACTTTGCTGCTTTACAGTAGGAATTACACAATAACTCAAGGAGAATCGTGATGGGTGGTATCAGCAATCGTATGAAGGAAGTCAAACGCCGACGTCACCGGCGGAAGAAGGTTACAAAGTTCGAAGGCAAATTGTCGAAGGCAACGACCAGTGAAAAACAAGTCATTGCAGAGAAACTTCGCAAGATGACTCCAGGATGTGAAGACCTAATTGTGCGGCTTGGCATTGAAGACGGCAAAGCATAGTCCATGCCTGAGTCTCTCTCAGGGCGACAAGAGTTTTCTTAGAACTCAGTCAGCCTGCTTACTGAAGAGAAACTCATCCTGCTTGAAGTCCACAGTGACCTGATCACCCTCAGTAAACTCACCACCAAGTAAATCTTTGGCCAACTCATTCTGCAATTGCTGCTGAATGACTCGTTTCAGTGGTCTCGCTCCATACATCGGGTCGTACCCCAAACGAGCAATCTCGTCCACAACTGCCTCACTACACTGGAGTGTAATACCAGCTTTGTGCGATTGCTTGACAAGTTGTTCCAGCTGGAGCGAAACAATGCGGTGGATGTGTCGCTCATCAAGTGGATGAAAGATAATCGTTTCATCGATACGGTTTAGAAACTCTGGCAGAAAACGTGTTGCCAGCGACTCCTGGACAGCTTCACGAATCTCTTCGTCACTACCCTTTTCTTTTGTGATCTCCTGAATCATCTGGCTGCCTACGTTGCTCGTCATAACGACCAGAGTGTTGGTGAAGTCGACGGTATGGCCAAGACTATCTGTGAGCCGTCCATCATCAAGCACCTGAAGCAGCACATTAAAAACATCCCGATGTGCCTTTTCAATTTCATCGAGCAGCACAACTGAGTAGGGACGGCGGCGCACCGCTTCTGTTAAACGCCCACCTTCTTCATAGCCAACATAGCCAGGTGGTGCACCAATTAACCTCGCAACAGTATGCTTCTCCATGTATTCACTCATGTCAATTCGCACCATTGCGTTTTCATCGTCAAAAAGCACTTCTGCTAAGGCTTTGCATAATTCTGTTTTCCCAACGCCTGTCGGGCCCAAGAAAATAAATGAACCAATCGGACGGTTGGGGTCCTGCAGGCCCGAACGACTTCGCCGGACCGCATTGCTCACAGCCTCAACTGCCTCGTCCTGACCAACAACGCGCTGATGAAGCCGGTCTTCGAGAACAAGTAGTTTTGCCCGCTCGGTTTCAACAAGCCTTGTAACAGGAATACCCGTCCATGAGCTCACGACTTCTGCAATTTCTTCGGGACCAACCGACCTGCGGAGGAGTCGCTTGGTTGCCTTCGTTTCTTTGGCAGACACCTTCTCAGCCGATTCTTTTTCTGCCTCTTCCTGTTCAAGACGGTCTGCAAGCTGCTTTTTCACAACATCAAGCTCGTAGAGTTGTTGATACATTTCCTCACTGACAGACTGACCAAGTGACTGCCGCTCATTCACTTGCAGATTCACTTTGTCAAAGGCGAGCTGTGCCTCATCTAGCTTCTGCCGGAGTTCCTGCGCACTACCGACGCCAGATTTTTCTGCCTCCCACTGTTCACGAAGACTTGCTAGTTTTCGGCGAAGTTCTGCGGCCTCAGATTCGATCTCGACAAGTCGGTCCTTTGCGTGCGACTCCGTCTCTTCAGCAAGCTGCCGCCCAGCCAACTCGAGCTGCACAAGGCGTCGCTGCACCTCATCAATTTCACTTGGAACACTTTGCAACTCCATCGCAATGCGGCTGGTTGCTTCGTCCATCAGGTCGATTGCCTTATCCGGCAGAAAACGGTCTGCAATATATCGATGGGACAATTCAGCAGCAGCCACAAGTGCTGAGTCGTTGATTTTCACACCCTTGTGATGAGCTTCGTATCGCGGCTTCAAACCCCTCAGTATTGCAATTGTGTCTTCGACAGAAGGCTCGCCTACAAACACCGGCTGAAATCGTCGCTCAAGCGCTGCGTCTTTCTCAATATGCTTGCGGTATTCATCGAGGGTTGTTGCCCCGATGCATCGCAGCTCACCGCGTGCAAGCGCTGGCTTGAGCAAATTCGCTGCGTCAGATCCACCCTCAGCGGCACCGGCGCCAATCACTGTATGGAGTTCATCAATAAAAAGAATGACGTTGCCTGCCGCTGCTTCGACCTCACGTAGAATTGCCTTGAGTCTGTCTTCAAACTCGCCACGATATTTTGTACCAGCAATAAGCGCACCGAGGTCCAGAGCGATGACGCGACGATTCCGCAAGGTCTCCGGAACGTCCGACTGTACAATCCGTAGGGCAAGTCCCTCAGCAATGGCTGTCTTTCCGACACCAGGCTCACCGATCAGCACTGGGTTGTTTTTCGTGCGTCGCGACAACACTTGAATAACCCGACGAATCTCTGAGTCTCGGCCTATGACCGGATCCAATTTTCCCTGACTCGCCCGCTGAACCAGATCAATTCCATATTTTTCAAGCGCCTGAAACTTCTCTTCTGGGCTCTGATCAGTGACACGTGAACTGCCTCGAACTGCCTGCAACCCAGCCAACAAATCCTTTTCGGTTACCGCTGCAAGCTTGAGTACGTTCTGTGCCTTGGATGGTGACTTAGAGATCGCGATGAGCAGATGATCAGTCGAGACAAAATCATCTTTCATTGTCCCCGACTCGGACGTTGCGATTTCAAAAACCTTAATGAGTTCCTGATCAGGTTGCGGCTGTGCTCCTCCAGCAACCTTTGGGAGATGCGAAAGCTCTGCTTCGATGATTCGTTCGAGATGCCCTCGATCAACACCAATCTTCTCAAGCAAGGGACGCACGATACCTTCTTGCTCGGACAGGAGGGCAAATAACAGATGCACGGGCGTCGTCTGAGGATTACCACGGTCTGCAGCGAGGTCCACCGCACGCTGAACGGCTTCCTGTGCCTTAATTGTAAATTTATCAAACCGAAATGCCATCAGATCATTCCTTTCACACTGCCTTGGCGCGCAGCAACGCTCTCACTAGTTTTTCCAGATTGCACGTCCCCTGCACATGCCAACCGGAGGCGCCGCGATGGGCACCTCCGGCGACAAGGCTTATTCGTCGTCTTGCTTGACTTCAAACTCAGCATCAATGGTATCGTCCGCAGCTGCTGCGGCACCAGCTGGTTCACTACCTGCGGTCTCACCTCCAGCTGCATCTGCCGCCTGAGATTCATACAACACTTTTGAAAGTGCGTGAGATGCCTGCTCAAGTGCATCGTGTGCTGATTGGACTGCATCAGCATCTTCACCCTTAGCAGCCTCACGAGCTTTTGCAATCGCTGCCTCGAGTGGCGCCTTGTCAGCATCCGACAATTTCTCATCGTTTTCTTTAATCAGTTTCTCTGTTTGAAAGCACAGTGCCTCAGAACGATTACGCACTTCAGCCAACCGTTGCTTCTGCTTGTCTTCTTCAGCATGCAATTCTGCGTCCTTACGCATCTTCTCAATCTCTTCTTCATTGAGACCGCTTGATTGCTCAATCGTGACTGACTGCTCCTTGTTCGATCCAAGATCTTTCGCATTCACCGAGAGAATACCGTTTGCATCAATATCAAATTTCACTTCGACCTGTGGAGTACCACGAGGTGCTGGAGGAATTCCTTCTAGATTGAACTGACCAAGGAGACGGTTGTCCTTTGCCATCGACCGCTCACCTTGATAGACACTGACCGTCACTGCCGTCTGGTTGTCTGCCGCCGTGCTGAAGACCTGTTTTCGCTCTGTTGGCACTGTGGTATTTCGTTCAACAAGTTTAGTGAACAATCCACCTTCGGTTTCAATACCGAGGCTCAGTGGCGTCACATCAAGCAACAGCACGTCTTGCACGTCACCTGCCAACACACCACCTTGGATCGCAGCACCAAGGGCGACGACTTCATCTGGATTCACACCCTTGTGTGGTTCCTTCCCAAAAATACTCTTCACAAGTTCCTGAACCTTGGGGATTCGTGTCGAACCACCAACAAGAACAACCTCATCAATGTCTTTTGGATCGAGCTTGGCATCCTTGAGTGCCTGGATAACTGGGCCTCGGCATCTTTCAACAAGTCCGTCACACATTTCCTCGAACTGTGCCCGTGTTATCGTTATTTGAAGATGCTTTGGACCGGAGGCATCTGCAGTAATAAACGGCAGATTAATGTCGCTACTTTGCGCGGAACTCAATTCTTTCTTCGCTTTTTCACACGCTTCCTGCAGTCGTTGCAGTGCCATGGTGTCGTCTCGCAGATCAATACCCTGTTCTTTTTTGAACTGGTCGGCAACATGATTAATGAGCGTCTGATCAAAATCGTCACCACCAAGGTGCGTATCACCATTGGTACTGATTACACGAAACACTCCATCAGCCACTTCAAGAACGGAAACGTCGAACGTTCCACCACCGAGGTCAAAGACAGCGATTTTTTCCTGGCTCTTGCTCTCAAGACCGTAAGCCAGTGCAGCTGCAGTTGGCTCATTGATGATTCGCATGACCTCGAGGCCGGAAATCTGACCAGCGTCTTTCGTGGCCTGCCGCTGAGCGTCGTTGAAGTATGCCGGCACTGTAATGACCGCCTTATTGACCTTATGGCCAAGGTAGCTTTCTGCCGACTCTTTCAGAGACCGTAGCACCGTGGCAGAAATTTCTGGCGGCGTGAACTCCTTATCACCAACTTTCACCTTGACGTAATCTTCCGGACCGCCAACAACGTCGTAGGGCACAATTTTCTCTTCGCTTGCCACCTCATTGTGGCGACGACCCATGAATCGCTTAATCGAATAAATTGTTCGCGTTGGGTTTGTGACTGCTTGTCGCCGTGCAATATCGCCGACGAGTGTTTCACCCTTGTCGTTAAAGGCCACAACACTCGGAGTGAGGCGGTTGCCCTCTTTATTTGCGATGACCTTCGGTTCTTTGCCTTCCATGACTGCAACAACTGAATTCGTTGTTCCAAGATCGATACCGATTATTTTTTCGCCTTGTTTGGTTGCCATGTTTTGTGTTTCTCCTTCGATGTCCTAGCTTTTCTTTTCCGTCGCACGACCGTGCACCATGAATCCTTGTCCGGGAGCCAGCCAGTTGCCGTTGCCGACTACTTCTCCGGGCCGGTTTTGTCGGTCTGCCCTCGTAGCACAAGAAGATTGCAAAGCCCGTGCCATAGCGTCCAAAGACTCGGTTCTGCCGACTCAATTCCAAGAATTGAATAAAACAGCGTATTTACGGAAAGAATTCAGACGGTAGAGTTGAGAATACATGGGTGCTACCTCCCAGAGACTGCCATTTTGACGGGTTCTCTCGCCGGGCTGGGATTCTTGAAATGTTGCACAACGAAGTGGCATCACCCGACTGTCCAGTGGGGTATGGTGTGTACACGACCCTGTTATTTTTTCGGTTCAAGAAGTGAACATCATGGCATCACGCAAGACTAAAGCGACCCGCAAAAAGACGACTACCAGGAAGCCTGGTCTGACGACCTTGCGAAAACGGATCGATACGATTGATCATGAACTTGTCGCCCTCATGAATCAGCGGGCTGATGTGGCCCGAGAGATAGGACACATCAAATCAGCAAGTGGTGAACTGACATATGATCCGTCCCGAGAAGAACTTGTCCTCGACCGGGTGGCCGAAGCGAATGAAGGACCACTCGCCGACGACAGTCTCAAATCAATCTTTCGTGAACTGATTTCGGGTTCTCGCGCCATTGAACAGCACTTACGGGTAGCTCACCTTGGTCCTGCCTGGACGTACAGTCACCTTGCTGCCCTTCATCGTTTTGGAAATGCAGTGGAATTTGTTCCAGTGTCCAGCATTTCAGCAGCATTTGAGGAAGTACAGGCTGGTCATTCTCACTACGGTGTCGTTCCTTTAGAAAACTCAACCGACGGCCGAATCGCCGACACACTTGATAACCTGGCCCGCATGCCGGTCAAAATATGTGCCGAAGTCCCACTACGCATTCACCACAATCTACTTGCTGCCTGTGAACGCCACGACGTAAAGAAGGTTTACAGTCGACCACAAGCACTCTCACAATGCCGTAACTGGCTCGCACGGCACCTCCCGAACGCACAGTTGATCGAGGTCACCAGCACAAGCGCTGCAGCCGAAAAAGCATCACGTGAGTCAAAGGCTGCGGCAATAGCCAGTCGTCAAGCAGGCGTTCACCACAGCCTGTCCATTCTGGCTGAAAATATTGAGGACATCGCTGGTAATACAACCCGCTTCGCTGTCATCGGCCATGCCGACGCCAAACGGACCGGCCGGGACAAGACTGCCTTGATGTTTGAAATCAAACATCGTCCGGGCGGACTTGCTGACGCGCTGGCTATACCAAAGCGGCAGAAACTCAATCTGACCTGGATCGAATCGTTTCCTCTACCTGGTGAGAAACGAGGTTATATATTCTTCGTTGAACTCGAGGGTCACCGTGATGATCTCCGGGTACGGCGAGCAATTGCGTCGCTCGAGAAGCGGTGCACCCGGGTTGCCATTCTCGGCAGCTATGCCGGTGCAAGCCTGGTCGGATAGTGTACTGTTTCCGATGCTAACGAAATCTTAAACCCGAGCCTCCCACTGGTGTCTAGTGCATGTCGTGTTTTCGCACTACACTGCGTCTCTCTGATAAAAACGAGCACATCGATAGAATCAAACGCAAGGAGTGAGAATGGCCACCCGTCGCCGAATCGTCGCTGGAAACTGGAAGATGAATCTTGACCGTGCTGGAGCGGTTGCACTCGCTCAGGGTGTGGCTACTGGTGCTCACTCCTGTGGGGATTGCAACCTGATCCTCTGCCCTCCGTCTATTTATCTTGAAGCAGTTGCTTCAGCACTTGAACTAGCCAATGGCGTAGCCCCGTCTGGTGTTGCTCTTGGCGGCCAGAACCTCCACGACCAACCAAAGGGTGCCTTTACAGGTGAGATCGCTCCGGCAATGCTCGTCGATATAGGCTGCACATTCTGCATAGTAGGGCACTCTGAACGCCGAACACTCTTTGGTGAGACAGACAGTATTGTCAACACAAAAGCCAAAGCTGTCCTCGCCGCCGGTCTCACACCGATCATTTGCGTTGGCGAAACTCTGGAAGAACGTGAACAAGGCCGAACAGCCGCAGTTGTCACAAAACAGATTTCCGGTTCACTTGCTGGACTCAGTGCGGCCGACCTTGCCACGTCGATCATTGCCTATGAACCGGTCTGGGCAATCGGCACTGGAAAGGTCGCGACGCCTGAACAGGCCCAGGAAGTTCATGCCCTGATCCGTCAGCAGCTGGCAGAACTTACTGATGCAGCAACGGCCAGTCAGGTGGTAATCCCGTATGGCGGCAGCGTAAAACCCGATAATGCCGGGGTTTTGGCGTCACAGCCCGATATTGATGGTGCACTTGTCGGAGGGGCGAGCCTTAAAGCTGACGACTTTCTGGCAATTGCTGAACAATTTGCTCACGCCAGCTAATTCGTGTCATCGGGATAGCCCCAAATGGCCGCCCACGATACATTGTCGAGTACATAATTGCCCTTTGGCCGCTTGACCATTTTTGGAGAATTCATTCGCAATGCTCATGTTTGTTCGCTTCTTTCTTGGATTCATGCTCGTTGCTACGTCAGGTGTTCTTTCTCTGCTGGTGCTCATCCAGCGTCGCCGCGGCGGTGGCCTTGCCGGTGCTCTCGGCGGCCTGCGTGGCCAAAGTGCATTTGGCACCAAAGCCGGTGACCTGTTTACCAAGATCACGATTGGCGTTGCGACATTCTGGATTTTGCTCTGTATTCTCTCAATTAATGTACTTGGGACACAGCAGTCACTCTTCAGTACAAACCTTGGCGCCGCGGCACCAGAATCGATGGAAGGACTTGGGACAACCGAAGCTATTCCGTCAGACCTTGTTCCTGAGTCTGGAAGCGATTCCTCGCAGCCACCGGCTGAAACCAGCGAATCTGAAACCAGCGAATCTGAAATGGCCAAGACTTCTGATGACACGAGTTCTTCTGAGCCAGCAGAACCTACAAACGAGTCGCAGCCTGACGCTTCGACTGATCCATCTCCGCCGGCTGAGAAGTCGGCTGAGTAGACCTGGAGGACTACCATGGCCCGCAGCATGACCGGATGCGGCGAAGGGTTTGCCGACAATCAGGGCGTCGCCTGCAGGGTCGAAATTCGCAGTGTCAATCACCGCCATCTCAAATGTAGTATCCGCACGCGTGAGGGTTTTCATCTCCTCGAGCCACGACTTGAAGGCTTGATCCGGGAACGCATCAAGCGAGGAAGTCTTCAGATAACCCTCGAAGTCAGTGGATCTGCCGTTCCAACCGGTCGTCGGCTTGACCAGGATCAACTCGGAGCCTACCTCGATGACTGGGAGTCTTTCTGTGATCGACGCGGTATCACAACACCCCCGACGATCGATCCGCTTCTCGGTCTTCCCGGCGTCCTGCTTGATGCACCACCGGATGCATCAGCTGTTGAAGCAACATGGCCTGTTGTTTCCGCTGCGACTTCAGCTGCGGTAAGTCAACTCGACACCATGAGGCAATCCGAAGGGACAGCGCTGGTTACTGATCTGGAACAAGCCTGTGTTTCAATCGGAGAACTGGTGCAACAGATTCGTAAACGTGTACCGGAAGTCGTTGCTGAACATCGCCAACGACTTCTCGACCGTGTTGCAAAGGTTTTGGAAACACACCAGGCCCGCCTGGACGACAACGATGTTATCCGTGAGGTTGCGCTCATTGCCGATCGATCTGACATCTCCGAAGAACTTGTTCGACTAGAAAGCCATGTCGAGCAATTTCGAAGTCTTCTGCACGATACGGCGCCTGGACGGAGTCTCGACTTTCTGGCTCAGGAACTTGGCCGCGAAGCCAATACGATCGGCTCAAAATCGGTTGATGTTGCCATCGCCCATGCAGTCGTTGATCTCAAGTCGCAGGTCGAAAGAATACGGGAACAGGCTGCCAACATCGAATAGCCCCGCTCAAGGAATACCCGCATTGGCGTGGGGCCACTTTTCAAGGCTACTCCTAGTGGGGTAGAACATTACGATGAGTCAAACTGAAGGTCAACTTGTCGTTCTCTCTGGCCCCTCCGGCGTCGGGAAGTCTACGCTGCTCCGCCGCCTCCTTACTGACTTCTCTGCCCTCATTCCGAGTATTTCCGCGACAACACGTCCACCGCGTACCGGAGAAACGCCTGGCATCGACTACCATTTTCTGTCGGCAGAAGAGTTTGATTCCAGCAGGAATGCAGGCAGATTTATCGAGTGTTGTCAGGTCTATGGCCGCGAATATTGGTACGGGACGCTGGAAGATGAGGTCACACCTCGCCTTACCCATGGGAAATGGGTTATTCTTGAGATTGACGTCGAGGGTACCCTTTCTATCTTGGAACGGTATCCTCAAGCGGTAACAATCTTCGTTGAGCCTTCGGACCCCGCACATCTTGAAGAACGCCTTCGAGGCCGTGGGACTGAAACCCCGGAGGCAATCAAACGTAGATTAGAAGTTGCTCACCGTGAACTTCGTCAGTCTGGGCATTACCGACACCGGGTCGTTAATGATTCAGTGGAAGACGCCCTTGCGAACATAAAAACGATCCTCACAGCTGCTGGTTTCTCAAACGACTCAACAGAAACAGCTTCTGCCCAATAACCCAAACCCTTTTAGTCAGCCTCACAGAAAGCAATCTCGACATGATCGACGACCTCCGTGAAGAAGAAATCGTGAACAAAGTTGGTGGACGCTTCAAGCTGTCAACACTCATCCAGAAACGTCTTGTTGCACTCAACGCTGGGGGGCGCCCGCTTGTCGACATTGATAGCAACGACAAGATGCAGATTGTTATCGAGGAAATCAAACAGGATAAGATTTTCCTGGATACATCAATGAATCTCAGGATTACTGGCGAGTCGCCGGAAGCAGGAGCACCAATCGACTTCGACGCCAGTTTTTGATTTGTGTTTTTGCCGTTGATGCATCTGCTAGGTACCCTCTGAAGCACCAGACCTTCTGATCGCTTCTCTTGTTGATGGAATATGTTGTGTCGAATCCACTTGCAGACCGGGAAATAGTCATCGCCGTCGGCGGTGGCATCGCGGCGTACAAAGTTGCGGCAATGACAAGCGGACTCGTCCAGCGTTCTGCGAATATTTCGGTTGTCATGACACGAAATTCACGGAAATTTATCGGCGCGGCAACGTTTGCTGCACTTACCGGACGACCCGTTGCTTCCCGCAGCTTTGATCCAGGAAATTTTCCTTTAGGTGCACATATTGAACTGGCAGAACGTGCTGAGTTGATTGTCGTTGCGCCGGCTACAGCGGACATCCTGGCAAAGGCGGCAACTGGTCTCGCCGATGACCTCCTCTCAACACTTCTTCTCTGTGCCAGGTGCCCCATACTCATGGCTCCCGCCATGAATGCAGCCATGTGGGAGAAAGCAGCGGTCCAGCGGAACATCTCTCAACTGACAGAAGATGGCGTCGGCTTTATTCAGCCAACATCAGGCTGGCTCTCGTGTCGCCAAACTGGCACCGGTCGCATGGCAGAACCCGAAACGATAACAGCTGCCATCGAGACTGCCTTTGGCACTTCGTAACAGGCTCACGTTACAACAAACAAATGGCTCACATACTCATTACCGCTGGCCCCACTCGCGCGTACATCGATGACGTCCGTTTCCTGACGAATGCCTCGAGCGGCCGCATGGCTGCTGCTCTCGCGACAGCTGCCATTGCAAAGGGACATACCGTGAGCATCGTAAGCGGGCCAGTGAGTGTGCGGTACCCAACGGAAGCCCGAGTCACCTCAGTTGTTACAACCGGCGATATGTTGAAGAAGTCGCTCACTCTCCTACCTCGCGTCGATGGTGTGATCGCCACAGCGGCACCCTGCGACTTTGAACCGAAACAGCGTGAAAAGGGGAAGCTCCCAAGGCAGCGTGGCCTTGTGCTTGACCTCAAGCCAACCCGTGACATCATCGCAACACTGGCCAGGCAGGCCAGACCGTCTCAATGGATGGTTGCTTTCGCGCTTGAGCCAGATGGCGACCCGGCCAGGGCCCTGAAGAAAATAACTGCAAAAAAATGTGACCTCATTGTGTTAAATGATCTGACGGCACTAGACACCACAACAACTGCCGTCACAGTCTTTGACCATGCCCACCAACGAGTCGGACAGCAGGCAGGCACAAAAACAGCTGTCGCTCGCTGGCTGCTTAAACTGATTGGAGCACACTCGGGCAAAGGCGAATTAAGCAGTTAACCGACTCCGTCTGAGTTCCTCTGCTATGCTATTTGTGAGTTGCCACAGGCCACTTTGTTCTTCCTCACCACTGTCCCCTACTCTGCAGCACTGACGTGATTAAAGTTGCTATCCTCGGCGCCACAGGATATACGGCGCTTGAATCGATAAAATATCTCCTCCGGCATCCCGACGTCGAAATCGTCGCGGTAACAAGCCGGCAGAAGGGGAATACCCCTGTCTCGAGCGTGCACCCGAGTCTGGTCGGACGGCTTGAACTGCCCCTTGAAGACCTAAAGCCCGCAGAGATAGCACAGCGGGCGGATGTTGTTTTCTGCTGCCTGCCACATTGTGCAAGTGCGTCAGTTGTTCCAACACTCCTCGACGCGGGAGCCAAAGTTATCGACCTCAGTGCAGACTATCGACTGGACGACGCTCCAACGTACCAGGAGTGGTACGGCCAACCCCACGGCGACAGCGATCGTCTTGGCAGAACCGTCTATGGACTTCCTGAGTTGTTTCGAAAGCAGATTGCCGACTCTGTTCTCGTCGCCAACCCTGGCTGCTACGCCACGGCAGCTATCATCCCTCTTGCTCCTCTGATCAAGGCCGGCCTCATTGAAACCAGCGACATCATCATCGATGCCAAAAGTGGTGTGAGTGGAGCAGGTCGTAATCCGAAACTCATGGCTCATTTTCCTGAGTGCAATGAGAGTCTTTCGCCATATAACGTTGGCCGCCATCGACATACACCGGAGATTGAACAGATTATTGCTCGGCATGCAACAACGCAGCCAGAAGTTATTTTCACTCCGCAACTTGCCCCTATGGATCGTGGGATTCTTGCTACAATCTACGCAAAGCCCGTGTCTGGTGTCACAGAGAAACATATTGACGATGTGTGGCAGCAAGCCTACGGAGCAGAACATTTTGTGCGGCTTGTTGACCATCTGCCCGGTACAAAAGACACCGTTGACACAAACTTCTGCGACCTGACGGCTCGGCTAGTGCGAGGTCGATTTATTCTCATTTCCTGTCTCGACAACCTTGTCAAAGGTGCTGCCGGCGCAGCCGTACAAAACCTGAACTGCATGCATGCCTTGCCAGAAACAACAGGCCTGCTCTAACCCCCTTACCCTTTATTTGCAAACTGCCGATGGCTCCTGCTGAAACACCATTCCGCGGCCCAGTTCCCCCGCTCCCCAAAGGCTTTCAGGTTTCTGGGTTACATGCCGGACTGAAACGGAATCCGACCCGAGAAGATATTTCCCTCATTGTCTCTGACCGACCAGCAACTGCAGCTGGGGTCTACACTCAGAATCTTGTTTTCGCCGCGCCCGTGGCTTTTGATCGCGATCGCACTCCTGGCTCCGGATTCCGTGGTGTGGTAGTCAACTCTGGGAATGCAAACGCCTGCACGGGCACACAAGGCGAATCTGATGCAGCCGCCATGGCAACCCTGACTGCCGAGGCGATTGGTAGTCTCCAGAGCAGTGTCCTCGTGCTATCGACAGGCATTATCGGTGAATTTCTTCCGATGGAGACCATCGAAGCAGGCATCCGCACTGCAGCCAACCAATTGGCCGCAGATGAGGACAGTGTCATGCGTGCAGCGCGGGGATTCATGACAACAGATACCCGTCCAAAACTTGCGGGGGAAGCATTCGGCAAGACCCCGTCGGGTGACAAGTATCGAATGCTTGGTATTGGCAAAGGCGCTGCCATGATTGGACCAAAACTCGCGACCATGCTCGGTCTCATTGTCACTGACGCTGCGATTACTCCTGAGGATGCACAACGTCTCCTCTTTCAAGCAACAGATGTTTCTTTCAACTGCGTGAGCGTTGATGGTCACATGAGCACGAACGATACTGTCCTGCTCCTTGCCAACGGTGCCGCCGGAGAGGAACCTCTCACAGGGAAAAATCTCGAGGCATTGGAAACTGCCTTGATGAACACGTGTGATAATCTCACCCGTGAGATCGCTGATGATGGAGAAGGCGCGACACACGTCATCTGCATTGAGATAACTGGTGCCGAATGCCGGGAGGATGCCCGCCAGGTTGCTCGGGCAATAGCCGATAGCCCACTGGTAAAAACAGCAGTTGCCGGCGCAGACCCAAATTGGGGCCGAATTGTCTCTGCTGCTGGATACGCAGGCGTTTCGTTTGATCCTGGGCGGCTTACCCTGCGGGTCAACGGTTTCGAACTCTTCAAAAATGCCTCACCAGTGGGTTTTGACGCCGAAAAAGTATCAAAATCAATCCGTGAGAACCGAGAAACGCAGATTGATATCAATTTAGGTGAAGGGCCCGGCACAATCCGCTTTTACACCAGTGATCTGACGGCAGAATATGTCCGGCTCAATGCCGACTATCACACGTAGCGAAAGACTCCCCCTTCCCTAGCCGCCCTAGGGTGTATATTTTGCTTATTCAGCAAGGCTGCTTTCAGAGGCCTTGAGACGCTTCCTTTTTTCGTCGGGACTTTGTCAATGTTGCAACTCAACGACCAACACCCAGCTGTCCACTCCATTTGGGTAACCAAAAGTCGAGTGATTCCTACATTTCCATCGTTCTCAACAGAATTCGCTGACCCGCTGATTGGGGATTTTCGGCTCATTCAAGTCACGAATAATGAAGAATCGACCGATGAAGACATCGACGTCGGTGATGACAACGATCTGGAGAGTGACGACCCACTTGCCGATGAAGATTCTAACTTCGATGATTTCGATGACGAATTTGATGATGACTTTCAGGAGGAAGAAAGCGATCCTGATTGGGAGCATCCAGATGACCTTCGGCCGGAGGCACCTCCACCGAGCAAGTCACCAGGTGGCAAAAAGTAATAAGGCGGCCGTTTCCTTCGGAGTCAGCCATGAGCAACACAAATGCCCCTCAGCACGAGAATCCCTCTCTCAGCGGCTATCCGTGGTTTGGTGTTCTGTCACAACTTGACTTCGACATTGAATTTTTTGAGCAGCTTTTTGCCCGTGATGCGACATCGACGGAAGTTGTTCGAGTGCTAGCCGAATTAGTTGCGAAAAAAGGTCACCTTGATAGAGCAGTAGAACTTGACCGTCATTTAGTCAGCCTTCTGCCAGAAGACGCACTCGCTCGTTATAATCTGGGCTGTTCACTTGCCCGGGCGGGTTGTTCAAAGGAAGCGATTAGCGCGCTCTCCCAGGCAATTCTCCTTGGGTATGATGACCTTCATCACCTCGAGGCTGATCCAGACCTCGACTCACTGAGGAATCATCCTGACTTTCAGAATCTTCTCGACGAAGACTGACCGCATGGTCAGGTGGAAGCCAGCAGTGTTCCCGATTCACAAACGAGGAGAGGGTAGCCGCGAATGCTAGAGCAGTACGATCAAATTACAGCAGCATGTGAAGCCATTCAGAAGCGGTGGCCTCATCAACCAAAAGTAGGGATCATCCTTGGAAGCGGTCTCGGAAACGCCACACAAGGTGTCACTGACCGTGTCGAAATTCCATATGAGGAGATTCCACACTTTGCTCGCTCAACAGCACACGGACATGCCGGACAACTCGTATGTGGTCTGCTTGATGGTGTCCCGGTCATGATTCTCGAAGGCCGGATGCATTTGTACGAGGGCTACCCGGCATCGCAGATCACTCTGCCCGTGCGGGTCCTCCATCGCCTTGGTGCTGAACTTCTAGTTGTCACAAATGCATGCGGTGGACTCAACCCGAACTATAGTGCCGGTGACATTATGGTTATTGATGACCACATCAATCTGATGCAGGACAACCCACTTGTCGGCATCAATGACGATCGTCTAGGGCCGAGATTCCCTGACATGTCAGAGCCGTATACCTTTCCGCTTATTGACCGTGCCCTGGAGGTAGCTCGCCACGAAAACTTTGTTGCCCACCGAGGCGTGTATGTGGCAGTGACTGGCCCCAATCTCGAGACACGGGCCGAGTATCGTTACCTGCGGACAATAGGCGCTGATGTTGTTGGCATGTCGACTGTCCCAGAAGTTATCGTTGCCGTTCATGCCGGCCTGCGGGTACTCGGCCTTTCGGTTGTCACAGACATGTGCCTCCCAGATGCACTCGAAGTTGCAACAGTGGAAAAAATTCTAGAAGTGGCCCGGAACGCAGAACCAAAACTCAGAGCTCTTATTGAGGGAGCGGTTCGGGATGCTGCAACTGATGTGATCTAGTGCGTCTATAGGCGACACGCCACAATACTGTGGAGGGTTCCTAACGGGATTAGCCCAGTCGCTACACGTTTGTATCGCTTCTTCATAGCAGCCTCGTGCCCTCCAGCCGGGCTTGACCGGGTAGCACTGGGGCCAGAAGGTTCTGCTGGTTAGGATAAGCGTCTCATTACCAACCTCCTCATTTCCCACAGCCTCGTCTCACAAATTTCATGTTCCAGCCCGTCCGAGGCAGACCCGATCTGCCAGCCACAGAAGCCGAAATCGCTGCCCTCTGGAAGTCTGCGGGAATTTACCAGAAGTCACTCGACAACCGTCGGGGCGCCAAACGGTTCGTTTTTTTTGAAGGACCACCAACAGCCAATGGCATGCCTCATCCAGGGCACTGTCTCACGCGTGCTATCAAAGATCTCTATCCACGCTACCGGACAATGCGAGGTGAGTTCTGTGAACGTAAGGCTGGCTGGGACACCCACGGTCTGCCCGTAGAAGTCGAAGTGTGCAAGAGCCTGGGCATCCACTCAAAAGCCGAAATTGAAGACTACGGCATTGAGCCATTCATTCACCGATGTCAGGAATCTGTCTGGCGATATATGAAGGAATGGGAAACGCTCACCGAACGGATAGGGTTTTGGATTGATCTTTCAGAAGCCTATGTGACCTACCATCAAAGCTATGTCGAAAGCGTGTGGTGGGCGCTGTCAGAACTTTTCAACCGTGGTCTTCTTTATCAAGGCCACAAAATTGTGTGGTGGTGGCCACAGGGTGGCACCGCACTTTCCAGTGGTGAGGTTGGCCAGGGATATCGGCAGGTAGCCGACCCGAGTGTGTATGTTGCCTTTCCACTTCTCGATGCAAGCGGTGCCCCAACAAAGCGAAACCTGATTGCATGGACGACAACACCATGGACACTCCCATCGAATCAGTTCGCAGCTGTGAAGTCAGATCTCACGTATGTTGTTGTCCGGTTTGAAGATGACCCGGAACACGAATACGTTCTTGCTGAGCCTCTTGCCGCATCACTTGCCGAAAAGAAGAAGACTGAGATTGAGATTCTTGATTCCTGTCCTGGATCAGATCTCGTAGGACTGTGCTACCAACCGCCATTTGATTGTTTTTACTCAAACAGTGAGCCAAAAGCCGCACCTCTGAAGAACGGGGGGGGTGCGACTGTTGCCTGGCGAGTCATCGAAGCTGATTTTGTTACCACAGATTCAGGCACCGGCATTGTGCACATCGCACCAGCATTTGGTGAGGTTGACTACAGTGTTTTAATGGCGGAACGAGAGCGATTCGAAAACAACCAGCCACCGCTTATTAATTGCGTCGCACCCGACGGCACGTTCACAGACGAATTTCCCACGATGACCGGCCGCTTCGTCAAAGAGTGTGACCGTGATCTTACCCGTGACGTTCGCAGTCGCGGCCTGCTTGTTCACCAGGAACAGTACCTCCATGACTATCCATTCTGTTGGCGGGCTGATAACGATCCGCTGATTCAATATCCAAGAGCGAGCTGGTTTATTCGCACCAGCGATTTCCGAGATGAAATGCTCGCCAATAACAGCCAGATCAACTGGATGCCCGAACACATCAAGGAAGGCCGATTTGGCAACTTCCTCAAGAACAACGTCGACTGGGCGTTGTCCAGAGAACGCTACTGGGGAACACCTCTTCCCATCTGGGTCTGTGAAGAAACTGGGAAAGCTGAAGCCATCTCTTCATACGACGCATTACTTGCCAAACCTGGCGCAACGGGCACTGAAGTTTTCGATCAAGCCAAAGTCGACAATCCTGATTTGTCAGACGACCTTCGTGTCCATAAGCCCTACATTGATGCCATCACATACGACTCACCATTTGCAACACATGCCCGCATGCGTCGTGTACCAGAGGTGATTGATTGTTGGTTCGACTCTGGAGCAATGCCTTTTGCTCAGTGGGGCTGGCCACACACAGGTGCTGAAGAATTTGAGTCACAATGGCCCGCCGATTTTATCTCGGAAGCCATCGATCAGACTCGCGGGTGGTTTTATAGCCAACTTGCCATCAGCACTCTGCTTTTTGGACCTGAATCAACAACTGACGCTGCGTCGACACACGCTGCAGCAGCAATGCCACCCAAAGACTATCCACACCCGTTTCGCAATTGCATCGTTCTCGGGCATATGCTCGGCGAAGACGGTGGCAAAATGTCCAAAAGCAAGCGGAACTACAAAGAGCCTTCCGAGATTCTAGATCGATATGGTGCAGATGCACTTCGCTGGTACTTTTTCGCTGGGCAGCCGCCATGGAATAGCATCCGCTACAGCGAACAAGCTATTCGTGAAAGTGTCCCGGAGTTTCTACTGCGGCTCTGGAACGTCTATAGCTTCTTTATCATTTACGCCAACATCGACGGCTTCAATCCAGCCACCGATATGGAGGATCCTGGCCAGCTCGACCATGCGAATCTCACAAGCGGCAACGGCTTTCGCCCGGCACACGAACGAAGCGAACTCGATCGTTGGATGTTAGCTGAACTGCACGCAACCGAGCAGAGGATGGTCGACGCGCTTGACACGTATGACCATTACGTTGCTGCCGGAGCACTTTCCGATCTCGTCGATGCAGTCAGCAACTGGTTTGTGCGAAGAAGCCGAGACAGGTTTTGGGCTGCCGGGAAAGCAGATACATCCGCTCATGGCAATCTAGAAAAATGTGATGCCTACTGGACGCTCTATGAGGTACTTACGACAACTGCTCGCCTTGCAGCGCCATTCGTACCCTTTGTAAGTGAAGCGTTCTGGCAGAATCTAGCCGTTGGCCCCTTTGGAAACCGAGTGCCTGAGAGTATCCATCTCACGGATTACCCTACAGCCAACGCCGACCTGATTGATCCAGATCTTGCACGCCAGATGGCACTGATTCGCGAAGTCGCCTCACTCGGCCGAGCAGCACGTGCTCAGGAAAAACTCAAGGTACGACAGCCACTTTCAAAGGTTGAGGTCATCCTTGCTGACTCACACAAGAACGACGCCGACTGGCTGACTTCGCACGCGGACTTGGTGTGTGATGAATTGAATGTAAAAGCCTTTGAAATCTGTGCAGAACCGGATCGATAT
>ERZ802819.583-NODE-583-length-24110-cov-8.10414_pt1 | contig 24110 bp, 15 predicted proteins | sample MGYA00345647_ERZ802819 | MGnify/ENA primary metagenome ERZ802819 (study PRJEB30503, sample SAMEA104212355) | marine metagenome | biome: Westerlies Biome; feature: [SRF] surface water layer (ENVO:00010504) within the epipelagic zone...; material: water...
TCAGTCGTGGTCATTTCTGGGCGAACAAAAAGGCAGTTACGAAAAAGCCCATTCACAGCTTTTTATTTACACAACTGGAATCGCAACCGGGCTTCTTGAAAAACGGCAGCAAAAACTAGCATCGTGAGAAAGCAAGGTACGCCCGACAGGATTCGAACCTGTGACCTGCGGATTAGAAGTCCGCTGCTCTATCCAACTGAGCTACGGGCGCACAAAGTTATGCCACGGGAAGTCTACCATCTCGAACCCGACACTTAGTAACCCTTCAGGCATGAATCGCACGTCCATCTACTGCTAAAGCGGCTTCTTTTAATGCTTCCGGAAGTGTTGGATGGGCATGACAAACGCGGGCAATATCCTCTGAAGAAGCACCAAAATTCATAGCTGCGGCAGCCTCACCGATGAGATCACCAGCAGCCGGCCCTATAATATGAACACCGAGTACTGCATCACTCTTGGCATCCGCCAACAACTTCACCTTACCTGTGATGTCATTAATAGTCCGTGCCCTGCCATTCGCCCGAAATGGAAAAATGCCCTTCTTGTACGTTACGCCGTCGGATTTCAATTGGTCTTCAGTCCGTCCAACAGCAGCAATTTCCGGGTGTGTAAAAACGACAGCTGGAACGAGACCATAATCAACATGACACCACCCAGATTGCATCGCCTCAACACACGCGACGCCATCTTCTTCAGCTTTGTGTGCGAGCATTGGCCCAGGAATACAATCTCCGATTGCATACACACCTGAAGCTGCAGTCCGAAATTGTCCGTCGACCTGGATCCACCCTCGCTCATCTGGAGCAAGACCAACAGTCTCAAGACCAATATCAGAGGTAGCCGGCTTTCTCCCCGTAGCTGCCAAAACTCGATCACAGTGTATTGCGTCCCTGCCCTCAGGCTGGACAACGCAGGCTTCACCCTCAGCCTTGGCAGAGAGCACTTTGACACCCAATTGAATATCAAGGCCCTGCTTCCGAAACAGCACCAGTGCGTCTGATGCGATCTCACTGTCAATACCGGTGAGAATTCTATCGGAATATTCAAGCACCGTCACTCGTGAACCAAGACGACGCCAAACACTGCCTAACTCAAGCCCAATGTAGCCACCACCAATAACAACAAGATGCTTCGGCACTTCTGAATACGACAGTGCCTCAGTACTTGTACCGACTCGGCTCCCGTCACATTCAATCCCAGGAAGAACCACACTGTGGCTGCCAACAGCGAGAATAATACGCTGAGCTGAGACTTCCGTTACGGCACCATCTGCACTCGTCACATGGACACAGCCCTCGCCCGCAAGACGACCTGTCCCTTTGATTTTCACAACCTTATTTTTAGCGAGAAGTGCTTCAATGCCTTTCGATAATGTCTGCACTACATCCGCTTTCCGCTTCATCATGACTGCCAAGTCAAGTGATACACCCTGAGTCACAACTCCGTGCTTGCTCAGTTCATCAGAAGCGATCTCGTATTTGTGACTGGACTCCAGAAGAGCCTTGGACGGTATACACCCCACGCGGAGGCACGTTCCACCAAAACGATCTTCCTTCTCAATAATTGCCACCTTCATGCCAAGTTGGGCCGCGCGTATGGCAGCCACATAACCACCTGGACCACCCCCAAGTACGACTAAATCATGTGTCATCTAGACCCTCAAAAACATACATAAAGAAAGAATAGTTCTCTGATCAGTTAATCGCATGAATTCAGATTCTTCATGCGTGGAACATGAGCCGACCAAGGCGTTCCCTGAAAAGAGACAAGAAAATTGTGTGAAGAAAAATATTTCTGGATTCAACCTAACACTCCAACATAAGCCGTGTAGGATCTTCGATCATCTCCTTTATTCGCTTTAAGAACGTAACTGCTTCTCGGCCATCAACTATTCGATGATCGTATGACAACGCTACGTACATCATTGGCCGAACCACAACCTGTCCATCCACAGCAACTGGCCGCTCTTGAATTGCGTGCAAACCTAGAATACCACTCTGCGGCGGGTTGATAATTGGCGTGCTAAGCATGGAGCCATAAACCCCACCATTTGAAATAGTGAACGTTCCGCCTTGGAGTTCCTCAAGTTTGACTTTATTATCAGCCGCCCGACGAGCAAAATCCCCAATCGACTGCTCGATTTGGGCAAAATTCATCTGCTCAGCATTACGTAGAATTGGAACAACAAGGCCCTTCCCTCCACCAACTGCAATCCCGATATCACAAAAATCTCGGTAGACAATATGAGGATCACGGAATTCCGCATTTACTTGTGGGACGACGTTCAGCGCTTCAACGGCCGCCCTTACAAAAAAGGACATGAAGCCAAGCTTTACACCATGGCGATCAACAAAGTTATCCTTAAACTTCTTGCGAAGTTCCATAACAGAGGTCATATCGACTTCATTAAACGTTGTCAGCAGGGCAGCTTGGTGCTGAGCCTCAACAAGTCGCTCTGCAATCCGTCGCCGCATTGGGCTCATAAGAACTGGTCGTTCACTTCGACTCATCTCTGACGACGAAATCGCGGTTGTGCCAGTCATTGCAGGCTGTGGCTCACTCTTCACACTCGCAATCGTCGAGGCAGTTGGCGAAGAGGAAGCAGATACTGCAGATGTGGCATCGGCTTTTGTAACACGCTGACCAGGACCACTTCCAGAAACTGCCCCAGGAGAAACACCAGCTTCTCCTAGTACTCTTGCTGCGGCTGGCATGACAGGCCCGGCACCAGATGCTGGCTGCACAGATCCGATAACAGTACTGCCGACGCGATGACGGACATCGACAGATTGTGCCTGCAAGGAAGCTGGGGACTCTGGTGTTGTTGCTGGAGTCGACTGACTCGATGAAACAGCTTCGAGATACCCGATTACCTCACCAACAACCGCCTGCTCCCCGGCTTGCTTCAGAATTGACGAGACAACTCCATCCGAGGGAGATGGTAGTTCAACGGTGGCCTTATCGCTCTCAATTTCTACAACAGTTTCATCCGTAGATACTGAATCACCAACGTTTTTTTTCCAGACGCCAATCATCACTTCAGTGATGGACTCACCAACTTCTGGAACCTTCAGTTCAATGGCCATGAATTCCTACATACTTTAAGGGGGACTCGTTTGTGGGTTGTGCACGTTTTGGTTTGCATATGTTAGATGAGTGGTATTGGCATAATAGACGTCGCTGTGCCACATCGCGAACAGCCAACCTTTTCTTCCGGGCTCTACTGATCATAAATATCTAACTTAGAAACGCAGCCGTCAGTAACTCACTCTGTTCGAGGTCATGACTTTTCTTCGAACCCGTTGCCGGACTCGCCGCACTCTGTCGGCAAACTCCAGAAAACGGCAGCCTGTCAAACAACGTTTCACCAAAATGAATTCTCAGAAAACGCCAGGCGCCCATATTCTCAGGCTCCTCTTGAACCCAGAGAACGGGGGTTCCGTCAGCATAATTTGCTAAGGCCTTTTGTAACGATTTACGGGGAAGTGGATAGAGTTGCTCCACGCGCACGATGGCAACGTCGGAACGCTCTAATTCAGACTTTCTTTTCTGAAGTTCATAGAAAACTTTACCACTACAGAGCAGAACTCTCCGCACATCCTCCGGACGCGTGCCTGACTGATCTGGAATCACTCTTTGAAAATTCCCCTCCGCAAGATCACTAAGAGCAGAGACGCATTGAGGATGCCGTAACAGGCTTTTCGGCGTCATCACAACTAGCGGCTTTCTCCAGATGCGAAGCACTTGTCTCCTGAGACAGTGGAACAATTGAGCCGGCGTAGTCGGCTGCACAACTTGAATATTATCTTTCGCAGCAAGAAGAAGGAATCTTTCAAGCCGGGCACTCGAATGCTCGGGACCCATGCCCTCGAAGCCGTGGGGCAACAGCATCACGATACCCGAGAGCCTGTTCCACTTATCCTCGGCACTGACGATAAATTGATCAATAACGACTTGGGCAACATTCACAAAGTCCCCGAACTGTGCCTCCCACATAACAAGTCCGTCAGGACAGTCCAGACTGTATCCATACTCGAATCCAAGCACACCGGATTCTGAAAGCGGGCTGTTGTATATCTCAACCGGGGCCTGTTCTTCAGCGAGGTGAGCAAGAGGGCAGTAGGTGTCATCTGTAATGTGATCGTGTATCACCGCATGACGGTGACTAAAGGTACCCCGCTCACTGTCCTGCCCTGACAACCTTATTCGCAGTCCTTGAACGGCAAGGCTTCCCATTGCCAAAGCCTCTGCAGCAGACCAATCAATTGGTCGCGTTCCATCTGCCATAGCCACACGAGCGTCAAGCAGTTTTCGTATCTTCGTATGGGGCTGGAATCGGTCAGGTAAAACAACTAACCGACGAAGAAGGGCTTGGAGTTTTTCCAGCGGCACACCAGTATCAACATCTGCCGCCTCTTTTTCACGTCCACCGATATAGAATGCCCATACGCCAGCGACATCGCTACGGTGGACGTAATCGTCTCTTTTTGCAGCTGACAGTTCAGCATCTAAACGAGCCCGATGTTCTTCCGCAATCCGCATCGCCTCGTCCCTTGACACCTCACCAAGAGTAAGCAGTTTCTCTAGATAGCTTTCATGAACACTCGGCTGTTGTTCGATAACACGGTAGAGAGCAGGCTGAGTGAATGCAGGCTCGTCTGCCTCGTTATGACCCCGTCGCCGAAAGCAGTACATGTCAATAACAACGTCGCGTTGAAACTCTCTGCGGAAGTCCATCGCCAAGCTTACAACCTGTGCCACCGCCTCAGGATCTTCGCCATTCACATGGAATATTGGAATCTGAAGCATCTTTGCGACATCTGTAGCGTAGACGCAGGAGCGTGATTCTTGCGGACCTGTCGTAAAACCAATCTGGTTATTCACGACCACATGAAGTGTTCCACCGACGCTATATGGATCAAGCTCACTCAGATTCAATGTTTCCTGAATAATTCCCTCTCCGGCAAAAGCAGCATCACCATGGATTAGGATCACCATTCCGTGCTGACGAGCGCGATCGCTTGATCGATCCTGACGGGCACGCATTCGTCCAATTGCAACTGGATTCACGTATTCAAGATGACTTGGATTAAAGCACAACGTGAGATGCACTTTCCGACCGTTTTCCGCAACATAGTCTGTGGAATGACCAAGATGATATTTCACATCACCACGACCAACGTGTAGCTCTGGGTCAAGATCAGCAAACTCTCGGAAAATCCTTTGCGGACTTTTCCGCATAATATTCGCCAACACATTGAGCCTGCCACGGTGAGCCATGGCCATCACAACATCTTGAATATCCTGCGACGCACCCCTCTCGATCGCCATTTCTACAAGCGGAATCAGACTCTCCGAGCCTTCCAGTGAAAAACTTTTCGAGCCCAAAAATCGCTTTTGGATGAATTCCTCAAAAACAGCAGCAGTAGTCATCTGCCGATAAATCCGTAACTGCTGTTTGCGATCAAGCTGGATTCGATTTTCACAGCCTTCCATACGCACCTGCAGCCACTGACGTACAAGGAGGTCATCCATATGCATGAACTGCACGCCAATTGAGCGACAGTACGTGTTGTGCAACCGTCGAATAATTTGCCGCAGGGACATTGACTGCGGACCCTCAATAGTGTCCGTCGAAAAGACTCGATCCATGTCCTCTTCGGTGAGGTCATAGAAAGTGGGATCCAGCTCTGGTAGTCCTGGCCGAGGACGACCGAGCGGATCGATATCCGCAGTTAAATGGCCACGAACACGATATGCACGTACGAGTTGGTCTACCCTGTCCTGTAAAAATGCAAATCTGTCACTACCTTGACTCTGACGCACTTCATCAGGTAGTGGAGCTGGCTTTTCTTCGCCTGCCGGAGCGTCGGGCAACTGCACCAGCCCCTCGGCAATCGCAAGAGCATGACCTGTCGCAATACCCTCTGGCGTGATCATCGTATCGTCTTCAAGCAGATCATTTCGTTCTTGGTCTTGGTCTATTGACCGGTTCGAAAGCCCTTCGGGCTGAATGACCTTGGTACCCTCAACTCCGGACGCCTGCGATTGACCGTTGGTACTGGCTGGCTGTTCTCCTGAAGAATGACCGTTGACGAGCGCGGGACTTGTCGCATTGACCAGCGAATCAAAATACTGCCGCCAGTCCGCAGAGAGACTTTCAGGATCACGCTGATACTGGGCGAAGAGTTCCTCGAGAAACGCAAGATTCGCAGTTCCTGCTGAATCAATGCCTTCGGTGGTGGTCACTTTAGGGTTCCGGTGTTCACATGGCTAACAGGAGCCGACCAGGGCTCTCTAGATAACCAATGACTTCTTTCAAAAATCGTGCTGCCATCGCACCATCGATCACTCGGTGATCGTAGGATAGCGAGAGCGGCATCATGAGCCTCGGTTCGACGCGATCTTCATACACAACAGGCAGTTTCCTTGATCTTCCGATCAGAAGAATAGCAACTTCTGGATAATTGATAATGGGCGTGGAAAACGTCCCACCAATTGCACCAAGGTTGCTGATCGTAAACGTACCGCCACGCAAATCTTCAACTCCGTACTGAGCATTTTTCGCTTTATCAGCGGTCAGAGCAATCTCTTTCGCTATCTGCGGGATTGATTGTTGATCACAACCCCGCAATACCGGAACTACCAGACCACGAGGCGTATCAACTGCCAGCCCGATATTGACATAATCTTTGTAGATTAGTTCGCCTTTCTCCATGTCAACAGACGAATTGACACCCGGATGCTGACGTAGCGACAGGCTGACGGCTTTCACAACAAAAGCCAATGCCGTCAACTTCACGTCGGTCTTTGCATATTCAGCAGCACTGTCTTTTCTCAGCCGCTCAAGTTCAGTAACGTCAGCATCGTCAAAGTTTGTGAGATGAGGAATAGTCGCCACACTGCGAACCATGTTGGTGGCTATTGTCTTCCTCATTCGTGACATTTGTTCACGATGAACCGGCCCCCAATCATCTTGTTCTCCGCCGGAACGCTCTGCCCGAGAGTTTGAGCCGGCCTGGCCGCCAGATCGACGCACCGAAGCCACAACATCCTCACGGATGATCCGTCCCGATGGGCCACTCCCTGAGACTCGCCCAAGGTCAACACCGAGTTCACGTGCTAACCTTCGAACTGCTGGACCCGCTGGATTGATAGTTTCGCTCGGTGAAGCACTATGCGTAGCTTCACCATTTGTAGCCGCGACGGCGACTGGCATGTGTGCAACAGGCTCTGGCTGCTCCGCCACAGCAGGCTCACTAGACTTCAATGCAGGTGCTGGTGTTTCCGGCGCGGCTGATTTCTCTACGGGTGGTGCAGCAGCAGGTGGTGCAGCAGCAGGTTGCGACGCCGACGCACCAAGGGAAAGCAGGGCCTGCCCTACGTTTACCGTCTCACCCTTCTTCACGAGCACTTCCTGTATCACACCGCCCGGTGGGCAGGGCACTTCAATCACAGCCTTGTCTGTCTCAACTTCGAGCACCGACTGACCAGGCTCTACGACATCACCAGCCTTCACTAGGACTGAAACAACGTCTCCGGAAGTTATATTTTCACCAAGGTCGGGAAGGGTAAATTCTGTCGCCATTCTATCTCACGCAGTGAATCAAATTGGGTAAGCAGTCCAACCAAATCGAGTCGATTTGATACCGAAATTAACAACGAAATCGTATTCTTAATTCTAGCAGATGTTTTGGGGTCAAACGGACGAGAATAGCCGGAAAAATGATTCTTTGCTGAACTAGGCGGAGGCTGGATCAATTTTATCAGGATCAATCCCCAGGCTCTTAATCGCCTTAGCCACGCGGTCAACGCCAATTGCCCCCTGCTTCGCCAACTGAGACAGCGTTCCAACGACAATACATTCAGCGTCTACTTCAAAATGACGACGCAACGGTTCGCGTGTCTCGCTCCGCCCAAAACCGTCTGTTCCGAGCACAAAAAGCCCGCCTGGAATCCAAGGATCAAGTTGCTCCGGTACGGCCCGTACGTGGTCACTTGCCGCCACAAACACGCCCTCCGCATCAGCAAGAACATCTTCTAGGTAGCTGGTTTGCGGAGGCTCCTCCGGATGCAGCATGTTCCAACGACGTGCTTCCTGCGCATCTCGCCGCAACTCTTTCCAACTTGTGACGCTCCAAACGGTACTATTGACGCCCCACGACTTCGCTAGGATGTCAGCCGCCCGCAACACTTCGCGTAAGATCGCTCCCGATCCAAAAAGATTTACGTGCGGCATCCGAGACGCCGGCTTCTTCGCTGAAACGTCTCGAAGTTTATACATTCCTTTCAGAATGCCTTCTTCACAACCCTCGGGCATCGAAGGCATTTCATAATTTTCGTTGTATACCGTGACGTAGTAGATCCAGTCTTCCCCCTTCGCAAACATGCGATCCATACCCTCAAGCATGATCACTGCGACCTCGTACACGTAAGCCGGGTCATACGCCCGGACAGTCGGGTAAGCCATTGCAAATAGATGACTATGCCCATCTTGGTGCTGAAGGCCCTCGCCGTTGAGCGTCGTGCGCCCCGCTGTTCCACCGAACATGAACCCCCGTGCCCTCATGTCACATGCGGCCCAGATCAGGTCACCAATCCGCTGAAAACCAAACATTGAATAGTAGATAAACATTGGAATCATGGGGACGCCGTGGCTGGAATAGCTCGTTCCGGCAGCAACGAAACTAGACATACTTCCCGCTTCAGTGATTCCCTCTTCAAGAATCTGACCGTCCTTGGCCTCCCGATAGTACAGCAATTGATCTGAATCAACCGGCTCGTAAAGTTGTCCCGTATGTGCATAGATGCCGCATTGCTTAAACAAGGGGTCCATGCCAAAGGTTCGTGATTCATCGGGCACAATCGGCACAATGTATTTGCCAACCGACTTGTCTTTGAGCAGCGATGCCATGAGCGTCACCGCACCTGTCGTCGTTGAGACCTCACGACCCGAACTCTTTTCAATGAATGGCCGATACTCGTCGAGACCTGGCGTTTTCAGCCGCGGAGACTTTTCAGGACGAGTTGGGACATACCCCCCGAGAGCCTCGCGACGCTCCCTGAGATACTTCATCTCTGGTGAACCCTCTGCAGGTTTATAAAATGGAGCTTTCGCGACTTCTTCGTCTGAAATTGGAATGCCAAACCGTGAGCGGAAGGCCCGCAATTCGTCCTCGTTTAACTTCTTCTGCTGATGAGTGACATTTCGCCCCTCACCAACCTCGCCAAGCCCATATCCCTTAATCGTTTTTGCAATCACGACCGTAGGTCGATTTGGCATATCTCGCTCATGAACAGCTTTGTGAAACGCTGCATAAACCTTTTCCGGATCATGCCCCCCGCGGCGAAGCTTTTTTAACTTTTCATCAGAGAGATGAGAAACCATCTCAGCAAGTTCTGGCTCATCCCCAAAGAAGTGCTCTCGAATGTAACTTCCGGGCATCACGACGTACTTCTGATATTGGCCATCAACTACTTCATTCATACGCTTGAGCAGGAGTCCCTGCTCATCTTTCGCCAGAAGTGCGTCCCATTCCTCACCCCAAATTACCTTGATTACATTCCAGCCGGCACCACGGAAAACGCCCTCCAGCTCCTGAATAATCTTTCCGTTTCCGCGAACAGGACCGTCCAGACGCTGAAGATTACAGTTGATAACAAAAACAAGATTATCAAGGCCTTCACGAGATGCGAGTGAAATCGCACCAAGTGTTTCCGGTTCATCGCACTCACCATCACCAATGAAACACCAGACCCGCTGGCGACTTGTATCCTTGATCCCACGATCTTGAAGGTACTTGTTAAACCGAGCCTGATAGATCGCCATGATCGGGCCTAGACCCATTGAAACTGTTGGAAATTCCCAGAAGTTTGGCATCAACCAAGGATGAGGGTAACTCGAGAGTCCACCTCCCTCTGCAAGTTCACGACGGAAATTTTCAAGGTGTTTTTCTGTCAGTCGACCTTCAAGAAAAGCACGCGAATAGATACCTGGGGAGGCGTGCCCCTGGAAATATACCTGGTCACCAGAATAGTCATCGCCACGACCACGGATAAAGTGGTTCAAGGCAACTTCGTAGAGTGTTGCTGCTGAGGCATATGTTGAAATATGCCCTCCAATGCTCTTGTCCTCACGATTTGCTCGAACCACCATAGCCATAGCATTCCAGCGAATAATACTTTTGATTCGTCGCTCTAATTCACGGTTGCCAGGAAAAGCTGGCTGTCGATCCGTAGGAATGGTGTTGATATACGGAGTGGTCACAACAAAAGGAATCTGTACACCTAGGCGATACGCCTCTTGCTCAATGGCGTGCAGCAAATAGGTGGCACGATCAACCCCTCTGCTTTCCAACACATAGCGGAGAGAATCAAGCCATTCCTGAGTTTCAGTTGGATCAGCATCTACAACTGAAACACCATCGGAATGTTTTGGCTGGCCACCCGCTGAACCAGTGGCTTGCCCAATAGACATCTGCGTATGGCCGCCACGAGGTAAGGTCCCGCCTCCTGAAGCCGTTCCGGCATTAACCGACCCGACACCTGTAGATTCGCCGCGGGACTGATCCAACTCGGAACTGGCCATTGATTTCTCCATCATGAATGATTTTTCCACATTATCACGAAGGTTTCCGCCGGCGTAAAGGTCTACCCGGATCCGAATTGAGAGACACGAATACCATATAATCCTATTAGCGTGCTGTAGAACCAGTGCGCGGACGGAAAATTTCGGTCGCCAATCCGAAGTAATTTTCGGCAGAAAATGCCACCGTTTCCCCTAACGTGGGGTGCGGATGGATAGTTTCCGAAAGATCTCGAGCGGTACAACCCATTTCAATAGCGAGAGCACCTTCGGCAATGAGTTCACCGGCGCCAGAGCCTACTATGCCGACACCGAGCACCTGTTCTGTTTCCGGATCGACAAGTATTTTCGTCATGCCCTCTGTTCGTCCAAGCGCGTGAGCACGTCCACTCGCAGCCCATGGATACCGGCTAATCTCTATTTCACGCCCAGACAATTCGGCCTCCTGCTCAGTCAAACCGGCCCATGCAATCTCAGGGTCGGTAAAGACAACCGCAGGAATTGCCCGTGGGTCAAACATCGCTGGTTCGCCATGGAGTGACTCCACGGCCACCTTTCCCTGATGGCTTGCTCGATGCGCCAGCATCGGCTCCCCACACACATCACCAATTGCAAGGATGTGAGAATCGCCCGTACGTTGCTGCTTGTCCACCTCAACAAAACCCTTCGAGTCAACAACAACATTGGTGTTTTCAAGACCCATGCCGTCCGAATTTGGCCGGCGACCAACAGCCACCAGTACCCGAGAGAATGTCTCGGTAGTCTCTCCATCTGGCCCCTCGAAAGAAACCTCAACTCCGTTGCCACTTTCTTTTAGCCCGACAACTTTTGTATTCAAACGAATGGCTTCGAAGAGACCTTTGAGTCTTTTGTGGAGTGGTTTGACAAGGTCACGGTCCGCTCCAGGCAAGAGACCGTCCGTCAGTTCAACTACTGAAACTCGCGAACCGAGTTCCGCATAAACAGTACCCATTTCCAGGCCAATGTAACCACCGCCGATCACCAATAGCGAATCCGGCACATCCTCTAACTGAAGCGCTGCAGTAGAATCCATGACACGAGAGCTACCGATATCAAATGCAGGAATCCGAGCAGGACGAGAACCACTGGCTAAAATGCAGTGCTCAAAGGTGAGCGTTTGACTGCCAGAATCTTTCTGTATTACCTCAATCGCGTTTGATGCCGTGAAGATTGCCTGCCCTTGTACTATCTGTACATTTCGTCTTTTTGCGAGCTGTGCCAGGCCACCGGTCAAGTCACCGATGACTTTCTCCTTACGGCTCCTGACAGCATCAATATCAATCTTTGGTGCTGAAAAATGAACACCCCAGTCCTGCATTTCACGGACTTCGGCAACAACACGACCAACGTGTAACAATGCCTTTGACGGAATACACCCTCGCAGCAAACAGGTACCACCAAGCCGCGTGTCCTTTTCGACAAGCGTAACTTCCATACCCAGATCCGCGGCCATAAAGGCTGCAGCGTAGCCACCAGGGCCTCCGCCCAGCACCACAAGCGGTGCATGCATGAATTACTCTCCTAAAAAGCGTGTACTTTTATCTCTTTCAAACGATTCTGTAGAAGCTGGAATCGCCTCGAACAGGTAACTTGTTGTAGTTTCGATACCACTTTCATACAAGAAACCACTCGAAACATCCGATGTAATGGCCTCCTCCTCCCTTCCTTTCGGGATCGCACGTTTGTTCGCAAATGTCCGATCTGCAGCTCAACTGGATAGCGAAAGCATTGCTGCGTTTCGAATTGCAGCTGGCTGTGTCTTGGTTGCTGATGCTCTACTCCGCAGTCGTGACTTCTGGCTTTTCTTTTCACCAGAGGGAATTTTCCCTCTCAACACCCTCCAAGCATATTTAGAGCCAGGCTGTTGGTCTCTGAATTTCCTAAATGAGGGCCTGTGGTGGCAAGGAACCATGCTTGCAGCTGAAGCAGCGGCTGGCCTCTCGTTGATAGCAGGCTACTTTTCATCAGTTTCCTGCTTCGTGGCATGGATCGTGTGGACCAGTATTCTCAGACGTACAGAGCCAGCGGCAAATGCAGGTGACTACTGGATGGCTTGCCTTCTGTACTGGGGCATGTTTCTACCACTCGGCGACATGTTTTCTATTGACAGTCTTTCCAAGAAAAAAAAGGAATACGCAACGATTAGCCTCGCGTCGGCGGCGTTCCTCACCCAAGTACTTGTTGTGTATTTATATGCGGGCATCAGCAAATTACAGGGCGACTGGCTCAATGGCTCTGCAGTTGGATATGTCCTGTCGGTTCACGATCACGGAACATGGGTGGGTGAATTTCTTAATACATCCAGGATAGCCACCAGCTTTCTGACAGCATCAACACTCTTGCTTGAGATCGTTGGACCACTCCTTTTTCTTTTCTGCGGAAACCGTTCCATGCGACGCTACATCGCTTTTTTCTTCATCCTTTTCCATATCGGTATTTGGATAACTCTAAGCGTTGGCATGTTTTCACCGATTGGTATTACTGCATGGATAGCATTAATCCCATGGCGCACAAATCGTGCGGAACCATACGTTGAAAAACTGGAACACAATCAACGTGGCTGGCCACTCTTTCGATGTCCCGAAAGAGTTAAAAATTGTATCGTGGTCACATCCCTTTTCGTAGCTGGGCTGTCTCTTTTCTCCAATCTATTTTTATACGAAGGAAAACGCTCTCACTGGGTTACGCTGGCAATCAACGCACTTACACTCGAACAACCATGGGGGGTGTTTGAACGCGTTGGTCCACAGGAACAGTGGGTTACAGGAAAGGCTACTCTGAAGGATGCCAGTGTTGTCGACTTACTCAGGCAAGGAAGGTCCTTCCAGGCTGTTCGACCACCAGGCGGGTTTTCGTCACTCCCAAACCATCGCTGGCATAAGATTTTTTGGGAACTGCCAAAAACAAGACGATCGCCGCTACGAGAACCGATTGCAGCAGGGCTTGTTGCCGACTGGAACCGGCGCCATTCAAATTCAAAAAGGGTCCAAAACCTCGAAATCTATTTCACTCAAGTGATTCACAAAGATAAGGGTACTGCGCATGACTTCCCTCGACTCAACCAGGAGGGTATCGCTCAGGACTTTGCACCAGACACTGTTCTAAGACAATGGCTTTTGGCATCCTGGCCACAGCGAGGAGTCGGCTCAGGAAATCTTGACCGTTTCTTAGAAGAAACCAGATCGGCACCGTAACAACTACTGTAAAAATTGTGAGAATCGAATCTGAAAAAAAGTTACACTCTTTACAGAATAGAACTATTCAACTACTGCGAGAGTGGCGGAATTGGCAGACGCGCTGGATTTAGGTTCCAGTACCGCAAGGTGTGGGGGTTCGACTCCCCCCTCTCGCACTCACTACATTACCATGTTGTACCGACCGGAATTAGCCGGTCATCATACGTGAGCGGCCAAGTGCTTCCTCGGCCTCTTCTATTTTGCCCGCCCGCATACACGCAACACTCAGCGCCGTGTAACTGAAAGGCTCATTTGGTTCGAGAACACATACACGCCTCGCGTGCTCAACAGCTTTCTCGTGTCGTTCTAATCGAGTACACCAGGCCGCCAAAGCCGAATGAGCCAATGCAAAATCGGGGTTTTCAACAACAACTGCCTCAAGGGCAGTCACTGCCTCTTCCAGTTTTCCGTCATTTTTCAACTTCTCAGCCGCCTCATACGCATCATCTTGATTCATCATTGAACCCTTTCCAGGACATTCACTCTACTTCGTTCGGTTTTTTTCTACTGCTCACATTTCCAGATGACAAATTTTAGCGTTATTTCGCCCATTGTCGCCTCCTCGCTGTTTATTTAGCTGCTCTCTGGAAAACGCGAAGGATAGGCGAACTTGGGCGTTCCTTTGTTTTTAATTCTGCAAAAATGGGATTGAATTCAAACGGCCTGTAGACCGATAAACCGCTGTGATGGCAACCTTGCTGTACATCCCCGCACAACAGGCAATTCGTGAGCATTCATCCACTGGCACTCGTGAGTCCCGAAGCTGAACTGGGAGTCGGCGTTACAGTAGCTGCGTTTGCGACCATTGAAGCTGGCGTATCTCTTGGAGATTATTGTGCAATTGGAAGCGGTGCCGTTATCAAAACCGGCGTTTCCATCGGTTCCAATAATGAGATTGGTGAGCATTCCGTCATTGGCGGGCAACCACAACATACCGCCCGTCCAGAAACAGTTGGAACGATTGCCATTGGTGACCACAACGTTTTTCGGGAAGGTGTCACGATTCATCGAGCGCTAAAACCTGATGGACAAACCAGAGTCGGTGATCACAATTATCTCATGGCGGGAGCTCATCTCGGCCATGACACACACCTTGGTAACAATTGTGTTTTTGCCAACAATTCACTCGCCGGTGGACACGTTGTCATTGAAGATCGATCATTTGTCTCTGGCGCCGTTGCAATACATCAATTCTGTCGCGTTGGTCAATTCTCGATGATTGGTGGCCATGCCAGAGTCGTTCAAGATGTACCCCCCTTCATGCTGATTGATGGCCAATCAGGAAGTATCGTTGGCCTGAATACGATTGGGCTTCGGCGAGCTGGATACCCAGCAGATGAACTCACTGCGCTCAAGGCAGCGTATCGTGTCATTTACCGAAGAGGCCTTCCTTGGACAGAAGTCCTAGAGACACTCAAAACAGAATTCACTACCGGCCTTGCAGCACATCTTTATACATTTCTCGCTCAGGGGAGACGAGGTTTTGTGCAAGAACGACGTTCACCACCTTCCTCTGCAGCGACACTACGGCTTCGAATTGCCGACGATGAAAAACGCAATATTAGAGCAAAAGCTGGCTGAAATCGGCAGTGTAGTGATCTCTCAGGTAAATACGCGTTGCGCCGGATGCTGATTCAGTATCTGAAAAACTCCCACTCATCACCCTGTGATGCGTTGTAGACTTCAAAGAGATCTCAATGGAGTTTAATTACTTGTTTCTCCCGGGAGCATCTCAGCTCAGGAAGATTCTCCATGCAACTACTCACCTTCACCATAGGCGAACAGCAATACGGCATAGACACCCGTAATATTGTTGAAGTACTGCCGTTTATTGCTGCCCAAGAACTCCCGCAACAGGCCGAAGAAATACGTGGGCTTATCCGCTATCGAGGGAAGCTGTTACCAGTACTTGATCTGTGCCAACTCATCCTAGATCGTCCATGCCAGTTACGGCTTGGAACTCGGACGATAGTTGTCAAAACGATTGCAGATGATGCCGATGACGCGTCAGTCTTATTTGCTATCACGGCCGAAGACGTCGTCGGCATTTCCACAACAACGTTTGATAACACGAACTGTGAGCATTCAGGATCTTTCATGGGACCAATTGTTGACGCTGAAAGTAATACAACTGCAAAACTTTCTATTCAAATAATTGAGGTCGGACTACTCAGGAAGAATAAAAACTTGCAAACATTAATGAGCTACACACGTCAAGAATTAGGTCAGCACAAGGCAGGTGAACCGGGGCCCACAAGGTGAGCTGATGACGACCAACTACTACAGTTCGTCCGCTCAGCATCCTCCAGAGCAGACTCCAACTATAAACGCAAACACGATCTCTCGTCTTGCTGAAATAGTAAGCCGTACGATTGGTTTTGACCCGGAACGCATCGGCTTGAATTCTATAATTCGAGCGGCTCATGAAGCACAGGCTTATTCAAAGGTATCAACAATCGAAGCCCTTGAGAATCAACTCATTGATGACCCGAAGTGTCGCCAACTGTTCACTGAGTCCATAGTCGTTCCAGAAAGCTGGCTGTTTCGTGAACCAAAGGTTTTCCAGCACATAAACACTCTGCTTTGCCAGCGCCTCCAGAAACAGTCGGAAGTCATGATGCTTTCTGCTCCCTGTGCAAATGGTGAAGAAGCCTGTTCGATTGCCTTATCACTGCTTGAGTCGGGGCACTCGCAAAACCAATTTCATATCATCGCTACCGATATCAGTCGACACGCAGTCAAACAGGCACGTAGTGGCTTGTTCTCTGAGAACGCTTTTCGCACCATCGATGAAACGCGAAAGAAAAAATGGTTTTCTTCAATGCCAAAAGGCTGGCAGGTCGCTCCCGAGATACAAGAAACAATTGAATTCTTGGATCGAAATCTGCTCGATCCAAGTACTGCAAACGAACTGACACAAAAAGCAAGAGGCGGGTTTGATCTTATTTGCTGCCGTAACTTACTCGTCTACTTTACGAAGCCTGCCAGAAAAACTCTTATTCAGACGCTTGCACGTTTATTAAAGCCAGATGGAGAACTCGTTATTGGAGCAGCGGAGACCGTCATCCTTCCAACATGTGATTGGGAGCCAACTGGCCCACTCACTTTTCGTCTCCGTAAACAAGCCATCGAGTCACCGCTCGTGCAGCAGGAATCAATTCAGGGCAACACCCACAAAAGCCCCATTCAGACGCAAGTAGAAAGCAGCCAATTTAGACATGCCAATTCAACAATTTCCTCTGATAACACCACTGGTATTCCTACTGCTTCTCCAGAGATCTTTCGAGAAGTCGAAGCTCTGGCGAATGCTGGTGACATAGAGAATGCTATCCGACTTTGCCAAGAATCACTCCAAATCAACGGCGCGCAGACTGATCTGCTGTACACACTGGCAATTCTTCACCAAACGGCTGGAGATTTTGAGACATCCGAAAAACTACTTGAAAAAGCGGTTTACCTTGAACCACGACACGAAGGAGCCCTTCTTTCTCTTGCGCTGATTGCCAAGCGGCGGGGTGACACGACGGCGGAACGAAGGTATCGTCGAAGTGCTTCTTTCGGAGGCTTACATTCATGAAAAAGACAAGCGATCAACTACACAACGGGACATTAAAGGCGACAGAGGACAAGAGTGCCTCTGAAGGCCGACCACTTGATTGCTGGAGAGTAATTGGCGTCGGTGGAGATCGAAGCTGCCCAGAACTAGAAACGTATATTCATTGCCGTAACTGTCCTGTAATGGCTGATGCCGCCGAAGCATTCTTCAATCGTGCACCGCCGGAAGGATACCTTGATGAATGGCGACAGGTTCTAGAAACAACACCGGAAGGCGCCGACTCAAGTGGCCTGAGTGTCCTTATTTTTCGTCTTGCTGATGAATGGTTTTCACTTACTGCCGAGTCTCTGACCGAAGTTACTCCACTACGTAAAATCCATACCGTTCCCCACCGAAGTAATTCTGTATTCGCGGGCATGGTAAACGTGCGCGGACAGTTACTACTTTGCTGCTCCCTGCACGGGCTCCTCGGGCTTCGACAGATGGACCCGCAGATATTGAAATTGAAAAAAACTTCTGATTTGAAAGATAATGACAATCGAAGTATCCAGCTGTCTGACGATGCTGCGATCCTTGCTCCTGAAAGACTCTTGGTCGCCTCGCTCACTACAGGCCGAGTCACACGTAGATGGACCTTTCCAGTCAATGAAGTTGCAGGTGTACACCGTATTGGTAATGAGGAATTACGAGAGGTTCCGTCGACTCTCGGCAAGCCTGGCCAACGATTGTCGAGTGCTTTGTTTTCATGGAATTCGCGTACCGTGAGCCTCCTTGATACAAACCAGATTTTCGAGGGAATCCACGAACAAATCCCATCCTAATGCAGCGGTTTTTCTAGAGAAGGTGTTCACGTGAACGATGACTTAAGCGGTTTTTCTATGCTTGAACTGTTTCGGCTGGAGGCTGAAAGCCAGGCAGAAATTCTATCTTCAGGAGTTCTTGCAATTGAAGAGCAGCGTCAGTCTGCTGAAACAATTGAGTCACTTATGCGAGCAGCTCATTCTCTGAAGGGCGCTGCTCGTATCGTAGGCCTCGATGCTGCTGTACAAGTTGCCCACGCCCTTGAAGATGTATTTCTCGCGGCTGGTGACAACAAAATAAGTGTTCAGCCGACACACGCAGACATCCTACTCACGGGTATCGATTTTCTTTCCTCTATAGCCGCCGCTGATAATGGCACCGATACGACCTGGCAAGACAAGGCCAACACATGCGTTCGAGATCTGCAAGCACTTACTTCCAGTGCCCCGCAACAAGCGAGTGATTCGACACCAGAGTCTGCTGGACCACCAACTACAGACGGCACACACACAACGCAACCAGCAATTCCTGACAGCTCAATTACGACTGAACCAAACCAGCAGGAAACGGAGACGGCAGGCAAGGAGAAGCCTCAGCATGATGCTCTTCAAAATACGACAGAAACAAAATCTGGGGCCACTGCTGAGAATGCCCCCACGGGGACGGGCCCCACCGATGCACCGCTCCCACAAAAAAAAATCGGCTCACATGATTCCGGCAAACCACAAGCAGATCCTACCGATTCAACGAACGATGAGGAGGATCGAGTTGTTCGAGTCTCCGCAGGAAGCTTAACAAGACTTGTGGGACTCGCGGGGGAATCTCTGGTCGAGGCACGGCAGCTCAGGCCATTTGCAGACTCTCTGCTCACACTCCGTGAATCCCAAACTGATCTGTGTGATCAAATTACAGCATGCGAAGAAAAGATTCGCAGCGCTGGATTACCCCCCTCTCAAATGACGCTGATCGAGAGTTTGCGACAGCGATCAGTTCAAAGTCTCGATAAGCTTACAAAAATCATCGAGGCTTTCGAAGGGTTTGCCCGACGTAATGAAGATCTTTCGGAGCGACTGCACCGAGAAGTGATATTTAGCCGAATGAGACCTCTCGCCGATGGTATTCATGGCTTCCCGAGACTTGTACGAGATGTATCACGTCAGCTTAACAAGCAGGTTCGGCTCGTGGTAAATGGAGAACAAACCGGCGTTGACCGGGACATCCTCGACAAACTTGAGGCTCCACTTTCCCATCTTGTTCGTAATGCCCTCGACCACGGCATGGAATTGCCAGACGATCGCCTTCGTGAAGGAAAACCTGCAGGCGGAACAATCACAATTGACGCTGGACACCGGGCAGGAAGTCTTACCATCAGCATCACGGACGACGGACGTGGAATTAACCTTGAATCGCTCAAAACAAAGATCATTGAACGCGAACTCGTAACTCCTCAGGTTGCCGAGCGACTTTCCGAAGCTGAACTTCTCGAGTTTTTATTCTTGCCTGGATTTTCCACACGAAATAAAGTCACTGAAATTTCCGGAAGAGGCGTGGGCCTAGACGTTGTTCAAACCATGGTGAAGGCCGTTGGTGGAACCGTCCGCATAACAACTCAGCCTGGTACACAAACGTGCTTTACTTTGCAGCTACCGATCACGATGTCCGTTATCCGAGCCCTCCTTGTTGATATAGGCGGCGAACCTTACGCATTTCCGTTACCCAGAATCGATCACATTCTTACATGCCGACGAGAAGAAATTGCGTCAGTCGAAGCTCGTAACTATATCGACCATGACGGAGTTGCAATCGGCCTTGTACACGCCTGCAATGTCTTTGATATCGAGATGCCTGACAGCGACGAAGACACTATCTCGGTTGTTGTCGTGAGCGATAGAGGCCAGCGATTCGGATTAGTCGTAAATGATTTTTTAGGCGAGCGTGACCTTGAAGTTCGTCCGCTTGATTCACGACTCGGCAAGGTGCCAAACATAAGTAGCGCATCACTCCTGGAAAACGGAGATCCCGTTCTGATTGTTGACATTGAAGACCTTGTTCGGTCGATCGACAGTTTACTCACTGGTCGGGGGATCTCTCCGATTGACGCAGCCCGTGAAGAACTGAAAGCCAGTCAGGTCAAGCGAATATTGGTTGTTGATGATTCAATCACTGTGCGAGAACTCGAACGCCAACTGCTTCAATCACGAGGGTATGAGGTGGATGTTGCAGTAGACGGAATGGACGGTTGGAATGCTTTCCGTAGCACGCCCTATGATCTTGTTGTCAGTGATGTCGATATGCCTCGAATGGATGGGATTGGTTTAGTCACGCTCATTAAAACCGATGCACACCGCAGCCACGTTCCTGTCGTTATTGTGTCCTACAAAGACCGCGAAGAGGATCGGCTTCGAGGTCTTGATGCTGGGGCAAATCGCTACCTTACGAAAAGCAGTTTTCAAGACGACACGTTCCTTGAAACGATCGTTGACCTTATTGGTGAGCCTACCGACTAAAATTCGCTCTCGACTCAATCGCCTCCATTAGATCAAGAACAGTCCGCTCTGCAGGATCACCATTCAGGCCAATAACCTGAACACCAATCGGTAGACCCATACTGCCAACATCCGTCTGAACAGCTGTTCGCAGAACACGATCAAAGCCTGAGTGTCGGCCAGCTTGCTCACCTTCGGTAACTCGAGTTACTGGAACGACACCTGCCGGTAAGTCGACAAGATTAGCAAGCAGACACGGTGATGCCGCTGCAACAAGACGGGCTGCGGTCCCGTGTTTTAAGGCGGGTAATGAAGACACTGGACAAATGATGGCATCAAATTTCTTGGCTGTATTTCGCATATGCGCGACAATCTCCTCGCGCCTCGCAATCAACTTTTTGAATCCTTTTTTGCTACGCGGTCCGGTTGCAATCAGAGCGGCCGCATCAATTCGGTTTCCGATGATCCACATGAAAGCTGCAAGGAACGGACGGATCCATCGCGGCAAGCTCCCTATCCGTAAAAGTGTTGCAATACCGGGAATAGGTTTATCGTTACCAAAGATTTGCTGAATATCACGCCCACCATCAGCGGAAAGAAACCCGAACATGACCCACGCAGCCTGTTGTGCAACATCGTCCCGGATACATTCAACATGATGCCCAGCTTGAATCAGGGCCTGGGAAGCTTCACGGACTGCCCTTTTTATTGCCGGAGAAGGCTCAATAATCCCAGCGTCTTCCCAGACCGCAATTCTCTGAGAGCGAAATGGTTCTTCTCGATTATGTACCAGACCAAGAGAATCTGCGACGAGGCTGAGGTCACCAACACTTGAGGCTAAGAATCCTGCACGAGAAGATACGACATCGAAGTTTGGTATCGTATTGAAGGCTCCTCCAGTGCCCAGAATACCTGAAGAAGGAAGAAGAGACGGCACACCACACGCGTGTGCTGGCTGCCGAACGCTACCAGCCAAATCGTTACCCACACCTAACGGAACCACGCCAGCAGCAACAAGAGCGGCATCGCCACCGCTCGATCCGCCTGGACCTCGTGTCTTCGTCTCCGGATGATTTGTTTGTCCCCAGACAGGATTAGTTGTCTCGTGCAAATACATTGCCTGCGGAATATTTGACTTTCCTACAATCACAACACCGCATGCTTTGAGACGCTGAACAATTGCGGCATCTTCAACATCAACCTGACCGCACTTAGAAGAGATACCAAGCGTTGTCTGTAGTCCCTCGACTGCGAAACACTCTTTTATGCTCGCTGGAACACCTGCGAGGGGGCTTTCTCGGTCAACTTTGACACATACTTCTTCTGCGTCCTGATAGTGAGGTTGCGCGAGCGCATTGAGCCACTCATGCGTCTCTCGAAATCGTTGATGTGACTCCGAAAGCACCTGCTGCGGACTGGTGGTTTTAGAGTGGATAGCGTTTACTATTTCAACAATCGAACCCCGGCGCATCCAGAACCCTTCCTAAACTTAAAATATTAGACCAAAGACTCAGCCGGATCTGCTGACAGTCCATGCAAAGGTCCATATCGTCGGTAAAGACTTTCCACCAAATACTTCTCTGACACCGACTTGCCAGAAACTTTCTCTACAAGTGCTTCCGACTTCAGTGTTCTACCAGAAGCATGAATGTGTTGGTGAAGCCAGTGGAGGAGTGGAGCAAAGTCTCCTGCACGAATTTGTTCGCCAAGGCCAACACCCGCCTGTCGGGCAGCGTCCATTATCTGTGCAGAAAAGATATTCCCTAGCGTGTAGGTTGGAAAGTAGCCGATTAACCCCGCTGGCCAATGAATATCCTGCAACACGCCCTCCCGGGCGGTCGGTGGACGCCTGCCAAAGTCGGCTTCGAAGCGTTCATTCCAGGCATCTGGAAGATCAGCAACTGCAAGATTTTCATGAATGATCTCTCGTTCAAGATCAAACCGCATCATTACATGCAAGTTATACGTCACCTCATCCGCCTCAACCCGAATAAAATTAGGCTCAACACTCCTCACTGCTTCTGCCAATTGGTCTGACGTAACTTCATTAAATGATTCCGGGAAAGCTTTTCGAGCAAGTGGATAACACCATTCCCAGAAATCAGGTGAACGACCCACAAGATTTTCCCACAGTCGTGATTGCGATTCGTGAATGCCGAGAGAAGTTGCCTCGCCAGGAGGCAAACCAAACCAATCAACCGGCAAACCCTGCTCGTAGAGACCGTGTCCAGCTTCATGAAGAACACTGTACAGAGCTGTGGGAAGAAACTTTTCGTCCCAACGAGTCGTCAGACGACAATCATTGGGCCCAAGCGTTGAACAGAAAGGATGAGCTGTTGTATCGAGACGTCCTCGCTCAAATTGAAAACCAATTTTTTCAATAATTTGGCGGACAAATACCTGTTGTGCTTGGAGTGGAAAGACACCCCGAAGAGCCCTGTCTTGTGGGCCCTTTGTTGACTCAAAGCAACCACGGACAAGAGGCGCCAAAGCTTTTCGCAGCTTTGAAAACGTTGAATCTACAGACCTCCATCGAGCCCCTGGTTCATAATCATCCATCAGGGCATCATAGGGATCCAACTCCGGACTCTGACACGCTGCCAATTCTCGCTTCAGTGAAAACATCTTTTTCAGATGGCCGACCATCTTTTCCCATTCCGACGCTTCAACAGCAGCCACCCACTCTTGCTGGGCTTCAATCGATGTGCGGGCAATCTCTTCAACAAGCTTTCCTGGCACACGAGACTGTTTCTGAAAATCTTCGCGAAGCAATCGAATCGTTGCCTGAACAACCTCGGGGCCATTGGTTGCAAGTGAACTCTCCGCAAGTTTTTCTAAACGTTCCCCTTGCGCTTTCTGTGTTCGCTGGGCATGTGTTATCGCTGCTAACCTCGCTGCTTGCTCTGCCCGAAAATCCCCTGCCGCAGCTGGCAGCATCGTCTGTTCGTCCCACTGCAGCAAACCGTCAACAGTGGCCAAAAGAGAGACTTTCTTTGCATGCTCGCAAGAAGCTAGAAAATCCTCAAAACCTGATTTCTCATCGGCTAAATCTGAATAATTCACTCTTTACTCCACCTCACGAAGGTCAAATTGTTCTGTTTGCTGGGTTCATTTTGGGCAATGTCAAGGCGACACCGCTTGAATCTGATTATCATGATAATTGACTACGGTACACAATTTTGAAATCCCAATACACAAGGACAGTCATTCACAATGCTCGACGCACTCATTATTGCAGCCCATCCAGATGACGCTGAACTTGGGATGGGAGGAACCATTCTGAGAATGCTTGAAGATGGGTTGAGTGTTGGCATTCTCGATCTCACCAATGGTGAACCTACTCCGCTTGGAACACCAGAAATCCGGATGACTGAAACACAAGCGGCAACTGACGTACTGGGTGTCACATGGAGAGAAAACCTCGG
>ERZ802819.591-NODE-591-length-24006-cov-9.61601_pt1 | contig 24006 bp, 24 predicted proteins | sample MGYA00345647_ERZ802819 | MGnify/ENA primary metagenome ERZ802819 (study PRJEB30503, sample SAMEA104212355) | marine metagenome | biome: Westerlies Biome; feature: [SRF] surface water layer (ENVO:00010504) within the epipelagic zone...; material: water...
ACTGGGAAGACCACCAGCCAGCGCTGGCCAACCGAAATCCGCCTGAGCAGCGATGAGCGCCGCCTGAATGTCAGCTTTGACGATGGATCGGCATCGTCGATAACAGCCGAGCTCTTGCGGGTCGAGTCACCCTCGGCGGAGGTTCAGGGGCATGGCGCCGGACAGAAGACAACGCCGGCTGGAAAGCGCAATGTAACGATCAGCCGCATTGATCCGGTTGGCAATTACGCTATCCGCATTGCCTTTAGTGACGGCCATGACACTGGCCTGTTCACGTGGGAGATTCTGCATCATTACGGCCAGCGCCACGACAGCTTGATGGCTGATTATGAAAGCCGCCTCAATGATGCGGGCCAGAGCCGCGGATAGGACCCTATTTTCGGTGTCTATATCCCTGTGGCAATCTGCCGGCAAAAAGGTTAGCTGGAGCAAGGGTGCCGCCGCTTGCAATTGTCGAAAAAGCGGATTTGGCTGGTGACCGATTGAGCAGATTCATTCCCAGCCCGGCGATCTTGGAAACGCCGGTCGGCATCCTACTGAACAGCGCGTCTAATCCTGTTGTAGTAAGGCTCATCGCCCCCACCTCAAGTCGCCGTTTTTGACGATAATCGGTCAGCACCGAGAGATGACCTGCTGGCAGACCCCGTGCGAAGGTGTCGCAAAGAATATCGAGCAACACCGCTGCATCACCAAGCGCCAGATTATATCCCTGACCGGCAAGTGGATGAATGACATGCGCTGCGTCACCCGCAAGGATCAGATTATCAGCTGTCGGATTGGCAATGAAGGTTGGTTGCAGGGGCCAGACAAGGCGGTCTGATTGCAGCGTGAGGAATCCGAGCTCGTCGCCAAATGCCTTGGTACATGCTTTATCGAATGCATTAACATCACAAGCCTGATACCGCAACGCCTCTTGTTTTGGCAGGGTCCAGACAAGCGACATCAAATTGTTGTCCATCGGCATCAGGGCGATCGGGCCGGAGCCCAGAAACCGCTGAAACGCTGCGTTTTGATGAGGGCGTTCGGCGGAAATGAGCGCGACCACCGCCGTTTGTTTGTGGGGTAGTGCATGCTGTCTGATCCCAGCAGATTTGCGTAATGTGCTGTTGCGGCCATCGCACCCAACAACTAGATCACATGTCACCTCGTCGGTCCCCCCCTTGTCATCGATAAGTGACAGGTTTGCCCGGTTGTTGGCGATGGTGAAATCAGCCACCGTTCTGTCGATCAGGGGTGTGACAGCCGCCGCTTGAATTTGCCTCTCAAGCGCTGATAGAAGAGTGGCATTTGGCACGACAAAAGCCATCGGCTCATCCCGGTCTTGCCATTCAAGGCCAAACGCCTTGCCGCGTCGCGCTCTTGTGCCAATTGTTGCCTCACCATCGGCAACCTTCAACGTCTGGATGGGTGTTGGCGGCGTGGCGAGGCGCTGCCAGACACCAAGCGTCTCCAGCATACGCTTGCCAGCGGCGCTGACCGTAGTTGTGCGGATTGTCTCACCACCGTCAATGGGCTGGTGACGCTGGATATGCGCCACCTGATAGGGGCTGTGGGAGAGCGTCAGGGCTGTCATCAGGCCGGTTAGACCTCCGCCAACAACAACTATATCCGGCATCAGGAACACCTCATTTGCAAGCTGGGACATGGAGGTTGGAAAAATGCTGGTTCATTACATGTTTTGCAAGCTCATGCAGATCCGTTCCATCGAAAAGATAGGCATGACAGCCAGCCGCTCTGCCGGCGGCAACATCACTGTCACGATCACCAATCATTACCGAAGTCGCAAGGTCAACTGACCATTTCTCTGCCAGACGGGTGATCATCTGGTGTCCGGGTTTACGGCATAGGCAAGGCGTTCGAAGGGTGCTGATAACAGCCTCCGGGTGATGCGGGCAGAACGCAATATCCTTGATATGACCTCCCAGCGCTGCCGCTTCGGCGATCAGATGATCATTGAAGCGATGCATGTCACTTTCGGCGTAAAGGCCGCGTCCAATCCCGCCCTGATTGGTGACAATAAAGACATCCAACCCAACCTCAGAAAATAATTTCAGAGCCTCAGGTGCCCCCCGCACCCAGCCAAAATCAGACACTTTATACGTATAACTCACATCGATATTCAATGTGTCGTCCCGATCAAGAAATATCGCTGGTTGTTTTTTCATCTTGTCTTTGTGTAAAGCCTCGTGCACCGGGTGTATGATAATGCCAGTCATCGATATGACCGATCAACGGTATCATTTTCAGTTTCGTTGTCTCAGCCGCATTGCTCCGATTCTACAGATGCGGTAACACTTGTCACAGTCACTTTCTTGCCGCAATGGTAAATTATTCGATCATCATGGTACACTTTGCCTGTCTGTGCCACGCATGGGGTTTAACGCGATGAAACTTAACCCTGAATATCGCATGTTTGACGCCAACATGTTCTTGCAGCTTCACGCCACACTTGAGGACATCGTGGCACCAACCGGCATGGAAATGCTTGATCTGTCGATTGGTGAACCGCAGATTTCGGGCGGGTCCCTGTTGACTGACAGCGTTGCCGCCCACAATCGCGATTGGCAATTCTATCCCAAAGTTCCGGGAACATCGGCCTTCACCGATGCTGTTTGCGGCTACATTGGGCGGCGGTGGCCTGCCGCAGCAGGCCTTGCCAAACTGCGTACACAGATTTTACCCGTACCTGGAACACGTGAACCGCTTGCCCTGCTGGGAGGTCTGGTTCGCAACACAAAACCAAATGCGGTAGCGCTTGTAACAAACCCATTCTACCACGCTTGGCGCGCAGGGGCGCTGGCGAGTGGCGCAGAGATTACATTCATCGACAGCCATCAGAGCAATGATTTTATTCCCGACCTTGCGGCACTAGCGCCTGACATTCTGGACCGGACAACATTGATGTATCTGTGCAGTCCGACAAATCCGCAGGGAAGTGTGATGGATATGAGTTATCTGCGTCACGCCCTGAGCTTGGCGCGGCAGCATGATTTCCTGCTGATCATGGATGAATGCTATACAGATATCTGGCGCGCGGACAGGGTGCCGACCGGTATGCTTGAGGCGGCGGCAAGTCTTGCCGAGGGTGATGAGGATCCGTTGCGAAATCTGGTTGTGGTGAACTCGCTTTCAAAACGGTCCAGTGCGGCAGGGCTGCGGGCCGGTTTTATCATCGGTGATGCCAGCGTGATAACCCAATATGGCAAGATTGTCGCAAACGGGGGCTCGCTCGTTCCCACACCGCTCCTCGCGGTTGCGGCGGATCTTTATGCAGATGACAGCCATGTTGAGGCCATCCGCGCACATTATGATGAGTCCTTTGCGATTGCCAAGCGCCACCTTGGTATTGATCCACCGCCAGGTGGGTTTTTCCTGTGGCTCGAGGTTGGTGATGATGTCGCCTTTGTTCGCCAGTTGATGGCTGAGCAGGGGGTCCGGGCATTGCCCGGACAGTTCATGGGGGCACCCGGGGCTGGGTCCAGCCCGGCTGCTGGCTTTGTCAGGTTGGCGCTGGTCCACGATCACTCAAAAATTGAAGATGCCATGTCCCGGGTTGCGCGGCTCTGGCAAAATGATGAGCGGAAGATGGTCTGACGGCAGTATGGTTGATCCTGAAATTAAAAAACCGATCCTGTCGCCAATGCTGTCGCAATTTCTGCGCCGGCGGTTCATGGAGTTGCTCGGCGTTTTATTTATGCTGATTGGCACCTGCTTGCTCATTGCACTTTTTTCGGCCGACCATGGTGATCCGTCATTTGGCGTTGCGTCAACGAATGAAACTGTCAATTTGCTGGGGGCCACTGGCGCCAACATCGCCAGTGTTCTGGAACAAATGTTAGGCCATGCCGCCTATGGGATAGCTCTGTTTCCATTGTGTTGGGGTTACAGGCTGATCCGCAAACAGAAAATTGGCCAAAAACGTGTCCGGTTGATTATGGCGCCGATCGCATTGGCACTTCTTGCCACCGGCTTCTTTGGCATAGCCGGCGGCGACGCCGGGATCGAAGGCGGTGGCGAAACCAATGACGGAGGTGCATTTGGCAAAATTTTCTTTGATTTCGTTGCGCCACTCATTCCAGAAATTCCTCCCGCTGCAGGGCTTACAGCAACCCATTACATCGGCATCGGGTTTGGCCTGCTGGGGCTTATCATCTGGGCCTGGTCGGCAGCATTGTCGCGCGCCCAGCTTGTTCTTGTTGTCGCGCCAGTGGGATGGGTTTTTGCCGGAACAAAAAAGCTGGTGACATTGTTGCTCCCCCGTGCCGCCGGACTGAGTGAGGCAACCAACCAGCAACCAACGAAAAAGCCAAAGATCAAACGTGCGACCGCCAGCTCCAAGAAACAGCGTCAGGAACCGGTTCTTGTCGCTGGCGCAAAGCCGCTGGAAAGCGATGCAGGCAAGCCGCAAAAACGCCTAGCCAGCAAGCAGGAGAGTCTGGATTTTGAGTCGGGTGCCGCTTTCAAGCTGCCAGCAAAACGTCTTTTGAAGACCCCGGGAAAAGCTGCGGCAGGGCCCTCAAAGCAGGAGCTGGCCGCACGTGCAGCTGATTTGGAAAATGTACTCTCTGATTTTTCCGTCAATGGAAGCATTGGTGATTCGCGCTATGGCCCAGTCGTGACGCGTTATGATCTGAACCCGGCACCCGGCACAAAATCGCAACGCGTTATCGCGCTTGCCGATGACATCGCGCGCTCGATGAGTGCTGTTTCAGTTCGGGTGGCGGTCGTCCCCGGACAGAATGTGATTGGCATCGAACTGCCGAACGAGGACCGGCAAACAGTCCTGCTTCGCGAAATTCTTGATCACAGCATCTGGCGGGAGGATGAGAGTGATCTGCCAATGGCGCTTGGCAAAGATATTGCCGGCACCCCAGTGGTTGTCGATCTGGCACGGATGCCACATCTGCTTGTTGCTGGAACCACTGGGTCGGGCAAATCGGTTGGCATTAATGCGATGATCATTTCGCTGCTTTATAGACACACTCCCGAGACTTGCCGAATGATCATGATTGATCCGAAAATGTTGGAACTGTCAGTCTATGACGGCATCCCACATCTGTTGAGCCCGGTTGTTACCGACCCTTCCAAAGCGGTGACGGCGCTGAAATGGGCAGTTCGGGAAATGGAAAGCCGGTATCGCAACATGGCGAAGATGGGGGTGAGGAATATCACCGGCTACAATCAACGGCTGGCTGAGGCGCGGGCCGCTAATGAGGTTCTGACGCGGCGCGTACAGACAGGGTTTGATCAAGAGACAGGAAAGCCTGTGCATGAGGAAGAGGTGCTAAATCTGGCGCCGCTGCCCTTCATTGTGGTGGTGATCGATGAGGTGGCCGATTTGATGCTTGTTGCCGGCAAGGAAATCGAAGCTGCGGTGCAGCGCCTTGCGCAAATGGCGCGGGCTGCCGGCATCCATGTGATTATGGCAACTCAGCGGCCGTCAGTTGATGTGATTACCGGAACGATCAAAGCCAATTTTCCAACCCGGATCAGCTTTCAGGTCACCTCACGCATTGACAGCCGGACAATTCTCGGGGAACAGGGCGCCGAGCAGCTTCTCGGGCGTGGCGACATGCTGTTCATGGAGGGCGGTGGGCGACTACTGCGCGTTCATGGTCCTTTTGTTGAGGATGGTGAGGTTGAAGCTGTGGCCAATTTCTTGCGCCAGCAGGGGACGCCAGAATATGATGAACGTGTGGTGGCAGATGAACAGGTGGACCAGGCGGATGATCCGATTGCTGATGGTATTGGCGGAAATGGAAACAGCCTCTATGATCAAGCGGTACAGCTTGTTGTTCGGGAACAAAAGGCGTCAACCAGTTTTGTGCAGCGCCATTTGAAAATCGGCTATAATCGAGCGGCGACAATCATTGAAGAAATGGAAAGCAATGGCATCATCAGCGCGGCTAATCATGTAGGCAAACGCGAAGTTTTGATGAGTGAAGATGGTGTGGATGGGTTTTGATGATGAGTAAACCAAAGCACAGATCCGGATTTGGTTTACCGTTTGTTCTATCGGCGCTGTTTCTGCTGATTGCGGTGCCCGCACATGCCATCAATTATGTCGATGAGGCTGAAGTTTGGTTTGCCGAAATCACCACAATGAAAGCCGATTTCACCCAGATCGTGTCTGATGGCACGATGGCTGAGGGTGAGCTCCACCTGCGCCGCCCGCATCGCATGAAAATCATCTATGATCTCGATGAGCCTCTGGTGCTGCTGACCACACCTGTGTGGCTGCATGTCGACCGCCCGGAAGACAGAACGCTCACAAGCTATCCCATCAGTGAGACACCGCTCTCACTGATCCTGCAGGAAGAGGTCAAGCTGCGCTCGGAGGAATTCAGGACCAAGAGTTTTCTGCGGGACGGCATCATCAGCATTGTCATGGAAAAAAGAACTGGCAAGGCAGCAGGTGTGCTGACTTTGGAGTTTACTGAGAGACCGTTTGAACTGCGGCGTTGGACAATCGTCGATGCGGCCGATGTTACGACCACCGTTACCCTGCAGAACATGCGCTTTGGTCATAAATATGAGAATAAATTCTTCACCCCATCCAGTTATCAGCGCTAGCCGCCCCACCCCGGAACCGGGTACAATGATGCATCCGCAGCGAGATTTGAACCGACATGAGAATAGCAACCTGGAACATCAATTCTGTCCGCCTGCGCATCGATCTGGTGACAAAACTCCTGAATGAGTCGGATATCGATGTGCTGTGTCTTCAGGAAACGAAAACAGAAGATAAATTCTTTCCAAGCGCGGCGCTGGCGGACGCAGGGTGGAACCACCATGCCTTTCGTGGTGAAAAATCCTATAATGGTGTGGCGATAATCTCCCGCCTTCCCCTTGGTCAAATCCACCACAAGGACTGGGCCGAAAAGATCGATTGCCGGCATATATGTGCGCAAATTGAAAATGGCCCATCTATCCACAATTTCTATGTTCCCGCGGGTGGTGACGTGCCTGACCGCGAGGAAAACCCAAAATTCGGTCACAAGTTGGATTTTCTGTCTGAAATGACCCACCATTTCACGGATCAAAGGCCGCAGAACGCTATTCTGGTGGGAGATTTGAACATTGCTCCCCTCGCCGAGGATGTTTGGTCCTCCAAGCAACTGCTGAAAGTTGTCAGTCACACCCCGGTTGAGACAGAGGCGCTGAAGAGACTGATAAGTGACGGTGGGTGGGTTGATGTGGTTCGTGAGCATTTCGGCGCTGATGAGAAGCTCTATTCATGGTGGTCCTATCGGGCCCGCGATTGGGCGACAAGCAATAGGGGTCGCAGACTCGATCATATCTGGATGAGCCATGACCTTGCCCCCTCGGTAAAGATGGTGGATATCAGGACCGATTATCGCGGTGCAGAAAAACCATCTGACCATGTGCCGATGATTGTTGAGGTTTAGGGGCGTCCTGCGCGCCAGCGGCTAAACTCTTTTCACATTTGGCAATTTGGCGTATATGCACGTCATGACACAGTTTGTGAAAATGCACGGGCTTGGAAATGACTTCGTCATCCTTGATGCACGCAGCAATGCCGATTTGCGCGTTGGTCCGTCTGCCGCGCGTGCCATTGCTGACAGGCGACACGGCATTGGGTGTGATCAGATTCTAATCCTGCGCGATGCGGCAGAGGCCGATTTCTTCATGGAAGTTCTGAACAGTGACGGCAGCAAGGCCCAAGCCTGTGGAAACGGAACGCGCTGTGTTGCTGCGATGGTTATGCGCGATAGTAAATTAGAGACGCTGCAAATCGCTACGGATGGTGGCATGTTGCGGGCCTGGTATGATGAGGACGGTCTGGTGTCTGTCGATATGGGGCCGGTCAAGATGGGCTGGCAGGAGGTGCCGCTTGCCCGCGAAATGGACACATCCAATGTTGAATTGGCGGCAGCGCCGGCACTGGCAGTCTGTCATTCCATGGGCAACCCGCATGCAGTTGTCTTTGTAGATGATGTGGATGCAGTCGATCTAGAGCAGATTGGACCCGCGATTGAACATGATGATCTTTTTCCCGAACGTGTAAATCTGTCGATTGTCCATAGGCAGGAGGATGGTCTGTTCCGAATGCGGGTCTGGGAACGCGGCGCTGGCATCACGCTGGCATGTGGAAGCGGCGCGTGCGCTGTGGGTGTCGCAATTGCCAGACGTGGCCTTGGAGGCCGTGTAAATAGAATCGTGATGGATGGTGGCCTGATCACAATCGACTGGCAGGATGATGGCAGCGTGGGCGGACGGGTGATCATGACCGGACCGGTTGCCTATGCCTATCATGGTGAGATGGAGGGCGCGTTGGCGCAGGCGCTGGGCAACACAGATGGCTGAGCGCAATGCACCAAAGCTGGAGACATTTGGCTGCCGCCTGAACATCTGGGAGTCTGAGGTGATGCGCAGTCAGGCTGGGGATGCCGGGTTGAATAACGCGATAATCTTCAACACTTGTGCCGTTACCGCCGAGGCAGAGCGGCAGGCAAGGCAGGCCATCCGCCGCGCCCGCAGGGAAAATCCCGATGCGCGCATTATTGTTACCGGATGCGCCGCCCAGATTGCCCCCCAGAAATGGTCAGACATGCCAGAAGTTGACCATGTTCTCGGCAATCACGAGAAGCTTCAGCCTGATCAGTGGCAGACACTTGGCGCTGGAACTGGTGTTGGCGACATTGTGGTTGGCGATGTGATGAGCCTGCGCGAAACAGCATCTCACATGGTTGACAGCTTTCACGGTCATACCAGAGGGTTCCTGCAAATCCAGCAAGGATGCGACCATCGCTGCACCTTCTGCATTATTCCATATGGCCGTGGCAACAATCGGTCTTTGCCACGTGACCAGATCATTCAGTCCGCAAGAAAGCTGGTCGATGATGGGTGTGCCGAGATCGTCCTGACGGGTGTGGACATCACCTCATGGGGAGCGGATGTGCCCGGTCGTCCGCGCCTTGGCCAGCTTGTTCGGCATCTGCTTGCCGCCGTGCCAGATCTGCCCCGGCTTCGTTTGTCATCGATCGACCCGGCCGAGCCCGATCATGATCTGATGGAAATTCTGCAGCGCGAGGAGAGGTTGATGCCGCATCTGCATCTCTCCATCCAGCATGGTGATGATCTGATCCTCAAACGTATGAAGCGTCGGCATTTGGCGCGTGATGTGATCAGATTCTGTGACGAGGCCCGTCGGCGGCGCCCGGACATTGTGTTTGGTGCTGACATGATTGCCGGTTTTCCAACCGAGACAGTGGCGGCGCACACAGCGAGTCTCGATCTGATTAAGCGGGCGGGTATCACCTTTTTGCATGTATTCCCATTTTCGCCCCGCGAGGGAACGCCGGCTGCCCTGATGCCACAGCTTGATGGCAATCTCATTCGTGAGCGCGCTGCTGAGTTACGTCACTGCGGCAGGGCCAGGCAATCAATTTTCTTTGAAAATTTGGTTGGCAGTCATGATCAGATGCTTGTTGAGACAGGTAATATCGGCCATGGCAGGAACTATAGCAGGATGAAACTGAGTGGTGATTATGTGGCCGCAGGAAGTCTTGTGGATGTGACAATCACCGAAATGCAAAATGATCTATTGGTAGTCCAGAGGCGCTGATATGAGTTGGTTTCAGAAGCTTAAAAATGGCCTTGGCAAGACCAGTGCCAAGGTCACAGGTCAATTGTCATCCCTGCTTGGCAGGTCGAAGATTGACGCAGCCTCCCTCGAGGAGGTCGAGGATGCGCTGATCGCCGCTGATCTTGGCACGCAGTCAGCAATGCGTCTGGCTGCTTCAATGCGGAAATACAAATTTGATGGGCCGGTCACGAGCGAGTCGCTGGCTGCGGCTCTATCTGATGGTATCACTGAAATTCTGGAACCGGTTGCTGTCCCGATTGTCCTCCGTGATGATGCCAGACCGCATGTAATCCTGCTTGTCGGGGTCAATGGCTCGGGAAAGACAACCACTGCCGGCAAACTTGCTCAGCAATGGCGGAGCGAGGGCAAAAGCGTGATGCTGGCTGCTGGTGATACTTTTCGCGCCGCCGCCATAGAACAGTTGCAGATCTGGGGTGAACGTACGGGAACCGAGGTGATCGCTGGCAGTCAGGGTGGAGATGCCGCAGCGCTTGCTTACACGGCGATAGAAAAGGCCGCGGCAGCGGGAACGGATGTGTTGATCATCGACACAGCAGGTCGCCTTCAGAATCGAGCTGAGTTGATGGACGAGTTGGCAAAAATTGTGCGGGTGATCCGCAAGCTGGATGATACGGCGCCGCATGATTCCATTATCGTTCTTGACGGTACGGTTGGGCAGAATGCAATCAGTCAGGTCAAAGCCTTCCGGGAGGTCGCCGATGTCACCGGACTTATTGTCACCAAACTTGATGGCTCAGCCAAGGGGGGCATCGTGATTGCACTTGCCGAGGAATTTGGCATCCCCGTTCACGCCGTTGGCGTTGGCGAGGGTGCGGATGATTTGCAGGCATTTACCGCGCGCGATTTTGCCAATGCCCTTACCGGCACCAGCGACTAGTGCTCAGTTGCCCTGCGCACCGGGCAACATTTGATTGCTGCGTCCTGTAAGCCGGTAAACCACCAGACCGGCAATTTCATGAAGCGTTTGTCGCATCGAGCCAAAGCCTTGCTGAAGACTGTAAAGCGTCTCAAAATCCGTCCCTGTTGTGTAATCGACGGGATAGGGGATGATCCCAGTCCACCCCGCCGCCTCAAAGCTCCCGATTGAGCGCGGCATATGCGCCGCAGATGTTACCAGGATCCAGCGAGATCCGGGCTGCGGCAGAAGCAGCTGCCGGCTGTTAACGGCATTTTCGTATGTGTTGCGGCTTGTCTTCTCAAATTGAACGCGCCCTAAAGGCACACTCAGGTCAAACAGCAATCGTTGGATGACGTCCGCCTCGCTCCAGCCTTGGTGAAACAATTTACCGGAGAAACCGGAAAAAACCAGCGGAACATTTGGATATTGCCGATGCAGCTTCAGTCCCATTGTCAGCCGTTCGGCACTTCTATTCTGTTGTGGCTGATCGCGCTGTTGTGAGACAAAGCCAGATCCGGTGTGGCCGCCAAGAATGATGACACCATCAATTGGACGCTCATCCATGGTTGGAATTGGAAAGCGATTCTCCAGCAGCATCAGGCCGGCCTGCGAGAAAGGTAAAAATCCATAAAGAAGGGGTAAGCCAACCGCAAATACAACCAAGACTCTTTGCAGCCGCCGTCGCCGCCGCCATTTCGCGAGCAAGGCGATTATCAATAATAAAAAGGGGTGGACCAACGGTTCGAGAACCAGTGACAAGGTCTTTGAGAGAATAAAAAACATAACACAATTCTTGACAACTTATCCCGGATAGCGCAATACATCTCGCAATTCCGGCCATCGCCGACCGACACGACCCTCGCGGGTTCCATCCGTCCTTGAAGTTTTCGAGCACGGGTGCAATTTCGCTGTTTCGGTTTTCAAGGTTGATAGTCGGCATGAACCAGTATGCAGGACTTCGGCCTGTGGAATTGAAAGAGGACAAATCGGCGCGATGTTTGACAGCTTGAAAGACAAGCTTCAGGACGTTTTCAGCGGACTTGCCAAGCGCGGCGCTCTCAGCGAGGCTGACGTTGATGCAGCGCTGCGTGAGGTCCGTCTTGCGTTGCTTGATGCCGACGTTGCTCTGCCGGTGGTTAAATCGTTCATCGCCAAGGTTCGTGATGGTGCTGTTGGCTCTGACGTCCTGAAATCAGTCCGCCCGGACCAGCAGGTCATCAAGCTAGTCAATGATGCACTAACTGAGGTTCTTGGCGGGGACGCGGCACCGCTGAATATTTCGACAAATCCACCGTCAGTGATTTTGATGGCTGGTCTGCAGGGTTCTGGCAAGACCACAACTGCTGGTAAGCTGGCGCTCCGGCTGCGTTCTCGCGAGAGGAAGAAGGTGATGCTGGCATCACTTGATGTGACGCGCCCCGCGGCGCGTGAGCAGCTGCGGTTGCTGGGCGAGCAAGCAGAGGTTGGTGTTCTGCCGGAGGTTGAGCGCGAGACACCGGGACAGATTGCGAAGCGCGCATTGCAGGCTGCCAAATTGCAGGCTTATGATGTGCTCATTCTCGATACGGCCGGTCGAATCAGCATCGACGAAGCGTTAATGGCTGAATTGCGGGACATCAAAAAATTAACCGAACCGCATGAAATTCTGCTCGTTGCGGACGCGCTTACCGGTCAGGATGCGGTCAACACCGCTGAGGCATTCCACAATGCGATCGGTGTAACCGGCATCGTTCTGACCCGTCTCGATGGTGATGCACGCGGCGGTGCTGCGCTGTCCATGCGTCACATAACTGGATGTCCTATCAAGCTGGTTGGTGTTGGCGAGAAGCAGGATGCTCTTGAGGATTTCGACCCTGCCCGCATGGCTGGCCGCATTCTCGACATGGGCGATGTTGTCGCGCTTGTTGAAAAGGCCGCCGAAACCATTGAGGCGGATGAGGCCGAGCGTATCGCCAAACGGATGGCCAAGGGCCAGTTCGACATGAATGATTTTCTGGCACAGATTCGCCAGCTTCAGAAAATGGGCGGCCTTGGTGGCTTGATGGGTATGTTGCCGGGTATAGGCAAGATGCAAAAGCAGATTGCCGCCGCTGGCATTGATGATTCGATGATCAAGCGCCAGGAGGCCATTATCCTCTCAATGACGAAGAAGGAGCGGGTGTCGGTCGGTTTGTTGAACGCATCGCGTCGCAAACGCATTGCGGCTGGCTCGGGAACCTCAGTTCAGGAAGTGAACAAGGTCGTCAAACAATATCAGGATATGTCGCGTATGATGAAGAAGCTGGGTGGTAAATCCGGTGCTGCGGCGATGAAGGCGATGATGGGTGGCGGTATGCCCGGCATGGGTGGTGCCGGCGGTGGAATGCCTGACATGGAAGCGCTTTCAAAGGGAATGGGGAAGATGCCCAATATGCCGGGAATGCCCGGTGGTCTGATGGGCGGATTGCCTAAGGGATTACCCGGTCTTGGTGGAAAGCCATCGGGAAAGAAGAAATAAACAAATGCATTTGCCAATGAGAGGAATAAAAACATGGCTCTGAAAATCAGACTGGCACGAGGTGGTGCAAAGAAACGTCCATTTTACCGGATCGTGGTTGCCGAAGCGTCAGCCCCGCGCGATGGTCGTTATGTGGAACGTGTTGGCACATACAACCCGATGGTTCCAAAAGATCATGATCAGCGTTTGACTCTGAATGGTGAGCGGATCACCTATTGGATGGGGCAAGGCGCACAACCCACCGAGAGGGTGCAGAAAATGCTGGCGACTGCCGGTCTTGCCGCAGCCCCTGTGATTCGTGATCAGCCAAAGAAATCAGCCCCCGGCAAGAAGCGGGCAGAACGCGAGGCCGAGGCCGCTGAGGCTGCCGCTGCTGCGGCTGAAGAGGCTGCCGCCGCCGCTGAATCTGCTGCCGCTGTTGCTGAAGAGGCTCCGGCTGAGGAGGCTCCGGCTGAGGAGGCGCCAGCTGAGGCTGCTGCTGCTGAAGAGGCTCCGGCAGAGGAGACTGCTGCTGAAGAAGCGCCAGCTGAGGAGGCTGCTGCTGAAGAGGAAAAGGCAGAGGGATAATGGCTGCCGGCCGGATATGTCTTGGTGTGATTGTTGGTGTTCACGGTGTGCGTGGGCATCTAAAAATCAAGGCCTACACAGACAATCCGGCGGCGCTTGACCGTTACGGGCCGGTATCTTTGGACGATGGGAGACTATTGCATCTCAAAGTTAAATCCGTGTCCCCGAAAGGTCCGGTCATTGCCATGGCGCAGGAGGTGACAGATCGCAACGAGGCAGAGCTGATGCGGGGCCTTGAGCTGTTCATCAAGCGTGACGCTTTGCCACCAACCGCGAATGATGAGGTCTATCACACCGACCTTGTTGGCCTTGAGGCACGCGACAATGATGGCGTGGCAATCGGTGTCATCGTAGGACTTCATGATTTTGGCGCTGGCGACATCATTGAGGTAAAACCACCCTCAGGGCCGACTATGATGTTGCCCTTTGCGCCCGAATATCGGGACGAGATGAGGCTTGAGGAAGGATTTGTCACGCTGTTACCGCCACAAGGAATGATGGAGCTGGCAGGGATGGACGGCAAGACTGAAGACCCTGACGAGCGAGTGGACCGGAGTAAAGCGCACAGTACCCAAAGCAAGGGTGCATTGGAGTAGTCAGATGACGGTCTCGCAATGGGATGCAACTGTTTTGACCCTGTTTCCACAGATGTTTCCGGGACCCTTGGCCTCGTCTCTGGCAGGAAAATCGCTGAATCAGGGTGTCTGGACGCTGAAAACACTGGACATTCGGGACTTTGCAAGCGATAAGCACCGAACTGTTGACGATACCCCCCTCGGGGGCGGTGTTGGCATGGTGTTGAAGCCTGACGTTGTTGCAGCTGCGTTGGCGCATGTCGGCGATGTACCCGGACCCAGAATATACCTCACCCCGCGGGGCAGGGTCCTGGATCAACAGACGGTCCGCGATCTAGCGGAACAGCCCGGTGCTGTTTTTCTGTGCGGGCGGTATGAAGGCGTCGATCAGCGGGTGATTGACGAGACCGATATGATGGAGATCAGTATCGGTGATTACATCCTGTCTGGTGGCGAGCCCGCCGCGATGATAGTGATGGATGCGGTTGTCAGGCTTTTGCCCGGGGTGATGGGCAAGGAAGAAGGGCACCGCGACGAAAGTTTTGAGACCGGGTTGCTGGAGCATGCGCAATATACGCAGCCCAGAGTCTGGCAAGGGATTGAGGCGCCGGCGGTTCTGGCGTCAGGCCACCACCAAAAAATCGCCGAATGGCGGCTGGCGGAGGCGAAAAGAGAAACGCGGGAGCGACGTGTAGATTTGTGGGAACAATATTTGCAGACGCAGCAAACGCAGAAGACAGAAAAGTAGATGATTTGTCTGCCAGAATGCAGGCGTGAAATTGGAACAAGAGAACGAAGGGACGCGAGCGATGAACATCGTTGACCGTATTGGCAAAAAACAGATGGAAAACGCGTTGGCTCAACGCGAAATTCCCGAGTTTGCACCCGGCGACACAGTGCGGGTTGATGTTAAGGTGGTTGAAGGCTCGCGCGAGCGTATTCAGGCCTTTGAGGGCGTATGTATCGCCCGCAAGAATAATGGGGTAAATTCCTCATTTACAGTCCGCAAACTATCTTACGGTGAGGGCGTTGAGCGGGTGTTCCCGTTATATGCGCCCCAGGTTGCTGGATTGACAGTCGTGCGTCGTGGTCGTGTAAGGCGCGCCAAGCTGTATTATCTTCGTGGCCGCACGGGCAAGGCAGCCCGAATTGCGGAAAAGACAACATACCGCGAGGCATCTTCTTCCTGATTGGCCTGACCGGCAAGGGAGGAAGTCCTCGCCGGCAGACATCAGGAGAAAATCATGTCGGCTCCAAAAACACTGTTTGATAAAATCTGGGATGCGCATGTTGTGCATCAGCAGGAAGATGGCACCTGTCTGATGTATATCGACCGGCACCTTGTTCACGAAGTGACAAGCCCACAGGCGTTTGAAGGTCTGCGCAACACCGGACGCGCCGTGCGCTCGCCTGAGCGGACGCTTGCGGTGGCTGATCATAACGTGCCAACAACCGACAGATCGCAGGGCATTGCCGACGAGGAATCACGCATCCAGGTCGAAACGCTGGCAAAGAATGCAGCTGATTTTGGCGTCCCCTATTTTGCGATGAATGATATCCGGCAGGGGATCGTCCATGTGATCGGGCCGGAGCAGGGGTTCACCCAGCCGGGCATGACCATCGTCTGTGGCGACTCCCACACGGCAACACATGGTGCTTTTGGCGCCCTTGCTTTTGGCATTGGTACATCTGAGGTTGAGCATGTTCTAGCGACACAGACATTGATTCAGAAGCCAGCGAAGAATATGCGGATCACGGTTGATGGTGATCTGGCCCCCGGTGTTACTGCCAAGGACATCATATTGGCAATCATCGGTAAGATTGGCACAGCTGGCGGCACGGGCCATGTGATAGAATTTGCTGGATCTGCCATCGCGGGTCTTTCAATCGAAGGCCGCATGACTGTCTGCAACATGGCTATCGAAGCGGGTGCAAGAGCGGGTATGATTGCGCCGGATGAGGCAACGTTTGCCTATCTCGCCGACAAGCCGATGGCCCCAAAGGGCGAAATCTGGGACCAGGCGGTTGCCTATTGGCGCAGCCTACCATCTGATGCTTGTGCAAAGTATGATACTGAGATCGTTCTGCCGGCCTCTGAGATTGCGCCGACGGTAACATGGGGCACAAGCCCAGAAGATGCGTTGGCAATCACTGCTTCGATTCCGAATCCCGATGCCGAAAAGGATGAAATGAAGCGGGCGAAAATTTTGCGGGCCATCGAATATATGGGCTTGTCTGCCGGTCAAAAACTGACCGATGTAAAGATCGACACGGTCTTCATTGGTTCCTGTACAAACAGCCGGATTGAGGATCTGCGTGCCGCTGCGAGCCTTGCCGAAGGGCGCAAGGTTGCCGATGGAATGCGGGCGCTTGTTGTTCCGGGGTCAGGTCTGGTCAAGGAACAGGCGGAAGCAGAAGGTCTTGACCAGATTTTCCGTGACGCGGGCTTTGACTGGCGCGAGCCGGGCTGTTCAATGTGTCTGGCAATGAACGCTGACAAGTTGGAGGAAGGCGAACGCTGTGCCTCCACTTCAAATCGGAATTTTGAGGGTCGGCAGGGTCGTGGAGGCCGCACCCATCTCGTCAGTCCACAAATGGCGGTTGCCGCTGCCGTGACTGGGCATCTGACAGATGTTCGCGAATTTTGAGCCAGGGGGGTTTGAGCAATGCAGAAATTTGATCAGCTGACAGGTGTTGCGGCACCGCTAAACATTCTGAACATCGATACGGATATGATCATCCCCAAGCAATTTCTGAAAACCATCAAGCGCTCGGGGCTTGGCAAGAATCTTTTTGATGAAATGCGCTACTCAAGAGATGGTAAGGAAATCGCCGATTTCGTTTTGAACAGAGAGCCGTACAGGCAAGCAGAAATCATTGTTGCTGGTGATAATTTCGGCTGTGGATCGAGCCGTGAGCATGCACCGTGGGCGTTGTTGGATTTTGGTGTGCGCTGCGTGATCTCGACGAGCTTTGCCGACATCTTTTTCAACAATTGTTTCAAGAACGGCATTCTGCCAATCGTTGTGTCAGCCGATGATCGTGACGCATTGATGGCAGATGCGTTTGACAGCGATAACCCGGAATTGTCGGTCGATCTGGTTGCGCAGACTATCCGCCGCCCAAACGGCGTGACGATCTCGTTCGAGGTTGATCCTTTTCGCAAGACATGCCTGCTGGAGGGGCTGGATGACATTGGGCTGACGCTGGAGAAATCAGAAAACATTGCCAGCTTTGAGGAAACACGAAAATCCAGCCAACCTTGGCTGTAAGGATAAGAGCTTGTTTAGGGCACACATGTGGTGAGCACCGCCATTTTTGTAGTGGTGATATCCAGGTAAAAAAGGGGATATATTATGGCGTCAAATCGTAAAGTCATGGTGTTGCCGGGCGACGGCATCGGTGCTGAGGTGATGCAGGCCAATATGAAAATCATCGACTGGCTGGCCAAATATCGAAGTCTTGATTTTGGCATGTCTGAGGGGCTTGTTGGCGGTGCGTCCTTTGATGCGCACGGCACACCGCTAACCGATGAGGTTCTTGCCGATTGTGTTGCCTCTGACGCGGTTTTGTTCGGCGCTGTCGGTGGTCCCCAATATGACAATCTGGCCTTTGATCTAAAGCCTGAACGCGGTCTTTTGAATCTGCGCAAGGAAATGGATCTGTTTGCCAACCTACGCCCAGCGATTGTCTTTCCGGCTCTCGTCGAGGCATCAACATTAAAGCCGGAGGTTGTTTCGGGCCTTGATATCATGATTTTGCGTGAGCTGTGTGGCGGATCTTATTTTGCCGAGCCACGTGGCATCGACGATTTGGGTGATGGCATTCGCAAGGGCTATGACACCAACGCCTACACCACCCCCGAGATTGAACGGATCGGTCGCGTTGGTATTGATCTCGCGCGGAAGAGAAATGGCCGCCTTACCTCGGTTGAAAAGGCCAATGTTATGCATTCTGGTGTTTTATGGCGCGAGATCATGACGGAGCTGCACGCCGCTGAGGGTGACGGCATCGAACTCAACCATATGTATGCTGACAATTGCGCGATGCAGTTGGTGCGGAACCCAAAACAGTTTGACGTGATTGTGACTGATAATCTGTTTGGTGATTTGCTCTCGGATTGTGCGGCGATGCTGACAGGCTCGCTCGGTATGTTGCCATCGGCTTCGCTTGGCACGCCCGACCCGGAAACAGGTCTGCCAAAGGCCATGTATGAGCCGGTACATGGCTCTGCACCTGATATTGCGGGCCAGGACAAGGCCAACCCGTTGGCCCAATTCATGAGCTTTTCGATGATGCTGCGCTACAGTTTTGATCAGATTGCCGAGGCTGATTTGGTTGATCAGGCGGTAAATGACGCTCTGTCGTCAAAACGCACTGGTGACATCATGGCCCCCGGCTGCGAACAGACCGGCACGGCTGGCATGACCGCTGCGGTGATCAATGCGCTTGATCATCTGGCACGTTAAGACTGACAGGCAATCAAATGTGGTGGATCATCCACCTCGATGAACGAGGATGAAATGGGATATAGAGTAGCCGTTGTCGGCGCCACGGGCGCTGTTGGCCGTGAAATGCTGCAAACACTGGCTGAACGTAATTTTCCAGCTGACAAAGTGCACGCGCTGGCGTCATCGAAATCGGCTGGGCGAGAATTGTCCTATGGTGAAGATGTCACGCTGACTGTTGAGGCACTGGATAAATTTGATTTTGCTTCAGCCGATATTGCGTTGTTTTCTGCTGGTGGCGACACCTCCAAGGCGTTTGCACCAAAAGCAGCTGAGGCGGGGTGCCTTGTGATCGACAATTCATCCGCCTATCGCATGGATGCGGATGTGCCGTTGATCGTTCCCGAGGTCAACGCCGATGCGGTTTCCGGCGTGACCCGTGCCAATGGCGGACGCAATATCATTGCCAACCCAAACTGTTCCACAGCTCAGCTTGTTGTGGCATTGAAGCCGCTTCATGAAGCCTTTGGTGTCCGTCGTGTGGTGGTTTCAACCTATCAGGCGGTTTCGGGTGCAGGCCGCCCGGCGATGGATGAGTTGTTCAATCAGACACGTGGTGTTTTCGTGAATGATTCGGTGCAGCCTGAGCTTTTCACCAAACAGATTGCCTTCAATGCGATCCCTCATATTGATGTTTTTCTTGATGATGGCTTCACCAAGGAAGAATGGAAGATGTCAGCCGAGACAAAGAAAATTCTCGACCCATCGATCGAGCTTGTGGCGCAGTGTGTGCGCATTCCGGTTTTCATCGGTCATAGCGAGGCCGTATTTATTGAGACTGATCGGCCGATGGCTGAGAACGCGGCGCGCAAGCTCTTGCAGGATGCAGAAGGGTGCATTGTTGTCGATCATCGGGCCAATGAGGGTTATGTGACGCCGCAGGAGGCCGCCGGCGAGGATGCTGTCTATATCAGCCGGATTCGCAAGGACCCGACAATTGATAATGGACTGGTGTTCTGGTGTGTCTCCGACAATCTTCGCAAAGGGGCTGCCCTTAATTCTGTGCAGATTGCCGAACTGGTGGTCGCGCGCGGCATTTCTGGCCGCTAATTGCCGGTTAACTGGCTGGGCTCTTCTGATCAAGCAGGTGCAATTGTTCCATCAGTGCAAGATCGCGTGTGCCTGTGCTATTGGCGATGATGCGGTGCGCCATCTGACTGGCATTGCCAGCGGCCTCCACCAGATCCATACCATTAGCAAGATTGCCAGTCATGATAGCGGTCAGAAGATCACCGCCGCCCGGGATATTCTTTGGCGAAATAGGCCCATCATCTGAGGCTGGCAGCCACAAGGGCGCATCATTTTCGGCGATCAGCAGATCACCAATACCACCGGCCATGTCTGCCTCGCGGCTGATGCCGGTGGCGATTACAGCACCCAGCTTTGGGTGAGTGGTAAGAAGTTTCTGCCCAGCATCGATGGCGGCATCAAGATCGGCGATCTCGCAGTCAGCTAGAAAGCCGAGCTCAAATCGGTTGGGTGTTATGATGTCGGCCAGAGGCAGCAGCTCTGCTTGCAAGGTGGCAGCTATCTGCGGTTTTACATACAGGCTGTCAGCATCGCCCAGAACCGGATCAAGAACATAGATGCCGTTGTCGACCTGTCGCCGCCAGGCGTTAAGTGTATCTTTGATAGGTGCCGCCTGACCTGCTGTACCCAGATAGCCGGTGATCACGAAATCAACCCCGCTAAGAGCATTAAAATGCGCCAGCGCCTGCAGAATTTTGGTGAAATCTTCAGTTGCGAGAACACCACCGCTGCGGGTGCCATATCCGGGATGGGCGGCGAGTGCTATGGTGTCCACAGCAAGGGGATGATGCCCCATTGCGGTCAACACGGGTGCTGCCACGCTGTTTCCCACAAAACCAAGTGTAACTGATGACTGGATGGACAAAATTTGTTTCATGGCAAGCGTTGTGCCGCCAAAATGATGAAAAGGCAATTTGAAATGACAGAATTCAGTCTGGCAGATTGCGGACTGGGGCGTTTCGCATTGACTATCGCTGGCTGTTAAATCATAAACACAGCTCAATTTCACACTAATTAGTCCGATGAGGTATGTCATGGCGAAGGCACGACCAATGTCACCGCATTTGCAGGTTTATCGTCCGCAGCTGACGTCTATCCTGTCGATCACGCACCGGGCGAGCGGAGTCGTTTTGACGACAGGAACACTTGTTCTTGCTTTGTGGCTTATTGCGGTGGCCAGTGGTCCCGAAACCTTTGCCATCATGGCGGCGATTGTCGGCCACCCATTGGGTCAATTTGTCCTATTCGGATATTCGGTCGCGCTATTCTATCATGCGTGCAACGGCATTAGGCATCTTAGTTGGGATCTCGGTTTCGGCCTGACCATTCCGGACGTCTATCGCAGTGGCTATGTTGTGCTTGGCGCGACATGTGGTCTCACGGCGTTGCTATGGCTTTCGGTCTGGTTTTAGGTGGAGGTGATTATCAATGGCTGATTTCCCCGCAGGAATAGACCACCGGCCGCGCATTTCGGGAGTCCGGCACTGGCGCTGGCAACGGATCAGCGCTCTCGCCCTGTTTGTGGCGATGGCGTATTTCGTTTTTGTTGTCTCACGGCTTGGTACGCTTGATCATGCGCAGGCTGTGGCATTTGTGACTGCGCCGATCAATATGCTGGGCCTTGTCTGCCTAGTTGTCATCGGTCTTTTTCACGCCTCGTTGGGGCTGGAAGTGGTCATTGAGGATTATGTTCCTTTGAATAAGGGCCGCCGGCCCCTTATCTATACAGCGAAGGCGGCGCTCTTAATTGTCGGTGTGGCCAGCCTGTGGTCTCTTGTCGTAACGGCTTTTTGAGATAGAAAGCGGAGCTAATGTCCTCATACGAAATTACTGATCATCATTATGACGTTGTGGTTGTTGGTGCCGGTGGCGCTGGTTTGCGCGCGACGCTTGGCATGGCTGCGTCCGGGCTAAAAACAGCTTGTATCACCAAGGTATTCCCAACCCGCTCGCACACGGTAGCCGCACAGGGCGGCATAGGCGCCGCGCTCAATAATATGGGCGAGGGCGACAATTGGCAGTATCATATGTATGACACGGTCAAGGGGTCGGACTGGCTCGGTGATCAAGATGCCATCGAATATATGTGCCGGAACGCAATTCCTTCGGTGATCGAGCTGGAGAATTACGGCGTGCCGTTCTCGCGTACCGATGAGGGTAAGATTTATCAGCGGCCTTTCGGTGGCCATACTCTTGATTATGGCAAGTCCATGGCCCGCCGCGCCTGCGCTGCGGCCGATCGGACGGGGCATGCCATTCTGCATACACTCTATCAACAATGTCTGAAACATCAGGCGCATTTCCATATCGAGTATTTTGCCCTTGATCTGTTGATGAATGATGAGGGCGAATGTGCCGGTATCATCGCGCTCTGCATGGAAGATGGCACATTGCATCGCTTCTGGGGCCAAGAAACGGTTCTGGCGACCGGTGGTTATGGCCGGGTCTATTTTTCATGCACCTCGGCGCACACCTGTACCGGAGATGGTAACGCGATGGCCCTGCGTGCGGGGCTGCCATTGCAGGATATGGAGTTTGTCCAGTTTCACCCCACCGGCGTTTATGGCGCGGGTGTGCTGATTACCGAAGGCGCGCGTGGTGAGGGTGGTTATCTGACAAACTCCGAGGGTGAGCGGTTCATGGAGCGTTTTGCCCCAACCGCCAAGGATCTCGCCAGTCGTGATGTCGTCAGCCGGGCAATGACAATCGAAATCAATGAAGGTAGGGGCGTGGGGCCGAACAAAGACCACATCATGCTGCATCTGGAACATATCGACGCTGATACGCTGCATCAGAGGCTGCCGGGAATTACCGAAACGGCGCGCATTTTCTGCGGTGTTGACGTGACCCGCGAACCGATCCCGGTATTGCCGACGGTGCATTACAACATGGGTGGAATCCCGACAAATTATCATGGTGAAGTGATCTCTCCAAACGGCAATGATGAAAATGCAGTGGTCCCGGGACTGATGGCGATTGGTGAGGCCGCTTGTGTCTCGGTGCATGGCGCCAACCGGTTGGGAACCAACTCACTGCTTGATATCGTGGTGTTTGGCAGAGCTGCAGCGCACAGGGCGGTCGAGACAGTGACCCCCGGTGCTGCCACGCGAACCGCACCACAGGCCGCCACCGAAAAGGCCCTCGAACGTTTCAATCGAATGCGCAATGCCAGCGGCAGCGAGAGCGCTGCTTCGATCCGGCTTGAAATGCAGCATGTGATGCAACGTCACGCCGCTGTCTTCAGATCCACTGATAGTCTGTCTGACGGTGTGCAGAATATGGATAATGTGGCTGGCAAGATGGCGCATATTGGGGTCAAGGACAAATCCCTGATCTGGAACACAGATCTGGTTGAGGCGCTGGAACTGGAGAATCTTGTTGGTCAGGCATTGGTGACAATCCGTTCGGCGGAGCAGCGCCAGGAATCACGCGGCGCCCATGCCCATGAGAACTGGCCTGAACGTGACGACGACAAATGGATGAAACACACCGTCATGCGTCTGGATGAGGATAATAAGTCTGAACTTTCATACCGCAATGTAATCATGAATACCCTGAGTAACGATGTGGCGCCAATTCCACCGGCACCGCGTGTTTACTAGGGGTAGTTGGCGAGGCATCAATGGCTGAATTCGCACTTCCTGCAAATTCCAAAATGACCAAGGGCGAGTCGCATTCGGCGCCAGCCAACGCACAGGATGTGAGAACATTCCAGATCTATCGCTGGTCGCCCGATGACGATGCCAATCCGCGGATCGACAGTTTCGACATTGATCTTGATGATTGCGGCCCGATGGTTCTGGATGCGCTGATCAAGATCAAGAGCGAACAGGACAGTAGTCTGACATTTCGCCGGTCATGCCGTGAGGGAATCTGCGGATCATGTTCGATGAACATTGATGGCACGAACACGCTGGCCTGTCTGAAAAGCATTGCTGAGGTGAAGGGTGATGTGAAGATTTTCCCTTTGCCCCATATGCCTGTGGTCAAGGATCTCGTGCCGGATCTCAGCAACGCCTATCGGCAACTGACTTCAATCGAACCGTGGTTGAAAACTGACAAGCCTGCGCCGGAGGGACAGGAACGGCGCCAATCGCCTGAAGAACGCGAAAAGCTTGATGGGCTTTGGGAATGCGTGCTGTGTTTCAGCTGTTCAACCGCCTGCCCGAGCTATTGGTGGAACAGCGATGAATATTTGGGGCCGGCGGTATTGCTGCAGGCCTATCGCTGGGTTGCTGACAGTCGTGATGATCACACCAGCGAACGTCTCGATGCGCTTGATGATAGTTTTGCCCTCTATC
>ERZ802819.605-NODE-605-length-23682-cov-63.6223_pt1 | contig 23682 bp, 20 predicted proteins | sample MGYA00345647_ERZ802819 | MGnify/ENA primary metagenome ERZ802819 (study PRJEB30503, sample SAMEA104212355) | marine metagenome | biome: Westerlies Biome; feature: [SRF] surface water layer (ENVO:00010504) within the epipelagic zone...; material: water...
CGTATGGGACCTGCATGTGAGCGGTTGCTTTGACGGGCTGTGGAACGCAACTGGCCGATCCCAAATCGCCGCACTTTGCTGCGACCACGCGGCAGCCAACTAGTGGTTTTGCGAAGAGCTTTCAGCCATCCAGCAACGTAGTTGCGATGGCGTTGTGGGCTAAGCAGCCATCGGCAGATGTAAGACGAGCCCACGCCCAAAAGCAAAATACGACCAATCCACATACCGATTGATTCCTTAGGCCGCCAGGTTGCGGAAGCGGGTGAACTGCGGCTCGAACAGCAGTTTCACGGTGCCAACGGGACCGTTGCGGTGCTTGGTCACGATTACTTCGGTGATGCCCCGATCTGGGGTTTCGGGGTTGTAGTACTCATCGCGGTAGATCATCAGGACCAGATCGGCGTCCTGCTCAATCGAGCCCGATTCGCGCAGGTCGCTGAGCATGGGCCGTTTGTTGGTGCGTGATTCCACGCCACGGCTGAGCTGGGAGAGGGCGATCACCGGCACGTTCAGCTCGCGGGCCATGCCCTTGAGCCCTCGGGTGATCCGTGAGATTTCCTGGACGCGATTGTCTGGGGTTGATCCTTCCATCAGTTGCAGATAATCAATCACCACCAGGCCTAGATCCTTGCCTTGTTCGGCCATCAGCCGGCGGCAGAGCGAGCGCATCTCCAGCACGCTGGAGTTGGGTTTGTCATCGATGTACATCGGTAATTGCCCCAGGGTGTTGATGCCTTGGCCCAGCAAGGGCCATTCCTCCTGTTGCAGCCTGCCGGTGCGTAAACGCCCCGCTTCGATGCCAACCTCCATCGAGAGCAGGCGATAGGTGAGTTGTTCTTTGCTCATCTCCAAGCTAAAGATGCACACCGGAAGGTTGTGCAATTGAGCCACGTTTTTGGCCAGGTTGAGCACGATCGAGGTTTTGCCCATTGCTGGACGGCCCGCCACGATGATCAGGTCACTGCGCTGCAGGCCTTGGGTCATCGCATCCAGGTCGTAGAAATTCACCGGAATGCCCGCCACCGAGGTGCCGAGTGATCGGCTTTCGATTTCGTTGAACGTGCTGGTGAGGATTTCAGCTGTGGGCGTGAGTCCTTTGGAGGGTTTCTCTTGGCTGATGGCGAAAATTTTCTGTTCGGCCTCATCCAGCACCTGATCCATCGGCAGACTTTGGTCAAAGCCCAGCTGAATCACTTCATTGCCGGAACGGATCAACTGCCGGCGTAGGAACTTATCCATCACCAGACGGGCCACCTGTTCGATCGAGGCCGTGGAGGCCACCCGCTCCACTAGCTCCACCAAGCGGCCACTACCGCCAACCTTGTCGAGCGATCCCGTATCCGCCAACCAGGCGGTCATCGCGGTGAGATCTGTGGGTTTGCCCTGGCTATGGAGCATCACCGCGGTGCGAAAGATCTCGCGGTGGGCACCTAGATAAAAGGCCTCTGGTTGGAGCACGTCCGCAACCCGTCCGATGGCGTCGGGATCCAACAAAACCCCCCCAAGAACCGCTTCTTCCGCCTCAAGGTTTTGGGGCGGAAGTGAGTCGGGCAGGGCTTCGAAATTGGGCTCATCGCGTTGACGGCCTTTGCCGTAACCACGCTGTCCCCCACCTTGGCTCGCGCTGTGATCAGGTTGGGAGACACTCGCCATGGCAGTGAACTGGCGCCGTTAAGTCATCACACTCTGGCTGGCCGTGACGGCGATGCCAAGAATCAATAACTGACGACTTCGAGGTTGATTTCTGCTGTGACTTCGCTGTGCAACTTCACCTGCACCTTGTAGGAGCCAGTGCGGTGGATATCGGGAACAGTGATGTCGCGGCGATCCACTTCTTTCTTTGTGGCCGCTTCGATCACTTCGGCGACATCGCCATTGGTCACGGTGCCAAACAGCACGTCGTCTCCACCGGTTTGTTTCTTCACGGTGAACCGCCCGATCGTGTCGAGCGCGGTACGGAACGCCACAGCATCTTGCTTGAGGGTGGCCTGCCGTTCGGCCTCCTTGGCCCTGCGGTGCTCCACCTGCTTCATCACCGCTGGGGTGACGGGAACAGCTTTGCCGAAAGGAAGCAAGAAGTTGCGGGCGTATCCGGGTGCTACGTCAACCAGATCGCCATCGCGGCCCAGGCTGAGGATGTCCTCATTGAGTACGACTTGTACGCGCTTGGCCATGGCGATTTAGAAGGGGTTGACGATGAGAAGCGATTGCGAAGTTTACGACGTGACCGGTAGGCGCACCTTGGTTGCGAGCCCTAATGCGCGCATCAGGCGGATGTGTTCCCAGGTGAGATCGATCTGTCCCGGTTGCATGCCGTGGCGTGCGGAATGGGGGAAGGCGTGGTGATTGTTGTGCCAGCCCTCGCCGAAGGTGAGCGCCGCGACCCATTTGTTGTTGCGTGATGCGTCACCGCTGTCGAAGACAACGTTGCCCCAGCAATGCGTGGCGGAGTTCACAAGCCAGGTGATGTGATAAACGACCACTAAGCGCAAGGGAATACCCCATAACACCAAGGCCCAACCGCCAGCACCTGTGGCGGTACCGATCCAGAACAACAGCAAGCCAAGAGGGAGCTGGAGCCAGAGGAAGTGGGCATTCAGCCAGCGGTAATAGGGATCGCCCACGAGATCGCCGGTGAGACGGGGCACCGCAGGCATGGCTTCGATCGGGTGGAACATCCAACCCATGTGGCTCCACCAAAATCCGCGATGGCTGTTGTGGTGATCGGGATCCGTATCAGAAAACTTGTGGTGATGCCGGTGCAGCCCCACCCAGTCGATGGGGCCGTGTTGGCAGCTCAGGGCGCCGCAGGTTGCGAAAAAGCGCTCCAGCCAACGGGGTAGGCGGAAGGATCGGTGCGTCAGTAGGCGGTGATAGCCAAGGGTGACGCCGAGGCAGGCCGTGACCCAGTACAGAACGAGCAGGCTGGTGACAGCAGGCCAGCTCCAGAAGCTCGGCAGTAGGGCCACCACCGCGAGGGCGTGGATCACGATCATGAATCCAATCGTGATGGAATGCTGGTGATTTTTAGGGTTGGGCGCAGGCTGGCCCTTGCGTGGGCGATAAAGAAGTCTTGCTTGAGCTGCTGCCAGGTGCGAAGCTGCTGGCCGACTGGGCGGCGACGGAGTTCTGATCGTGCTTGCAACCATGGCTAATCCGCTTGATGTTTATAGACTATACCCAATAAGGATCCGTATCAAGTGATGAAGGAGGAAGGCATTCCTGATCATCTGCCCAAGGGTTACCGGGATCGGCTCGATGAGGGCCGTCGGGCGATGGCGCACTTGATCCATGTCTGGCACGAGCGCAATGGCTGGTCCCACAAGGTGTTGCCTGCCCTCGCCGATGCCCTCGATCTCGGTCGTGTGCACAACTCCCAAATCTCGAACTTGCGCAACGGCAAGCTCGCCTCTCCCGGTCCCGAGGTGTTTCTGGCTCTCGGGCAGGCCAATGCGATCCTCGAGGCAGGGTTGGATTCGATCCAAGAGCATCTCGCTGAGGTGCATCCCGATCTGCTCAAGGTGCTCAAGGTGAGCGCTGTGCCTGTGATCAGCGCCAACGGCAAGCCGTTGGGAGCAGGCCAGTTATTGGAGATCTTTGTAGGCCTTGCCCCTTTGCCACCAGGTTTCGATTGGCGCATTGATCCGCTGGAAGCAGCCGCTTTGAGTGCAGCGCTCGCGGATTGTCTCTGCCGAGGGCAGCCTTGGCGTCAGTGTCGCGATCAGTTGATGAGCGCGTATCCAGTCGGGAAAACGCAACGCCGTGAACGATTCGCTGCCGTGATGGCGGGTCTACGTGATTACTCAGCCGAGGAGCTTGATGGAGAGTTTCTCGATCTCCACGCCACCTATCTCTCCCTGGATGGTCAAAAGGGGGAGACTCCAGCCGCATTCCTTGATGAATTGCGACGTCTTCTCCCCTTCAAGGCAACCCAGGACGATCAGCCGGAATAGCGCGCTTGTCGCACTTTGCGGGTGAGTCCGAGTCTGCGCAGCAATCGAATGTGCATCCAGGTGATGTCGAATTCGAACCAACGCAAACCATGGCGGGCACTATCTGGATAGGCGTGGTGGTTGTTATGCCAGCCCTCTCCGAAGGAGAGCACGGCCACCCACCAGCAGTTGCGTGACAAATCAGGACTGTTGAAGTTCCGGTAGCCAAACGCGTGCGTGGCGGAATTCACCAGCCAAGTCACGTGATAAACAACGGCGAGACGTAAAGGGATGGCCCACAGAACGAGGCCAACCCCACCGCCATGTATTCCTGCGGCCTCTCCGTACCAGTAAAGAGCTAATCCCAGTGGGATTTGGAGCAGGAGGAACCAATGGTCGAGCCACACATAAAAACGATCGTTCAGCAGATCGCCCGCATAGCGATGCTTTTCTTTCAGCGCAGGGATGTCGTGGAGCATCCACTCGCTGTGACTCCACCACAACCCCCGCCCTGCATCGTGATGATCATTGGGCTGATCGGAAAAGCGGTGATGGTGGCGATGCAGAGCCACCCAATCAATCGGTCCGCTTTGGCAGGCCAAGGTGCCCATCACCACGAGAACCCGCTCAAGCCAGCCGGGCACTTCAAAGCTGCGGTGCGCCACAAGCCGATGCAGGCCCAGGGTGACGCCAAGCACGGTCATCCAATACAGAACGCCGAAGGCAACCAGACCCTGCCAGCTCCAAAAGCGTGGGAGTAAGGCCACTGTTGCCAGCACGTGGATGGCAACCATGAAGCTGGTGGTCCCCCCTTTGAGGCGGCGCTGTTTTGAGGGGAGCGTCTGACGCGGTGCCATCACAGCTGCGCGCATGCGCAGCTCGCGTTGGGTGCTTGCGTCAGCCGGGGTGGATGTAACCAAAAGAGTCTCCTTGCACCGGATCTAGAGATTCAGACGACGAGAAATCGGCGAATCTTGAGACGGCTGGAAGATGCGAATGTAAAAGAACTGAGCACAAAAAGTGCGAATAAGCAGAGATGGATTCAAATTCTGGGGATGGCGCAACGGATGCTGCGAGCGCTGAGCAGTGGGCGCGAGCACGCATTCGGCAAGCGAAAGATCGACTCAGGCCCATGGCAGAGCAACGCACTGCGGGCGTGTCGGTTCGCTTGGAAAAGGTGCTGAATGCCTTCGCTGCTGAGCGCGTTGGGACCCAGCATTTCGCGTCTGTGAGCGGCTATGGCCATGGCGATCAGGGGAGAGAGGTGCTGGATCGCGTCTTTGCCAGGGTGCTGGGTGCTGAAGCCGCGGCTGTGCGACTCCAGTTTGTGAGTGGCACCCATGCGATTGCTGCAGCTTTGTTCGGGGTGTTGCGCCCTGGTGAGCGGATGCTCTCGATTACGGGTCGCCCTTACGACACCCTTGAAGAGGTGATTGGTTTAAGGGGAGAGGGGCAGGGGTCTCTTCGTGACTTCGGAGTGCAGTACGAAGAACTTCCCCTGCTCGACTCTGGAGCGGTTGATGAGGCGGCTTTGGATGCTGCTTTAGAGATCCCCCGCCGGCTGGTGTTGATGCAGCGCAGCTGTGGGTACAGCTGGCGGCCATCGCTGTCCATCAACACGATCGAACGCCTCTGTGAGCGCATTCATCACCGGCAGCCCGATTGCGTTTGTTTCGTAGACAACTGTTATGGCGAGCTGGTGGAGGAGCGAGAACCCCCTGAGGTCGGTGCCGATCTGGTGGCCGGTTCGTTAATCAAGAATCTCGGTGGCACGATCGCCCCCGCTGGCGGCTACGTAGCAGGTCGAGCCTCGTTGGTGGAACAGGCTTGTTGCAGGCTGACTGCTCCAGGGATTGGGAGCGAGGGCGGCAGTGGTTTTGACCTGCATCGCCTGCTGTTGCAGGGCTTGTTTCTCGCTCCGCAGATGGTGGCGGAAGCCTTGATTGGTGCTGATTTGGTGGCGGCTGTGTTTGCTGATCTTGGTTATCCGGTGCAACCGTCTGCAGGGGAGCCACGCAGTGATCTGATTCAGGCGGTGCAGATCGGAGACCCAGACGCCTTGAAATTGATTTGTCGGGCCTTCCAGGGAATCTCGCCAATAGGGTCCTATCTCGACCCGGTGCCAGCGCCGATGCCTGGTTATGCCAGTGATTTGGTGATGGCCGGCGGCACCTTCATCGATGGCAGCACCAGTGAATTTTCTGCGGATGCTCCCCTGCGAGAGCCCTTCAATCTCTACGTGCAAGGTGGAACCCATCGCGCCCATGTGGAATTGGCTCTGATCAGGGCCCTTTGCGCTTTGCTGACGGCAGGTTGGGTTGATCTGGCGCAGACTGGGTGACAATCGCATTTCCTGGCCCGATGGCCTTCGACTTTCCCGACCAGTTTCGGTTCGCCGACAGTCATGAATATGTCCGGCAGGAAGCGGAGTTCGTGCGGGTTGGCCTAAGCGCCTATGCCGTGGATCAGCTCGGCGACATTGTGTTTGTGGATCTGCCTGAGCTGGGATCTTCGCTCAGCCGTGGAACCAGCTTTGGAACCGTGGAATCGGTGAAGGCCGTTGAGGAGATGTACGCGCCGATTACGGGCGAAGTGGTTCAGCGCAATGAAGCGGTGTTGGCCAATCCTGAGGAGCTTCAAAACGATCCTCACGGTGAGGGTTGGCTCTTGGTGATTCGCCCGTCAGAGCCTCCCCAGATTGAGGAGTTGATGGATTCAGCGACCTACTCCGCCAAGGTGGCGGCTGCCTAACCGAAGCTTGATTGGCCCGTCAATGCGGCGGGGACTTCCTTACAGTCACTCTCCCCGCACCCGACCTTTTGACCTTGCTTGAACAGCGTGTGTCTGACGCGTCGGTGGCTCAGACACTGTCTCCGTTCGTAGGCCGGCATATCGGACCCGGAGATCAGGCGCAACAACGGATGTTGAAGGCGCTGGGATTTGAGGATCTCGATTCTTTTTTGCGTGCGGTTGTTCCGGCCAATATTTTTGATGCACTTCCTCCTGTTGAGGACCTTCCCCGTGGCTGCACCGAAGCCAGTGCTCTGGCGGAGCTGCGTGGCTTGGCTGACGCCAATCAGGTGAGGCGATCGCTGATTGGTCTTGGCTACTACGACACCGTGACGCCAGCGGTCATTCAGCGTCAGGTGCTGGAAAACCCCTCTTGGTACACGGCCTACACGCCTTATCAAGCTGAGATTGCGCAGGGCCGCCTGGAAGCGTTGTTCAATTTTCAGACCCTGATCAGCGAGCTCACTGGCTTACCAATCGCCAACGCTTCACTGCTCGATGAAGGCACTGCCGCAGCAGAAGCGATGGGCCTGAGCTTGGCCACCTGTCGCCGGCCAGAGGCCAAGCGCTTTTTGGTGGACGCAGCTGTGTTGCCCCAGACATTGGCCGTGTTGCAAACCAGGGCCCTACCCATTGGTGTGGAGCTGGATGTGGCGGAGCCCGAGGCGTTCCGCTGGGGTGACGATGTCTTTGGGGTTTTGCTCCAACTGCCAGGCCGTTGTGGGCGGCTTTGGGATCCGTCCGCCTGCATCGCTTCTGCCCATGACAGCGGTGCCCTTGTCACCGTGGCGGTCGACCCCCTTGCCCAGGTGTTGCTTGCTCCGGTTGGTGAGCTCGGTGCCGACATCGCTGTTGGCAGCACCCAGCGTTTTGGTGTGCCGATGGGCGGTGGCGGCCCCCATGCCGCCTTTTTTGCCACCCGCGATGCGTTTCGCCGCCAGGTGCCTGGCCGGATTGTCGGCCAGTCTCGAGATGCGGATGGCCAGCCAGCGTTTCGGTTGGCCTTGCAGACCCGCGAGCAGCACATCCGACGCGACAAAGCCACGAGCAATATTTGTACGGCCCAAGTGCTGCTCGCTGTGATGGCCTCGTTTTATGCCATCCATCACGGCCCTAAAGGGCTGGAGGCGATGGCGCACAGGCTTGTGGCCCTTCGGCTTCAGCTCGAGGAGGCGGTGCGTCAGTTGGGCTATTCGCTTGAGGCGAAGCCTCGCTTTGACAGTTTTGATGTTTATGGATCGATGGCTCCGCAGGTGCATCGCCTGGCAGCACTCGAAGGCATCAATCTCCGTGTCTTGCCAGATGGAGCCTCAGTGGAGACGGCTCAGGGATTTGGAATCAGCCTGGATGAACTCTCGGATTCCGACGAGATCAAGCGTCTCATCGCGGTTTTGGCGCAAGCGGTGGAGGCTCCTGTCCCAACGGATCTCGGTGAGCAGAGCACTGACGCTCATTTGAGTGGTGTTCCCTGTCGCCAAGCGCCCTGGCTTCAACAGTCGGTGTTTCACCGCTACCACAGTGAAACCGAGCTGATGCGCTACATCCAGCGATTGGTGAGTAAGGATCTGTCCTTGGTGCACGGAATGATTCCCCTAGGGAGTTGCACCATGAAGCTCAATGCGGCTTCAGAGCTTGTGCCTGTGAGTTGGCGGGAGTTTGCGGCGATGCATCCCTTCGCTCCTTTGGATCAGCAGCAGGGTTCCCAGCGGATGGTTCAGGACCTCGCAACCTGGTTGGCGGCACTCACCGGGTTTGCCGGTGTGTCGCTCCAGCCCAATGCCGGATCGCAGGGCGAATACGCAGGGCTGCTCGTGATTCGTGCCTGGCATCGCTCCCGTGGCGAGGCTTCTAGAAATGTTTGCTTGATCCCAACGAGTGCCCACGGCACCAATCCAGCCAGCGCCGTGATGGCGGGCATGCGTGTGGTGGCGGTGGCCTGCGATGACGAGGGCAATGTGGATGTGGAGGATCTGCGCTCTAAAGCAGAGCAGCACAGTGCATCGCTCGCGGCCTTGATGGTGACCTATCCCTCAACGCACGGAGTGTTTGAGGTTCGTATTCGTGAAATCTGTGCGCTCGTTCATGAGCATGGAGGGCAGGTGTATCTCGATGGAGCCAATTTGAATGCGCAGGTTGGGCTTTGCAGGCCTGGCTCCTTTGGGGCTGATGTCTGCCATCTGAATTTGCACAAGACCTTCTGCATCCCTCACGGTGGAGGTGGGCCAGGGGTCGGTCCGATTGGGGTGGCAGCCCATCTGCTGCCGTTTTTACCCGGACATCCCCTGATGGCCTGTGGTGGAGAGCAGGCCATCCAGGCTGTGTCTGCTGCCCCTTGGGGAAGTGCAGGCATCTTGCCAATCAGCTGGATGTATTTGCGTTTGATGGGTCCTTTTGGACTGCGTCAGGCCACGGCGATCGCCCTCCTCTCCGCCAACTACTTAGCGAGTCGCTTGGATGCGCACTACCCAGTGCTGTTTCGAGGGGAGAGTGGGCTGGTGGCCCATGAATGCATCCTTGATCTGCGGGGCCTGAAGCGAACCGCCGGATTGGAAGTGGATGATCTGGCCAAACGCTTGATGGACTTTGGCTTTCATGCCCCAACGGTGAGTTGGCCTGTGGCCGGCACGGTGATGGTGGAACCCACGGAGAGCGAGAGCTTGGAAGAGCTGGATCGGTTCTGCGACGCGATGATTGCGATCCGCGCTGAAGCCGCTGCGATCGAAGATGGATCCAGTGATCGGGAGAACAACCCTCTGCGCCGTGCACCGCACACCTTGGCTGCGGTCACAGCGGACAACTGGGACCGTCCCTACAGCCGGCAGCAGGCTGCATTTCCGCTTCCTGAACAAGCCAGCAACAAGTTTTGGCCTTCAGTGGCACGCATCGACAATGCCTTTGGCGATCGCAATTTGATTTGCACCTGTCCAAGCGTTGAAGAGATGGCAGAACCCGTTGCAATGCGTTAACTTCACGGAAATCGGAAATAAACGTTTCGATTTCAATCACGCATGCTGACCTGTTTGCACACTGATCGGCAATTGCTCCGTCCTAGGAGACAACATGAGCAGCGACATTTCCAACATTCATGGTCAAGGAGCGGTAACTCCAACTGCAGCAGGCGATTCTCTTCAGCTGCCTGATCTCCCCGAGTGCCTGCAGGCAGCGTTGGGCAGGGGGCATACGCTTGCTATTGAGGGCACCAACGTGGTGCGCGTTCCTTTTGGAGTGCGTCGTCCCCGTCGTGAACGCCCCCAGCGTCCAGAACGTTGGGCAACCTTGGTGTTGCCATTGCAGCCTCATGGATCACCCACGCCTCCACAAGCGGCTTAAAACAGTTTTTAATTAGGCAACTTCTATTAAGTCTGGGCTGGTTCTGAGCTTCCAGTCCACGAGCGATTTTGCATCTTCAAGTGAACAAATCGTTGTCCTAAATGGAAGAAGCTGCATGGGACTCCGTTCTGGCCGAACCAACCAGCTCTGATTCGGCTGTTGCAAAAGAATGAATCCGCGGTAGCGCACAGCGAATTGCGGCTCGCCAAGAAATCCCATGGATGCTGGGGTTAATGGGTGGTTATGTGAGTTATTTCAAGGCAAAAAAGCAGGTTTAAGTGCCAGCAGCTTGTTTTCTTTAGGTTTCGCTTTTTAATTGTCAGTGTTTGAATGTTTTTGATGGCTCGGTCAGATATCTGGCCTGTTAAGCGTTGGATGAAATTCATTTTGATGGCATTTGATACAACAAAGGCTTTGAGCTTGTTGTATTAATAATCACTCGTTTAGCTCAACCCAAGCAGGAGTGAGTCTGTTTGATCGTTCGAGGCATGGTTTTGATGTCTGCCTGCTTGACTTGCATGAAATTCAAGCCCATCCGCCGCTACAAAAATCTGATTGGGACGCTGCGGTGTCGCCCGAGATTGAGATCGTGCCGTGTGGGCGGAGTCATTGAATCGGTTGCTTTTGTCCTAAACGTTGCAGCAGGTCCTGGATGCTCTCGTCTTTGGCTGGTTTGGAGTGATTGCTGAGTAATTGACGACCCACCACTTCAGCACCGAGGTGCGTGAGCTGGATGCGAAGAGACAAAAGGAGTTCCATACCTCCGCCTCCTGAGAAGGTGGCGATTGCGATCGGCCGACCATTGAAGAGCGTCCGGAAGTCGTCGCCTTGTACAGACAGCCAGGCAATGGCATTGGTGAGGCAGGGTGGAATCGAGCCGTTGTATTCGGGTGCGCAGATCACCCAACGGGGAGAGGCCATCAGCTGAGCCTCGAGTGGGGCGAGCGCCTCCGGCGTTCCTTGCGTTTGAGCCCTGGGGGTGAACAAGGGCAGATCGATGGTCGTGAGATCGAGCAGGTGGGCTGATTGGCCCAGGGTCCCTGCCGTCTCAACGAAGCGCTGGGCCAGCTTGAGGTTTTCGCCATTGCTTGCGGTGATCACCAACACATCGCGCGTGTTTGCTCTGTTCATGCCCAGAATTTCCACCATGCCCGCTGAATTTTGCCTGATGTCTCTGCATCCTTGTCATGGCTGCCGTCGCAGACCTGCCCGTTTCTGCTGAGCTCGCAGCCGCTGGATAGGTGGTGCGAACGATTGATCCCGAGGTGCCGCCAGGGGTGGACTACCCGTTGACGGACCTCGGGCGAGCGTTAGGCCGACTTCAATTCCGCTTCTCGATAGGGCACAAAGCTGGCTTTGCGAACACCGCAAATGGGGCAGGACCAATCATCTGGAATCGCTTCGAAAGGTGTGCCTGGCTCAATTCCGGAGTCGGGATCGCCCTCAGCAGGGTCATAAATCATCGAGCACACCTTGCAGATCCATTTGCCGGCTACCGGCTCATCGGCCTGTCCCGCTTGGCCCTTGCCTTGAAGTGCTTCAAGGGCAACGCCATACGACTCGGCATGGTGCTGTTCGATGGGCGTGAGTAGGCCGAAGTTCTTGGCAGCTGTTTTAAAGATGCCCGCGTGATCTTTGGATTCGCTGGTCTGTTCGTTGAACTCAGCTTCAGCTCCGTGATCGCGATCGTTGCGGGCTTGCTCAGCAAACTCCGGATACATGGTGGTGTATTCGTAGGTTTCGCCTTCGATGGCAAGCTCAAGGCAGCGCGTGAGCAAGGCCTGTTTGTCGTCGTCGCTGAGTGCACTGGGGTCGCTGAACACGAGCTCCGGATGGAGCAGGCGGAAGTGAGCAAACGCGTGCTCTGTTTCTTGGGCGGCGGTGTCGCGGAAGAGCTTGGCGAGATCGGTGCGACCGAGTTTCTTGGCGACATCGGCAAAGAACAGGTATTTGCGATTGGCCATGCTTTCGCCGCCAAAGGCAGCTTCGATGTTGGCCTGGGTGGACGGCTTGGAAAGATCCATTGGTTCCTTGGTCGATCATTTGATACTAGCGCTATCTCATACTCGCTATGAGTTAGCGCTAGGGGCCGATGGGGCTGATTGGTGCAGTCCGTTAGTAATTCGCGCCACTGCGGCGCTGATGCACTGCGGTACCGCCTTCGGAATCGAGCACGCCTCCATGGGAGACCTCGGCGTAAATCAGCCAGTGATCCCCGCATTCCATGCGTTGCTTCACCGTTGCTTCCATCCACGCCAAGGCGTCTGGGAGTAAGGGCTGTTCACTTGGAGTGGCCTTCAATTCCAGGCCGGCAAAGCGATCAGCTCCCGGCTCAAACGGTTGGAGGAATTGCTTCATGGGCCCGCTCTCGCGCCCTTCGGCGAGCACGTTCAAGGCGAAGCAATCGCCGATATGCAGGAGGGCCTCAACGGCTCGATCCTTGGCGACTGCCACGGTGAATCCCGGAGGAGTGAAACTGGCTTGGGTGACCCAGCTTGCAATCATGGCGCCGGAGAGCTCACCCTTTCGGGCGGTGAGAACGCAGAGAGATCCCACGACCCGACCCAGGGCCAGCACGGCAGGGTCACTGCGGCTTTCACTGAGTCCACCGCCGCTGCGACGTTGCTGTTTGCGTTGCTCTCGATGCAACTCGCGACCAAATCGGGTGCCGGTTTCTTCGAGGGTTTGAATCATCGCTGCATCGGGGCTGAATTTCACTCGGATCGGCTCGAACGCAAAGTGAAATCCGCCGTCTCGAAGCTTGTTCTCCAGCAGGTCGATGGCTTCACCGCTCCAGCCAAAGCTGCCAAACACGCCCACGGGTTTACTGCGGTCTCCTTCGGCAAGAAGCGTCCCCAAAGCCGAGACGATCGGCGTTGGCGCATGGCCACCAAGCGTTGGTGAGCCGATCAAAATGCCGTCTGCTTGTTTGATCGTGTTGATGAGTTCGTCGGGAGGTGTGAATTCACAATTGAGGCTGGTAATGCGAATCCCAGTACGACCAACACCTTGAGCTAAGGCATCAGCAATGGCAGCCGTGTTTCCGTAAGCACTGGCAAAGAGCAGTGCAACAGACAAGCTGGCTTGCTGTTGGCTTTCTCCCCAGCGGCGGTAGTCATTGAACAAACTGCGCCAGCTGGTGTCGATGGCTGGACCGTGGCCGGGCGCCACCGTGGTGATGTCCAGCTCTTCAAGGCGCTCCACAAGCGAGTCCACTTGGCCCGCCATCGGTGCCATCAGGCAGTCATAAAAGTGACGCCGCTCTTCTTCCGTTGCACTGCGTCCGGACTCAGCCCATTCATGAGTGCAGATGTGCGCCGAAAACAGCTTGCCGCTCATCAGAAGTCCGATGGACTCTTCAAACGCGAGCAGGCCCCCGGGCCATCGGGGGGTGGGAGCGGGAACGAGTTGAAGCTGGTGGTGACGACTGAGAGACAGGGTTTGCTCTTGGCGGATCACCTGGATGGGCGGCAGGTCGGGGATGGCTGGCTGTTCGCTCTCCTGTCCTGGCGCTGCAGGTTTGCGTTGTGACCAGAGTTCCCCCAGGAGCTTGGCTCCAGCGTTGGAGGCAATCAGTTCGAGCTCGGGATACAGGCCTGCAAGATCACGCAGTAGTGCCACCCTGTTGGGGTTGACGTGGCCAACGACAACCTTGAGTGCAGTGGTTTGGGCGGGAAGGAGACCAGCAAGAGCCGTGAGGAAGGCCTTGTCGTAAGCCTTGCCGGGAGGATGCACGAGCAGTGCGGCCTGGTGCTGACCTTCGCGATCCGTGCCGGCATCAAACAGAAAACTGTTGGCGGTGCTGCCCCGTTCCAGCGCATATTCCAATTCGAATCGGAGCCGTTGGGGACTCAGCCCCCGCAGGCAAGTGAGTCCGTCATCGATGGGCAGGCTGATCACTTGCCGGGTCGCTGCTGCAGGGGCCTCGAGGTTGGATGTCGCCATTAATAGTGATTCCCCACTTTGCGGTGATGGACGGCGGTCATGGCGTTTGCATCGGCCACGTTCCCCTGTTCCACCACGGCATAGATCACCCAGTGATCGGGGCCTTCCATGCGTTGTTCCACGCGGCAGCCCAGGTAGGCCAGTGCATCTCCGAGAACGGGGCCACCCTCGGCTTCCGCCTCCAGCACATTGATGCCAGCGAAACGGTCGGCGCCGGGCGGGAAGCGTTTAAGAAAATGCCTGAGAAGTTGTTGATGGTTGTCCTCTCGGAGAATATTCAGCACAAATTTGTCGCCAACCTGCATCAGAGCCTCGATCGCCCTGTCTTTGGCCACGGCCACGGTGATGCCTGGTGGACTGAAACTGGCCTGACTGACCCAGCTCGCCACCATCGCGCTACGGCGCAGGCTTTCACCGTCGCCTTGGCTGGCCGTGACCACATAAAGCCCGCCACTGAGACGGCCTAGGGCTTTGTCGAGATCGCCATCCAAGCTCTTCATTGCTGCGATCGTTTTGTCGCGCGTTAAGAGTTGGCCTAGGTCGGTGCCTGATTCTTCGCAGCGCTGATAGTCGCCACCTGAAGGAAGCTGGCGAATGCGCAGGGGTGAAAAGGCCTCCTTCTGTCCTTGGCTGCGTAGTTGTACGGCCACGGAATCGATCGGCTCGTCATCTCCACCAAAGGCGTCGTAAACGCCCACCAGCTGTTTGCCATTTAAGGCAGCCAACAAGGTTCCAATGCTGCTTTGCAGCTCAGCATCTGCGTTCGCTGGCCAGGTGGGAACCACCACGGCCTTGGCTTCGCTGATCAGGGCTGTGAGCTCTTGGGCATCGGTGGCACGTAGATCAACAAGTTGAACCTGGGCCTCGGTTTTGCCGATGCCGTGGGCGATCGCCTGACTGAGCCGATCACAGAAGCCGTATTGACTCAAATAACAAACGGCTGCGTAACTCTCGCCTTTATTGCGTTGCCCGCTCCATTCGCGGTAATCGTTGATCCAGTGGCTGAGGTGATGGCGAAGCAAAGGGCCATGACCTACCGCGATCGTGTTGATCTCGGGCAGACCATCCATACGCTTAAGGGCTTGAAGCACGCTGCGGGCATTGGGCCCCATCAAGCAGTCGTAGTAGAAGCGGAAATCCGGTGCAATCGCGCCAGGATCGCTATCAAAAACGTCTTCTGAGCAGTAGTGCAGCCCAAAGGCATCGCAGGTGTAGAGGATTCCGCTGCCGTGATCAAACGAAAAAATTGTGTCCGGCCAGTGCAGGTTGGGTGCACTTAAAAACTCAAAGCGATGCTGCACGCCGCTCTCAGGATTGATGCCGAGATCGAGCTCTTCTCCGCTTTTGACGGCTCGGGAGCGGAACGGCCGATGGACCTGGTCTTTGAGGAATTGAATCGCCACCTTGGATCCAACAATTTCGATCTCAGGGTTCAGGTCAATCAGGTCTCCAATCAGTCCTGAGTGGTCCGGTTCGGTATGGCTCACGATCAGGTAATCGATCTGTTGCGGATCGACTTGCTCTTTCAGAAGCGGCAGCCAGGTGTCGCGAAATTTGGCGTGACTCGTGTCAATCAGGGCGGTGCGTTCACCCCGCACCAGAAAGGCGTTGTAGGTGGTGCCGTTGCGCAGGCCAAATTCAATATCGAAACGGCTTCGCTCCCAGTCGAGGGAACGAATCGTGCTGCTGTCAGCCGCAATCACTTCCGATTGAAGGGAGAGCCTCGGACTGGTGCTTGACGCAGTCACTGATGGCTTCAAGCTTGAGGTGGCCATAGCAATTACTCGCTGACCTGAACTCTACGGAGAAGATCAGGTCTGCGGCTTGGGTGTCATTGCTGCGGCAAGACGCGGGAACCAGTCCACCAGGCCAGGTACGGCGATGATTAAAGCCAAAACGGCCACCTGCAAGCCAACGAAAGGCAAGGACCCCAGGCCAAACCAGATCAGAGCATCCGGGCCCAGCAGCTGCCGTCGCTGCCTTAAAAAAGGCCCCCCGCCATGGCGAGGAGCCCAGTACCTCTTTTCCGTTGTATTCGTTGTCTTGAACTGGTGTTCACCAGGGTGTTTCAGCTTTCCACCTTCACCGACACGGTGGTGCGGTTGTCGCTTTTTGCAGCCCTGATCTCAAGAATGCCGTCGCGATAGGAAGCTTCCAGTTGGTCGCGATCGAGCGGCTTGGCGAAGCGAAAACTGCGACTCCATGTGCCCGTCCGGAACTCGCTGAGCAGCTGCTGCGCATTGGCTTCTGCGTCTACTTCGGTTGGGGTTGTGTTGTCTTCAACGGGGATGGTGGGTTGTCGTTCAGCACTGATCACAAGCGATCGATCTGTGGCTTTGACATCAATGGACTCGTGGTCGACGCCTGGGAGTTCCAGTCGCACGGTGTAGCTGGTGTTGGTTTCGATCACTTCAGCAGCAGGAACGCGTTCAGCTTGTGAAACTTGCTGTTCAAGGCGATCCAGCAAATCAAAGGGTGATGTACGAAGGGTGATCATGGGTCAATCTCAAATTGGCTGTGAAATTCAGGAAGTTTGTGTTTCCCGCAACGTCAATCTGCGCTGAATTGATCTCAACTGGGAGTGTAAGAACCGCCCTTTTCGGTACGGCCTAGACCACCAGGTTCGGTTGCTGCTACTGAGAAGTCGTGAGAGCCGAACTGTGATGGAGATGGCTCAAATCGCCTCTCATTGAAAAGCGAACTGTCTCGCCTGCAAACTGCTTAGATCTCATCGCAAAGGACATTGCAAACGAAGAAGATTGAGGCCTTGTTCATTAGGCAAGCTTGGCTTTCTGGCTTCATTCGTGTTCGACCGCTACGGATGCGCGTTCAGATCGTGCAGCATTTTGATCTCGACCGATGAACGGATGGTCCATTGCGTGAGGCTTGGCAGGAGGATGGCTAGCAACCATTCGTCTTTCTATGGCTACCTCCGCCTCACGTTCGGCAGCTGGTCTCAGGCAGAGCCTAGGGCCGGGGATTTTGATGGCGGGGGCCTGTATTGGCGGGTCTCACTTGATGTCGTCCACAACGGCTGGGGCCAGGTTTGGCTTTGCGTTGTTGGGCCTGATCCTGCTCACCAATTTGGTGAAGTATCCATTCCTGCGAGTGGGCACACGCTTTACCGCAGTCACTGGATTGACGTTATTGGAGGGGTTTCAGCGCCGTAATCGCTTCTACCTCCCGCTTTATCTCCTGGTCAGTCTGGTGACCGGAACGCTCACAATTGCGGCGGTCAGCTTTGTGGCGGGGCTCTTGCTGACCAATGTGCCGCTTTTGGCGAATTTCAATACGTTCGGCTTGGCCATCGCCGTGCTGGCTGTGAGTGGCTTGATCCTTCTGCTGGGGCACTACCGGGCGCTGGATCGTCTTTCGAAAGTGCTGGTGGTTCTGTTGACCATTCTTTCCGGAGTGGCAGCGTTGACTTTGTTGTTCCGCGGCTCTGTTGGGGATGTGGCAGCCACCTGGGTGAGCACGACTCCCTCTCCTTGGACAGCAGCAAACTTGGCATTCCTGATCCCCTTGATGGGTTGGATGCCCGGTCCTGTGGAGATGTGCGTATGGCCGTCGTTGTGGATGTTCTCCCGCGCTCAAGACAGCAAGCATTCGGCTTCTTTGAAGGAGGCCGAATTTGATTTCAACCTTGGCTATGCGGTCACTGTTGTGACGGCTGTTTTCTTTGTGATTCTGGGCGCCTACACGATGTATGGCACCGGTGAGGGAATGTTTGCGGGCAGTGGGGTGTCGTTTGCTCAGAACCTCATTCGCCTCTACACCGAAGCGATGGGTGGCTGGGCTGCATGGGTGATTGTCCCGGCGGCATTCGCAGCGATGTTTAGTACCACGCTCACCTGTTTAGATGCATACCCACGCAGTATTTCAGCGATCCAAGGCTTGCTGCAGGGGTCCGATCGAGGTGATTTGGCCTCAGCTTCTCAGCAGCGTCGGCTGTCTGTGTGGTTGGTGCTGCATCTACTGGCCGCCTTGGTGGCCCTGCTGTTTGCGTTCAGTGGAGGGATTGGAGTGAAAGATTTTGTCTTCGGTGCGATGACAGGAAGCTTTCTGACTGCTCCCTTATTTGCCTGGATGGCGATGGACACGATGAACAGTGACTTGGTGGCTGTGGAGCATCGCGATGGTCCTGCCATGCGAGTGCTTACTTGGTTTGGTTTGGCCTTTTTGACAGGCTTCAGCCTGCTGTTTATCGGTTGGTCGGCTTTCGGTTGGGGTGCCTGAATCAGCAGTCAACCTGTTCACTTCAGTGATTAAAGCCACCACCAGCTGGAAAAAGCAGCGGCCTGACCACAGACTGCATTGCTTTCATTCCATAGGGGCCAGATTCGAGCGTTGTGGATCATGAAACGCCTACCCGCTTGATTGATTCGAATCCCGCAATAGCCTTTAAAGCCAGCATTTTGATGGGCTTGTTGAAGGGCGCTTGCACGCTCGCCTCGCGCACTTTCTTCAGCAGTCAGCCTGGAGGGCATGCCCACCATGGTTGCCCAGTTGTGCCCCCAGATCCGCAGGGCTGCGCCGTTGGCATAGGTCAGCAAGGGATCAGCGCTGTGGTCATGAGCCAACACGGCAATGGGGCTCGCGAAAAGCTCTTGCGCTGCGGTTCGATCGAACTGGATGCCCTGATCACACACCAGTAGGGGGTGAGCAAAGGCCTTTTGGTAGGAGATCAGCAAGCGGTTGATTAATGCCTGGGTATCGGCTCTCAACCAGGGAGCGCTGGTGCTTGGAATCATGCCCGTCATGGCTTAATTCCCCGCTGCCATCGCCTCCAACATGGCCTGTTGCGCCATGGCTTGTCCCTGGTCGCGCAGGTGCTGCAAGAAACGGGGGCGGGCCTCCGGGAAGCGAGGCTCTTCGGCCAGAGGCAGTTCACCTGCCGCGTCCAGTCCCGTGTCCCCTTCCATCGCTGGAGTGATCACCACCAGGTCTCCGTCGAGGCCAGCGTCGTAGCGCCACCAAAGCGTTGGATCGAGAACCGCGGGATGGGGGGGATTGAGTTCGCTACTGGTGACGTCGATCGCAAGCGCTTCTGCGTTGTCGTGCTGGTTTGCGCTCTCAGCAATGGCTTGTAGGCGATACGCCGCCAGGTCTTCCAGCAACTTCGCTCGGGTGCGACCACGCAGCTGAAACAACACAAATGGATCTTCGCTGAACCGTTCTCCCATCAAGAAGTAAACGGCGCTGATGTGTTTACAAGGGTTGGCTTTGTCTGGACAGCTGCATTCGCTCCTCACCTCTTGAAGCTTGAAGGGGAACAGGCGACGACCACTGGCAGCGAAGGCCCGCTCGATGTCGGCAGGCATGATCCCGGCCAACAGTTGAGCGGACCAGCGGGCCTTCATCGTGAGCGCTTCGAGCACGTAGCGCCAGTCCTCATCTTTCAGAACGTCGAGCCAGAGCTTCACCTTGTAAGGGTCTTCGTCGGTGCCTTGCACGCGGGCATGCACCCGCCTGCCTTCAAAGCGAATCGAGTTCACATGACCTTCTCGCGCGTAGGCCCAGGCCCGCTCCAAGCGCTTTTTGAAGCGGTAGGAATTGATGAGCTCCATCCACTGCTCAACCCACCAGGGTTGCTGGGAGAGACCGTCGTCACTGATCGAGGTGTTGATGCCGCCTGGTGGGGTGATGCTCATGCTTGGTTGTCCTCCAGGCTCACGAGTTCTTTGAGTTGTCCCATCTCAAGGCCCCCAAGCCAGTCTTCGCCGGAGCCAATGATGTCTTCAGCCAGTCTGGACTTCTCTCTAATCATGCGGTCAATTTTCTCCTCAACGGAGCCGCTGGTGATGAATTTATGCACCATGACGCGGTTCGTTTGGCCGATGCGATAGGCACGGTCCGTGGCTTGATTCTCAACGGCGGGGTTCCACCAGCGGTCGATGTGAAAGACATGACTGGCGCGAGTGAGGTTGAGGCCAACGCCGCCAGCCTTCAGTGACAACAGGAAAAGCTGAGGCCCGCGCGGATCCTCCTGGAAGCGATCGACCATCGCTTGCCGTTCACTTTTGCTGGTGCTGCCGCTGAGAAAGGGCACTTCACTGCGCCAGCGTCGTTGCAAATAATCCTGGAGCAACTTGCCCCATTCCGCGAACTGGGTAAACAGCAAAGCTCGATCTCCAGCTTCCATCACCTCGTCAAGGATTTCTTCGAGGCGTTGCAACTTCACGGACCGCTTGAGGAAATCCTCGCTGGCACCCTGCTCCTTGAGGGCAAGGGCAGGGTGGTTGCAGATCTGCTTGAGCTTGGTGAGCAGCCCCAACACCTGGCCATGACGTTTGCCGCGCGGTGCGCGCGCAATGGCATCCAGGGTGTCTTCAACGGTTTTGGCATACAGCGACTTCTGCTCTTTGCTCAGACCCACCCATTCGCTCAATTCCACCTTCTCGGGCAGATCCGAGATGATCGCTTTGTCGGTCTTCAGTCGCCTGAGGATGAACGGTCCCACCCGGGCTTTGAGGTCGCGCAGGGATGACAGGTCTCCATAACGCTCAATCGGCATGCGATAGCGATGACGGAAAAATTCTTCTTCTCCCAGCACCCGTGGGTTGAGGAAGTCCATCAGGGCCCAGAGCTCGCTGACGCGGTTTTCCACTGGTGTGCCGGTGAGTGCGATGCGAAAACGGCTGTTCTTTTTCGGGCGGGCTAGGTCACGGGCGGCTTGGCTTTGCTTTGCAGAGGGGTTTTTGATCGCCTGCGCTTCATCGATCACGAGACCTTGCCAATCGTGACTTTCGAGCAGCTCACTGTCGCGTTGCAATAGGCCATAGCTGGTGAGCACGAGATCCACATCCTTCAGCGCCTTCTTCAGTGCTGCTGGGGTGCTGGGGCGTTTTGGACCGTAGTGCTCATGCACATTGAGCTCAGGTGTGAACGCTGTTGCCTCCCGCTTCCAGTTGGTGAGCACGGATGTGGGTGCAATTAAAAGCACCGAGCGCTTGAGTTCGTTTTCTGCCTTGAGGTGTTGCAGAAAGGCCAGCAGCTGGATGGTTTTGCCGAGGCCCATGTCATCGGCCAAGCAGGCGCCTTGGTCGAAGCGATGCAGGAAGGCAAGCCAGCCGAGACCTCGCTCTTGATAGGGCCTGAGTTGACCCGAAAATCCTTCGGGGGCGGGGAGGGGGTCTGGCGCTTTCTGCTGGTGGTACTGCTCCAGCACGGCTTGCAGCCGCGGACCGGCGTCAAATTGATGCACGGGCAGGCGCATCATCGTGTCGCCTTCGGTGGCGGTGAGTCGAAGCGCGTCGTCGAGGCTGAGGTCTGGATTGGCGGCGCAAAAGCGCTCAGCATTTTTTAGGTCATTGGGGCGTAGTTCGATCCAAGCGCCTTTGTGACGCACCAGAGGACTGCGCTTTCCAGCCAATCGCTCAAGCTCTCGTAGGGTCAGCGTCACACCGCCGATCATCAGTTCCCAGTTCCAGTCAAGGTTTTCGCCGAGTGTGAAGCCTCGAGAACGCTCGGAGAGTTCTGCCTTAATGGCGAGGCCAAGCCGGCTGGCCAGCCCTCCAGACAGGCTTGGTGGTAGGTCAACGCCAACGCCCACATCCCGTAGTTGTCGGGCTGCTGTGCGCACCAAAACAAACGCTTCAGCTGGTGTGAGCTGCATGCTCTCTGGCGTGGCGCTGTCCAGTCCGCGTTCGATCGGCTGGAACACGGTCAGGGCCCGTCCCATGCCCTCGAGCAAGACTTCGCTGGGGTGATCCACCTTGATTTCCCCGAGTTGGAGGCCGCTGGGGCCTGCAGCCCAGGCCGCTCCAGCGGGCAGCTTGAGGGTTGGATCTGCTTCCGCTTGCAGAAAGAAGCGCAGTGGCCAAAGGTCTTCATCGTCCGCTGGTGTAGCTAGCTCCAAGCAGGCGCGGGCTGCTGCCACATTTCCAGCGACCCCTTCACGCCAATGATGACTAGCGGTGGCGAGGCGCTCGGTGTCTTCATCGCTGAGTTGGAGCTCCCCTGTATCCGAGCTCAAGGCCTCTTCCCAGGCGCGGAGCAAGGGGTCCAAGCCTTCATGGTCAGGGGTAAAGCCCTTGCGCAGCTGCGCGTCCATCAGGTCAGCTAAAAGCGTGGCAACCCGTAGTCGTCCGCTGCGAGGCCGGCAGCAAGCCACAGGATTCGCGGCGCGCATGGCTTCTGGTCTAAGCCTGGTAATCCGGTTGCTGCGTTTGCCCGTTGGTTCTCGCCAAGGCAGGGCGCAGGTGGCAACGAGAGGGAGCCCTGAAGCGAGGTCCTCAAGACGGCGACGGTCTTCTTCCCGATTCAGGAGCGGCACCCAGCGGGCGCGATGGGGATAACCCTCGCCCTTGCTCAGCTCCACTTGGGGGAGCCAGCGGCTTCGGGCGACGAGGCTGAGGGACCAACGCTGCATGTGACTCCACCAGCGCAACTCATCAGCCAACTCAGGATGTCGTCCTGAAAGAGGAAGTTTGGAGAGCCAGGCAGTAGCCGCCATGGGTTCTATGGCGAGGCCCTGAACCTGCCAAGGCCACCACTCTGTTTGTTTCGGGATCGGCTCTCCAGCTTGCAAGGGAAGGCCTGTCCAGCCTGGTTCTTCAGTGCCGCTGGTCTCTGTTCCGCGTTTCTTTCGGGGCTTCACACTGCGGCTCGGCAGGGTGAGGCATGCCGTGGCATCAATGATGCCGTCGGGCAAGAGATCCCGTTCCGTCAGCAAGGCCCTGAGATCATCTGGGCTGAGGGTGAAGGGGTGAAGCGCAGGGGTTGTACTTGGGCCTGCAGGTTCGGCAACCCGCCAAGTATCAGCCCACACCAACAGGGCAGCTCGTCCAGAGCTGGTAGGAGTACGAATGGCCGGAAGCCAGGTGGCGTGCAGCAGGCTCATGGCCGCGACGCTGAGAACATGCGTTGGGTTCCGTAAAGCACGAGTGCACTGCCGATCAACGGCAACCACCCAATGAGGAGATCCAATACCAATACTGCCAGGGCATCGGCCCCTGCCAAGGGGGAAGGTAACGACATCCCCAGGCTTCGTAACCCACAGACCGCTCCCACGAGACCTGCGCGTAGGTGGGAGTCGTTGGAGTCCACCCGCTCCAGATGGAAGGCCAGAAGGCCATAAAACAATCCGCAGCCACAGGATCGGACCGCCATTTCAAGGCCAAATGGAAGGCTGCAAAGGCCTGCTGTTAGGCCAGCAAGGCAGGCCCAGCCCACGGAGAGGCGGCGCAGTCGATCGCGGCTGTCGGTGGCAGGAGACGGTGCGACGACGGGGCGCGGCGGCTCAGGGGCGATCATGGCCTTTCGATCTGTTGTTGAAGCGGAATCCGCCATGGCTGTTGCACGTTCGTCGCGATCCGCTGCTGCCACCCCTCGCACAGGTGCTGAAATTCGGGCGGCATTCCTGAGCTTCTACGAAGAGCGGGGCCACAAGGTGATGGCAAGCGCCTCCTTGATTCCTGAGGATCCCACGGTCTTGCTCACGATTGCGGGGATGTTGCCGTTTAAGCCGGTCTTTCTCGGGCAGCAGAAGCGGCCAGCGCCGCGGGCCACCAGTAGCCAAAAGTGCATTCGCACCAATGACATCGAGAACGTGGGCCGTACGGCGAGGCATCACACGTTTTTCGAGATGCTCGGCAACTTTTCCTTCGGCGATTACTTCAAGCAGCAGGCGATTGAGTGGGCCTGGGAGCTGAGTACGGATGTCTTTGGTATCGACCCCAAGCAT
>ERZ802819.614-NODE-614-length-23494-cov-13.745_pt1 | contig 23494 bp, 29 predicted proteins | sample MGYA00345647_ERZ802819 | MGnify/ENA primary metagenome ERZ802819 (study PRJEB30503, sample SAMEA104212355) | marine metagenome | biome: Westerlies Biome; feature: [SRF] surface water layer (ENVO:00010504) within the epipelagic zone...; material: water...
CGGGGACTAATTCATTGATATTCATATCACCAATATCAATTGTAGAAATTTGAATGACTCTATCAAAAACATCATAAAAAGCAAGATTTACAGATGTTTCAGAAGTTTGAGAATTTCCATTTCTTAAAATTCCTGAAAAAGAGAAAGTGTAGGAAGAATCATTTGAATTAGTGATAGGCTCTATTGAAACATCACTTATAGAAATTTTTAATGAATCATCTTGGGTTTGGGAAGTTTCAAATGTTAAAATTTTTGTGTAGACGTCCACAATATCAGAATTAGGGGTTTCTGAACGTATAACAAATGGAGAACTACTAGATGGAGGAATTACATCGAGTATGGTACTTCCTTCTTTAACTTCTAAAGGATCAGGGTTAAACTCGTCATAGAAATATGCTTGAACTTTAACATTAGTTACAAAAGACAGAGGATCATTGTTTTCAATTACTCCAATTACAACTGTATATCCTTCAGAGTCTTGATAGACATAATTTGTATTTGAATTTGTTGAAACAGTCAATGTAGGATTAGTATCAGTATATTCTTGTGAAAAGGATTGGGATGTTGGAAATAGGATCAAAATAAAAATAATTCCAAAAATTAATTTTTTCATTAAAATGTGATTGTTAAAACCATTAATCAAGCATTACTACTTACATTAACGTACAAAAAAGGCAACAACGTTAAACCTAGTTTACACTGATTAAAAAGAAGAAAAAGAAATTAAAAATGGATATAAATTTTATTTTCTCTTAGCGGTAATTGCTAACCAGTATACTAAACCTGGAGCTAAACCAACGATAAGAGGAATCCATACGGGCCATCCGTCTACTGCGCTTGCCATAAGTGAAAAGTCAAAGTTGTGCTATTTAAATCCACCCAGCGGTCTGAAATTCATCATAGATCGGAGAATTGAAAGTGGACCGGACGGAATTTGAATCCGTGACCCCCCGCGTGCAAGGCGGGTATACTACCAGGCTATACTACCGGCCCACATGAAAAAGACTATCAAAGTGGACTTTAATTGTTGTCCTCTAGGATAAGATTTTATTTGAATAGAGAATTTTTACATCATGGTACTTTTAGAATCACAAATTAAATTGAAAAAAGGAGATATTGCTCCAGATTTTGAATTATTAGGAATTGACGATAAAAGACACACACTCAAAGATTATGAAAATTACAAAGGAATCTTAGTTATTTTCATGTGTAATCACTGTCCATATGTCAAAGCAAAAGTGGATGCATTAAACGAATTATTTGAAGAATGTGGAAAAGATATAGCAATCATAGGAATCAACAGCAATGATCCTACAAATGTTCCAGAAGATAGTTTTGACGGAATGAAACAAACCGCAAAAGAGAAAAATTTCCAATTTGATTATTTAGTTGATGAAACTCAAGAAATTGCAAAAAAATATGGTGCAATGTGTACTCCAGACCCATTCTTGTTTAACAGCCAAAAAGAATTAGTTTTTCACGGTAGAATTGATAATGCCATGAAGCCAGATGATACAGCCACAGAAAAGACAATGATTGTAAATATGAAAAAATTGATTGCTGGAGAAAAAATTGAGAAAGATTTTGACCCATCTATTGGTTGTTCAATAAAGTGGAAAGAAGACTAAATTTTTACCAGTACAACCCTAGTCCCTTATGTTTAGTTGTCAAAATTATGGTTATTATAGTCGGATTCCATAAAGCCAGTTACGGGCTCGTAGCTCAGCTTGGCTGGAGCGTTCGACTGATAATCGAAAGGTCATGTGTTCGAATCACATCGGGCCCATTTTCAATTATTTAATATTTTGAGATATTGTATTTGACCATTGTAAAACATCACCAATATTATCAGATAATAAATCAGAATTGATTTTAGTTTTTTTGGAGATTTTACCACATAATGCTAATTTAATTTGTTTATCAGACTTTGTTTTATTTGGATTAATGGAATCTGCAAAAAAGCTTAACCCTTCAGAAGTTTGAGAAAATATTACTACTAATAAAATACCAGACTTTTTTTTCCAAATCTTCCTAACTAATTTTTGAAAATCTAGATCAAATAATACATCAATGGCATAAGACATATCTCCTAAATGAGAGACATTCCAACCATCTGAATGATAAGATGCTGAAGCAGATTCAGAAATTAAAATACTTTCAGGATCAGCAGCAATTACAACTACATTTTTTTTGGAATCTAAAACTACAGGAACTTGATTGAAGATACTAAGAGATTTGGATATAATATTTCTTAAAAGATTTTGTTCTGCAGAGCCAATTTTTCCAGAATCAAATAATTCACGTATATGATCAATAGCAGGGTAAATTACCTCAATAATTATCCGGTTAATCAAAGCACCAGAATTAAGACAATTTCGAATTAAAGAATAAATTTCTTCTTCATTACCTTTAACTAATAATTCAAGATAACGTGAAGTAATTTTGAAATAGTCATCAGGAAAATCAAATGATTCTTGACCAGGTTCTAAAAACCACAATGTCACATTACCAATATTTTTTTGACGAAGTAATCCTTCTGCTGCAAAAACTTTAAGATATTTTGTCATTGTTATTCTACTAACATTAATTTTTTTAGAGATTTCAATTCCAGATATTCCGCTATCAGAATCTTTCAAAACAGAAATTAGTTTTTCTCGGATTTCTTCAACACGATAACCTTTAGCCATAATTATCTTCAATCACAGTATGGTATAAAGACTAATTTTCAATTGAAGAAGAAAATTCAAAAAAAATAAAACATTATATACTTGGGTACCTTAAATTACGGTAAGGAAAAGTAAATTGCCAAAAGCCGGATTCAAATCAATCACAGTTTCAGAAACAGTATATGATAAATTCCATGAAGTTTATCAAAATAGTAAAGACGACCTTACAATGAAAGGGGTCAATAGTTTTTCAGGTTATGTAACTTACATGTTAGAGGAGATGATGCAAAAGGACAAAACTTTTGCAAGATATGCTCCAAAGATAGAAAAAATTTCCATTGATGATGACAGAGTAATTCTAAAAGACAATATGAAAAATAGAATTGCAGAAGTTGCAGTTCAAAAGGGAGAATTATTTTGTCAATTATGTGATGAAAAAGACTGCGTCCATGTTGGATATGTTTTCTCATTACCAGATGTTTACGAAGTATTAAACGCCAGAGGAATTAAACATCCAAAATAAAGGTGGAGGAGGTGGGATTTGAACCCACGAACTCCTGAGAGACAGGATCACCCATTATTTGATCTTAAGTCCTGCATGTCCAAAAGCACATAGTGCTTACTTTGGCCAGGCTTGATTACTCCTCCAAAAGATAACAAATATCTGTGAAATTTAACAGTTTAGAAAAATTTTGCCCAGAATGAAGAATTATAAGGATTTTCTACAGACAAATCATGTGCTTCGATAGCTCAGTCTGGTAGAGCGTTACATTGGTAATGTAAAGGTCGCGGGTTCAGATCCCGTTCGAAGCTTCTAATAATTTTTAATTAATAATTCAAAATGTCCTGTTCTTTTTGTTGAATTTGAGTTAATGGAACGATTTGCCTTAATTTTATTGATTTTCCAAGGTTTTTTGGAAAACATGTTTGCAACCTCTTTAGAGTCTGAATTGGATAAAAGAACATTACATCCTTTTTCATCTAATTTCGTACAAAGAACAAATAGTCGATTTAGATCATCATATGTGAAATTCTTGTTAGTATAACTAGTAAAATTAGCAGTTTCAGTTACAGGTTGATAAGGTGGATCAAAGTATACTAAATCCCCTTTTTTTGCATCACGTAAAACTGCTTCAAAATCACGGCATTGAATCTTGACTTTACTAGAACTTAGAATATGACTAACGGAGCGCAAATTCTCTTCATTTACAATATTTGGATTAGTGTATTTTCCTAAAGGAACATTGAATTTACCTTTACTATTTACTCTGTATAATCCATTGAAACATGTTCTATTCAAGAATAGTAATCTAGATGTTTTTTCAATTTCTTTTTTTGGAGTACTTTCTCGAACAGAATAATAATATGATTTTGAATCTTTTTGATAATATTTTTCATGTTGTTTTAATGAAGATATCAAATTATCAACATTATCACGAATGGTTGCATATGCTAAAACAAGATCAGAATTTAGATCTGAAATAATACACTTTTGTTTATTATTTTCAGTTAGCATATTGAACAATAAAGCACCGCCACCAAGAAAAGGTTCGAAATAAGTACCAAATGATTCAGGTAGATTTTCATTGAGAGTTGAAATTAATTGTCGTTTTCCGCCAGCCCATTTTACAAAAGGTTTTGGAGTGACTAAAATCTGACCATATTGCTGCTTCATATAATATAATCACAAAATTGCATATTGTCAAAATAGACAATAAAAGATCACAAGCTGTGCAGTATTTTTTAATCAAATTTGTGTAGGGTGTCCCCTACGAGTAAATAATAAAATGAAAAAGGTTGGGTTTTAGTCCCACTTTGACCATGCGGCCATCCATCTGTATGTCCAAGTGTTCAATTTACAACCTAACGCTGCAAATGTACATGCCAAAACTGCACCTGCACCTGCGCCCAATGCGACTGGACTGTTATAGAACTTACCTACTTGGGGTTCTATTGGTGTCATATATGGTGGCAATGTTGGTCTTGGATATTTGAATGCCGTTTCAAGCGGGTCTGCAACTGTAATGAGGTTTACCATATTGAATAATGGTAAAGACATTCCTACTAGTACGCCGCCAAACAGTATCAAGGAGTGCTTGTTCTTCTTTGTTGCCCAGTAGACTAAGTCCAAAAGCATTGCTGATGGTAACCAAACTGGAGTTACAATGAAGTCATATGGATATCCGAGTGCAAACCATGCACCTTTTGCAATCCATGTGTATACTGTCATAATTAGAGCGTAGTACGTTGCTGTGCCTGGAACGCCCGTAAATGTAAGATAATATGTAGCTCCTACAATAAGCATCAAAGTTTGCGATATTGAAAATACCGTGTACGATGTCCAAGCCCAGTCAGTGTAGAAGATGTAATCTCCTGCATTAATTGTTAACAGTGTAGAGTTAACTGCAACTACTACTATGAATAAGTAGTGTGTACATCGTCTTAACCAGACCATATGGAATTGAGGAAAAGGTCTGTATATAAAATTTTAGAGTTTGATGAAGATCGGCACTTTTGACCTAAATTAAAATGAAAAAGAAGTGTCTTGAGTTGGTTTCTGTTTATTTTCCGACGAATAATGAAATCATTATTGTACCGACTGTAACAGCACCTACAACTCCAGCAACAATACCGTTACTGTTTTTGTTGGAACCTTCTTCCATTACTTTAACACAGAAGATGTAACCAATTGCCTCAATGATTGTGAGTACGATGAATGCAAAGTGGCCACTTGGTGTTGGATATGCCCAAGGATAATAGAAGTATCCTGCTGCAGTTCCACCAAAAGTTGCTAACCATGCTGCGATAAATGAAATGGTAATCATTCCAGTCATGTTTTCAACGCGTCGTCCAATCATTCGTTCAACGTCGGCGCTTGATGATCCACCAGCACCGCCAGAACCGAATCCTTTAGGAAGAGTCATTATGGAATTAATGGGATTCAGAATCCTTTTAAATCTTTCTTAAAGTGCTGATTCCATCACGATCAAGTAGACTTAGAAGAATAATAAAAATAGAAAAAAGTGTGCTATTGCACGTGTGTCTATGGAATGCTTCTACTGTACAATTTACCTTCTAAGGCCATCTTGTACATTTCTGCAACATATGGATTCTCACCAGGAGTTTCTGCACCTAGTTCTACAAGTCGAGCATATACTCTGACTACGTATGCTAGTGCACCCATGAAAGCTACTACAACTCCCATGTTAAACATCCAGTGGTTTGGAACTGCAAAGATCTCCTCTACAAACCAGAAATGCCACATCTCATTGACCCCAATTGTAAACATTGTTGCTAAGTAACCAAGAATGGTCATCTTTAAACCAGTGTTCATTGAATTGTTAGGACCTCTAAGAACAGGTATTTTTCTATCATAGATTGCTGCTGCTCCCCATCCAAGTGGTAATGTGATGAAGTGGGAGTATAGCCACCAGTGTGCTGGTGTAAATGCACTATCTCTGATAGAGGTTTGATGCAAAGAACCATCAACGAAGTTATCAACTTCGACTGATGCTGCAGTGGATCCCATAGCTATGACGATGAGCCAGATTTTCTTTAGTCTCTGGATCTCAACTTCTTTTGGAATTAATGCGGGCATCTGTGCCATGTGTACATAAGGGTAAATTCGGGATATAAAGCAAGAGTTTACAAATTTAAGATTTTTCTTGAAAAAAATATAAAATTTTATTAATTAATGTGAAATAAATTATTTTTAATAGGTTATTTTTACTAAAAATTTTATCATTTATTTGTTAAATTCATTGTATAACATTAATGATTAACATTACAATAACGTCGATCCTCGTCAAGAAGGTAAAACATATAACGATGAAATCTACCTCTCCATTAATAGGGATATAATATGGTCGAACAAAAGATTATCGTATTAGGACTAGCTGTAGTACTTGCACTAGGAACATTAGGATTCAATTGGGTTGAATCTATAATGCCAACTGCAGATGCACACGGTGTCCAAGCACAACTCCAAAGTCGTTTCATCAGAATAGAAGATGAAACCTTCAATAGACAATCCCTACAAACTGGCGAAACCTTGACACTTCAAGGAACATTAGTCAGTCTTGTAGAAAGAGACCTTAGAGGATGGTTATCCATTTTCTCAGAGTCAACTAACGCAGGTAACAGATGGGAAATGTTAGCAAGAGACCCACCAGGAAACGTCTTTGACATTCCAGGTAACTCAGTTATCGAATACTCATTGTCTGCAAAAGCACTTGAAGCAGGTGTATACCACGTACACACCCAACTCAACGTAGCTCAAGTTGGTCCAGGACTTGGTCCAGGTCAAACTGTTGTCGTAGAAGGTGAACCAATTATCAAACCAATTCCATATACCAACATCGCATACCAATCAATCATAATTGGTGTCGGATATGTTATCACGTTTGCAACTAGACCTTGGCAAGTTATCTAAAATAACCCACTTTTTCATTTATTAGACATTCCTTACGCTTTGCGTTAAATCATCAAGAACCTTTTATTTACAATTAAACAATATACAAGAATGTTAGATTTTAAAATCATCAAATTAGATCTTAATCAAAGTTATTTTTTTGGTGAAGTTGAATTTCGTTCAGATATCTACAAAGTAAATATCCAAAATGAAAGAAGAGGGAAAGTTCTAAAATTACCATTTCCATTAGAATCAAAAAAAGATAGAATTGTTGTTAGAGTTTCAGGACCTGAAGGAGTTCTATTTGTAGAAGATTTTCTCCCATACAAAGGAGAATCAGAATGGTTAGAAATAGACTCAAATGAGATTGCATTTTTTCTTGCAGATCACCAAGACCAATTAGATACAATTGAAGTAATGTATGAGTAAAAGAAAGGACTTTAAGGAATCCAAGTAAAATATTGACAATGATTTGGCCAGGTACTGGAGATCCATACAAAAGAAAAAAAGCAATCAAATTTCTTCTGATTAGTGCTGCAGTAGGTGGTATTGCAGTATTACTTACAACTGTAGGGGTAAATCCAATGATAGCCCAACAAGCACATAATGCATGTATACAAGATATGGATACGGATTGGAAAATATCATTTACATTTGAAATGATTATGGATGGTCAAAAAGCAGAAGTTCAACCAAATATAGGAATTACAGATGAATGTCAAAGGGCAATTTACACACTATCTAATGATGGAACAGTTTATGCTGAATGGATAGAAAATCCCAATTTTGAATTAGGTCATTTTCTATACATCTCCAAATTTCAAATCAGAGATATGGAAGAGTCAAAAACTGAAATTTTTGTAAATGATAGATTAGCCGAAAATGGTCTTAAAACACCATTACAAGACAAGTATCACTACAAAGCAGTATTCACTACAAAGAATTATGATACATCAAAAGACAAAGACTTCTTGCCACCACTACCAGAAAACTAAATCTATAGAATTTAGACTTAGTAAAATATTCAAAATAATTTTAGATATCAATACAACTAATTTCTAAAGTCAAAATTAACTGGAGGAACTAACTTGAAGATATTAAAAATAATGAAAAGATGAAAGGTGGTAATTTTACCAATATTTACCGTTGTCTGGAATAAGACCGATACCTTCTCTTTCAAAGTGTCTGTCTAATTCATCAACCCATCTCTCACGGTTGTCTTTGTAAGCCCATCCGTGTACACGCAACCAAAATGAGATTACTCCAAGAAGGAATACTGTGAACATGATGGTTCCGAAGATGTAAATCATTACATCATAGAATAATGGATCATAGTTTGGTCCTAATTGTCCTGTAAGTGTTGACAGGATACTTAGGAAAGTACCTACGATAGGAATCATAACATTTTTGCACTATTTCTGCGATATATACATTTCTTTTATTCTTACAAAGTACGAGATCAGTATCACTAGGAGAAAATAATAAAATGAAAAGGAAAAGTGAGGTTTGTTTTATCCTCTGCCCATTGCTGCGTATTTGCCAGATCTTCCTTTCAAGAAGAAAGCTCCTGCAATACCACCGAATACTGCACCTGCAATTACTGCTGCACCAACAACACCATCTGCACTAATGTATGGAGTTCCTGATCCAGCTGCTGGATTTGCATCAGCAGAAGCAACTCTTCGAGTTTGAATCTCGAGTGCTTCTTCTAAAGTATATGATCCGGTTTGTCCTTCGCTACCAACATTGCCCATGTACTGTGCAAATGCAACAGAACTTTGTGCAGAGAGTCCGATAGTGAAGACAGCGATTAAGGATGCTGCTAATAGTATTTTTGTATTCATACCTTTTACCTGTCGTTTTCCAGCCAGAGACTTATTTAACTTTTATTCTAAGAGTCGTTTTTACTGCTATATTGCGAGATCAGCAAAAGTAACGTTTAATTCTACTCTTAATGGAGCCAAGTCATGGGACGAATGCATACTCATAGACATGGGAAATCACATTCAATTAGACCAGCAACATTACGTGCACCATCATGGATCACATTAACACCTGCTGAAATTGAAGCCTTAGTCATAAAATATGCTAAAGATGGTTTAACTCCTAGTCAAATTGGAATTAAATTAAGAGATCAACATTCAATTCCATTAATCAAACCAATTACAAAAAAGAGCATTGGTCAAATTCTTGAAGAAAATGATTTGAAGCCAGAAATGCCTGAAGACTTGGAAAATATCGTTAACAAAGCTGTAGGACTTCAAAAACACCTTAAAGAAAACAAGGGAGATAATAGAAATGTTAGATCCTTAGAATTGATTGAAGCCAAGGTTCACAGATTGTCGGTATATTACAAAAGAATTGAAAGAATTCCTAAAACATGGAAGTATAAATCAGTGGTTGCTCAATTAGAGTAATGACAAAAGTGTTTGAAGAATCATTATCACTATTCAAAGATAAAATTTCAGATTGTATTAAATCCAATAAATCAATTTCAATAACAACACACAATGATTGTGATGGATTAACATCTGGAAGTATAATCACAAAAGCGTTAATCAGAGAAGGAGCAAAATGTACAATCAGAACATCCAAAGAATTTAGTAAAAATGTGGTTCAGTCATTTAAAACAGATTCAAGAGATTTTCACATTATAACAGATTTAGGAGGAGGTTTTGGAAATGAATTGAATCAAACAATAGGAGATAATTGGATAATTTTAGATCATCATCAAATTTCAGATGAAGAAAAAGAAAATGAAAATATCATTAATTCATGGAAATATGGAATTGATGGAGGTTCAGAAATTTGTGCTGGCGGAATGGCATATTTTGCTGCAATGGCATTAAATGAAAAGAATTCAGATTTATCAGAAATTGCAGTAGTTTCAGCCTTAGGAGACAGACAAGACCAGGGTGAAAATAAATCACTTACAGGAAAAAATTTTGAAATTGCCAATACTGCTAAAGAGTTGGGTCTAGTGGAAATAGATCTAGATTTGTTACTGGTTGGAAAAGAAACTAGACCTTTGGCAGAAGCCTTAGCCTTTACATCACAGCCATTTATCGAAGGATTGACATGGAATAAAGAAGCATGTTTTTCACTTCTAAAATCATCAGGTATTGAATTAAAAGAAGAAGGGAGATGGAGGGTTCCATCAGAACTTGATGATGATGAGAAAAAAATAGTAATAGAAACTATTGCAAATTTCTCTTCAGAAAAAAATACTTCAGAATTAAAATCTGAATTAATCGGGTATACATACACATTTCCAAGAGAAGACAAAAGAAGTTTTCTTAGAGATGGTAGAGAATATTCAACAATGCTAAATTCATGTGGCAGGATTAGTCGTTCAGGAGTCGGAATGGCAATTTGTATGGGGGATAGAAATAAGATTCTAACAGAAGGAGAGAAAATTCTAACAGATTATAGAAAAATGATTAAAGAATACATGAATGTTTTATCAAATGAACGATGGCGAATTTCTGAAAGTGAAAATTGTGTGATGGTTAATGGGGAAGATATTGTTCCAGAAACGATGACAGGAAGTATATCATCATTAATTGCAGGATCACCAAAAAATGCTGGAAAAGTAATCATTCTTAGAACTAGAACAGAAGAAAATACAATAAAATTTTCATCAAGAAAATCATTTGGATGTAAATCAAGCATTAATCTTAGCGATTTGATGAAAAATGGAGCTAAGAAATTTGATGGTATTGGTGGAGGTCATGATAGTGCAGCAGGTGCAAAAATAACTAAAGACAAATTGGACGAATTTTTGAAATATTTAGATGTAAATGTCGTTAACGTGTCAAGTACAAGTAATTCTGAATAACATATCCAAAAAAAAGGCTGATGCAGTCAAAAAGGCCTTAGAGCCAGATAATGTAAATTTTCCAAAAGGATTGAGTCTTTATGTTGAAAATGTTGATAGTAAACTAATTTTTAATTTTGAGAGTAAAGAAAACATGAAACAATTAGTAGGCACAGTAGATGAAGTATTAGAACATATCCAGGTTGCATTAAAGGTGATTGAATAATGTTAGATCCTAAACTCATCAAAGAAAAACCTGAAGTTATCAAAAATATGCTAAAAGCAAGATCAGTAGAATTTGATCTTGAAGGACTAATTAATTCAGATCAAAAAAGACGAGAGTTTATCACTAAAACTGATGAATTGAGAAAAAAGAAAAACCAAGTTGCATTGAATATTTCAGAAAAAAAGAAGAAGGGAGAAGATATTTCTTCAATTTTAGCAGAAATGAAAAGTGTTTCAGAGGAACTCAGTAAATTAGAAGTTGAACAAAATAATATTGAAAAAAAATATTTAAAATTAGCAACGTCAATTCCAAATCTTATCCATGAGTCAGTTCCAATAGGAGAAGATGAGGAGTCAAATAAAGAAATTAAGAAATGGGGCAATATTCCAGAATTTGATTTTAAAATAAAGGATCACATAGATATTTCTGAAGATTTAGACTTGGTGGATTTAGAAAGAGCTGCAAAAGTAGCAGGTGCAAGATTTTATTATTTAAAAAATGATTTAGTTAGATTAAATCAAGCATTAATTAATTTTGGATTAGATTTTCTTAGAGAAAAAGGATATTCTGCTGTTCAACCACCATATATGATAAATCGAGAATCAATGGAAGGAGCAGTAATTGCAGAAGATTTTGAAGAAGTAATTTACAAAATTGATAATCAAGATTTGTACATGATTGGAACTTCTGAACATGCAATGGCAGCAATGCATTCAAAAGAAATTATCGAAGGAAAAGACATACCAAAAAAATATGCAGGAATAAGCCCTTGTTTTAGAAAAGAAGCAGGAGCACATGGCAGAGATCAAAAAGGAATTTTCCGAGTACATCAATTTGATAAAATTGAACAATTTGTTTTTTCAAAACCAGAAGATTCTTGGAAGGAGCATGAAAAATTATTATCAATCGCAGAGGAATTTTATCAAAAATTAGAAATTCCATATAGAGTGATGTTATTGTCTACAGGAGATACGGGCAACATTTCAGCAAAAACTTATGATATTGAAGCATGGATGGCAGGACAAAATGCATACAGAGAAATTGTTTCATGTTCAAATTGTCTAGAATATCAAGCAAGGAGATTAAAGATTAGGTTTAGGGATAAAACAAATGAAGATACACAGTATGTTCATACTCTCAATAGTACATTAATTGCTACAACTAGAGTGCTCGTAGCTATAATGGAAAATTTTCAAACAAAAGATGGCCATATTCGGATCCCTGAAGTATTACAAGGATATATGGGCAATCAGAAAGAGATCTAGTGACATACCCTTATATTTTGGATTCAAGGCTCGTTAAGAATTGGCACGTAGAAAAGGTCGAATTAAGGACAAGTGGAGAGAAAAACGTTGGGTAAATGTTAATGCTCCAGATTCATTTAACAATGTCCCAATTGCATATGTACCAATTACAGATGATGAAAATGCTTCAGGTAGAGTAATTGAGGTTACACTATTTGATATTCTCAAAGGAGATCCTTCTCAACATCAATACAAAATCTATTTCCAAATTGATAAAGTAGATGGAGATAAAGCTTCTACAATTTTCAAGAGATTTGAATATTCAAAAGAGTTTTTGCGTAGTTTAGTTAGAAGAGGTTCATCAAAAATTAATTTCATTATTGACATTAAAACAAAAGATGGTTATGTTTTCAGAATTAAGATAATTGCCTTAACTTACAGAGCACTAAACACTTCTAGAAAACACGCACTAAGAATTATTGCTAGAGATATTATTAACCAAACAGTTCCAGAAATGACAATTGATCAATTTGTACAAGCCACAGTTTACAGTAAAATTAATTCAGATCTAATGGCTGCATTTAAGCGAGTAATCAAAGTTAGACATGTAGGTCTTGAAAAAGTCAAATTAATCAGAACTGCAGATAAAGAAACTAAATTACTAGAAGCATAAGTAATTAGAATTATCTATTTACAATTATGAGTAACAAGTTAGAAATTACAATTGATGTCATTGTTCATGCAACAGAAGATATGACAAAAATATTCCAGCCTTTTAATGAAATATTTGATATTGAAGAAGAAATTTTTAACAAGACAGAAACTACTGGTTATTTTGAAAATCCCATCATAATGGTAAATACAAAACTTGTAAAAAAACAAGCCAAAGCATTTATGAAAAAATTTTTGGATTTACTATCAATTAGTCAAATAAGTCAATTAATGGAGGAAATTGAAGAAAGAACTGAAGATTCAAAATTTCATTTGAGATTAGATAAGCAAGAATTGGTTCAAGGTAAACTAGTTTTAAGTCAAAAAGATACAGTAAAAATTAAAATTCATACTCCAGTATATAACAAAAAAAATACCCGAGAGATTTTTTCAGAATTATTTCAGAGTCATCTAAATTAAATAGGAATAGATCGATTATCCAATTTGGGAATGAGGAAATAACAGCCGCTCCAGTCTGAGCTAACGCCTTGAAGACGCCGCGACGAACCGACCCCAAATTAATCAAATAATGAAAAAATAAATTTCATTTTTAGAATAGGGTTTAGTATTAATACGGATGAACAAGTTATGATAGCATGGCAGATTATGATGTAATTATAGCAGGAGGAGGACTAGCAGGTACAATTACAGCACAATCAATATCACATTATTCTAATCAAAATCTAAAAATTCTTGTAGTTGACCGAAATCCAGCAACCCTACCAGGTAGAAAAGGACTAGCAGGATGGGTGTGTGGAGATGCATGTTCAAAAGAAGCAGTAGATTTCATGTCAGAAAGAATCAAAGTTCAATGGACAGATCCTGAGATTGAACATGATGTTAAAGGAGTAATGGCATTTTCACCAGACAGAGAAACAGCAATTCCATTTGATGGAGATGGATTTATGTTAAATCGTACAGAATTACCAAGAATTCAAAATGAAAGATGTGCAAAAATGGGGATTGAGTTTGAACATGAAATTGGTTTAACAGGTTTAATTTATGATGGTCAACAAGTTGTTGGAGTTCAAGGAATAGATAACAAAACAAAACAACCTTACAAAAAAACATCAAAATTAGTTATTGATGCAACAGGTGTAACATCTATTCTAAGAAATGGACTAAAGAACTCAACTAAAGTTGAAAAGAGAATCAACATTGAAGATTTAGAAATTACTGGAAGATACATAATGGATTTCGAGCCAGGGCAAAAGGATCTTACAGAATTTGATCCTGATTATTGCATTATTCATTTAGATCAAGATATTGCACCAGGTGGATATGGATGGGTATTTCCAAAATCAGAAACTAAAGTTAACATCGGTTTAGGTGTTGAAAAAGCATTTTTAGAGAAAAGAAACAAAAGATTAGGCAAAAAAGATAATGTCGAATCATTAATGAAAGAATATCTTCAAAGAAATACAGCAATTACAAATGCTAAACTTTCAGAAGATCCTACAGATACCTTAGGAAATAATCACTCTGGAATTTTCCAAGTTTCAGTAAGAAGACAAAATGAATGTATGGTTTCCGGAGGATATATGATGGTTGGAGATGCTGCATGGATGCCAAAACCAATTGATGCAGGAGGAATTGGACCAGCATTAATTGCAGGAACAATTCTTGGGAAAAATGTAGCTGAAGCATTACAAGCAAATGATACATCTGAAGCATCATTATGGCAATACAATTTAGATTTCATTAAAGAGTATGGATACAAAACAGCAGGTCTTGAACTTTTTAGAAGATTAGTACAACAAATGAATAATGAACAAATCAGTTATGGTATGAAACACTTTTTGGGAAATTTGGACGTTGAAGCAATTAGTAAAGGAGAACATCCAGACTTTTCAGGATTAGGAAAAGTTGGAATGATAATTAGAGGTGCATTAAATCAAACAGTTGCAAAGGGACTAAAGTATACATCTACAGAAAATCAATGGTTAGTTGAACATTACAATAATTATCCAAAAGATCCATCAGGATTTGATGAATGGAACAAGTCATTACATCAAAGATTGGATGCATCATTTACTAAAATTGAAGCATTTGGAAAATAGATCCAACATTAAATATTGTTAGAATTAAGGAAAAAAAGCCTTGGAAGAAATTCAATATCTAGATTGGAACAACTCTAGTGATATAATCAAAAAAGCATATGAAGCCGGACTTTTTGTTCTCGTCATTGGACCAAAAGGTACAGGAAAAACTTCACTAGTTAGAAATTTTGCAAAAAATAATAATATTAATTCTGAATCAATTAATTTTAGTTTAAGAACTAGAGAAAGTCATTTGATTGGCACAAAAACACTAACAGATGGAACAGTCAGTTTTGATGAAGGTTTATTGATTAAATCAATGAGAAATGGGGATTTATTATATTTGGATGAAGTTAATGCTGCTGAAGCAGATGTTTTACTTAGATTAGATGAAGCATTAGATGACAGAAGACAAATTGTATTAAAAGAAGCAACTGGAGAGGTAATCAAAGCAAAAGAAAATTGGTTTGTAATTGCAACCATTAATCCATTAACACATAGTGGAACAAAAGAACTTCCACCACAAATTCTAAGTAGATTTCCAGTTCGAATAAGATTAGAATATCCACCAGAAGAAGTAGAATTAGAAATTGTTAAAAAACATAGTTCAGGAAATTATGATTCAGAAATTATTCAAGCCATTAAATTAGCAAATACATTAAGACAAGCTGCAGCAGTAGAAGAATTGTTTTACTCACCAAGTTTGAGAGAAACTATTGCATTTGCAAAATTATTAGATAAACAAATGTCACCTAAAGAAGCTGCAAACATTGTTTTTGGAAATGTGTATACACAATGGGGAAATATTGAATATCAAAAAGTAAGCGACATCATTACCTCAATGTTTGGAAGTTAAATGCAATCGATTCAATTACAAAATGATTCTTTAGTAGAAATAGCAACTTTTCTAATTCGACGATGGTCTGAAAAAGAAAACGTCATAATAGAAATTTCAGACAACATACAAACAAAAACAAGATTAAAAGAAAAAAAGGTCATTTTAACACCATTAGAAAAACGAATAGGCGATAATTTTCAAAAATATAGACAATTTAGAACATCATCATGGTATGAAGCAATGAAAATGAAATATTCTGAAAAAATTTTGAGTGATGATCATGCTTTTGGATTTATACTAAATACAATGGAAACAAAAAGAGTAGAACAACTAGGAAGAAAAATTTGGAAGGGAATGGATGAAGAAATCATTTTCAATTATTCATATATGCTTGTTTCAAGACCACAACTTCACACAGTTTATGGAAAAGCCAGAATCGTAGAAGCATTTTATCAATATTTTATGTTTGGTGTAATTAAAGGAGAATTGCAAGAAAGTCATTTTGAAAAAATAAAAAAAGCAACAACATTTGCAAAAAAAATTGTAATTGAATCAATTGAAAATGATCAAAAGACTAGTTGGATTGAAAAAAATGTAGCTGAGATAATCAAAATTTTAGATATTGATTCGTTGTTAACAATTCCAATATCAGTGGCATTTATGAAAGCAGGAATGGCATTATCTGAAGAAGAATTAAAAAAAGTTTTAAAAATTATTGCAAAAAACAAAGAGGGGGATTTTGGTACAATAGATACATCCTCAGTTGTAAAAGGAGATAATGTTTATGATGAATACAAAGTGTTGATTGAAGAAAATAAAAAAAATGAAAACAAAGGACTAACAACAGAATCAGTAGGGATACAAATTCCATCAACAAAAAATATTGATGAAACAATAATCTATGACATGAGTTTGATAAATGGATTAAAAATGAAATTTAAAGAATGGAAAACAGGTTGGAAGGAACAACATTTAAGATCAGGAGATGAATTCGATGATGAAAATTTTATTGAGGGAAATGAACCATTTTTTACAGATATTAAAAAATCAATTAAAACAAAAATTATAATTTTATTGGATCATTCATCAAGCATATCATCTGATGCAGTTGAATATAAAAAAGCAACAATTGCATTATGTGAAGTTTTAGCATTTCTTAGAGTAAAATTTGCAGTATATGCATTTAGTACTGAAAATAGATCAGTAGTCTGTTGGTCTGTTAAAGAAGAGAACATGAAATGGAATAACATTACTGCTAAAAGATTAGCACAAATTGTTGCAAATGGTTCTACACCATTAGCAGAAGTGTATGATAAAATGTTTTCAACACTTCAAGCAAAACAACCAAATATTTTTTTGACATTAACAGATGGAGAGCCATCAGATTCTGATGCAGTTAGGAAAATGACAAAATCACTTAAAGGAATAGGAATTACTATGGTTGCTTTAGGATTAGGTCCAAATACTGTAAGAGCCACAACTATTGCAAATAATCTCAAACATTTAGGATATGATAAAACTATGGCAGTAAGTAGACTAAAGGATATTCCAAATAAAGTAATCAATCTCCTAGATGTATAATACAAGAAGTAAAAATATGGAATAAGTCCATAAAATCTATCAGATATTTTATATGACCTTCTAAAATTTAAAAAATTGATAGAAATTGGATCAAAATCAGAATAACAATATTGACAAAGAACTTCTTGAGCGATTTGAATCAGAAATTTGGAATAAAGTACCTCATTTAGAAAATAATCAAGAAGGTGGAAAAATTGTTAATGCAACTCCTTTGGTAGATATTACAGCAGATTTTAAAGAATGTGCCAAAAAAATTTACAATTTAGATATTTCTGATTCTGAATTACAAGTTTACGGAAAATTAGACTCCACATTACTTACAGGTTCAATCAAAGTTAGACCAGCTGCAAATATTATTCATGAAGCAATCAGTACTGGAAAAATAAAGAGTGGTCAAACGGTAATTGAAGCAACCTCAGGTAATTTTGGAATTGCATTAGGAATGCTATCAAAACTTGGTTTACAAGTTGTTACAATTGTTTCAAGAAAATTACAAGAGGGTGTTTTTCATGAATTGAGAAATATGGGTATCAAAATTATGGATTTGGAAATGGATATTTGTCCAGCTCCTGGAATGGAAGGTAAAAAAGATGAATTGGTTGCAAAAGCAACAGCTGCAAATGTTCGTTCACAATTAACTCAGTTAGGATTTGATCCTAGTATATTTGATAATTCAATTACAGAGATAGAAGCACTATTGGGTAAACAAGACATAATCAATTTAGCAAAATTACTTTCAAAAAAATACAATTGTTTTTGTCCAGAACAATATGATAATGATTTGAATGTGAATGCACATAGAACAATTACTGGAGCTGAAATAGATCAGCAATTACAAGAAGATGGAAATTCTTTAGATGAATTTAATATTCTATGTACGTTTGGTACAGGTGGAACATCAGGTGGATTAAGCAGATACATTTCAGAAAAATATAACAAAAAAGGAGTTCATGTAATTTTCCCTCCAGGCGGTCAAGACGTTGCTGGAATTAGAACACATAACAACGCAGACGGTTTGAAATATTATCAACCAGAGAAATATGCAGGAGAATATGAAGTAGATTTTGAAAAAGCAAAGCCACTTTTGAAATTCTTTGTAGAAAAAGGACATGATATTGGAGAAAGTAGTGCATTGGAATTATACGCAACTTTACAACTAGTTGGTGCAAATAAAGGAAATAAGTTTGTAGTAATGATTTGTGATGGAATAGAAAAATATAGAAAGAATTTGGAAAAAATTGGAAAAATTCAACCACCAGGACAAGTATCACAAGAGGAAGTAGCCTCAAATTCATCAGATTATGATAAAGTGATCTGGATACATACTCAATATACGCCTCAAGAAGGAGGAATTGAATTGCTTGCAAAATCTTTAGGTATAGATAAAAGTAAAATTGTAATTCCAAATGCTCGAACTGCACAACAACTATTATCAGGGCAAGGAATTCCTGATGAGATAAATAATTCAATTCAAGAATCTAACGGTAAATCCCTCATGGTCTGTATGGCAGGAAGAACATCTTTAATGGCAGCAAATGTATTAGCTGAAAAAGGAATTGTTACAGATAGTTTAATTGGAGGAATTACAGAACTTCCTGAAGCTAGAAATAGCCAACTTTCAGAATTAGTTAAACAAGCATCACAATTTTAAATATTAAAAATTTAATTAAAAACAATTATGAAATGCCTTTCAATTTGTCAACCATTTGCAAATTTAATTATTCAAAATAAGAAAACAATAGAATTAAGAAAATGGAATACCAATTTTCGTGGAGTTTTTTTAATACATGCTCCAATTAAAATTAGAAAAGAAGATTGTAAGAGATTAAAAATTAATGAGGAGTTTACAACTGGTGCAATTATAGGTAAAGCAGAACTTTATGATGTAAAAAAATATGAATCATTAGAAGATATTAGAATTGATAAAAATAAACATTTTTCTTCAAAAAATTTTCAAAAAATAACATATGGTTTTATTTTAAAAAATGCTAAACCATTTAGAATTCCGATTCCATGTAAAGGTAAATTGAAATTTTTTGATACTGAATTACCTAAAATAAAAATTAAAGAAAATAAAATTGTAAACGATATGATTGAAGAGGAGTTTACATATCAATGGGTTGGCCATCATTAAAGAAAAAAACTTCAGAAAACATCACTAGTATATATAACGAAGTATATAAAGAACCACGCATGCCACAAACAAAACCAATTGTCAGTATAGTGAATGTAGTTGCATCAGCATCAGTTGATCAAAAAATGGACTTAAATGAGATTACAAAAAAATTTCCAGAAACAGAATATAATCCAGAACAATTTCCAGGATTAGTATTTAGATTAACAAAACCAAAAACAGCAACTCTAATTTTTAGAACAGGTAAAATGGTATGTACAGGGGCTAAATCAGAAGAATTAGCAATTGCAGCTGTAAATACAGTTGTTCAAAAATTAAGAAAAGCAAAGATCAAAATTAAAAAGGATGCTATAATTTCTGTACAAAATATTGTTTCATCAATTAGTCTTGGCGGTAAAATTCATTTAGAAAAATCTGCAAGAACACTTCCAAGAAGTATGTACGAACCTGAACAATTCCCAGGATTGATTCACAGAATGCTTGACCCAAAAACAGTCATCTTAGTTTTTGCATCAGGAAAACTTGTTTGTACAGGGGCTAAAAAAGAAACAGAAGTGTATAGATCAGTACATAATTTACATTCATTATTAGAAGAAAAAAATTTAATGATTTACGATTAATGAAAAATATGTCTAATAATAAATTTGAAAAAGAAAAAATTAAGATGACTCCAGAAACAGGATTTAATTTAGTTGGAATTGATTATTTTGAAAATCCAGGAAATCAGTTATACATAGTTGAGCATTTTGATATGTATCAAGATGCACTAACTGCAAAAAAAGATAGAAAAATTCAGGACGAGTATTTTATACTGTATAAAGATCAAAATAACGAATTTTGTACAAGATGAAATTGAGAAATAGTTAACTGTAGAAAATTTTACAAGATATTTTATCATAGATTAAAAAAAATTGAAATAATGACTGATGAAACAAACGACATTATTGATACAATATATGAAAAAAAAGTATCAAATCAGGCACAAAATTCACCTGAAAAAGGTTTTCGTAAAAGTTCTAAAGCAAAATATCAAATTTTTGATGAATCAGAGTTTACTCGTGGTAGAGAGGTATTAGGAGAGATAATTGTACATGGAATGTTAGCGTCTGGAGGTACAGATATTGATTGGTTAATTGAACATAAAGGGAGTTTTATAATTTTAGAATTCAAAGGATTCCATAATGATAAAATCAACATTCCACAAGGACAAATAATAGCTTATGAAAAATTGTATGAAAAATTAAATCAATCTACAAAATGTTATTTGTATATTATAGGATGTGATGATATTGATTTTTCTAATCCAGATTCATCAATATGGATTTTTGAAATGAATCAATGGTCAAACAACATTATTCCAAAAAATACCACAGATGTTTATGGTGAAAATACAAATAAACAAAATAAATTCATAGTTTATCGTGAATATATGGAAGAAATTAGTGTAGAAGAATTACGATTACTCATAGATTCACATTGGAAAGAATTTGAAAAGTTATGAGGTAAATGTGAATTTTATGGATTTAATTTCTGTTCCATCTTCAACTTTAATATTATAGGTACCAGAATTTTCCCATCCTTCACCATCAGCTATAGCTAATGTTGAATATCCTCCATCTGATTTTACAGAAACTTGTTCAGCCCATATAAGATCATTGTTTTGATTTAAAATTGATAAATTTACAATATTAGAATTTTGAGATATACCATTAATAGAAATCAAATCAGACTTGGCATATGACGATAAATCAGTTTGAACAGATAACTCTATTTTAATTTCAGATACAATATTTGATTGAGATGAGTCAATATTATTAGAAAGTAAGAATGCTGCTGCAATAATTATCACTACTGCAATGCCTCCAAATCCTAAAAATAATTTGGAGTTTTTTGATTTTAAATTATTGGTAGGTTGAGATAGTTGTGTTGTTACAAGAGGTTCAGGTTTTGGGATTTCAATTTTAGGTATTTCAGGCGTAATTGTTTCAGGTTTTTTATTACTTAATGGCTTTTTACCCAAATGCTGTTCTGCTAGTTTTTGAACATAATTTCGTTCATAATTACTAATTACTTCATTATTTTTACAGGCTCGAGCAATTTGCTTGAGTATTCGATCATCTCCAAAATCCCCATCCAATAATGAATTTACATCATCAAGTAGCATATCACTCATGTTAATTTTTCCTCACATTCATTATTTATGAATAGCTTGTTTAAGATTTCTAGAGATTTGTTAGTAAATGATTATTTTTTATATATAATTTAAAATTTCTTTGTATGTGTTTTCTGGGCTTGGATAATAACAGTTCGAATGTAATCTTTAGCAGTAGAATCAGTAACACCCATTTGTTTAGCTCTACGATAAATTTCAGTTTCTTCAGGATTACTCAAATAACATTTAAGCAGATAATTTAGTCTGTGAGACCTTTTCTCATCACTTTTCATAATTATTATTTGATTTTATATTAAAAAGAAAGTAGGATTATGCAATAACCAATGAAAATTTGTTAGGATATAAAAAAAAGGGTATATTTTGACCCTATTACGGTATAAGATTAATGAAAAAGATTGAAGCAACTATTCAAGTAAATAAAATTAATGCAATATCAGATTCAATTACTGGGGTTGTAGGAGGATTTACAATTATAGAAGGAAATGGAAGAGGTTCAGGGAAAAGACAAAACATTAGATCAGAGAGAGGAACAAAAACAATTACTGCAGAATACAACAAAGTTGCAATAATTAGTACAATTGTAGATGATTCAATTGTAGAAAAAGTATGCAAAATTATTGAAGAAGAAGCATATACTGGTGAAAATACAGATGGAATAATTGCAATTAGCAATATTGATAATGTTTTCAATATTGGAACAAAAAAGAAAGATTCTGAAGCTCTGTAATAATTAAAAATATAAAATTAAATGAAAATTATCTGCTGAGAGGTCACTACTCCTCTCAGGTCGTTATCCTTTTGGAGGACATGTTTTTGAAGGGATATTATTTATTATAATTTAAGTATAAAAACACAAAATATGATTTGGGCACAATTTGTATATGAGTGAATTTGATTAAGATGTCAAATATGCATCTTTCATAATTTTTTCTAATTCTTCAATATTTGTTGCAAATGTAATTTTTGAACGAATTTTTGAACCACCTCTCATACCTTTAGTGAAACGCATTGCTTGACCTTTAAGATTTGCAAATTTAATTTTGTATTTACTTGTTAAATGTAGATAATCAAAGAAAGAATCCAATCTATCATTAAAAGAATATTCTTGGTAAGAATTAGTTTTAAGATAATCATTGATTTGTTCAAATAAAAATGGATTACCCATTGCACCACGACCAACCATAACATAATCACAATTTGTTTCATCAATCATTTTTTTTGCATCCTCAGGAGTAGTAATATCACCATTTCCAACAATTGGAATATTTGAAATTTCTTTTAGTTCTTTAATTAATTCCCAATCTGCATTTCCAGAATATCCTTGATTTACTGTACGTGGATGAAATGTAATCATTTCAATTCCTTCATCTTCAGCAATTTCAGCAATATCTTTAAACAAATAACGACTTGCATCAGTAACTCCTGAACGAATTTTTAATGTTACAGGTTTTTTTACAGCATTAACCAAAGTTTTGAATATTTGTTCGGTAAGATTGGATTGTTGTAATAAAGCTCCTCCTGCCATCTGTTGTGTAATGTGAGGTGCTGGACAACCCATATTGTAATCAATTATATCAAAATAGGGTTCAACAATTTTAGCAGCCTTTTCTAATGCATCAAGATCTGAACCAAATAATTGTACAGATAAAGGACG
>ERZ802819.615-NODE-615-length-23469-cov-32.8788_pt1 | contig 23469 bp, 19 predicted proteins | sample MGYA00345647_ERZ802819 | MGnify/ENA primary metagenome ERZ802819 (study PRJEB30503, sample SAMEA104212355) | marine metagenome | biome: Westerlies Biome; feature: [SRF] surface water layer (ENVO:00010504) within the epipelagic zone...; material: water...
TATTTTTTTCAAATTTAGAATACATGTTTATAGGAAAAATTCTTTTTTCATTTGTTGCCTTTGGACTATCATTTATGCCGTTGTTAGTTGATTTTAATGAATCACATGCCACCAATCCATTATGGACTGGACATGCAAGGTTTCATTTAGTTTGGCAAGTAACGGCTTTAACAACAACAGGTTTAATAGTTATATTATTACTGTGGGTATTCCCATCACTTTCAAATACAATAATTTCTACTGCACTTTTATACATGTGGTTAATATGTTTTTTTATTGCATGGTTGGCTATGCCACTCTATGGCGGAAAACCAAATGATGTGAATGGAGTTCCTCCAGTAAATATGAATATTTTTGGCAAGAAATACGAAATAGACAGAAATCTTCAAGGCATTGTAAGCGCCACTATATTATGTTCTTACGCATGCATTATTATTTATATATAGAACAAACGGCATATAAATAATATTATTTTGGCTACGTTTTAGATATCTGTATGTTCAGGTCCGCAAATAACAGCTTTTAAGGCAGATGCTCCACCATTTAATAACGGCTCCAATAAATCTAATAAACCAGTTTCAATTCTCCATGCTAAGTATTTTTGTTGATGCTCTAATGATTCCCAATCCTCAATTAGATGAATTGTATTTGTAGATTCCTCAATAAATGTTTTTACGCTAATACACCCGTCAAAACTTCTTGTATCAGGCAAAGCTGACTTTAATGCTTCTTTAAGATCATTTAATGTTTCAGTCTTTGCAGGGAATGAAACAATTACTAAATTTTTCATATTTACTCCTTAATTTAATTTATATAATTATATATCTTCATAACATTGGTGTATTATCTATACTTAATTAATTTTAAATTATTGGGAGATAAAAAGATGACTGAATATCAAGTATTAAATTTAATGCAAGTTGGTTTCATCCAAAATGCAATGTATTTTGTAGGAATGGTTCTTATGACATGGCTAGGTTTCAGAATGGCTAATAATGTAAGAAATGCTCCAGATGCAAATATGCTCGGAAAAGTATTTACTTCTGTATTTTGCCTTTTTGTAGCTGCTTTTATGTTTCAAGTTAATCAAATTGGAGGAGCTATATTAAGCTCTAACGTGGATTTATTAGTTGAAATGGGAGCTGCTTCTGGTGAAAGAATGTCAGAATATACGAATGCACCTCTTATTGTTGGTGGCTCAGTACAAACAATATTTGTTTTATTTGTTCTGGTATTTCAATTAGCTATAGTTTGGGGTAAAAAATAGACTTATAAAATATTATAAAGGGGCTTAATTGCCCCTTTTTTATGTAAATAATTAAATATTATTTATTTACCATCATAAGCTTTTACCAACTGAACTAATTCATTACTTACAATTGACCTTATTTGACTTGTTGAAGTATCAAATTCTGAAAAATCACTTGAATTAATAACAGTCAAAAAACCATCTGATAGCTCACTCATTGAATTAGCTCCAAGATAAACCATATGTGAACTGTATCTGTTTCCATAAGGAATTGAATTTAATCCGAAAGAACCTGGAATATTATCCATTTGTGTTTCCATCAATTTTTTCCAAGCCTTTGCATATTGTGCTTCTGCTCCCATATCAACCTTGAAATTAATTTTTCTAAACACTGTATTAGCTTGCCATGCCCTACCTGCAAAGACATTTTCTGAAATCCAATTCCAAGACCTGCTTGTATCAGTATTATCTTTAAATGTTTTTATCATATTTGCAGACTCAGCACAGGAACTAAATATAGCTGATCCTTTTTCCATCATATCCCAGCTAGAATAATTAACTAATACAAAGTGGGTTGAACGTGAACCTCTCAGAGACCATAAGCTAACCTCAGCACCTGAGTCTTCTCTCCATCGTGAGGCACACTCAGATTTATCAAATTTATCTAATGAATTCATGAAATCCATAGGATCCGTAACCGTAAAATAATTAAACTCAGCAACCGAACCATCACTTTCTATAGAAACTTTATGGTCATCTGCTAATAAAAATGAACTTAAAACTAAAATTAATGGGAATAAAACGTAAACATTTTTCATAATCTCTCCTTATTTAAAAAATGTATTTTTAATATATAACGAATTTCAATACAGTAGCAATGAAAATAAATATATATTTATATATATATTTATTTTATTATTTTACCTTATGGACAAATTTGTAATCGCTATAAGTTTCTTAAAAATTAAATTCGCAAGCATAGGCAGTGTTTTATTAAAAACAGCAACAGCATATGCTGTTGGCTCATTTGCTACAATTCAAGTCTCAAGTATTGTTTCTGAAAATATCTCTTTAGATTCATCAATTGGTATTTCAAGTGTAGATTTTATGCAATATTTATTCGTTGGTTTGTTGGTTTTTTTTCCAATTTTTTTAATTCTGACGTATGTATATAAAAGAAAATCTATTGACAAAGAGGTGCTTAATAATTTTGAATCTAATTTATCAGGAATTGATGATTATCGACCGAAAATAGCAGTAATACCATTTGAAAATCTAAATAATGATAAAGATGGACAGTTTCTTGTTGATGGAATAGCTGAAGATTTATTAATGGAGCTATCCATGGTAAAAGAAATATCTGTAGCAACAAGAAAAACATGTTTTGGATTTAAAGATAAAGACTTTACAAGTAATACTTTTAAAGAAGAGTACGGTTTTGATTATGTTGTAACTGGAAGTATTAGAGCGTCCTCAAATAAATTAAGAATATTGATTGAATTAAGTGATATGGCTGATGATAGAGTCATATGGACAAATAAATTTGATAGAAATAATGAAGACATATTTGAAATCCAAGATGAAATTGTTACTAAAATTGTTAACTGTATAGTTGGTGAGATTGAAATCACAAGTCTTAAAAGAGCTAATCGAAAACCAACATCAAATATGACTTCTTATGAATATACATTAAAAGGCAGAGCCTTAAATCAAAAATTTGAGAAATCAGCAAATGCAGAAGCTATCAAAATGCTGGATGCTGCCATAAAGGCTGACAAATCAAATCCACTTCCCTATTCGTGGAAAGCTTGTACTATTGGACAATCAATAGCTCTTGGTTTTAGAGAGGATAATGATAAAAGTAAAGCTGATTTACTTTCAGCACTTAGCAAAGCAAATGAATTAAATGATAATGATTGGAACGCATTAAGAATAATAGCTGAAGCACATTTAACTCTTGATGATTTTCAACAAGCTATGGTTTATGCAAATAAGGCTTATAACTCTAACCCAAATCATCCTTATGTACTTTGGATATATGGTCGGATTTTAATTAGATACGGGCAGGCAGAAAACGGTATTAAGATACTTGAGAAACTATATGACATTGAACCAATGGCTTTAGCAGATATAAATACAGATAGAATGATGAAAGAGCTTTTTGTAGCTTATTACATAAATAATGACTATAAAAAATGTAATGAAACTTTTAAAAAAATATTTGAGCCTGATTATAGGGAATGGTTAATTTATATTGATGTTATGGTTAACCAAAATATAGATTATTTAACTCAAAATTGGTATTTAAATGGTATTGAAAAATTTAACGAAATTGATATTAAAAAAGAAATATCTTTATTCCATTTAAATAATAATGAAATAAATAACAATCTTACAAATTTGGCTAATAAAGTTTAAAAGTACTATGAATAATGTGCATATAAAAAATCTTTGGAAAGTGGCTACTGCATATCTAGTAGGAAGTTTTGCTTTAATACAATTCGCAAATATTGCATTCCCATATTTCGAAGTTGAACAGTATCTTGGTCTTAGCTCAGACAAAATAATGAAAGCATTATTTATTGGTTTACCAGTAGGCCTCCCTCTTGTACTAACTGGGTTCTATTTTTTAAGGAGAAGTGGAATTATTGAAGAAAATACTTCTATTGAACCAAAATTACAGATAAATAGTGGTTCTTATAAGCAAAAAATTGCAGTTATACCATTCACAAATTTAAATAAAGATGAAGATGGTGCATTTTTAGTTGATGGAATTGTTGAAGATCTCATTACAGAATTTTCAATGATAAAAGAAATCGAAATTTTATCTAGACAATCTTGTTTTGATTTTAGAGAAAAAAATTACGATATGGATGAATTTAAACAGGACTTTAATTTAGATTATGTTGTGTCTGGAAGTATTAGAGTTGTTCAAGATAGACTTAGAATCTCTGTTGAACTATCTGAATTAAATGAAGGAAATGTAATATGGGGAAATAAATACGACAGAGTTAAAGAAGATATTTTTGATATTCAAGATGAAATTGTTAGAAAAATTACAATTTCTCTTTTAGGAGAAATAGAGCTATCAAGTCTTGAGAGAGCTAAGCGAAAACCAACAGAAAATATGAATTCATATGAATTTTTACTAAAAGGTAAAGAGCTTCATCATAAATTTACAAAAGAAGATAACGAGGAAAGTTTACGTATTCTTGATTCGTCTATAGAGGCTGATAAAAATAATTCTCAAGCATATGCATGGAAGGCTTGTGCTCTTGGACAAGCTTATGGAAGAGGTTATAAAGAAAATACTGACGAACTAGTAACAGAGATTATTGATAATATTAATAAGGCCGTTGAGCTAAATACTAATGATTTTGAGGCTCATCGAATGTTAGCTGAAGTTCATTTATCAATGCATGACTTTGAAAAAGCTTTAGATCATGGTTCGAAAGCTTTTCAATTAAATCCAAATGATCCAAGAGTCTCTTCAGTATATGGTGAAATTCTCATAAGAGTAGAAAGGCTAGATGAAGGTATATCTTTACTCGAAAAGGCCTATGAATTAGATCCAATACCACAAGGTCAAAGCACCTCAGACAGGCGCATATGCGCCCTATTAACTGGTTATTATTTATCTAATAATTTACAAAGATGTGAAGAGTTAATAAATGAAATTGTAGAAATAGATTTCAAATCATGGTTACTATCAATTGATATTTTTAATCACAATAATAAAAATGTAGAAGATCAAACATGGTTTACTAAAGGAATTGCAAAATTTAACGATTTAGATTTAATATTAGAAGTTGATAGATTTCATTTAAATAATAAAGACTTGTCTGAAAACTTGGTTAATAAAGCACAATCAATATTGATTAATTAAATTTTTATTTAAAGAATTATTGATGAGCTAATCTCAATATCAGAGTTACTCCATATTTGATTAAATTTTTCTTTGGTTATTTTGGCATTATTAGTTTCATTTAGTTCTATATAGGATTTATAAAGACCAAACATAGACCAGCCATTTTTAGGATAATCGATAAGATCTCTTTTATAAACTTCTTTTGCTTTTAAGAAATCTTTATTCATTAAATAGGCATGGCCAAGCGACTGTCTAGTTGGGTAGTACCAAAAAGGCGGTTCAGTATAAGGAAGTTTATCCTGAATATTAGCGGCTTTTTTATATAAATTAATAGCATTAGAATAATTATTATTAGACATTTCAATGTTACCCATTGAGAGATAGTTAGCAATTTTAATTAGCTCACTTGTTGGATGACCTGATTGCATCATTAGCTTCACTCTTGATGAATTAAGACTATCTAATATTTTTTTTTGTTCATTGATTGCATCATCAGACATGTTCAAAGCAGCATATGCTGAAGATCTAGCATAATGATAAATTGCATTAGAGTAACTGAATTCATCAATTGGTTTTGGATAATTTAAAATTTGATCCCACTTACCAAATCTAATATAAGATAAGAGAGGAACTGTATGAAAAAATTCTAAGAAAGGAATTTGCTTTATTTGTTCAATAGGAACATATTTTGATACTTTTAGACCAGAGTCGATTGATAAATCGCTTCTTCCTTCCATCGCAGAACTAGCCCATAAAAAATGTATATTATGAGGATAATAAAGTGCAGGATAAAAACCTTGTGCGTTACATTGAGCAATATAATCTTCATCAACTTTTGCAGCTGCAATATTAGCTTCTGATGCGTCATTATATCTACCTATCCTCCAATAAATATGTGATGGCATGTGAACTAAGTGGCCAGCTCCTGGCACAATATTTGCTAGCCTATCAGCTGCTTCCTCTGCCCTACCTGGGTTTGAAGATGCTTCAACAGCATGAATATATAAATGGATTGCCAATGGATGATTTGGATTTGTTTCAAGAACCTTTTCAAGAGAGTTAATAACTTTAACAGTTTCTAGTTTAGGGTCTCCGTTATCAAGCCAATAATTCCAAGGCATGTTATTCATCATAGATTCTGCATATAAAGACAGAAAATCCATATTGGAAGGATATTTTTTAGTAAGTTTTTCCATAGATTGAGCATATGCTATATCCAAAGGAACACGGGACGACTCTACATCTCCATTGTATCTTGGCATTAATGATCTAATTAAATCTTGCTCAACTTTTGTAGCATTATTTATTAGGCTCATAGCCTTATTTGCTGCTTTAAATGCCAAAATTCTTTGATTTGAATTCATGACAACCTTTCCATCTGATCTAACATTAATATTTGGACCAAGTGCTAATGCTTCTCCCCAAAAACATATTGCACAATTAGGATCTAATCTTTGTGCAGCTTGAAAACTTCTTATTGATTCAGCATGATTAAATGCGTAAGACATTATTATTCCTTGATCAAAATAATCCTGAACTCCATTTACTTTTGATGAAATTTTAAATGTATAGTCACCTAAACCAGACAATAAAGGTGCATTTGCATTCTTGATAATGTGATCATTTGAAAATACAGAAGTACTTAAACTAATTAATATAATTAAAACAAATTTCATGAAATCTCCTTATTCGACTGATGACCTTATAATTTTTAGATCTTTTGTTAAAACACTACCAATAGCAGTGTGTGATAAGTTTTGCCTTTCAATACCGATTATTTGAGCAATTGTAGTTGCTGCATGAATTCCTGTGCAGTGTCCGCCCATAAATTTTTCCATACCATTATCTTTTAACCAATTAGCAGTACTATTTATCGTCTCATCATTAGCTTTAAAAAGATGGAATCCTCCGATTGCCCCATAAACTGGAACATCTTTTATAGATTGAAGTTTTTGAGCTGTATTAATAATTCCAGAGTGGCCACAACCTGACATCATTACCCATCCCTCATCAGTTAACATCCCTAAAGATTGATCATCCAAAATAATATCAGGTTGAGGTATTCCATCCTCATATATAAACAAACCTTTAGGACCGTTGTAATATTCAACATCTCTTTGAACGGTGCCAGTTGCGTAAAGATTTTCTGCAATCATTTTATGGTCATTAAGAACTACAAAGTTTATGCCCTCTTTTTCAGCATTTGATCTGAATTCTGATGCATCCTTAAGATTACCTGGACCAACTTTTGTACCGTCTTTTGTATACCTTTGATCAAAGAAACCTCTCGCAACATAAACTTGAGTAAATGCTTGATCATTTACAGATTTAAACGTTTTTCTAAGTTTTATTAGTCCTCCTGTATGGTCACTGTGATAATGACTTAAAACAACTTTTTCAACTTTTGATAAGTCTTTATTTAAAACTTGTGCGTTATGTAGAACCGTATCTTCATGAAAACCAGTATCAAATAATATTGACTCATCATCACTTTCATATAAAGCAGAAAAACTCCATTCGCCAAAACCACCATAATTAGAAATATTTGTTGCAAGGACAGTTATTTCATATTTAGACCAAATATTAAATGAGATAATTAAAAGAATAAGAAATTTAAACATAAATTAACTTTGATTTGGCGAGCCAAAAGCTACTGGTCTTATTGGAGAGCCAGAGCTTCCTTTTGTAAGTAAAGGAAGGATCATAATACAAGATAAATCGACATTATCTTTTGATAACTCATCTAATTTAAAATTTTCAAGTGTATGAATTCCCTCTTGAGTTAGAAATAAATGATGAGCAGGGTTTTCAATCCCAGGAGGATTTTGTTTTTTTATATGCTCATCTCTTAGGTTGTTTGGGTCTGCAAATCTATCAACACCCCAGGTATCTAGACCGACCCCTACTACTTTCTTTGATATGAGATATTTTGCTAAATTATAAGAAATGCCTGGTGCCATTGAGTAATAGATACCAGAAATGTCAGGATCTTCATAATTATCACTCCAGCCTGTATAAATTAATACAACATCTCCAGGTAAAATACCCCTTTCTTTTAGAGAGGATTTAGCTAACGACTCTTTAACGTCATCTACAGTGACGTATTCTCCTGCTTTCATTGCTTCTCCATTATGCATATGTTTTCTAACATCAATAAATACAGCGGAAGTTACAATTGGCGGAACAGATTCAATACCTAACTTTAACAATGGAGAGTCGGGTAATGGCTTTACTTCATCTTGAGTTTTTTCACCAAAAAATTTAATTTCTGAGATATCAATTTCAGACTTACCATCCCATGTATCATCAAAATATCCAAAATGCCCTAGTGCATCAATCTGAGTGCCTTGATTACCATCATTCACATCCTTGTTTAAGACATCCATTGTAAATACATGAACTGATTTCTCCCAAGGTGTTATAGGTAGGAATTTGGGTTTATATTCACCTGCAAATGGAGATTTAGGCATACTTCCAGTTCTTTCATAGGAAAGCTCATATGGCTTTACATCTTCCTTGGAGAGCTCTTTAGCGCAACGACTATAGGTATCTAAACCTAATAACTTCGTCATTCCTCTTTGGTCATTAAAACTGTCGGAGTACAGAGGTAAAGTTAATAAGAATAAATAAGATATAAAGTATCTATTCATATTATTTAATAAATACGGTATGGTCTTTTCCTTTTTCAGCCACTCTTATTACCAACAGATCACTACAAACATCAGTACCCATATCTGGTGCATCTTCTTCACCACCATGAACCCAATCAGTTCTTTCAAACCAATATTCTCCAGATTTGTATGTTTTCCATTCACCAGATGATTTGGATTGAGACTTACCGTCAAGTACGTATACTAAAGTTCCAGGAGCAGGATGAAAGTGTTTTGCAACAGTTCCCTGGTTGCAGGTTTTTCTTCTTTCTATATGTAGATCCATTTTTCCATCTAGATCGAACAATTCTGATGAAATAAGTCCAGGAAAGGTTTGTTTAGCATGGTCATGTGCAAATGATGTATTTGAAATAAATGTAAATGCACATATAAAAATAATTAAGTTTTTCATTTTAAATCCTTTTTAAATAATTAATATAATTAATCTTAATATAGCAAAGATTGGACCTTTTTTAAAAAATTGTGTTAATTATCAACATATTTATTAATAGTTAATTTTTGTAAGGATAATTCTATTATTGTAAGATTCGATAATGAGTCTAGTAAATTTATTTCCAGTTAATGCTAATAATAATTATGAAGGTAGTAAATATGCTGTTTATGGATTTTATCCATTATTAGTAATGCTTTTATTTAGAGGCCTAGTTCATTTTCTTAAAGAAGATGCTGGTTTACATGATATTGCAACCATAATACCCTTCCCTTTAGTTGAAGGCATAGATGCTAATAATGTTATCTATCTATTTGGCTCATTATGGGGCGCATCACAGATAATTATTCTTTTTTTGTACTTGATAATTTTTTTCAAATATAAAAATCTTTTACACTTTATATGGTTCACTATGATTCTAGATGTTCTGTTCAGGCTTATATCAGGAACAATTCATCCGTTGACGCCTGAATATTATATCAACCAGCCCCCAGGATCTGTTGCCAATATATATATTTTAATATATTCAACATTTATGTTTTTTTTATCGATACGAAAAAAACAATAAAATTATAAATTACCCTAATTATTATTAAATAATATTCTGGACTATAAAAAACGAACTAGGTATTGCAATAAACCACAGTAATAATGCTAAAAATATTGTATTAGGTTTTATAACAAATAAGGAATTAAGATTTATTTGTGAGCCAATAAAAAATAATCCAATTAATAAAAATAATTGACTAAGTAATTTTATATAAATAAGAATTTGCTCATTAAAATTTAAAAATGTTCCTAAACAAATTGAGATGACAAAAAATATAACAAAAAATGGGAATTTAATATTTTTGGGGTCATTATTTTTAAATTTATATGATAGGAAGATTATTAATGGGATTAGAAATAAAGTTCTGCCTAATTTAAGAGTTGATGCAAACTCTATTGAATTTTCACCAAATACCATGGCAGCGCCAACTACAGAGCTAGTATCGTGAATAGAAAGTGCTATCCATGCACCAAACATATCGTTATTCATTGATAAGTAGGTTCCTACATAAGGAAAAATAATAATTGCTAGAGAATTCAATAAAAAAATTATTGTAATCGATATTAACAACTGATTTGAATTAGCTTTAATAATTGGAGCAATAGCAGCCATCGCTGATGCGCCGCATATAGCAGTCCCAGATGATATTAAAAGAGTTGTTTTTTTATCAATTCCAAATAGATTTCCTAAAAAAATACCCAATAAGAAAATAGTTAATACATAAAGTGAAATATAGGGTAAGAAAGAGCTTGATATGGCATAGGCCTTAGTTAATGAAATAGAAAGACCAAGAACAACGATACCTATCTGTATAAAAATAGATCCATATTTTTTTGTAAAGTAATCTCTTGGTAAATTAAAAGAAAATGAATAAAAAATTCCAAGAAATAACGAAACTACTGGTGACTTAGAATAAATAGAAATAACTATTAAAATCAATCCAATTAATGTCTTCATGATTATTATATTAACGAATTATATTTAATTAATCCTTTTTTATTTGTATGATAAGAACCTTCATAACTTTCAATTTATAAAATGATTTATAAAGATATTTTACAAACTGTTGGCAATACACCAGTAATTAAAATCAAAAATTTAGCCCCTGAAAATATTGATTTATATGTAAAAGCAGAATATTTCAATCCAGCTAGTTCAGTTAAGGATAGGTTGGCTTTAAATATAATTGAAACTGCAGAAAAAGATGGTTCATTAAAACCTGGTCAAACGGTGGTAGAAGCTACAAGTGGCAATACTGGTATAGGCCTTGCGTTTATATGTGCATCTAAAAATTACCCATGTGTTATTACAATGCCTGAAAGTGCGTCAATAGAAAGAAGGAAAATGATGAGATTCTTAGGGGCAAAAGTTATTCTCACTCCAGCGGAAGAAGCAGGCTCAGGAGCATATAATAAAGCTAAAAAACTTTCAGATAAAAATGATTGGTTCTATGCGCGACAATTTGAAACAAAGGCTAATGCTGATATTCATGAAATTACTACTGGAATGGAGATAGTCAATGATTTTAAAGATGAAGGTCTTAATTATTGGGTTTCAGGTTATGGAACTGGAGGAACTTTCTCAGGTGTAGCTAGAACCCTAAGAAATAAGATGCCAGAGACTAAATTGATAATAGCCGAGCCCGATGTTGCGCCTTTATTGAATAATAGTGAAAAACAGCAAAGAACATCCGATGGCGCTCCTGCTCAATCTCATCCTGACTGGAATCCTCATCCAATACAAGGATGGACGACTGATTTTATTCCCTTAGTTCTTCAAGAATCAATTGACATGAAGTTCATTGACGAAGTAATTCCAGTAAATGGAAACGATGGAATTAAGTGGTCACAAAAATTAGCAGCAAATGAAGGAATTCTTACAGGTATATCAGGTGGTTCTACATTTGCAGTTGCCATAGAAGTAGCAAATAAAGCTCCAGCAGGTTCTAAAATTTTATGCATGCTTGCAGATACTGCTGAAAGATATCTTTCATCTCTATTATTTGAAGATATAAATGCTGAAATGAATGATGAAGAACTGTCTATCCTAAATTCATAGATTAAATTTATATAAAATATTTTTACAGTATTTATAAATAGCTATTATACTGACTAGATGAATAATGAGACTAATATCTGGCAAAAATTTATTTGGTTATCAGAACGTATCATTTTAATGATTATTGCTATAGCTACCCTTTTTGCTACTGGTATAGAAATTTATAGATTAATTGAAGAGCAAACCGTTAATCTTAGTGATTTATTCCTTCTATTTATTTATGCTGAAGTGCTTGGCATGGTTGGTGCCTTTTATGTTAATAATAGGTTGCCTGTCACTTTGCCAATAATCATTGCAATGACGGCGCTAACAAGAATGATAATTTTACAAAGCAAAGATCTAGATTCTATTAATATTATTTATGAAGCATCAGGTATATTAATTCTAGCTGGAGCTGCATATATCATGAGCCTTAAAGATCAAATTAGTTTAAGTAAAATTAAGCTACGTGAAGACATTCAAGAACAATCAGATAAATAATTTCTAACTAATATAAGATCTCATTAATTCATAAACCGGCATTGCTTGATCAATAATTCTTTTTTCTTTGTCTGTAAAGTTATATTCTTTTTTATTAGTTAATGGTTTAAAAAATTCTGAATTTTTTACTGATGGATACCAATGCTCTGCCCAAACTCCGTCGTATTCTTTGATTCCAGAACTCCACTTAAGCATTTTTGAATCCCAGTCAATTTTTATTGATTTGCAAAGTCTTTTTAGTGAATCCTCTGGATTCAATCGTAAAAGTGATGCATCTACAACAGTTGGGTTGTTACTATTTTTTTGTGAAATAAAGTTAAAAAGTTCTAGTTGCTGACTAAATCCCATATCAACATAGTCTCCATCAGGCCATGATTTTAAAAAACTTGGCACAACATCTTTTGGATCTCTAATCAAAAAACAATTACATAAGTTAGCAGTCCATGAAAAATCATTATCTAGAAGGTGTTGAGTCATATGTTTTTGATAAGTAATTCCATCTTGATCTGAAGATTTACAAATATCTATTACTTCATTCCAGACTGAACATTGACTATTTATTACAGTCTCTTTCATTGGATGATCTTTTTTAGTTCTTCTTAAATAAGCTCCATAAAAAGGTTCGTCTAATACCTTTGTTACATCAGCTCTATTAGCAAAACTTCTCATTAGAGCAGTTGATAGATTTCTTGGTCCAGACCACATTGCAATAATTAGGTTGCCAGACATTTAGAGAAGTTTTTTATAGTAGTTTCGTAATTTATCCGACATTGGGTTATTGTTGCTTCCAATATTTCTATTATCAATGGAGGTAACATTAGTTAGTGAGCCCAAGGTTCCTGTTATAAATGCTTCATCTGCAGAATAAACATCGACTAATGAGAAGTTTTTTTCATAAATAGGTATATTATTTTCTTTACATAGATTAATTATGTTTTGTCTCGTTACACCATTCATACAATAATCACCAGTACTGGTCCAGACTTGATTATTTTTTACTATAAAAAAATTACAAGAATTAGTGGTATTTACAAAACCAAGTGGATCAAGCATTAGTGCCTCGTCAGCGCCTAGTTTATTCGCTTGAATACAGGCCAAAATGCAATTAAGTTTTGAATGACTATTTAATTTAGGATCTTGACTCATTGGCATACCTCTTACTTGGGGAACAGTTGCCATGGTGATATTTTTTACATCAATACTAGGTTTTGAGTGCTCCATTATAATAACAATATTTATGCCACTTTCAGATAGGTGTGGCTGCTGAAATGGCTTTGACTTGTTACCCCTAGTTATCATCAATCTTGCATGAACTTCATTAGACATATTATTGATTGCTTTTGTTTCATCCAAAGCATTAACAATATCTTCTTTTGTCATTTTAATATCTAGATCAATAGCCTTACAGCCTTCAAACAATCTATCAATATGTTCGTCTATAAATATCCACTTATTATTAATTAATCTTAGGCCTTCCCATATCCCATCGCCCATTAAGAAGCCACTATCGTAGACAGATATCTTTGCTTCATCTCTATGGTAAAAAGAACCGTTAATATATATCTGTATATTTTTATTTCTAGAGTCTATCTCATGATCTATTGGCATAGAAATATATTAATCTATTTGTGATGATTTTTCGTCTCTATAATGCAAAAAGAAAAAGTACGTTGCTAAAGCTGAAAGCAGGTGCCAAATTGAATGAGCTTGAATATATGAATCAGGTTTACAAAGTTCGTGGTCAGGAACACCGGTAGACCATATTGCAAATGCAGAAAAATAGGCAATTGCACCTAAAAAATACCATTTATAAGTTCTTTTAATAGTTGGTTTAGTTGAGGACAATAAGCCAGGCAACCAAAAGAAAATAATCCACCAATATTCATTAAAGTTATTTATAACTTCAGAAGGCATAATTCCAAACAAAAACATTACCAAAAATCCAACGAAGCCAGAAAAAAATCTAAAAGACGGACTCCAAAATCTATAAAGTGTTTCAGATATTGCCCACAAACCTATAGAAACAGAAAAAAGATTAAAATTTATTCCTAGACCCCAATCTGTAAACCATCTCCAGATTGAATAAATTATTATTATAGAAGCATAGGTTTTGAGAAAAGTATTAATACTCCATGAGGACATTGAATAAACGTTATACAACCACGGTAGTGATATAAACATAATCATACTTAAATTGTCTGCCCAACCGCCCCATTCAGTATTAGTTCCATGCATTAACATAGATCCTGGTCCTAAAAATATAACTACAGATGCATATAAAACTGAAACAGGAGTTATTCCAACAAATAAGTTATTTGATTTAACGCTTTCATTTGAGATGACCCAAAATATAAAAAGACCGCTTATCATAAATCCTAGATTACTCCAGGTATTTAATGGCTCTCTAAACAATCCGCCTGAAACAGTCTCACACCAACGTGAAGCCTGGCCTATTAGATGAAGCGTATCTGAAGATTGAATCAATCCTGTTGCGCTTAAAATAGTGAATATTACTATAAATAGTATAGAAACAATTAAAGCTATATAAAATGGACTTATTTTATTAATCAATTGATATTACCTCTCCGTCTTTCATTACAAATTCAACAAATTCCATTACTTTGATATCCTTTATGGGATTGCCATTAACAGCAACTAAATCAGCAATTTTTCCAACCTCTATTGAGCCTAGTTTATCATCTATGTCTAAGAATCTTGCAGTTTCAATAGTTGATGATTGAATTGCTTCAATGTTTGGCATTCCATATTGAACCATAAATACAAATTCCATCCAATTAGTGCCATGTGGCTGAACACCAGCATCTGTTCCAAAAGCAATTTTTACACCCTTATTGTATGCTTTACCAAAAGTAGCTCCAATTTGTGGTCCAACGGATGCAGCTTTAGGTCTAACAATCTCTGGAAAGTAATTATCAATTTTAGATTTTTCAGCTACAAATTCTCCAGCAGAAATGGTTGGAACATAATAAGTCCCTCTTTCGATCATTAAGTCCATAACCTCATCTGTCATAAAGGTTCCATGTTCAACAGAATCAACACCAGCTAAAACCGCTCTTTTCATACCTTGAGCACCATGAGCATGAACAGCAACCCACATACCATAATCTTTTGCAGCTTTTACAACAGCATCAACTTCCTCAAATGTAAATTGAGGATTATCTCCAGACTTTGCAACACTTAATACACCACCTGTAACTGTTAATTTGATACCATCAGCACCATCTTTATATCTTTGTCTTACAGCAGTATATGCATCGTAAGGACCATTAATTACTCCATCTTCTGCGACAGGATATTCATATTCGTCTGAGCTTCTACCATTAGTAGGATCGGCATGACCACCGGTTGTTGCAATACTTTTTCCAGAAGTAAAAATTCTAGGACCTTTAACATGACCTGAATTTATGGCATCTCTCAATGAAATTGCAACTAATCCACTATCACCTACCTGCCTTACAGTTGTGAATCCGGCTTTCAATGTTGTTAATGCATGAGCTGTTGCTAAAATTGCTTCTGTTTCTCTTTCAACTTTAATAGGTCTTTTTGCTTTGGATTGATATTCACCTCCAAAGTGAACATGCATATCCATAAATCCTGGCATAAGAGTTTTTCCTCTTAAATCTATTAATGTATCTGTTTTAGGGATGTTTATATATCCTGAATTAATTGACGTGATTATGTTATTTTCTATGACAATAGATGAATTATTTATTACTTTTCCATTAATAACATCAATATAAGCAGATGAATAAATAATAGTCGATGTTGATAGATAGAAAGGTGTAAAAAGAAATAAAATATATATAAGTTTCATATGTATATAATTCTACCTTTCTTTAATAAAAAAAATAGGGCTAAAAAGCCCTATTTTAATATTAATAACCAGTTCTATTAATTTGGAGTTGGATCATAAACTACAGTTCCATTAACAACTGAAGCATTTCCGTCATTTATTAGGGACGTAGGAATACTCCCAATAGTTTTACAACGAGCTAATTGACCTCTGTGACCATGACGATTAGCAGGTTGAGTTTGAGTTTCGTTGTTCTCATCAATGTACTCGTACTCGTCACCCATCCATGGCTTATCATCATATGGAGTTGCAGGTCCAGTGTATTCTCCACCGTTTTGTTCTGCGTTAGCTCTATCTTCAGCAATCTGTTGAGCACGTTGATCATAGTCATATTGATTCCTTTCAGTGCAATCATTAAACTCTGCAACAACTGACCATGCAGCATCATATTCTTCAGTTCCGTATTCTAGAGCATGACAGGAGTCCCAATCTGTCTCAGTAAACGTATTAGTTTGGGTTTGAGTATCACCGTTATCATCAACATAGGTATATGTTTCAGTTCTCTCATAAGTAAGATTACAATCATAATAAGCATCTTTTCTTTGTGCTATTTCCCAATCAACATCAGCATTTGTAAGTAAATCAGCTTTGGTCTTTGCAGTAAGCAAGGTATTCATAGAACCTATTGCTGAATCCTTAATGCCAAGCCACTCTTCACCTCTTAATGCTTTTACAAGAAACTCAGTTCCATTACTATCAGTAAGAATAGAACCATCTGGAATAACAAATCTTTGAACCCATCTATATTCATCTTTCCATTGTTCTACATACTCACCAATAACCTCACCAGTCTCATAATTCACAACATTACCAGGTATGCCACCTAAATGATCTCCATGGTAATCAAGTCTAAATTTTGTATCTGCATCATCACCAAACTTAGCCGTATCATTAGGAGTTCTATAAAATAAAGTTTTTGGTGGATCAAGTTCTAATTTAGAATTATCGGCAGCTTTAAAGATTTCATATTGTTTATCTAATCTAATACTTATATTGTAAGTAACTAAAATATCATCATTACCGTGTTCTTTATTTTGACAATATCTTGTTTCTGTTAATTTACCATTTGCAGCCGTATATTCTGGATGATATTCGTTATAGGTTTTAACATTATTAGCATCAACAGAGTAATCACATTCAATATATTGAAGATTATCATCAGTTATTAAACTACCTGTATTAATACCCCAATGAGTTTCACGATTCCATCCACCTCGAATATCAGTAAAGTTTGCACCACGAATTGTTTCACCAACTCTAGAGATACCCCAATCAATACCGACTTTAATCTCATTTCCATCAGCGTCTTGAATAACTCCATTTGAAACAGTGTACTTGTAGACATCAGAAGCAACTATTCCATCTTGATGGTCTCCTCTTGTATAACTTCTTACTTCACTCCATTCATTTTCAGTACCAGCATCATAGGTAACTGTTACTTCTTTACTTTCTTTAATATAAGGGCCAACATCAGCATAAGGATTTGGCGAAGCAGAGACTACAGTCCCAGTGTATGTATTATCACCAGCTGGATCAGCTTGTGTCTTAACATCAGTATAATGCGCTGTTAAATTTGTTGATGTAAGACAATCATTTATACAATTAAGACTAGAAGGAAGATCACTCACAGATACTCTAGACCATTTCGTTGTTACTATTCCAGCATCTTTAGTGGCTGAGGTTGGATTACTCATAGCCTCATGTGAAATTGAATAGTCTTGATGAAGCTCATCTGAATAAATACCTAACTCTCTTTTGTCTATATGCTCATAGTCAGAACCTTCGTTATAAACTTTAACCATATTGGTAGTCCAATCACTGGCTGTAAAGGTTATTGGGGCTGGAAGATCTTCTCTAACATAACTTGGGTTATATTTTAGGCCCTCTGTTATAGTAAAAGTAGCAGTTGCAGAATCAAACTTTCCATAATAATCATCATATATAACTCTGTTAGTATCTGGATCGTATATGTAAAGATCAGCAGAAGTTCTTCCAAGTACTGCGTTAGAGGATGGGTTCGATAAAGTAATTGTAAGGACTTCGTCAACCTGCCCTTCAGCTAAATCATCAGATTCAATAGCAACAGGAATTGTTGCACTTGTTTGACCAGCAGCAATTGTAACTGTTCCATTAGCTAGAGACGAATAATCAGATGCAGAAGCGGTACTATTGGCAGCAATTGCATAATCAAATGTAACAGCAGACGCTTGGGCTGATGACAAGGATACTGAATATTGAGTAGAAGTATTTGAGGTTGCTGGCTCATTTACCTTTAAGTCATCAACAAATATTGTTGCCGGCGGAGTATCAGAAACACCAAATGTGCCCATCACTTTTGTAAATCTATTACCAATATGATCATAAACACTAATATTACTAGCAACAATATAAGTAAATTCATCAGAGCTATCTAAGAAACTCTCTAACCCTCTCGATATATCCCCACCATTATCATCACCTTGTGATAGAGAGCCAAATGCTGAAAATAGACTCTGTAATTTTATCTCGAGTCCTGCAGGTCTCTCTATTCCACTTAATGTTAATTTAACATCATATTCATAACCTGAGTTGTTCCAATTATCAGAATCAAAATCTAATAAAGTACCTGAATCAAAATCTTTAAATTGAGCATAATAATCACCACCCCAATTACTATTTTTGTTAGCGCTTGATAAGGTAAGAGTTGTTCCGTCTGAAGATAAATTTAAACGCCCTTCTACTTTTATACACTGACCAGTAGTTAAATTTAAATGATCCCAATTATGTATCTCTCTTTGAGTTGGAATATCAAATTTCTCATTACAAAGATATATTCTTATCCAGTCTTCACGAGTCCAATCTTGAATGCTGCCCTCATAATCAGGAAATTCACTAAATTCCATTGTTAAGTTCATAGCTTTACCAGGATCAGAGCTATCATTTTTAATTATTTTTCTAATGTTGTCTTTATCAATTTTCGCGCCAACAAGATCGGCTACAAATGTTTGTTTACCATCATGAGAGCCATACATTCCATATGTAAGAGGCTCACTAGCAACTCCATTGTTATAGTCTGTAAATACAGCTTTAGAAGATTTGAATTGTATTTTTCCTTCCCATGGTTCAACTTTTGGGAAACCAAGTTTTTGATATTCATCAGACCACCATGAGTCATTAACCCAAAATCTAAAACTAGCTCCATCTAAACTATTAAGTGAGACAAAAGATTTTTCTCTTTTATCTACCTCAATAGATTTTACTTTCAATGTATATTCTTCTTGAGCATCACTAGCATCTTGATCCCAGGCATCTTTTACCCATTTTGTAGTTTCTGTAATATATGGTTGATAAACTTCATCAACGTGTACACCCCAGTAACTTGCGTATCCATGAACTCTTTTTGTTTCATTATCAACTTCTACAAATGTACGAATAGGGAAGGATTGATTTTCAGTTGCTAATGATGAACCGTCGCTATTAAATACTCCATAATCCCATATATTTTTAATAGCATCATCTTTTGCTATAGAAAAACATTTTTCTTCTGTATCCCATGAAGCGCTATTACCTAAATATGCCTTTGCGGCGTCAGTCAAAGTGTACGATGTAAGTTTTGGTTGTTGTGTTTCCTCATCCCAGGTATCCCAATCCACCTGAAATAATTCTGACATTTTAGTGCAATAAGATTTAGTTGAAGCCTCAATACCAAAAGCAAATATACCAAGAATACTTACATTTGAATTTCTATAAGCTTCAGGCTGACATTGCCAATATGCATCATGATCCCATGTTCCATCTTCTTGATAACCTATTTGATCGCATGCTGGATCACGAAGTGATTCATCCATAAAGCCACTAGATCTTGTATAAATTCCAGCAATATCCCCATTATCGTAATAATCTGCGACAACGTTTTGCTGATCTTGTCCATGTCGATCACTTTTAAATTTAATACTACCACCGCTTGCAATTAATAATCCTCTACCAAGATCTGCTCCATCTGCACACCAAGACCATCTATAATCTTGAGAACTTGGATCTGGACATGAATACCAGTCGGGTAAATCTTCTTGAGTATTGCCAAAAGTAGCAAGCTGATATCTTAACGTAAAATCTCCAAATTTATTTGTATTACTTACAGGAGCCGTTTGTTCATTTAATAGATGTAAAATATTTTTTGGTTCATTATTTGTTTGATCATCCCAAGGTTTATCATTAACTATCCATCCTTTTGTTGTTTGTAACACTGATGTTGTAAATCCACTGTTAATAAAAACTGTTTCTATATCAGGTGCCGCTTCACCGGTTGCAGCTGTAGCAGTTGCTGATGTGGACGCTGTAGATGTTGCACTGGTAGGAGCTGTTGTTCCAGCTGAACTATCAGTGGCTTCTGCTGCTGCTTGTTCACACTCATTCATGTAGATGGTTGCTTTATATGATCCATCACCAGATAAATCTTCTGTACCAAGTCTTGATAATGCACATATTATGGTCTGAGCTTCAGCTAAAACCTCATTTACACCCTGCCCACTTACGAAATTATCAAATTGCGCATTACTATAATCAGATGCATTAATAGATGATACAGATAATGTTAACGCTAAAAAAATTTTGTATTTTAATTTATTCATAATTTATTCCTTTGTTTCAATAACATCAATAGAGGTAGGAACTTTGTATCCTATATCTTCATTAATATCATTAATATTGATAGTTATTGTTTTTTCAACTGACAAAACTCCATCTGTTAAAGTTAGAGTAATAACATAAGAGCTTTTTGTTTCAAAGTCTGGTGAGCTATTAAAAGATATTAGATTATTAGTCAATGTAAATGAGTCTGCGTCAGTTCCACTAATAGTTAATGTTAAGTCATCACCATCAACATCAAGTGCAGATGGATCGATAGTGACTGTATCGTTTTCTTTATAACTTATTGTTGAAGCTATATTTAAAGTAGGTGCATCATTAACTGCAGCAACGGTTACAGAAACAGAAGATGAAGCAGTAATTGAACCTTGGGTAACAGTATAGTTAAATGAATCTTGTCCATTAAAATTCGCTGATGGGGTGTAAGTTAAAGTCTCGCCTGAAATTGAAACAGACCCATTTAATGGTGAACTAGTAGTAATTACAAATGCACTCCCTGTTGTTAATGAATCATTTATTAAAGGTGAGAATGAAACTGTTGAATCTTCTTGCAATGATATTGAGTCTGCAAAAGCTAATATTGTAGGTTGAATATCAGCAGCATTAATATTTTGATCAGTGGCTATATAATTCAATACATCTGATGAGTATGAATTTACCAATCCGACTTCAGCACTGCCATTTGCAATAGAAATAAAATCTGTTTGAAAAGTATTTGTACTAAATCTAATTACAGAAGATGTGAGTGTGTCTGTTGATTTGACTCCAATTATAGGTAGTACAGAAGATAATGCAGTAACAGCATTAGCTTTATTATCAGCACTTATTGTAAGAGACTTTGCAGCAACAAGATTATCTAAAACTTTTTCAATAAAAGCCTTTTTTTCAATATTTACTGCAGCACTAGTTGCCGTATGTTCTGTGTTAATTTCTTCACTAATTGCTTTAAAATAATCAGCTGTTGAATCAGTTGTAGTTTTGAGGTTATTTGCCATATTTTGAAGAGAATATGCCAAAACTGTAAGTTGATTTCCTTTTTCATAGAGCACATCATAGCCAGCACCATCGCCTTTATTAGCAACAGGATCTGCCGTATTTATATCAATAGAACTATCTAAACCAAGCGTATTATATATGTTCTGACTAGGCATAAAATGTGCTATAGATGTAACTGGTGTTATCATAAAGTTATCAGAGGAATACCCAGATAGATCTCTGATAATTTGAAAATTATCTAATTGTGTAAGTGTGTCAACATCTTGTCCACCAAGACTAATGAGAGCACCGTTTTCATATTTTATTGTAAACGATCCATCACTTCCTGAGGTCGTGCTTGTCTCGCCAGAATCCATTATATAATCTGAATCAGTATCAACAAAGACGCTTGCGCCAGATATATAACCATCAAGAGTTATTCCAGCTATGTTTCTATAACCTTCAATGCTTTGTGATCGGCTTGAGCTACCGCCCTCTCCAGTGCATGAGATTGTAAAAGTATTACTTCCAGCAGTTGTGATAGTTACAGTTTCAGTGCCAGAAGTACCTGTTTGAGTTGTCCAAGGAGCAGAACAAGACGTTGCATTGGTTGAAGCCCAGGAAATATCAACACTTCCACCAAGTAAAACAGAGCTTGAGCTTGAGGTAAAGGAAGATATAGCGGCCGCAATTGCCTGAGCTACTGCACCACCGCCACCGCCACCACCACATGATGACAATATTAACAATGAAGCTAAGATATAAACTTTTTTAATATTTGAACGCATATAAAACACCTACTCTTTGGTTGGTTAATAAAATTGTTTGTAAATTAAACCATCAATTCAGATTGATAGAAAATCCCTATCTATATAATATAATCAAATATCATTCTATATTCAAGAATCCTAAAGTTTCAGAGGCCCTAACTAAAATAAAAATTTTAACTTAATATTCAATGAGCCAAAGGCTTTATCAAAATGATGTTCAGATCTTTGGTTAAAGCTTATATCTTCATAACCAAATAAATTATTTTTATATAATGTTCCGAATAAAGATAAAGATATTGAATCTGAAGCTAAAATAGTAATTCCAGTTTCGATTTTTATATTATTTTTAGGAATCGATCTATAGATACTATAATCTTCTGGTTCAACAAGAACAAAATCAATACTATAAAAGTAATCTAAATATCTATTTAGTGAAATATTGTTGATTACATTAATCCCAATCTTATTTAGTATAAAGTCCTCTCTCTGAGGAAGTCTTTTAATTTCCTGCCTTACAATTGAACCAATTGTTGATTCATTAAAAGATAAATTTGATAAAAAACCTGTTTGCAGTTCCTCTATAGGTGAAAGCCAATTAAAGCTATTTTTACTTGATGCTAAATATAATATAAATTCATCTATTAATATCGAATTGAGAGATTGGTAATAATTGATCTTAAATTCTTCATTGGAGCCATTAATCAGCATTAATGTATCGTTATTTAATGCTTTATACTTTTCTTTTGAGTTTGATATAGAAAATCTCGCTTCACTACAATAACCAAGGGTTAATGATGAGAATGTATAACAATTAAATCTTTGTTCATCTGCATTCTGCTCTTTATATGATAAAGATATGGCAGTTGATGGATTTAAAGTAAATATTAGTTCGTTGTATTTTGAGCTTGCTTTTAGATC